>Ga0209455_1000288_pt1 | contig 53979 bp, 44 predicted proteins | sample AraplaCol_mCL_r2_FD_184275 | JGI IMG/M metagenome (GOLD analysis project Ga0209455, IMG submission 184275) | Arabidopsis root microbial communities from North Carolina, USA - plate scrape CL_Col_mCL_r2 (SPAdes) (version 2) | ecosystem: Host-associated > Plants > Roots > Endosphere | place: USA... | reverse complement strand
GACGCCGAGGCTGCCCTGCGCAATTCCGATGCTCGCCGCTTCCGCGGCTGCGGTTGGCCGCCCCGTGCTTCGGATTGCTCCGGGGTCCTCGGCTCGCAGCAATCTCATGCGACGGCTTTTAAAACCGTCATCACACCGGACGGATTAAGAACAACGACTCTTTCAAGCCGCCTTGCGCCGCTCACGCTTCTCGGCATGAGCCAGCAACGCATCCCGCACCCAGGCGCCCTCTTCATGCGCCTTGACGCGCTCGGCCAGACGTTCGCGATTGCAGGGACCGTGCCCCTTGAGCACCGCATAGAACTCGGTCCAATCGATCTCGCCGAAATCGTAATGGCCGCGCTCGGCGTTCCACTTCAGGTCGGGATCGGGAACGGTCAGGCCCAGGTATTCGGCTTGCGGCACCGTCTGGTCGATCATTTTCTGGCGCAACTCGTCGTTGGAGAAAAGCTTGATCTTCCATTGCATCGACTGCGCGCTATTGGGCGAATCGGCATCGGGCGGCCCGAACATCATCAAGGCCGGCCACCACCAGCGGTTGAACGCCTCCTGGCACATCGCCTTTTGCTCGGGCGTGCCGTTGCGGCACATCTGCACCAGCAAATCGTAGCCCTGGCGCTGATGGAAAGACTCTTCCTTGCAGACGCGCACCATGGCGCGCGCGTAGGGGCCGTAAGAGCAGCGGCACAGCGGGATCTGATTGATGATGGCCGAGCCGTCGACCAGCCAGCCCACCATGCCCACGTCGGCCCAGGTGAGCGTGGGGTAATTGAAGATGCTGGAGTACTTGGCCTTGCCCAAATGCAGGTCGGCCACGAGCTCGTCGCGCGAGACGCCCAGCGTTTCGGCGGCGCTGTAGAGATAGAGTCCGTGCCCGCCCTCGTCCTGCACCTTGGCCATGAGGATGGCCTTGCGCTTGAGGCTGGGCGCGCGGGTGATCCAGTTGCCCTCGGGCAGCATGCCGACGATTTCGGAATGCGCGTGCTGCGAGATCTGGCGCACCAGAGTCTTGCGGTAGGGCTCGGGCATCCAGTCCTTGGGCTCGATGCGCACGTTCTCTTCCAGGCGCCGCTGAAAGGTTCGCTCATCGTCGGAGAGTTCGTCGACGCCGCGCACGCGGGCCACGCCGGTTTCGACCAATTGCGCGTACATGATTTGTCTCCTTGCACACCCATGGGAAGGCCGTTTCGCATCGCTCAATGGGCTTGAACTTACGCCTGCGAGCGCGGCCTGTCGATGCCATGGATTATTCAATACACATTTTTCATTGTCAATCGAAAAACCGTATCACTTTTGGTTTATGTATCATGTCGCAACTGTCCCCCGATCCCCTGCCGGAGCCGGCGCCATGGCCGCTGCCCCTTCCCCGCTGGACCGCTTTCTGCAACGCCTGCTCAAGGACGATCCGCCGCGCGCGCAATCGCTGTGCGTGAGCCTGCTGGGAGACGCCCTGGCGCCCCACGGCGGCGCCATCTGGCTGGGCAACCTGATCGAATTGCTCGAGCCGCTCGGCATCAACGAACGGCAGCTGCGCACCAGCGTGTTTCGCCTGGTGGCCCGCGGCTGGCTGCGGGCCGAGCGCCATGGCCGGCGCAGCCTGTACCTGCTGGGCGAGCAAGGCCGGCGCGACACGGCGCACGCCTCGCCGCGCATCTACGAGGTCGCCCAGCCCGACTGGAACGGCACCTGGACACTGGTGGCCCTGCCGCGCATCGGCAACAACGCCATGGCCGAGCGCGCCGAACTGCGCCGCGAACTGCTGTGGGAAGGCTTCGGCATGATGGCGCCGGGTCTGTTCGCCCATCCTCAAATCGCATCGGGCACGGCGCACGACATTCTCGAGAAGCTCGGCATCCCCGACAAGGCGCTGGTCTTGGCGGCGCAGGACCTGGCCGACGCGGGCGGCCTGCCCATCGCCAGTCTCGCCGCGCAATGCTGGAACCTGGACGAAGTGGCCGAGCAATACCGGCTGCATACGCGCAACTTCGAGCCGCTGGCCCGCCTGCTGCAGGACGAGCGCCCCACGCCCACGCAAGCCTTCGCCGCCCGCGTGCTGCTGCTGCACCATTGGCGGCGCACTGTGCTGCACGACCCCAGGCTGCCCGCCGCCCTGCTGCCCGCCGCGTGGCCCGGCCACGCGGCCCGCGCGCTCTGCGCCCGCCTGTACTGGCAGCTCTTCGACGCGTCCGAAGCCCATCTCGACCGCATCGCCGGCCAGGACAACACGCACTACCAGGCCCTGGGCAAGGCCGCCTTCAAACGATTCGGCGGACGCGAGGCGCAAGCCTGACCCACCATGATCCACAACATGCTCGAACGCCCCGATTCCGCGCCGCCCGGCTGGCGCCAGATCCTCGCCGACCTCACCCCCGACGCCGCCGCCAACGGCTTGATAGGCATGATTTTCAGCGCCACCGGGCCGGTGGCCATCGTGCTCGCTGTGGGCACCCACGGTGGCTTGAGCGAAGCGCAAATGGCCTCCTGGCTGTTCGGCGCATTCACCCTCAACGGCCTGCTCAGCCTTCTGCTGTGCTGGTTCTACCGCAAGCCGCTGGTCTGCTTCTGGACCATACCCGGCACGGTGCTGATCGGGCCCGCGCTGGACCACCTGAGCTTTGCCCAGGTCATGGGCGCCTGCTACGCCACCGGGCTGTTCATGTTGTTGCTGGGCTTGTCCGGCTGGGTGAAGCGCGTGATGGACGCGATTCCCATGCCCGTGGTCATGGGTATGGTCGCCGGCGTGTTCCTGAGCTTCGGGCTGGACCTGGTGCGCGCCATGCACAGCAACGTGGCCATCGCCGTGCCCATGGTCCTGACCTGGCTGGTGCTGGGCGCCGTTCCCTCGTTGGGCAGGCGCATGCCGCCCATCGTGGGCGCGCTCATCGTCGGCGTGCTGGCCATCTATCTGTCGGGCCAGGGGCACGACATGAGCCTGGGCGGCACGGGGGCCATGCTGGCCCAGCCCGTCCTCGAGCCGCCCGTCTGGTCCTGGCGCGCCATGGTCGAGCTGGTGATCCCGCTGGCCATCGCCGTGCTGGTCGTGCAGAACGGCCAGGGGATCGCCGCACTGAAAGCGGCCGATCACGACACCCCGATCAATGCCGTGGCCGTCGTCTGCGGCATCGGCAGCATCATCACCGCCGCCGTGGGCTGCGCCTGCACCTGCCTCACGGGCCCGACCAACGCCATCATCACTTCGTCGGGCAAGCGCGAAAGCCACTACGCCGGCGCCATTTTCTGCGCGCTGCTGGCGGTGGCCTTCGGTCTTTTCTCGCCGCTCTTCACCCGGCTGCTGCTGCACACCCCGAGCGCCTTCATCATGGCGCTGGGCGGCCTGGCCATGCTGCGGGTGCTGCAGGCTTCCTTCGTCACGGCCTTTCGCACGCGCTTCACGCTGGGCGCGATGGTGGCCTTTCTGGTGACGGTGGCCAACCTGAGCATCGCCAATATCGGCGCGGCCTTCTGGGGCCTGGTGGCGGGCTTCGCCGTATCGTGGCTGCTGGAGCGGCCCGATTTTCACGCCGTGGCCAAGGAACTGGCCGCGCGGGGCGAGTGAAACACCCCGCGCGTCTTCGTCTCACCTCTTCGGGAGCCCGCGGATTACACCTTCAAAAGGTTCTCGCGGTAATACTTGAGTTCGTCGATCGACTCGTAGATGTCCGCCAGGGCCTCGTGGCGGCTTTTTTTCTCGAAACCCTTGTACACCTTGGGCGCCCAGCGACGCGCCAGTTCCTTGAGCGTGCTCACGTCCAGGTTGCGGTAGTGGAAGAAGCGCTCGAAGGTCGGCATATAGCGGAACATGAAACGGCGGTCCTGGCTGATGCTGTTGCCGCACAGCGGCGACTTACCCGCCGGGACGTGCTGCGACAGGAAGGCAATGAGCTGCTGCTCGGCCTGCGCCTCGGTGAGCGTCGAAGCCTTGACCTTGTCGATCAGGCCGCTCTTGCCGTGCGTGTTCTTGTTCCAGCTGTCCATGGCGTCGAGCACGCTGTCGGGCTGATGGATCACCAGCACCGGGCCTTCGGCCACCACGGTCAGGTCGGGTTCGGTGACCACCACGGCCACCTCGATGATGCGGTCGGTCTCGGGTTCGAGCCCGGTCATTTCCATGTCGAGCCAGACCAGGCGGCTCTCGTGTTGTGCCACACCCGGTTGAGCCACGCCTTGCGGCGCTACACCTGCTTGCTTGTTTGCGTCGTTGGCCATGTGTCTGTCGCCCTATAATTTGCTTAATCAAAAGTCGATTTTCTCATACCCCGCCGTGTCCTCTCCCGCCCTCTTTTCCCTGGTTTTCGTCGTTCTGCTGCTGGCCGACCTGGCCGTGCGCATGTGGCTGTCCGCAAGGCAGATGCGGCACGTGGCCAGCCATCGCGGCCAGGTGCCGGCCGAATTCGCCGATCGCATCAACCTGGCGAGCCACCAGCGCGCGGCCGACTACACCCAGGCTCGCGTGCGGCTGGGCATGGCCGAACAGGTCTACGACGCCGTCGTCCTGCTCGGCCTGACGCTGCTGGGCGGCCTGCAGTGGCTGAACGAGGCCGTGGGGCACGTCACCGATCACGCCTTGCCGCGCCAGTTGCTGCTGCTGGTGGCCGTGGCGGCCGTGATGGGCGTGCTGGGGCTGCCCTTCACTCTTTGGCGGCAGTTCCGCCTGGAAGCGAGCTTCGGCTTCAACCGCATGACGCCCGCGCTGTTCGTGGTGGACACGGTCAAGGGCATTGCCCTGGGCCTGGTGCTGGGCCTGCCTCTGGCCGCGGCCGTGCTGTGGCTGATGGGCCGCGCCGGCTCGGCCTGGTGGCTGTGGGCCTGGGGCCTGTGGGTGGCCTTCAATCTGCTGCTGCTCTTCATCTACCCCATGTTCATCGCGCCGCTCTTCAACAAGTTCACGCCGCTGACCGACGAAGCGCTGGCGGGCCGCATCCGCCTCCTGGCGCAGCGCTGCGGCTTCGCGCTCGAAGGCTTGTTCGTCATGGACGGCTCGCGCCGCTCGGGGCACGGCAACGCCTATTTCACCGGCTTCGGCAAGGCGCGCCGCATCGTGTTCTTCGACACCCTGCTCGCGCGCCTGAACGGCGACGAGATCGAGGCCGTGCTGGCCCACGAGCTGGGGCATTTCGCGCACGGGCACATCGTCCGCCGCATCGTCATGAGCTTCGTGCTGGCGCTGGTCTTCTTCGCCCTGCTGGGCTGGCTGGCGCAGCAGCCCTGGTTCTATACCGGGTTGGGCGCGCTGCCGCGCGGAGATGGCAGCGACAACGCCATGGCCCTGATGCTCTTTTTCCTGGCGCTGCCGGTCTTCACCTTCCTGCTCACGCCGCTGGGCAGCTGGTATTCGCGCCGCAACGAGTTCGAAGCCGACCGCTACGCCGCCAAGCAAAGCTCGGCCGCGCAACTGGTGTCGGCCCTGGTCAAGCTGTACGACGACAACGCCGCCACGCTCACGCCCGACCCGGTGCACTCGGCTTTCTACGACAGCCACCCGCCCGCGTCCGTGCGCATCCGGCATCTCATGCACGCAAGCCCTCATTCGACATGAGAGCGCCGAGCCGCTCCCGAGCGTTCCTCCTGCGGCGCATGACGCGCAAGGCCGCTCAATGAGCCCGCCCGAAGGACGCATCATCGCGGCCCACGGCCGCCACTATCGCGTGGAACTGCCCGACGGCAGCACGCGGCAATGCTTTCCACGCGGCAAGAAAACCGGCGCCGCCGTGGGCGACTATGTGCGCATCACGCCCCAGGGCCAGCACGAAGGCGCCATCGACGCCGTGCTCCCGCGCCGCAATCTGCTCTACCGTTCCGACGAAATGCGCTCCAAGCAATTCGCCGCCAACGTCGACCAGTTGCTCATCGTGGTGGCGGTGGAACCCACGTTCTCCGACGACCTGACCGGCCGCGCCCTGGCCGGCGCCTGGAGCGCGGACATCGTCCCGCTCATCGTGCTCAACAAGACCGACCTGGCCGACGGCCTGGCCGCCGCGCGCGAACGCCTGGCGCCTTTGCAGGCGCTGGACGTGCCCATCGTCGAACTGAGCGCAAAAGAGCCGCAGGCCGTGCGCGAGCAACTGGCGCCGCGCCTGACCGGCAAGACCAGCCTGCTGCTGGGCCAGAGCGGCATGGGCAAGTCCACGCTGCTCAACGCCCTGGTGCCCGACGCCCTGGCCGCCACGCAGGAATACTCGACCGCCCTGGACATGGGCCGCCACACCACCACCAGCACGCGGCTCTACCATCTGCCGCAGCCGGGCGGCGACCTGATCGATTCCCCGGGCTTCCAGGCCTTCGGCCTCTCGCACCTGTCGCGCGAAGACATCGTGCGGGGCTTTCCGGAGTTCCTGCAGCACATCGAGCATTGCCGCTTCTACAACTGCAGCCATCGGCACGAGCCGGGCTGCGGCGTAGTGGCCGCGGTGCAGAACGGGCAGGTCACGCCGCAGCGCTATGCGTTGTATGAGCGCATTCTGGAAGAGCACGAGACGACGCAGCGGTATTGAGAAGCGCGGCGGCGCTTGCGAGAAAGGCCATTGCGTTAAGGCGTTCGCGGCGCCTGCGCAACCCGACCGACGGCCCAGGAAACAAGCCGGGATCAAAAACCCGGGTCTTCGACCTTAAGCACCGCGCTGAGCAAAGTGCGATACAGATTGCGCAACATCCCCGCCGTCGCCCCCCAGATGAAATGCTCTTCCCAAGGCATCGCGAAATACTGCCGCTGGCGGCCGTCGGGTAGATGAGCCTGATAAAGCCGATGATTGGCCGGGTTCATCAGGAACGCCATGGGTGTCTCGAACACCTCGGCCACCTCGAAAGCGTCGGGCGCCAGCGCGAACCCCGGGCTCACAAGACCCACCACCGGCGTCACGGCAAAGCCCGTGCCGGTGCCGTACTTGGGCATGGCGCCCAGCACTTCCACGTGAGCCCGCGGCAAGCCGGTTTCCTCGAACGCCTCGCGCAAGGCGGCGTCCACCGGGCCGGCATCCTCGGCCTCGATGCTGCCGCCGGGAAAACTGACCTGCCCGGCATGGTCCCGCAAATGCGCCGTGCGCTTGGTCAGCATGACGCACAGGCCTTCGGGGCGTGCCACCAGCGGTATCAGCACGGCGGCCTCGCGCCCCGTGGAGCGCAGATCGGCGCCGCCCGACTTGGCGTCCTGCTGCCAGCCCGGAATGGCCGACCACAGCCGGCGGAACGGCTCGGGCTCGAACCACTGCGGGCCGACGGCGGACAGCCCCTGGTCGGCCACCTGCCAGGGCTGGCTCGACGGATCGAAGCCTGGCGTGGACGAAGTGCGAGGAGGAGCGGAATCGGGCATGTTGAATCGGTGTAAAAAAGGCACCCCATCGGGTGCCTTCTTCTTGCCTTACTGCAGCGTGGGCCGAGTATGGACTCAGGCTTGGGCTTGGGCTTGCTGCTGGGCCTTGCTGACCAGCTTTTCCTTGATGCGGGCCGACTTGCCCGAACGGTTGCGCAGATAGTACAGCTTGGCGCGGCGCACGTCGCCGCGGCGCTTGACCTCGATCGAGGCGATCTGCGGCGAATACAGCTGGAAGGTACGCTCGACCGCTTCGCCCGACGAGATCTTGCGGACGATGAAAGACGAGTTAAGACCGCGGTTGCGGCGGGCGATGACCACGCCTTCGAAAGCCTGCACGCGCTTGCGGGTGCCTTCGACCACGTTCACGTTGACGATCACGGTGTCGCCGGGACCGAAATCGGGCATGGCTTTGCCGCCGGTCAGGCGAGCGATTTCTTCTTGCTCGAGAGTCTGGATGAGATTCACGTAAAGCTCCTAGACATCTTGCCCACCGAAGGAGAAATTTGTTGTGTTCGGGGGTAGAGGATGAAGTTAATCGGCAATTCTATACCGAATCGGGGGTTACACGCAAGGTAACCGGGGCAGGCCGCAGGCGGCCGGCATGGCCCGAATCGCCATCGACTGGGCGAATTGCCCATTTCGATTGATAACCCCAGGTGATCGTTGAGTTCGAAATTTTCAATTTACGGGGAGAAAAGCCATTCCTAAGATGGGTCCGCATAACGACAAGCCCTTGTCGCGCCGACGACGGGCAATACATCGGACCCAGGAGACTTATTCATGCAAACCCGGCTGCCGGCGGCGGCGCAGGCCATGCCCATCGTCGATGCGCACCAGCATTTCTGGGAGCCAGCCCGCAACTACCACCCCTGGCTGTGCGACGAGCCGATGATCCCCTTTCGCTACGGCGATTACTCCGGCATCCGGCGGACGTACCTTCCGCCCGATTACCTCAAGGACGCCGGGCGGTTCCATGTGGTCAAGACGGTGTACGTCGAGACCGAGTGGGATCCGGCCGATCCGCTGGGCGAGACGGCTTATATCCATGGCGTGGCGCGCGAGTACGGCTTTCCCAACGCGGTCGTGGCCCATGCGCGGCTCGACCAGCCCGACGCGGCCGACCTGATCGCCGCGCATGCCGGATATCCGCTCGTGCGCAGCATCCGCCACAAGCCGAAAGCAGCGGCCAGCGCGCGCGAAGCGCGACGGGGCGCCGTCGGCAGCATGGACGACGCGCGGTGGCGCAAGGGTTATGCCGAACTGCAAAAGCATGGCCTGTGTTTCGACCTGCAGACTCCCTGGTGGCATATGGATGCCGCGCTCGACCTGGCGCGCGACTTTCCCCAGACGCAGATCATCGTCAACCACGCCGGCCTGCCGTCGGACCGCAGCGATGCCGGCCTGGCCGGCTGGCGCAACGCGATGGCCGCGCTGGCCCAGGCGCCCAATGTCGCCGTCAAGCTGTCGGGCATCGGGCTGGGCCGAGGCGTGCCCTGGCGCGTGCAAGAGAACGCGCCGCTCATCCTGGCACTGATCGAGCTGTTCGGTTTCGAACGCTGCATGTTCGCCAGCAACTTTCCTGTCGACAGCGTGTGCGCCAGCTTCGAAACCATCTATGGCGGCTTCGAGGCCAGCGTGCGGCACCTGCCCGAAAGCCAACGCCGCGCGCTCTTTCACGACAACGCGATGCGCATCTACCAACCCGCATGAATCCGAACCATATACAAAAAGGAGACAAGACCATGTCCGCTTCGCCCTCCGGCGTCCTGCCCCGCACCAGCGTGCGGTGGAAAATCTTCTGCATCATTTTCCTGATCACGCTCATCAATCTTGTCGACCGCATCTCGCTGTCGATCGCGATGCCGACGATCTCCAAGGAAATGAACCTGTCGCCGGCCCTGCAAGGACTGATCCTCAGCAGCTTCTTCTGGTCCTACACGCTGCTGCAGCTGCCTGGCGGCTGGCTCATCGACAAGATCGGCGCGCGGCGGGTGATCGCCGGGGCGACCCTGTTGTGGGGCGGGTTCCAGGCCCTGATGGGCGTGGTGACCGGAGGCATCGGCATTTTGCTGATGCGCTTCGGACTGGGCGCGGCGGAAGCGCCTCTCTTTCCGGCCGGCAGCAAGCTCAATGCATCCTGGTTGTCCAAGAGCGAACGCGCGCGCGGCGCCGTGCTGATGGATGCGGGTTCGCCTTTCGGCGCCGCCATAGGCGGTCTGCTGATCGCCCAGCTGATCCTGGCATTCGATTCATGGCGCGGCGCCTTCGTCGTCGCCGGCCTGCTCACCGTGGCCGCGTCCTGGTTGGCCTGGCGCTATCTGCGCGACGACCCCGCGGCGCATCCCGGCGTGAATGCCGCGGAACTGGCCCACATACGCGGTGAAACCCAGGCGGCGTCCGCCCAGGAGGCCGACGGCGAACATGCGCCGCTGCCCAAGCGATCAGTCGTCGCGATGTGCATAGGCAGGGCGAGTTGGGCCATGATCTTCTTCGGCCTCCTGACCTGGGGACCGAGCTATCTCGCGCAGGCCCGCGGCCTGGACCTGAAGGGAATCGGCGCCTCGACGTTCTTTATTTTCCTGAGCGCCGCCATCGGCTCGCTGGTGGGTGGCTTTCTATGCGACACCCTGGTTGCCCGGGGCGTCCAGCGCGGCCGCTCGATCAAGGGCATGGTGCTTGTCTCCGGCATTGTGATGCTGCTGGCGCTCATCGCCCTGCCGCGCATCAGCGCCCCGATGCAAGCGGTCGCCATGCTGTGCGCGACGGCCTTCTTCCTGATGTGGGGCAGCTTGTATTGGAGCCTTCCGTCGCTGCTGGTGCCTAAGCAGCGCGTCGGCCTCGTAGGCTCGTCGATGAACTGCGCCGGCAGCATCGGCGGCGTGCTGATTCCGATCATCACCGGCCTGCTGCTGCAGGCTACCGGTTCCTTCCATGCAGTCATCCTCTTTTTCAGCGGCTGCGCACTGGTGTATGTGATCGCGACGCTGTTCATCGGATTGGACCGTACGCGCTAGGAAGCGTCGAGCCGCAAGCGCCAGGCCCGCCGCCACGCCTTTCGAGGACACGCGAAAAGACGCGGCCCGGGCCTGTTCAGAAGCCCGCCGCCGCGCCCAGCCACAGAACCGCGGGAATGGCGATGCCCCAGGCGGCGACCATCAGCACGTCGAGCAGCATGGCCTTGCGCGAGACGATCTGGTTGGCGGACATCTGGCGCACGTCGCCCAGCGACGCCGTGGGCTGAAAAGCAACGGACTGCGCCCCCGCGGGCTGGGGTTCGGGCGGGAAAGGCCATTTGCGCGCGGGAACCTGGGCGGCAGGTTGCTTGCCTACGGGCGCGCAGGCGCGGGATCTACCGGAGGCGAATACACCGGAGGCAGGCTTGCGCAAGCCGGAAATCGGCAGCGAGGGCAGAACGGCAGAAGCGGCGATGCTCATGGTGGCACTCCTTCAAACGAACAGGGACAGCTGGGGAGACGTCGGGGTATTGCGGACACTGCGAATAGGGACAACCGGGGGAACGAACTGCTGGCAGTCGAGCTGCACGCGAGGGGTGGTGTTCAGGCCGTGCTTGCGCGCCGCGACCAGGAACCGCTGGCGCAGCAGGTCGGCCCACAGGCCGGTGCCGCGCATGCGGGTACCGAAGCGCGGATCGTTGCGGCGGCCGCCGCGCAGGTCTTCGATGCGGTGCAGGACGCGCTCGGCGCGGTCGGGGAAATGCGTGCGCAGCCATTGCTCGAAGACCGCGTGGACCTCCCAGGGCAGGCGCACGACGGTGTAGCTGCCCCAGCGGGCGCCCGCACCGGCCGCCTCGGCCAGGATGGTTTCGAGGAAGGCGTCGTTGATGAAGGGGATCATGGGCGCGGCCAATACCCCGACCGGCACGCCGGCCGAGGTCAAGGCGCGCACGGCCTGCAGCCGGCGCCAGGGCGCGGACGCCCGGGGCTCGAGCGTGCGCGCCATGTCGGCGTCCAGCGTGGTGATGCTGACGTAGACCATGACCAGGTTGCGCTCGGCCAGGGCGGCCAGCAGATCGATGTCGCGCTCGACCAGGGCGTTCTTGGTGACCAGGGTAAGCGGATGGCGGGTTTCGAGCAGGAGCTCTAGCAGGCCGCGCGTCAGGCGCCATTGACGCTCGATAGGCTGGTAGATGTCGGTGGCCGAACCCAGGTTGATGGGCGAGACGCGGTGGCTGGGCTTGGCCAGTTCGGTGCGCAGCGCCTCGACGGCATTGACCTTGGCGGTCAGCTTGGTTTCGAAATCGAGCCCGGGCGAGTGCCCCAGGTAGGCGTGCGTGGGGCGTGCGTAGCAATAGGAGCAGCCATGCTCGCAGCCCCGGTAGGGGTTGATGGCCAGCTCGAAGGGAATGTCGGGGGAGTCGTTGCGGGAGAGCAGCGTGCGGACCTGCTCGGGACGCACCTGGGTGGCCGGGGATGGCGAGACGTCGTCACCCTCGCTGCCGGGCTCGGCGGCAGCCTCGGTCGACCACTCGTTTTCGAGAGGCGCGACGCGCGTGTCCGACTGGTAGCGGTGCCCCACATTAGTAACCGCACCCCGGCCGCGCAAGGCGGCGGGGGCGGTAGCCGGGGACCCAGAACCGGCGGAAACAGCGAAAGAGGAACGATCGATGTTTGCCATGAAAGTACTGTATAAAAAAACAGTACTTTTTGCAAGCAGCTTAGCGCCCTCGAATCGACGAACCCAATTTACTCCAAGAAAAGCGCCCTGGAGAACTATCGATTTCGTCTAATGAAAAAACCTTCAAAAACAAATGCAAGTCATTGTTTTTAAAGTATTTATCAACAAAGCAACAGGGCAAAAATTTATTCGTTGACCCGCATCGTGCATTGCTGTTATCAGCGTAAATCGACGCGCCCGCCTGCTCGCCGCGCATCGAGTTCGCACGATCTCACTGCGGCAGCTTGCCCTTCGGAATGCCCAGGCGCGGAGTCGGCGCGACGGGCTGCTGCAATTGGTCGAACGTGCACTGCATGGCGTTGTTGAACGACACCACCACGATCGAACCCACCACATAGAGTTGATAGTTCGCGGTGATGCGCACCGGCGGGTTGTCGCATTGATGGCTGACCGCCTCGCTCAAACTGCCGGGCAGCGTGTCCATGGTTTCGCGCATGCGGTATTGGCCCAGCAGGTCGCGCACCCAGCCCCAGCCCGAGGTCAGGTAGACGGGCACCAGGCGCCGCAGGAAGGGGTACTTCTTCATCGTCAGATTGAGCACCGGCGGATATCCGGCCGTGCCGTTCAGCACATAGTGCTCGAGCCTGACGCCGCGCGCGGCATAGCGCTGGTTGATGTTGACGAAGTCGTCGGCCAGGTTGGCGCTGATGCGGTGCTCGTAGCCGTTCTGCGCCAGCATGGCGTAGCCGTAGACCGCGGCCAGGAGCAGCATGCTGTAGGCCGGCAGCCCCAGCAGCGTCCACAAGCCGTAGCGGCGCAAACGAGGCCAGGGCACCGTCTCGCGCCACAGAATGCACAGCAGCACCAGGCTGGCCGAGATCAACGCGCCGATGCCCACCATGATGCGCGGCTCGATCACGGCCTCGCTCAGAAACAGCAAAGGCCCCATGGCGCTCAGGATCAGGGCCGCCGGAACGATCAAGGCCAGCACCACGCGGCCGATGCGCCCCGGCAGGCCGCAGGAACGCCAGGCGCGAGCGACGTAGCGCAGGCCGAACGCCAGGGCGAGCACCAGGCCCAGCACCAGCGCCGCCCGCAGCGGCCAGGAGCCTGTCTCGCTCAAGCCTTCGCGTATCAGCTCCCAATAGCTCCACACGTTGTCGGACAGGGCCGACCACTCGCCGGGATGCAGCAGGGTGGCGTGATAGCTGGCATAGGCATTGCGCAAGATCACCGCAGCGATGATCTTGTACGGGATCATCGCCGCGATCACCTGGACCAGGCGGCCCAGGGCCTGGCGCGCAAGCGTGCCCAGCGCGGCGTCGCGCCACATCAAATACAGGAACTCCAGCACGCCGAAGACCAGGAAGGCATTGAGCGAGGGCTGGTACAGGCACAGCGTGCCCAGCAGGCAGAGCACACCCCACCCCATCTTGCGCCCGCGCCACGGCGTCTCGCAAACGGCCGCGACGGCCAGGCTCATGGCCAGCACCATGGTCAGCACGTCGAATTTGTAAGACAGGTTTTCCAGGAAGAAGGGGCTGGCGCCCAGCGGGAACGCGGCCAGCATGGCGGTGGCGGTATCGCGGATCTCGAACTTGCGCGCCACCAGCATGGCGCACCAAGCCAGGAGCAGCACGGCAAGGATCTGCGGCAGCGGCGTCAGATCGGTCAGCGGCGTGCCCATGTTGAGCGACTGCATGATCAGCGTGGTCAGCGGCCGGCCATCGCCCGTCCAGCCCGTGTAGCCGCTATGGACGCGACCCAGATCGTCCACGTAGAGACGGTCGGCATGCAGGATGCAATAGGCGACGATGCCGTTCAGAAGCAGGGCCGCCTTGAAGACGGCCTTGTTCCAGCGGGGAATGTCCAAAGTCTGCGTAGCGTGTTGCGCCGGCGAAGTATTCATTGCAAGGGGTATATCGATTTTCTATCCGCGCAAGAGCATACCTGAATAAAAAAAGCCGGACGCATATGCGTCCGGCCCCAAATTGCGGCCGATCAGCGGTTGGCCTTCACTTATTGGGCTGCGGCGTGATGCGCAGATAGGGCCGCACGGCCTTGTAGCCCTTGGGGAATTTCTCCTTGAGCACGGCCTCGTCCTTGATCGAAGGCACGATGATCACGTCGTCGCCGTCCTGCCAATTCACCGGCGTGGCCACGCTGTGACTGTCGGTCAATTGCAACGAATCGATCACGCGCAGGATCTCGTTGAAATTGCGCCCCGTGCTGGCCGGGTAGGTGATGGTGAGCCGCACCTTCTTGGCCGGGTCGATGATGAACACCGAGCGCACCGTGGCCGTGGCGCTGGCATTGGGGTGGATCATGTCGTAGAGCTCGGACACCTTGCGGTCTTCGTCGGCCAGGATGGGAAAGTTCACCGTGGTCGATTGCGTGTCGTTGATGTCGTGGATCCAGTCTTTGTGCGACTGGGCGCCGTCCACCGACAAGGCCAGCACCTTGACGTTGCGGCGGGCGAACTCGCTGGCGAGCTTGGCGGTGAAGCCCAGTTCGGTGGTGCACACGGGCGTGAAGTCGGCCGGGTGCGAGAACAGCACGCCCCAGCTGTTGCCCAGGTACTCGTACAAGCGGATGGGGCCGACGGAGGATTGCTGCTCGAAATCAGGGGCGGTATCGCCCAAGCGTAGCTGTGCCATGAAAACTCTCCTGCTAGGTTGTGGGGCCGGGTTGATCATTCTGGCAGCAATGCGGAGCAGGCAAAAATAGCCTGCCCGCATAACCTTATGAACGACCTTGTGAATTCATGAATGGCTGGTTTTTTCCCATTGCATGCCGCACGCATCGGCCACGGCGCCGCCGCGCACGGCCACCGACAGACCCAAGGCGCGCGGCAGAACATGCGCGGCGTAGAACAGGCTGGTCGCCAGCCTGCGGCGGTGAAAAGCGTCGGTGGAGCCCGCGGCCAGGTGCTTGCGGCAGGCCAGCGCCGCGCGCGCCATCTGCCAGCCGCCATGCACCGTGCCCGCCAGCATCAGCAAGGGCACGCTGCCCGCATACACGGCCCTGATCTGCCCCGCCGCGTTCTGCAGCACATAGGCCACGGCGTCCTCGTAGGCGCAGATGGCCTGGTCGAAATTCAGGCGCAGCAGATCCAGCGCGTCGCGGTCGCCGGCATCGGCCTTCTGCGTCTCGGCGGCCACGAGCCTGAGCGTCTCGCGCATGGCGGCGATGCAGGCATGCGCCGCCGCGCCGCCGTCGCGCGCGATCTTGCGGCCCACGAAGTCGTTGGCCTGGATGGCCGTGGTGCCTTCGTAGATGGGCAGGATGCGGGCATCGCGGTAATACTGGGCCGCGCCGGTTTCTTCCATGAAACCCATGCCGCCGTGCACCTGGATGCCCAGCGAAGCCACTTCCACGGCCGATTCGGTGGCGAAGCCCTTGACCACGGGCACCAGGTATTCGTACAGGGCCTGCTGGCTCGCGCGCACGGCCGCGCTGGGATGATGCGCGCCCAGGTCGTGCGCGGCCGCGGCCACGTAGGACACGGACCGCGCCGCTTCGGTGAGGGCCTGCATGGTCAGCAGCATGCGCTGCACGTCGGGGTGATGCGCGATCGCCACCGGGCCGGCGGAGCCTTCCACCGCGCGGCTCTGGATGCGCTCCAGGGCATAGTCGCGCGCATGCTGGTAGGCCCGCTCGGCCACCGCCACGCCCTGCTGCCCCACCGCGAAGCGCGCCGCGTTCATCATGATGAACATGTACTCCAGGCCGCGCCTTTCTTCGCCCACCAGATAGGCCACGGCGCCCTCGCCGACATCGCCCTTGCCCGATCCGTAGACCAGCTCGCAGGTGGGGCTGCCGTGTATGCCCAGCTTGTGCTCGAGCTTGGCGCACCAGATGTCGTTGCGCTTGCCCAGGCTGCCGTCGTCGTTGACCAGGAACTTGGGCACGATGAAAAGCGAGATGCCCTTCACGCCCGGCGGCGCGTCCGGCGTGCGCGCCAGCACCAGATGCACGATGTTCTCGGCCTGGTCGTGCTCGCCGTAGGTAATGAAGATTTTCTGGCCGTGGAGCCGGTAGCTGCCGTCATCCTGGCGCACGGCGCGCGAAGCGATCTGCGCCAGGTCCGAGCCGGCCTGCGGTTCGGTCAGGTTCATGGTGCCCGACCACTGGCCGGCGACCAGCTTGGGCAGATAGCGCTGCTGCTGCGCCGGGGTGCCCACCGTGAGCAGCGCTTCGATCACCGCATCGGTCAGCATGGGGCACAGCGTGAAGGCCAGGCAAGCCGACTGGAAGCTCTCGTGCACCGGCGCGGCGATCAGCTTGGGCAGCCCCTGCCCGCCCCATTGCACGGGATGCGGCAGGCCTTGCCAGCCGCCTTCGCCATATTGGGCGTAAGCCTTGGCCCAGGCGGGCAGCACGCGCACGTTGCCGTCCTGCCAGACGGGCGGCTGGCGGTCGCCTTGCGCGTTCAGCGGCGCCACCACCTCCTCGACCAGACGGGCGTTCTCTTCGAGTATGGCGTCGACAAGGTCGGGGCTGGCTTCTTCCTGGCCCGGCAATTCGAGCACGTCGGCCAGACCGGCCAGTTCGTTGAGCGTGAAGCGTATGTCTTGCAGCGGAACCTGATAGGCCACGGCCGTCTCCTTGTATTTATGCCGCCATTATATTTCCGGCTCCACGCCAAATCGGCACAGGCTTGACGGCAAGTCAGGTATGCGTAATAACCACACCTTCGGCAAGGTCGACTGACCGGCCGATGTTCAAAAAAATCAATCGACTGGAGTTTTCAATGCGAATCGCCCTAGCCGCTTGCGCCCTGGCGCTGGCCAGCTTCACCCACCAGGCCTGCGCCCGCGACACCACGCTGCATCTGCCGATCCAGGACGTGCTCAACAGCCCCGATTTCCAGCAAAAAGTCGGCAATGGCGTCAAGTTCTATTTCGGCAATCAGCGGGCGCCGAAGGCGTCGAAGTCGTTCGGCGAATTCGTCACCAACAAGAAAACCAACGGCTTCAGCAAGAACGACATCGACGCCTGCCGCTGGGCCATGCTCTCGGCGCTCATCCAGTTCAAGGAGCGCGCGGAATCCGAAGGCGCCAACGCGGTGGTCGACATCGTCAGCTACTACAAGAAGGACGTGTTCTCCAGCCCCACCGAATTCGAATGCCATGCGGGCGCGTTCGTCACGGGCGTGGCGCTCAAGGGCCATTTCATCAAGGCGAAGTAAGACCGCCGGGGGTTTCTTCTTCTCAAATAATTCGAGGCTGCCGAGCCAGGCCCGGCAGCCTCGAATTTTGAGCGTTGCCGCTCGATCCGTCTTACAGCGCGCCGGCCAGCTCGGGCACGACCTGGAACAGGTCGCCCACCAGGCCGTAGTCGGCCACGCCGAAGATCGGCGCCTCGGGATCCTTGTTGATCGCCACGATCACCTTCGAATCCTTCATGCCGGCCAGGTGCTGGATCGCGCCCGAGATGCCCACGGCCACGTACAGCTGCGGCGCGACGATCTTGCCCGTCTGGCCTACCTGCCAGTCGTTGGGCGCGTAGCCCGCGTCGACCGCCGCGCGCGAAGCGCCCATGGCCGCGCCCAGCTTGTCGGCCAGCGGCTCGAGGATCTTGAAGTTCTCGGCGCTGCCCATGCCGCGCCCGCCCGAGACCACGATCTTGGCGCCCGCCAGTTCGGGACGGTCGCTCTTGGCCACTTCGCGGCCCACGAAGCTGGACAGGCCCGAATCGGCGACGGCGGCGAGCGCCTCCAACGCGGCCGAGCCGCCCGTGGCGGCCACCGCGTCAAAGCCCGTCGTGCGCACCGTGATCACCTTGACCGCGTCGCCCGATTGCACCGTGGCGATCGCGTTGCCCGCGTAGATCGGGCGCACGAAGGTGTCGGCCGATTCCACGGCGATGATGTCCGAGATTTGCGCCACGTCCAGCTTGGCGGCCACGCGCGGGGCCACGTTCTTGCCCGAGGCCGTGGCCGGGAACAGGATGTGGCTGTAGCTCGAGGCGATGGCCAGCACCTGGGCTTGCAGGTTCTCGGCCAGGCCGTCGGCCAGTTGCGGCGCGTCGGCCAGCAGCACCTTGGCCACGCCCGCGATCTGCGCGGCGGCATCGGCCACGGCCTTGGCGTTGCCGCCCGCCACCAGCACGTGCACGTCGCCGCCGACGTATTTTTGTATGCCCGCGGCCGCGGCCACGGTATTCAGCGTCGCGCCCTTCAGATGGACGTTATCGTGTTCGGCAATAACCAGAATCGTCATCTTCACACCACCTTCGCTTCGTTCTTGAGCTTGTCCACCAGCGCGGCCACGTCGGCCACCTTGATGCCGGCCTTGCGCGCCGGGGGATCGGTCACCTTCAGCGTTTTGAGGCGCGGCGCCGGATCGACGCCCAGATCGGCCGGGGCCACCGTTTCCAGCGGCTTTTTCTTGGCCTTCATAATGTTGGGCAGCGTCACGTAGCGCGGCTCGTTCAGGCGCAGGTCGGTGGTGACGATGGCGGGCAGCTTGATCTTGATCGTTTCCAGGCCGCCGTCCACCTCGCGGGTGACCGTGGCCGTGCCCTCGCCCAGCTCGACGCGGCTGGCAAACGTCGCCTGCGGCCAGCCCAGGAGCGCGGCCAGCATCTGGCCGGTCTGGTTGGCATCGTCGTCGATGGCCTGCTTGCCCAGGATGATCAGCTGTGGCTGTTCCTTGTCGGCCAGGGCCTTGAGCAGCTTGGCCACGGCCAGGGGCTGCAACTCGACATCGGTCTGCACCAGGATGCCGCGGTCCGCGCCGATGGCCAGCGCCGTGCGCAGGGTTTCCTGCGCCTGGGCCACGCCGCACGACACTGCCACCACTTCGGTGGCCTTGCCCGCTTCCCTGAGCCGCGTGGCTTCCTCGACCGCGATCTCGTCGAACGGGTTCATCGACATCTTCACATTGGCGATATCGACACCGGTCTGATCGCTCTTGACGCGCACCTTGACGTTGTAGTCAACCACGCGCTTGACGGGTACAAGCACCTTCATCCAACAGTCTCCCTATCTAACTATCTAACCTAGAAACTTTTCCAATCAACGGGTTTTCGGCAATTTTTCGATTCTACAGCTTGGACAGCGCCCGTATGTGGGCCACCACGCTGCGGCCCAGGGCCGACAGGTTGTAACCGCCTTCGAGGGTGCTGACGACGCGCCCCGCGGCATGCCGGTCGGCCACCTTCACAATGCGCTCGGTAATCCATGCGTAGTCAGATTCGACCAGGCCCATCTGGCCCATGTCGTCCTCGCGGTGCGCGTCGAAGCCCGCCGACACCAAGATCAGCTCGGGCCGATGGGCCTCGAGCCGCGGCAGCCACTGTTCGGCCACGATAGTGCGCACGGCCGGCCCGGTGGTATAGGCCGGCACCGGCACGTTGAGCATATTGGGCGCGGGATGGCCGGTTTCGCCGTAGGGAAAGAACGGATGCTGGAAGAAGCTGCACATCAGCACACGCTCGTCGCCCGCGAAGATCTCTTCGGTGCCGTTGCCGTGGTGTACGTCGAAATCGACGATGGCCAAGCGCCGCACCCCGTGCGCGGCCATGGCGTGCGTGGCACCGATGGCGACGTTGTTGAGAAAGCAGAAGCCCATGGCGCTGCGGCGGCACGCATGATGGCCCGGAGGCCGCACCGAGCAGAAAGCGGTCTCGGCCTGACCCGTCATCACCGCGTCCACCGCGGCCACGGCGGCGCCAGCCGCGTGCAGCGCCGCTTGCAGCGTATGCTGGTTCATCAGCGTGTCGGGGTCGATGGGGGTGTAGCCGCCGTCCTTCGGCACGCTCGCCGCCAGATAATCGAGGTAGTCCGCGTCATGCACGCGCAGCAAGGCTTCGCGGGTCGCCTCGGGCGCCGTGCGCACGTCGAGCAAAGGCATCAGGCCGCTGGCCAGCAGCTGATCAGATATGGCATCGAGCCTCTCCGGGCTCTCTGGATGCCAGCCGCCCATTTCGTGCAGCCGGCACGACGGGTGAGTAATATACAGGGTCTCCATAGGAAAGATTGTATGTTCATGCTCAGGCGTTTGCTGCAAACCAGCGGACTGGCAATCCCCTTCATACTTGCCGGTTGCGCGTCGTCTCCTCCCCAAACGCCTGTTCCCAACCTTCCTCCCGCCGCCTCGTCCTCCGGCCCGATACACATAGGCCCGACCGAGCCCGGCCCCTCGGACGAACCGTCCTCAACCACCCTGCCTGGCGGCCAGTTGCGCCCCGAGGTCGACGCCTTTGCGCGCGACCTGGCCGCCCGCGAAAGCCTGCCGCTGGACCAGGTGCGCGCCAGCCTGTCCGGCGCGCGCTATAGCGCGACGGTGGCGCGCCTGATCATGCCCGCCGTGCCCGGGCACAAGGTCTGGCGCAGCTGGCTTGCCTACCGCTCGCGCTTCGTCGAGCCCAAGCGCATCCGCTGGGGCGCCGAATTCTGGCGCGAGAACGCCGCCGTGCTGAGCCGGGCGCAGCAGCGCTACGGCGTGCCGGCCAAGATCATCGCCGGCATCATCGGCGTGGAAACGATCTACGGCCGCAACATGGGAAGCTTTCGCGTGATGGACGCGCTCTCGACGCTGGCCTTCGATTACCCGGTGCCCGACAAGCCCGACCGCACCGCGATGTTCCTCGGCCAATTGGGCGACTTCATCACGCTGGCGCTGCAGGGCCGGCTCGACCTTGAAACGCGCGGCTCGTACGCCGGCGCGATCGGCATGCCGCAGTTCATGCCGCAAAGCATCCTGCAGTATGCGGTGGACGGCTCGGGCAATCCCGGCGGGCACATCGACCTGGCCAACGACCCGGACGACGCCATCATGTCGGTGGGCAATTACCTGGCCCAGCACGGCTGGGTGCGCGGCGTGCCGGTGTTCGCGCCGGTGACGCTGCCGCCCGACCCCGCCGCCCTGGTTGCGGGCGGGCTGGCGCCCACCCTCACCTGGGGCCAATTGCAGGCCGACGGCGCCCACGTGGCGCCCGGGGCTGGCACCGGCGCATGGAGCCAGCAGCCGCTGGGCATCGTGAACCTGGACGAAGAAGCGCGCGCAACGGCGCAGTACCGCGCGGGCACGCCCAACTTCTTCGCCATCACGCAGTACAACCACAGCTACTTCTATGCCACCGCGGTGTCGGACCTGGCCGACGCGATCGCGGACGCGGTCGGGCCGCAGTTGGCGGGCGCCGCGCGCTGACCCGTCAAGCCGGGGTATTGAACACGCCCGTGGACAGATAGCGATCGCCGCGGTCGCAGACGATGAAGACGATAGTGGCGTCGTTGACGCGCTCGGCCACGCGCATCGCGGCGACCAGCGCGCCGGCGGACGAAATGCCCGCGAAGATGCCCTCTTCGGCCGCGAGGCGGCGAGCCATCGTTTCCGCCTCTTTCTGCTCGATCGACTCATACCCGTCGATCCGGCTGGCATCGAAAATCCTGGGCATATAAGCCTCGGGCCATTTGCGGATGCCGGGAATCTGCGAGCCCGGGGCGGGCTGGGCGCCGATGACCTGGATGGCGGGGTTTTGCCCCTTCAGGTAGGTGGACACGCCCATGATGGTGCCGGTCGTGCCCATGGCGCTGACGAAGTGGGTGATGCGCCCGTCCGTCTGCTGCCAGATCTCGGGGCCGGTGGTCTCGATATGGGCGCGCGGATTGTCGGGGTTGGCGAACTGGTCCAGCACCCTGCCCTTGCCTTCGGACTGCATTTCCATGGCCAGGTCGCGCGCGTATTCCATGCCGCCCTTGTCGGCGGGCGTGAGGATGAGCTGCGCGCCGTAGGCCGCCATGGAAGCGCGGCGCTCCAGCGAGAGGTTGTCGGGCATGATGAGGATCATGCGGTAGCCGCGCATGGCCGCGGCCATGGCCAGGCCTATGCCGGTATTGCCGCTGGTGGCCTCGATCAGGGTGTCGCCGGGCTTGATCTCGCCGCGCTCTTCGGCGCGCCGGATCATCGACAGGGCGGGCCTGTCTTTCACGGAGCCCGCGGGGTTGTTGCCTTCGAGCTTGGCGAGGATGACGTTGCCGCGCGCGGCGCCGGCCTGCCCGGGGATGCGCTGCAGGCGCACCAGGGGCGTGTTGCCGATGGTCTGTTCGATAGTGGGGTAATCGGTGATGTTCATGCCTGAGGCCGAGAATTGCAGGCGTCGATCATACTGCCCGGCCAAATGCCGGCCCGGCATATCCATATTCAAAACAGGGTGGCATCAACAGGGGGGAACTTCAGGGCCGGCTTGATGAGCGCGGCGGCAGGAGCCGCGGCGCGCCCGCCGAGACGTCCGATACCAGGGGCATCGGGCCGCCGCCGACGGTCAGGCCGGCGGCCTGCAAGGCCCGAGACTTCTTGGGGCCGATGCCGCGCACGCGGTCGGAAAAATCCTCGATCGATTCGAAGCGGCCGCCGCGCTGGCGCTCCTTGACGATGACGCGCGCCATCTTGGGGCCCACGCCGCGTAGGGTCTCCAACTGCTCGGCGCTGGCGCTGTTGACGTCGAGCGCGTGGGCCGACGAGGCCATGGCCAGGGCCAGGCCGCCCGCCGCGGCCAGGCGCCCCGCCGTCCTGCCCATGAATCGGCGATGAAGGGGGTTTGCGCGCCGTGCCTTCGGCTTGCCGGCCTCCGATGAGGCCGCCCCTGCCTTGGATCGGCCGTGCGGCAAAAAGCGCCCGGCGGAAAAATCCGCGCACGGCGCGGGCCGGGCGATCGTGTCGTTCAAAAAGGGATTCATGCGCATCTCCTGGTTGGCCGGGCTGTCGGATCAAGCCCGGCCGGCCATCATGCGCGGCGGCGCACGATGCCGGAGAACGCGGTGAACGGAAATGTCCGTCGCGGGAAGTACCTAAGCCCTACTTGGCGCGCCAATAACGCACGTACTCGGCCACGCCGGTCTGCACGTCGCGCATCGGCGCGGTAAAGCCCGCGGCGCGCAGATTGGACGTATCGGCCTGGGTATAGCTCTGGTAGTAGCCCTTCAGATCGTCGGGAAAAGGCACGTAATGAATGAACCCGGCCTTGGCCAGCTCGGCCAGCGGCAGCGCCGCCTCGCCCTTCTCGGCGCGCAGCGTGTTGACCACGGCGGCCGCGATGTCGTTGAACGGCTGCGCGCGGCCCGTGCCGCAATTGAAGATGCCCGATTTTTCGGGGTGGTCGAGAAAATACAGGTTCACGGCCACCACGTCTTCCACCGAAATGAAGTCGCGGCTCTGCTCGCCGTCGCCATAGCCGTCCCAGCCGCCGAACAGGCGCACGTGCCCTTCGGCCAGAAACTGGTTCATGTTGTGAAAGGCCACCGAGGCCATGCGTCCCTTGTGCTGCTCGTGCGGGCCGTACACGTTGAAATAGCGCAAACCCACCACCTGCGCGTTCAGGCGCGACATGCGCTGGCGCAGCACCTGGTCGAACAGCAGCTTGGAGTAGCCGTAGACGTTGAGCGGCACTTCGTTGGCCGGGTCTTCCGCATAGACCGACGAACCGCCGTAGATCGCAGCCGACGAGGCATACAGAAAGGGAATGGCGCGGCTCTGGCAGTACTCGAACAGTTCCAGCGTGACGCGGTAATTGTTGTCGAGCATGAACTGGCCGTTGCGCTCGGTGGTGTCCGAGCAGGCGCCCTGGTGCAGCACGGCGCGCACCTCGGGCAGGCGCCCTTCGCGCACGCGGGCGCGGAAGTCGTCCTTGTCCAGATAATCGGCGATGCGGCAGTCGGTCAGGTTGCGGAACTTGTCGCCGTCGGTCAGGTCGTCGACCGCGATGATGTCGTCGATGCCGCGGCGGTTCAGGCCTCGCACCAGATTGCTGCCGATGAAGCCGGCGGCGCCGGTAACGATGTAAGTCATGTCAGCCTCCGCACGGCCGCCCGAAGGAGGCTGAGCCTCCTCGAGGGGCAGTGAACGCAGTGAACGTGGGGGTCATATTAATCTCCCGCCAGCTCGGCGGCAGTGACGGTTGAAGTGCCCAGCTTGCCCACCACGATGCCGCCGGCGCGATTGGCCCAGGCCATGGCCTGGGCCCAGGACAGGCCCGCGGCGCGCATCAGGGCCAGGGTGGCCAGCACGGTGTCGCCCGCGCCGGACACGTCGAAAACCTCGTGCGCCTGCGCGTCGACGTGCTCGCGCGAACCGGCCGAGAACAGCGTCATGCCTTGCTCGGAGCGCGTCACCAGCAAGGCTTCGAGCTGCAGATGGGCGCGCAGCAGCTGCGCGCGCGAAGTGAGGTCGTCCTCGTCCTTCCAGCGGCCCACGGCCTGGCGCATTTCGGAACGGTTGGGCGTGACCAGCGTCGCGCCCTTGTAGCGATCATAGTCGTCGCCCTTGGGGTCGACCAGCACCGGCACCTTGTGTTCGCGCGCCAGCGCGATCAGGTCCTGCACGCGGTCGAGCGCGCCCTTGGCGTAGTCGGACAGCACGATCACGTCGTGATTCGGCAGATGCCGCGCCACGGCCGCGCTCAGGCCGTCCAGCGAGGCTTGCGAGGGATGCTGCTCGAAGTCGACGCGCAGCATCTGCTGCTGGCGGCCCAGCACGCGCATCTTGAGCGTGGTGGGGTGCGCGGCGTCGCTGACCAGGTCGGCGTGCACGCCGGCCTCTTGCGCCAGCTGGCTGACGCATGCGCCGGCCTCGTCCGTGCCCGTCACGCCGACCAGCGTGACCAGGCCGCCCAGGGCCGCCACGTTGCGCGCCACGTTGGCCGCGCCGCCCAGCCGGTCTTCGCGGCGCGCCACGTGCACCACGGGCACCGGCGCTTCGGGAGAAATGCGGTCCACTTCGCCGAACCAATAGCGGTCCAGCATGACGTCGCCGACGACCAGCACGCGGCTGCGCGCGACGGCGCGGGCGGGAAAAACCAATTTATCGCTCATTCCAGTTCCTCAAGACGGCGAGGAGCCGAGGTCTCCCAGGCATTGCAGCCCGGACATTGCCAATAGAAGCTGCGCGGCTGAAAGCCGCAGGATTTGCAAACGTAGCGGTCCAGCCGCTGCGTGTGCTTGTGGATGAGGCTGCGCAGCAGGGTCAGATCGCCGCCGGGCACCGCGTCGTCGCGACGCACGTCGCTCGGCACGGCCTCGGGCGCGCTGGCGGCCGAATCCGCCACGGAGCTGGACAGCTCGACCTCGAGCAGGCGATCCAGCCCCAGCAGCGACGGATGGCTGCGCATGGCCTCGCGGGCAAAGCGCCAGGCCTGCGCCGGGCCGCGCTGCGCGCGCAGCTCGCGGAACACCACGTTGAACAGATCGAGCGAGGCATGCTGCGCATAGTGCCGGCTGAGCACGTCCAGGCCCTGGGCCGCCTCGCCCGTCTGGGTGTAGTTGGCCAGGAGGCGCTCAGCCACCAGGCCCGCGTATTCCGGCGCGCTGGTGAGGACGGATTCCAGGTACAGGCGCTCGCGCTTGGGATTCTGCTCGATCCGCGCCAATTGCGCGCGCAGCATGGCGATGCGCGCCCGGCCCCCACGCGAGACGGCCGCGTCGAAGCTCTTGACCGCGTGATCGGCGGCATCGAGCGCCGCATTGGCCGCCTCGACGTTCACCGGCTTGGCCGCCAGCGCCGTCTGCGCCAGTTCGCAGTGGTAGTGCACGATCTGCGGCACGGGCTCGTCGACCAGGCCCTGCAGCGTCTTGACCACCTCGATGGCGCGCGGCCAATCGTGCTCGGATTCGTAGATGCGCACCAGCGACCGCAGCGCCGGCAAGGCAAAGCGCGTGTCCTTGAGCGTGTTGAAGGTGCTTTCGGCGCGGTCCAGCATGCCGGCCTTGAGGAAATCCTGCGCCAGCTCGTGCTGGGCGTGGTCGCGCTCGGCCACCGGCAGGTCGGTGCGGTTGAGCAGGCTCTGGTGCACGCGGATGGCACGCTCCATCTCGCCGCGGCGGCGGAACAGGCTGCCCAGGGCGAAGTGCAGCTCGGTCGTTTCCGGATCGAGCTTGGCCACCTCGACGAAGGCATCGATGGCCCGGTCGGGTTCTTCGTTGAGCAGGAAGTTCAAGCCGCGGAAGTACGAGTCCGGCAGCGTGCGCGTTTCGCGCAGCATCTGGCGGAAATCGAAGCGCGCGGCCACCCACCCCAAGCCGAACAGCATGGGGATAAAAATCAACCACCAGGGTTCAAAATCCACGAATCGTGCTCGCTGCTAGGAAAAACGGCCGGCTCACAGCGGCGACATGGGGGCGATGGCCTCGGGCGGCACCACGTTGGGCGACGCGGCAGCCTGGGCCAGCGACTTCAGGCGCTCGACCTCGCGGCGCAGGCGCGCGGCCTCGCGGCGGCGGCGCATGGCCATGGGCACCGTCAGCAGCAGGCCGAAAATGGCCCCCACCACGAAGGTAGCCAGCATGACCACGATGAGCGGCACGTTCTGTATCGTGTAATCGGCGTAGAAATTGACTTTGACGGGGTCGGTGTTCTTCACCGCGAAGATCAGCACGGCGATGAAGACCAACAGGCGCAGGATCCAGACGAGATAGCGCATGAGACAGACTCCCAGCTAAGAATTCGGACCTCGGATTGTAACTTGGGCGGCGCCCCAATCCCACTCATGGGCGGCCGTGCTAGATTGGCCGATCCAACCCCACCAACAAACCCAGCGAGGCAAGCAGTGAAGACGCACAAGATCGCCGTCATTCCCGGAGACGGCATCGGCAAGGAAGTCATGCCCGAAGGCCTGCGCGTGGTCGAGGCCGCCGCCAAGCGCTTCGGCATCGCGCTCGAATTCAAGCACATCGAATGGGCCAGCTGCGACTACTACGCCAAGCACGGCGACATGATGCCGCCCGACTGGTTCGACCAGCTCAAGGACTGCGAAGCCATCTATTTCGGCGCGGTGGGCTGGCCCGACATTGCGCCCGACCACATTTCGCTGTGGGGGTCGCTGCTCAAGTTCCGCCGCGACTTCGACGAATACGTCAATCTGCGCCCCGCCCGCCTGATGCCCGGCGTGCCCTGCCCCCTGGCCGGCCGCAAGCCGGGCGACATCGACATGTACATCGTGCGCGAGAACACCGAGGGCGAGTATTCGTCGGTGGGCGGCAAGATGTTCGCGGGCACCGACCGCGAATTCGTGCTGCAAGAGTCGATCTTCACGCGCAAGGGCACCGACCGCATCCTCAAATACGCTTTCGAGCTGGCGCAAAGCCGGCCCAAGAAGCACTTGACCTCGGCCACCAAGTCCAACGGCATCTTCATCAGCATGCCCTACTGGGACGAGCGCTTCGCCGAAATGGGCAAGCAGTACCCCGGCGTGCGCCAGGACAAGTACCACATCGACATCCTGGCGGCCCGCTTCGTCATCAGCCCCGAGCGCTTCGACGTGGTCGTGGCCTCCAACCTCTTCGGCGACATCCTGTCCGACCTGGGCCCGGCCTGCACCGGCACCATCGGCATCGCCCCGTCGGCCAACCTCAACCCCGAGCGCACCTTCCCCTCGCTCTTCGAACCGGTGCATGGTTCTGCGCCCGACATCTACGGCAAGAACATCGCCAACCCGGTGGGCATGATCTGGTCGGGGGCGATGATGCTGGACTTCCTGGGCAACGGCCAGGGCGTCTACCGCCAGGCCCACGATGCCATCCTGCAGGCCATCGAAAAGACCTTGGTAGCAGGCCAGACCACGGCGGACCTGGGCGGCAAGCTCAATACGACCGAGGCGGGCAAGGCGGTCGCGGCGGCGCTGGCTTAGAACTGAGCGGCAACCTGAAACCCGACTACGACCTTCGACGCGGGAAAGCTCGCCGGTTCATAGACCGGCGTGCCGACGAACAGGTCGTAGTTGAGCGCGCCCAGGCTTGCCTGCACCCGTCCGCGCAGGCCGACCACGGCGCCGGCAAGCTGCGTGCCCGCCAGATAGGCCGCGGACGGCCCCCATACCTGGCCATAATCGAGCCCGGCGTAGAGCGTCTGGCCGCTTTGCCCCAGCGGCATCTGCAGCTCGTTGCGCCAATAAAACCCCTTCTCCGCGGCCAGCATCGTCTCGCCGCTGAAGCCGCGCACCGTATAGCGGCTGCCCAGCGTCAGATCGTCGAGATAGTTCAGCTCGTCGTTCGTGTATTGGCCGTGCACGGTCCCGACGTACCGGAATGGCTGCTTGCCGATGCTGAACGGCACCGACAGGTTTGCATCCAGCGTCGCCATGTGAAAGCGATAGGTTGGCCCCGATTGCGTATCCGGCATCGCGCCGAACCCGCCTATGCCCTGCCGATATGCGAGCGTGTCGTCGAACTGCGACGCGCCGAAATAATGCCGGTTGGTCAGCCCCGCCTCGACATAGGTGTTGTCGCGGTATTGCTGAGGAATCTCGGTGTCGTTGATGAAGCTCGCGCCAAAGCGCTTGATGAACTGGAACTCCATGCCGGACACGTCGTCCTGCCCGCGATGCAGCACGCGCTCCACCTTCACGCCCGCCGTCTGCGTGTTGCCGCTGGCCGTGAACGTCTGGTTGATCCCGACGATCTGCTGGGAATACTGGTTCGTGTAGCCGAACAAGGTGCCGATCCAGTAGCCCCACGGCATCGAGTACGACGCGTTCCAGCCTTGCGTGCCCATGCCGCTGCGGAAAGCCAGGTCCTGGTTGTAGCCCAGCGTCAGGATGTCGTTCAGGCCCAGCAGATTGTTCAGGCCCAGCGTCGCGCTGCCGATGTAGCGGCCCGTCTGGGACACACCTGAATTATCAGCTGAAACAACGAACGACCAGGGCTTGGTCCGCTTCACGGCGATCACCACGTCGCTTTCGCCAGGCACGTCGCCCGGCACGATCTGCATGGTCACGTCCTGGTTCGACACGCGATTCATCTGCTCCAGCCCCTGCTCCAGGTCGCGCAGCTGCAAGACGTCGCCATCGCGTGTGGGGAAGGCGGTTTTCCAGGTACCGCGCGTAGCGGCGTCGGCGAACATCAGGTGGCGGATGACGCCGGGAATCAGGGCGAATTTCAATACGCCTGTTGCGAGATCCTGCGTCGGCAGCAGAACGCGCGTCGTCACATAGCCTTCGCTGAGTATCTCGCCCTGCACGCCTTTGACAAGAACGTCCAAGCCTTGGCGACCCACGCATTGGCCCCGGTAATGGTCGAGCCATTCGCGGGCGAAGGCGAAACGATCCAGCGGCAAGGCGGATGCACCGGCTGAGCGAGTGGCGGCGGGCAAGGCCTGCGGCACTTCGAGCACGAAGGTCTGGATCTTGAAGCAGAGCTTCTCTTTCGGGAGGTCGGGCCAGCCTTGCTTGGCGGGTGCTGATGAACGAGCAGTCGGTGCAGAAACAGTCGCCTCGCGCTGGTTGGCTTGGCGTTGTTGTTCGAGCAGACGGGTTTGCTCAGCGCTCGCGCGACCGGCCGCGGCTTGGTCTGCAGTGGTGATGACTTGTTGGGCAGTTGCTGTGAGGGGAATAAGGAGGAGTAATGAAAATGACGAAAAATACTTTGTAAACCACATTTTTAGAAGAATTAGAAGTTATATACGTGGCCAAATTCATCCCATTACTGCCATCTGGATTAATTGGCGTTGGACAATTGGACTGGATATAAGCGCGGGAACACCGCGCAAATATCTATAACCGCCCTTTGGGATCCATCTCGCGGCTACGGTACCTCAACAAACACAGTCGCCTCATTAAAAAACGCCCCCCCCGGTCAGGTTCGCTTTTTTATCATCGAGCGCTTTATACGTCGATTCGAGGTGTTTTTTGGCAAACATCTCGAAGATCCAACCATAGATCGGAATGATGACAAGGAGCGATCCAAAGAGGAAAGTCACCCAATACCATCCGACATGGTTAGGAAGCATCCGCGACATCGGAATAGCCAAGACCACAGGCACTATATTCAGACACAACATCATCAGCGCCGCCCACCAGCCGCGACACCATTATTCGATATAATTTTTCATATATTTTCAGTTCAATTTGACCGGAGTCAACATGGTTTTTTTCCTGTCTTTTTGAATCTCGAAGACCATTACAGAGCAACCCTTATCAGTTAGATACGAACCCACCTCGTAGTCCTGGCCGGCCCGAGGCGTAAAACTGACCGTATTGCTTGAGCAATTACCCTCGTGGTAATAAAGCGATCCTCCCTGCGCGAGCGGAGTAACATTTGCCAGTCCAATATATGCGCCACTCACTTCAACGGGTTTGCCGGCAGGAATAACAAATTCCCGATAGAACGCCTTGGACAAAATTCCGTTGTGGGTGGCTATATTCTTGGTATTTTCAGTTTCGGGAATGCCGATGCTGTCGTTTTTTGTCATACCCAACATGGAACCGAAAGCATCGCCGACACCGCCGCCGACGTTGATTTCTTCAGTTTTGGCGTCACTGCCTTGGCCTACTTGCACGGTCATGATCGAAGGTCTGCCGTTCTGTCCAAACAATCGAATTCGCGCTGAAGTCTCGGGATTGTAGTATTGCGTTTCGGCAGGCATTTCCGTAGTTACGCAGCCAGCGAGCACCAAAGGTAAAGCGAATAAGAATAAAATTTTTATTTTCATTAATTCTCTCTAAATTATTGGATATTTTTTTATATGTTTTTCATATAAAGTTGCTATCTTTAACCTTTGCTACTGTATAAACTTCATTTTTTCAATCTCTCGCCTCTTGGATTTCGCCAGGTTTGATATCTAATTTGCATACCAGCAATAACGCCTATTACGCCACCTTTACATATCGTCCATGTGTCTTTTTTTTCAGCACGATTAACCATCAATGCGCCAATAGCAAGTTTTGACCACAAATGCCCTCTTTTAGCGGCGACTTTTAATATGTCCTTTGCTCGTTCAAAATCCACCTCGACACTCCATCCTTTTACATACATCTCTGCGAGTCTATACATGGCTGGGGTATAGTCGCGATCCATTCCAATAGTGAATATTTCGCGAGCTTTCTCATAGTTTTTTTTCGCAGATAAAAATTACCTGCAGCAAGTGTCACAACAGCCGATCCGGCATCGATCGCCTTTTGGTACCAGAATTCGGCTTGCTCTAAGTCCGGCCCTCCATGGATTTCTGGTTTGAGCTCATACCATCTTGCCAAATTATTCATGCTCAAAATTGATCCTTGCTCAATTAATTTTTTAAAAGCTGCCTCAATCTGAAAGAAATCCGTTAATTGGCCGACTTGCTCCAAGGCTTTTTCATCCGGCTCTCTTTCCCATTCAATCCTTTCTATTGAAATCATATTTTCTCAAAATTTAATTTTAATAACTACAACTAAGTCTTGTGACTTGCTTTGAGAAATTTGTACCGGAGGATATTTGACAATGTAACCTTCGCCACGAGAGGAAGGCAAAATGAAGAAGGCAAGACATAGCGAAGAACAACCCGCATCAAACTTGCTGCTATCCACACATATCCCGTTCTGTTCTAATTTTCTATTAACTCTTTCCTACGCACGGTGAAGATAATGCGAACCACAAACCGCCAGGATCGCAATCCCCCGATCCAGCAGCAAGCCATTCATTTATAATCGCATTTACAATATCCTCGCTTGATTCACCATATTGTGGTTGAAATAGCCAATCATACTTAGTACCCTTGCCTCCAATCACTGGCTTGGCTCCACATGCCAATAACGCATGAATACATCGGCGCACAAAATCAGTAAGATCATCGCCACTTAAACCAAATCCTTGTCGACCTGCTGGAACAATCTGCCATAAACCAACAGCATCAATCGGCAGTTCACCTGGAACAGTCTCGATATATTCCATAACTGTTTGACCAAAGCGATCTATGGCATACAGATTCAAACTCATTATTGATGCACCACTTGAACCAAGCTCGTCAATAACGCTTTCCATGCGCGGAAGCCATGTCGTTACCGTTGTGTCGACGGTTTTCAGGCTTACAAGAGTATTTCCGTTCTGAAAGTCAACGAGCGGGAAATAGCCGTTGTTTTCGGCACCATCCTGATACCAGCCATTAGCCGCACTGTATTCGGTCTGCGCGAGCTGCGGTTCAATAGAAACACCACGGGCTGTCGGCGCCAAACTCAACACATTAGCCCCGCTTGCCGCCGTGTTTGTGGCAACTAATTCTCTGCCAACTCCAACTTGTTCCCAGCGATGACTGCCAGTTCCCTTGTTGTCCCGTCGGACTCCGAAAACTCTACCTCGTAGTTGCCGTCGCCATAGTCTTCAATGATGTATCCGATGTCGCCAGGATTAATCTGCTCTTGGACGTTCGCTGGACCGATATAGCGGACTCGGCTGTAGATCGAAAGTCTCACTGACGGCTCCTTGTAAAGCCAGAAAACGGTGTATTCAGCTTCAGCGAACCATCAGGTTGAATCATCCACCCCGATTGAAGGTAGCTAGTTTGTCCGCTAGCAGCACCTTTGCCCGGCAACGCAATCTCAATGTTGACACGTTGCCCGTATTGGTCAGCCTTACCCAGTGTGAAGTCGCCAGCCGCATACTTTTGTGCGGCTTGGGTTTGCCAAATTTGCGATAGCTCTGTGGAATCATCGGCAGTGTAGCCCAACGACTCAAATACAGCGTTCTTCCCGTGATCTGCGCCGGGCTTGAAGATGTAGTCGGAGAATTTCCGCGTATCAACGACGGCATTCACTTCATTAGCGGCCGTGTCTGTCGCAGATCCAACTGTATTACTGACGACAGTCTCCCCCTCTTGTGCGAGCGTCGCATCAGTCGTTACGGACTTGGCAATATCGGAAATCAGTGCAACAAGTGGCACACCTGTTTCACGGATAATTCCACCAACAACAGGCACCACCCCCACCGCTGCCCAGAACCGATTTACTGGCTCACCGGTCATGGTAGCCTTGCCTGTCAGCAGTTCTTTTATGGATTCCGCCGATCCAAACCCTGGCTCCAGTTGTATATAAAGCTGTGCCAACTCCTGAGCCTGACTCACAGTTAAAGTCGAAGACTGCTCAATAGCTGTCAAGTCTCCCGCCCGTTCCAGCATCGCGACCTGTTGATCGATCTTCTGAAGATCGGCCTGGGTGCAATTGCTGCCGCACGCCTGGGTCAGTTGGGCGTTCGCCTGAGCCACGATGGCTCGCACCGATGCGAACGGGCTATGCGTGATGTAATTATTGGTGGTTTGATTGAATCCTGCCGCCGCTCCCGCCGCTCCGCCAACCGCACCGAGCACACCTCCCACGATGGAATTCAAAGCATCGGTAACTGGCTTGGACAAGTTCAGCTTTGCAATTTCTTCCCCAATTGCGGGAATGAGCTTGCTGCTGGCAACAGCGCCAATAGCTCCAGATACACCACCAGAAAGCAGACCTATACCGCCTTGCAAAGCCACGCGATACGCCCCGCCTTCTGCCCATTTCGCCGCAGTTTGAGAATCACCCGCTTGCAAGGCCTTTTGTTCTTGCTGATCTGCGTAGTTTGACGCCGCCTTGGTGCCTTGCTGCCCAAACACCGCCATGATCTGCGCGTTGGACGCCACGTCCTGCTGCAACTGCTGCCCATCCCACGTCTTGGCCAGCCCATCGGATCCACTCGTAGACGTGACATTCCGGTTCAGGCTTGCCACCGTCTGGCCTGCCGTCTGCCCCGTCGCCGCTTGCTGCGCAGCAGCGTTGGTGATCGTCACCGCCCCGCCACTGATGCCGCTGCGCGTCGTGCTGCTCTGGCTGCCGCTCTCGCTGCTAAAGCCCGCGGCAGCCCCTTGCGAGCCCGTCTTGAAGCTCTGCAGCGGCAGCGTCTTCTGCCCACCTCCCCCGCTCACGCTATACCCACCCGACAAGCTGAACCCACTCGCCTCGTAGTTGCTGTGGTTCGCAATATCGCTCGTGGTCAGCGTCCCGGTCGTCAGGCTGTTCTTGCCCTGGTCCACCGCAGCCTGGCTGCTCGCGATCATCGCCCCCTTCAAGTCGGTATTGCCCTGCACGCCGATCTGGAAGCCGCCGTCGCCCGCCTTGATCCCGGTCTGCCCGTTCACGCTCGCGTAGTCGCCGCTGGCGCTACTGTTCGAGAAACTCAGGCTGCCCGAGGCGCCATAGCCGACCGTCACCGAGCCGGAGACGTTCATCTGCGAGCTGTCGTACTTGCTCGTGTCCTGCAGGCTTTGCAGGTTCAGGTTGCCGCCCACGTCGGCCACCACCTGCTTGCCGCCGGCCACCGCGCCCTTGAGCGTCGTATCCCCGCCCGACTTGATCGTCAGCGTGTTGGCCGCCATCACCTGGCTATTGATGTTGCTCACATCGTCGCTGTTGGTGTGGCCTTTGCCCAGGCTTCCGCTGGCTGTCACCCCAAAAGCGATCCCATGGCCCACCGAAATCGCCACGCCCACTGCCGCGCTCGAGCTGAAATTCTGGCTGCGCTCGCTGCTCGTGTCCTGGCTTGCAAGGAGATTGACCTGGTTGTCCGCCTGGAGCAGCGCGTTGCCGCCCGCGTTTACATTGCTGCCCTGGACAGTCAAATTGCTCTGCTGGCCCGCGCCCGTGGCCACGATGCTGACGTTGCCCCCGGCCGCGACGGTCGAACCCACGCCGGTGCTGCTCGCCTGCGTGCTGATGTCGTCGCTATGGCTGTGGCCCACCGTGATCGAGACGCTGAACTGCCCGCCCCCACCGCTCGCTCCGCCGGAGCCGCTCGCCCCTGCCGAACCGCCCGCGCTCGACGGACTGTTGAACGAGCTTGCGGTGTTGTACAGGGTCAAGGCCGCGGCCCCTGCCGCCAACCCCTTCGATCGCTTATCGTTCGTCTGGCTGGCCGCCTGGGCCATCTGCGCGACAGTCTGCAGCGCCGATATGACCGGCGAGGACACCGCTATCGTCACCCCGGTCTGCTCGAACTTGGTCTCCTGGCTGCCGACCGAATTCTGGCGGGCATCGATGATATCGACCTGCTTGCCCTGGATCCCGATGTCGCCCTTTGAGGCGATCACGTTGCTGCCGGCCTGGCGATACTGATTGCCCGCGGCAATGCCGACATTGCCATTGATGGACCCGACCGTGGAGGCCAGCGCCGTCGTGCCCGCGCTATGGTCGTCCTCGCTTTGCTTGCGCGTTCCGAACGTAATACCGCCGCCGCCACTCGCTCCCAACAGGCCGCTGGTATTGTCCTCCACATGACTGGTCTGATCCCAGCTGTTGGTGCCGGCCTCGATGCCGACGTTGCCTTGCGCGGCCAGCGCCACATTGTTCGTGGCGCCGACCGTGGATCCGGTGACCGACAGATCGCCGCCCGCGTTCGCGCCGACCGTATTGCCGAACACCGAGGAGCCCACCGCCAACGACTGTTTCGAGTTGGACGTCTCCTTCTTGTCCTCGTTCGACATGAAGCCGGATTCGGTCGTATGCGACCAATACTGCGAGTCGTGCTCTTCGGCCACCGTGCCCACTGCGATATTGCCGGTGGAGTGCAGGTTCACCGCGCCGCCAGTCGTCACCGACGAGCCCAGGACGGACAGATTGCCCGTGCCGCCCTGCCCCGCCGCCAACGTCACGCTGCCGGCGTTGATGCCGCTGCCCTGGACCGTTTCGTCGTAGGTCGAGCTCGTGTAATGGAAGAGGCTGCCTCCCATCGACTGGCCGTGGTACGAGGACGTGTCCTTGGCTGCCGTCACGGTCAGGTTGCCGCCTGCAAGCAGCGAGGCGTCGCCATGCACCTGCAGGGCGGCATCGGTCAAGGTCGTATCGCCGCCGGACACGGTCGTGAGATTGCCGCCGGCCGCAAGCGTGCTGCCTACTTGGGTCGCGGTGGTCAAGTGGCCGCCGTTCAATCCGTCCGTCGTGCCCGCGTCCTGCGTGCCGGTCAGCGTCAGAGTGCCGACATTCAGGTTCCGGCCTGCGGTAACGGTTGCATCTGCACCCGATTGAACCGCCGCGCCGTCGAGATTGACGTCGCGGCCCGCCGCCAGCGTCACGTTGTGCGTTGCCGAGATCAGGCCGACGGACTGAATCGCCATGCCGGTCGCATTGGAATAGACCTTGCCGTTGCCGGTAGCGACACCGGCTTGCATGGTCGTGCTCTGGTTGACGATGTCGTTACCCGCCGCGACTTGCGTGTCGGTCCCGCCGATGGTCCCGCCCAGATTGATCACGTCCTGCGCGGCGGCCACCGTGGTCCCGCCGCCGGTGCCGATCGTGCCCAGGTTGACCACATTGTTTGCGGCCACGGTCGTGGCCGTGCTGCCCGCTACCGTGCCGCTATTGACCACAGCGTCCGTGGCGTTCAGGTTGACCGTGTTGCCCGCCACAAGCGCGCCGCTGGCCTTCAGGTTTACCGTGTCCGATTGGGCCAGGTACAGCTTGGGCACCAGCACCGTCTGCTGCGTGCCGTCCGGAAGCGTCACGGTCTGGTTGACCAGCCAGACCATATCGCCAGTGAGTTTGGACATCTGGTCAGCGGTCAGGCCTACACCCACGGTCAGGCCGAACTGCCGGGCGACCTGCGCGCCGCTTTGCATCAGCGCCGTGTATTCATCCAGGTTGTCCGTGTACGAGCCCAGGAAGGTCTTGCCCGTGAGCTGCGTCACCTGGTTCATTACCAGTTGCTCTTCGTACGCCCCGTCGCCCAGGCGCTTGGGCGTCACCTGGGGATTGGCGCCCACTTGCTGCAGCAGATAATCGCTGCTGATGAAAGTCGTGTAGCTCGTGAAGCGCGGATCGGTTTCGATCAGCGGCCCCGAGCCCGGCGTGGCGTGATAAGAGTAGAGCGCGTTGCTCGGCAGGGCCAGGCCCGGAATGGCCATACCGCCTCCCAACGTCTGCGAGGCCCCGGTGCCGGATTGACCGGGCGCGTTGGCCGAGCCGATGTGGATGTCCCCCGCGCTGACCTGGACCGCCTGATTGGAGGTGGCCACCGAGGGCAGCGAATCGACCACGGTGTTCGAGAGCGGCACAGCGTCATCGACGACAGAGCGCCAATCCTCGTCGCCGCTGGTCTTGGCATGCCAGTAGAAAACCGAATTGTCCGTTTCGGTGCGAGTCTGCCGCAGCACGGTCCCCAGGTCGTTGACCGACCCGCCCACTGCGCGCCGGGTCAGGTTGCCGCCGGCCGCCATTGTCGACGAATCATTGTTGATAGCCCCGCCATCGGCGTTGACGCTGATCGCGCCTTGCGCCTGCATCAGCGCAGCGGTGCCTGCGTTCAGGACGCGCTCGGTCGTTGTCGTGATGCTCGGCGTGCGGTCGATCTCGACATAGTCGTGGCCGTCCGCCCCCAAGTCAGAACGCCCGCGCACCTGATCCGGCTCGATGTTCACCGTTGGGTTGTAGTCCGGCCAGAACGTGATCGTTACCGTGCCGTTGCCGTTGTTCGTCAGGCCCTGGTAGTACTGCGTCGGGTTTTGCGTGATGGTGCGAGTAGTGACGGTCACTACTGGCGGAATACCCGCATCGCCGCCGCCGCTCCCCGAAGTCTGCGTCATCTGATCCGTCAGCGGCGTGGTCAGCGAGAACGTCTGGTTCGCCGTATTGATGTTCGTCACCTGCGACGCGGGCAGTGTCACCGTCAGCGGCGAGGACAAATGGGAGGCGGCGTCGATGCCAATAGCGCCCGCGGTGAATCGCCACTGGGGATAGAAATCGCTCAGGTAGAACCCCAGCTGATCCCAACCCAAATCCGCTGTCCAAATCGACAGCGTCGAGCCGGTCGTCGTCACGGGCGTGCCCGGGTCGATCTGCACGCCCGTGCGCTGGTTGTTCAGCGTGTGCGCGGCTATGTCCAGATTGCCCGCGGCTTCGATGGTGGCGGCGCTGTTGGTGACGGTGCCGGTCTGGTCCGCCAGCAACCCCGACGCATCGCGCGCGTTGTCGCGCGCCAGCTCGATGTTGCCGCTGCTGTAGATCATCGCGCCGTTCGCATTCGTGAGCGTATTGCTCGCGTAGACGCCCACCGACGAGCCGCCGGCGATCAGCGCCGTCGCGCCGGTGTTGTTCACGTTGGCCGCGTTGATGGCGACCTTGCTGCCGATGATCGAGCCGGTATTGTCGACATCGCTCGAGGTATTCACGTCGACGTTGCCGGTCGCGGCCATCTGGCCGGACTGCACGAGCTGGCCCGACGCGGTCAGCGTCAGGTCGCCCGCCTGCGCGACCAGGGCGCCGGCATTACTCACGCCGACGCCGTTCTCGGTGCCGACCAGCGTGATGCGATTCGCGTACATGCCCCCGAGCTGCTTGACGTCGATGGCCACGGTCGGAGCGGCGCCGGCGCCGGCAATAGGCGTCGCCTGCTGGCTCGCATAGTCGACCTGGTTCGCTCCCGCGACCACGCTCACGGCCTTGCCGTGGATCGCTGCGTTGACTTGAACGGCGCGGGCGATGAGATCGGCCTCGTCCATGTTCGAGGCGTCCAGCCCGCCGCCCTGGACCGTGATGTTGCCGCTCGTGACGGTCAGGCCCGTGAGATTGCCGTTCGCATCCAGGACGGGCGCCCCCGTCGTCAGCACGCCGCGCGCGGTGTTGATGAAGCCGCCGCCGTCCACCACGATCCCCGAGCTGTTGGAGACCACGACATCCGCCTTGGGGCCCGCGACTTCGACATAGCCTCGAAGCAGCGACGGGTTGTTGCTGTTGACCTGGTTGACGATGACCTGGGCCGCGTCGCCCGGCGCGTAATTCGGGTTGCCGCTGATCTGGCCGGCAAGCTGCGTGCTGACGATCGTGGGCGAGTTGTTGAGGATCGCGCCCGCCTGCTGGACGTCGAACTGGGAATACGTGTTCAGCGAAACGCCGCCCGCCGACGGCTTGTTGATGTTCACCTGCGGCAGGCCATTGGCCGTGCTTATCACGCCGGGCGCGTGCGAGCCCGACGGCACGATCTGCGCCAATGTGGCCATCGGCATCGTGCCGATCAAAATGGCCGCTATGGTTTGGCGAAAGAGGGAATGTTTTGGGCTATGGCAATGCTTGCGTTGCGTATCGGTCACGGTTCTTCTTGTAGGCAAGGTATTTTTATCGACTTGCTTGCAGTGCTACCGGCCTTGAGAAACGCAGGCCCAGTCCGATTTGGTGTCGGATTGGGTTGGCATAATAACGAGCGCTTACAAACAAAATTCTTACAAACAAAGCGCCTACAAACAAAAAGCCCTTCCTATATAACCAGGAAGGGCTTTTTTATTGGATCTTGCAAACTACTCAATGCATGACGTGCAGATCCATCTCGGATGACGCGGGATCGGAAGATCCGTCAGCATTGCCGGCAAGTTGTTCGCCGGCAACCTGGTCGACGCGCTCGCGCAGTTCCTTGCCGGCCTTGAAGTGCGGCACCTGCTTGCCAGGCACCAGCACTTGTTCGCCCGACTTGGGGTTGCGTCCGACGCGGGGAGACCGTTGGGACAGCGAGAAGCTGCCGAAACCACGGATCTCGATGCGCTGACCCGTGGACAAGGCCTGGGTCATTGCATCGAGCATGGTCTTGACGGCGTAATCGGTGTCGCGGGCGGCCAACTGGGGATAGTGGGCCGCCAACGCTGCGATCAGCTCCGACTTGGTCACTGAGGCACCAACCCGCTATCAGCCTTCGCCGCGCTGCTGGTCGAGCTTGGCCTTGAGCAGAGCGCCCAGGTTGGTCGTGCCCGACGAAGCGCTGGCTTCGGACATGCGCTGGATGGTATCGGCGGTCTCGGCGTTGTCGCGAGCCTTGATCGACAACTGGATCGAACGCGTCTTGCGGTCGACGTTGATGATCATGGCTTCGATGTTTTCGCCGGCCTTCAGAACCGTGGTGGCGTCTTCGACGCGGCCCGCGGAGATTTCCGAAGCGCGCAGATAGCCTTCGACTTCGACCGACAGGGTCACGACGGCGCCCTTGGCTTCGACCATCTTGATCGTGCCGGGGACGACGGCGCCCTTGTCATGCGTGGCGACGAAGTTGTTGAAGGGGTCGCCTTCGAGCTGCTTGACGCCCAGCGAGATGCGTTCCTTGTCGGTATCGATGCCCAGGACCACGGCTTCGATCTCGTCGCCCTTCTTGAAGTTGCGCACGGCTTCTTCGCCCGTGTCCGTCCAGGACAGGTCGGACAGGTGCACCAGGCCGTCGATGCCGCCGGGCAGGCCGACGAACACGCCGAAGTCGGTGATCGACTTGATGGCGCCGCGGACCTTGTCGCCACGCTTGAAGTTGGTGGCGAACTCTTCCCACGGGTTCTGGCGGCACTGCTTCATGCCCAGCGAGATGCGGCGACGGTCTTCGTCGATTTCCAGGACCATGACTTCGACTTCTTCGCCCAGGGTCACGACCTTGCGCGGATCGACGTTCTTGTTGGTCCAGTCCATCTCGGAAACGTGCACCAGGCCTTCGATGCCGGCTTCGACTTCGACGAACGAGCCGTAGTCGGTCAGGTTGGTGACCTTGCCGAACAGACGCGTGCCTTGCGGGTAGCGGCGAGCCAGGCCCACCCACGGATCTTCGCCCAGTTGCTTGACGCCCAGCGAGACGCGGCTCTTTTCCTGGTCGAACTTCAGGACCTTGGCTTCGACTTCCTGGCCGACGGTCAGGACTTCGGAGGGGTGACGCACGCGGCGCCAGGCCATGTCGGTGATGTGCAGCAGGCCGTCGATACCGCCCAGGTCCACGAACGCGCCGTAATCGGTGATGTTCTTGACCACGCCCTTGACCACGGCACCTTCGTGCAGCGTCTCGAGCAGCTTCTGGCGCTCTTCGCCCATGCTGGCTTCCAGCACTTGGCGGCGCGACAGCACGACGTTGTTGCGCTTGCGGTCGAGCTTGATGACCTTGAAGTCGAGGGTCTTGCCTTCGTACGGCGTGGTGTCCTTGACGGGACGCAGGTCGACCAGCGAGCCGGGCAGGAAGGCGCGGATGCCGTTGGTCATGACGGTCAGGCCGCCCTTGACCTTGCCGGTGATGGTGCCGGTGACCAGTTCGCCGTTTTCCAGCGCGGTTTCCAGCGACAGCCAGGCCGACAGGCGCTTGGCGCGGTCGCGCGACAGGATGGTGTCGCCGTAGCCGTTTTCCAGGGCATCGATGGCCACCGAGACGTAATCGCCGGGGTTGACTTCGATATCGCCCTGATCGTTCAGGAATTCTTCGAGCGGGATGAGCGCTTCGGATTTCAGGCCGGCGTTGACGACCACGAAGTTGTGATCGATGCGCACGACTTCGGCGCTGATGACCTCGCCGGACTTCATGTCCTGGCTCTTGAGGCTTTGGGCAAACATGTCGGCAAAGCTTTCGCCGCCGGTGGCTTGCGCCTGTTGGTTGGAAAGGGAAGACATTAAGTTAAGGGTCCTGGCCGGAATTGGCCGTTAAAAAATACACACCGCGACCAGCGCAGTGGAGTGGTAAAAGCTGCCGCGCCTCCCAAGACTGCAAAGGGCTGACAGGACCGTACTGCTTCAATGCTTTGATTACGCTGACTTCAATTCGATGCGGAAATTTCTTTCCACATCTTCAACACCGCTTGCACCGTTTGATCGAGCGTCAAAAACGACGAATCGAGCACATGGGCGTCTTCCGCAGGCTTCAAGGGCGCGATGGCGCGCTGAGTGTCGCGCGCGTCCCGTGCCCGCAAATCTTGCAGGAGGTCATCCATATTAGCAGAAATTCCCTTATCGATCAATTGCTTATAGCGCCTCTGCGCCCTCGCCTCAGCGGCGGCGACAAGGAAGACCTTAAGTGGCGCGTCAGGAAACACAACCGTCCCCATATCCCGACCGTCGGCCACCAGCCCCGGCGCCACCCGAAAAGCCCGCTGGCGCTCCAGCAGCGCCTGGCGCAAGTCGGGGTAGCCGGCGATGCGCGAGGCCATGTTGCCGACCTCTTCCTGGCGGATGGCATCGGTGGCGTCCTCGCCTTCCAGGAAGATGCACTCGCTGTGAAAGTGCACGTCCAGCGATCCGGCGGCCTGGGCCAACGCCCATGCATCCTCTGCCGCGATGCCGCGCCTGAGCGCCACCAGGGCGGTCAGGCGATACAGGGCGCCGCTGTCGAGCACGCTCCAGCCTCCCAGCGTCTGGGCGACACGGTGAGCCACGGAGCCTTTGCCGGAAGCGGTCGGGCCGTCGATGGCGATGACTGGAATGGTGCTCATGCTCCCCTCACCAACCCCGCATACACGTCGAAATACGTCGGGAAAGTCTTGCTCACGCACCCCGGATCGAGTATTCGCACCTGCGCCGGACCAAACGCGGCCAAGGAAAAGCACATGGCCATACGATGATCATCATAAGTGCCGATGTGCGCGTCGCGCCATTGCGCGGGCGGGGTCACTTGCAACCAATCCGGACCGGATTCGACCTGCGCGCCCAGCTTAGCCAGTTCGGTATGCATGGCGTGGATACGATCGGTTTCCTTGACGCGCCAGCTGCCGATATTGCGCAGGCGGCATGGGCCGTCGGCATACAAGGCCAGGACGGCGGCCGTCATGGCGGCGTCGGGAATGAGGTTGAAATCGGTGTCGAAGGCCCGCAGTTTTTCGCCCGCCGCCACGTGCACGCCGCTCGATTCGAGACTATCCGGGCCGGCATCGACGCGCGCCCCCATGGCCTGCAAAATCTGAACGAAAGCCACGTCGCCCTGGATGCTGTCGGCGCCCACGCCGGTCATGCGCACCGGGCCGCCGCCGATGGCGCCCAGCGCCAGGATGTACGAGGCCGACGAGGCATCGCCCTCGACCAGGATGCGGCCCGGGCTGCGATAGGCCGCGTCGGCCGTGATGGTGAAACGCTGCCAGCCTTCGCGCGCCACCGTCACGCCGTAGCGCGCCATGAGGTTGAGCGTGATCTCGATATAGGGCTTGGAGATCAGCTCGCCGACGACTTCGACGACGACCGGCCGGCCGCCGGCGCGCGCCAGCAAGGGCGAGATCATCAGCAGGGCCGTGAGGAACTGGCTGGACACATTGCCCTGCACTCGCACCGGCGCATCGGCGCGCGGCTGGCCGGCGCCGATGCGCAGCGGCGGATAGCCCGGCTGGCCCAGATAGCCCACGTCGGCGCCCAGCGCGTTCAGCGCGTCGGCCAGGTCGCCGATGGGCCGCTCGTGCATGCGCGGCACGCCCGACAGGCGATAGTCGCCGCCCATCAGCGCCAGCGCCGCCGTCATCGAGCGAAAGGCCGTGCCGGCGTTGCCCAGGAAGATGTCGGCCTGTTTGACGGGAAAGGACGCGGCGCCCTGCACGCGCGCGCTGCCCTGCCCACGCTCCTCGACCGGCACGCCCAACTGGCGCAGGGCCGCCAGCATGACGCGGGTGTCGTCGGAATCGAGCAGGCCGGAAATTTCCGTGCTGCCCTCGGCCAGCGCGGACAGCAGCAGCACGCGGTTGGAAATGCTCTTGGAACCCGGCAGCGCCACGGTGCCCTGGGCCCGGGCCGCGTGCGGCAGGTCGAGATAGTCAAGCGTCATTACGACTCCGTTGAACCCAGCCGCCAATCGCGGCGCGTGCGCGAGGCGCGCTGCAGCAGATCCAGCAGCGCGGCGCCGTCGCCGGCGGCCAGCGCCTGTTCGGCCTGGTCCAGCACGGCGCGCACGGCGGCCAGCTCGGCCTGCATGGCCGAACGGTTGGATAGAAAAATATCGCGCCACATTTCGGGCGAACCCGCCGCGATGCGCGTGAAATCGCGAAAGCCCGAGCCGGCCAGGCCCAGGCGCCGCTCGGCATCCGGTTCGCCCGCCACCTGGGCCATGTAGACGGCCGCCAGAAAATGGGGAATATGGCTCACCGAAGCCAGCATGCGGTCGTGCAGCTCGGCGTCCATTTCGAGCAGGCGCGCGCCGCAGTCCTGCCAGGCCAGGCGCACCTGCTCGATCGCCTGCGGCGTGTTTTCCGGCAAGGGGCACAGCACCACGTTGCGATCGCGGTAGAGATCGGCATCGGCGGCGCCCGGCCCGGTGCGCTCGGCGCCGGCGATGGGGTGGCCCGGCACGAAGCAGCCTATGCGCTCGCCCAGCGCCTGGCGCGCAACCTGCGCCACTTCGGCCTTGGTGCTGCCCGCGTCGGTCAGCACGATGCCCGGCTTCAGATGCGCGCGCATCCGGGCCAGCAAGCCGCCCAGGCTGCCCACCGGCGCGGCCAGCATCACCAGATCGGCGCGCTGCGCCGCCTCGGCCGCGCTCACGGCTTCGTCGATCAGGCCCAGTTCGCGGGCGCGCTCCACAGATTTGGGATCGCGCCCCACGCCCAGCACGCGCCCGACCTGCCCGGCCCGCCGCAAGGCCGCGGCAAAGGACCCGCCGATCAGCCCGACGCCGACCACGGCCAGCACCGGAATGCGCGGCGTGCTCATTGCGCTCCGGTACAGGACTGAGCTGCGAAATCTTGCGTGTTCATCTGAGGCTCGATGTCTCGTGAATTTTTTGTCGGAACTCGTTCTTGCATGCCGCCGCGCGCGGCCTCTTCTTTACTGGGCCGGATATGAGCCTAGCAGCTTGAAGTACGCCACCTGCTTTTGCAGGGTGGCCAAGGCCTTGGCCACCTGCGGATCGTCGCGATGGCCTTCGATGTCGACGTAGAAGTAATACTCCCACTGCCCCGTACGCGCCGGGCGCGATTCGAAACGGCTCATGGAGACGCCGTTCTCGGCCAGCGGCGCCAGCATCTCGTAGACCGCGCCGGCCCGGTTGGGCACGGCCAGGATCAGGCTGGTCTTGTCGCGGCCGCTGCCCGCCGGCTGGATGCGGCCGATGGCCAGAAAGCGCGTGCGGTTCTGCGTGTCGTCCTGGATGCCGGCCTCGACCACGGCCAGGTCCCAGGCCTGGGCCGCGGTCTCGCCCGCGATCGCGGCCACGCTGCCGTCTTCGGCTGCCACGCGCGCCGCCTCGGAATTGCTGGCGGCCGCCACGGTGCGCAGATCGGGATAATGCCGCGACAGCCAGCCCTGGCACTGGGCCAGCGCCTGCGGATGCGCCGAAATCGTGGTGACGCCGTCCATATTGCCCGAACGCGTCATGAGGCAATGGCGGATCACGAGCGAGCGTTCGCCCAAAATCTTCAGCGGCGAATTGAGCAGCAGGTCCAGGTTGCGGTTGACCGCGCCCTCGGTGGAGTTCTCGACCGGCACCATGCCCACTTCGGCCTTGCCGGCTTCCACCGCGCGAAACACCTCGTCGAACGAAGCGCACGGCAGGCCGGTGACCGCGCGGCCGAAATGCTCGAACGCGGCCTGCTCGGAGAACGAGCCGCGCGGCCCTAGATAGGCCACGACCATGCCGCGCTCCAGGCCGCGGCAGGCGGAGATGATTTCCGTCCACACGGCGGCGATGGCCGTATCGGGCAGCGGTCCGGGATTGCTGTCCTGCAAGGTGCGGATGACTTGCGACTCGCGTTCGGGCTTGAGCACCGGGCCGTCGGCGTGCAGCTCGTGCTTGACGACGCCCACCTCTTGCGCGGCGCGGGCGCGCTGGCTCAGGAGGTCGAGTATCTGCGCGTCGAGCGAGTCGATGCGCGCACGCAAGGGGGCCAGCCTGGCCTGCAAAGTCTCATCCATAGCGGCGCTCGAATTCTTTCAGGTAATCGACCAGGGCCTGCACGCCTTCCATCGGCATGGCGTTGTAGATCGAGGCGCGCATGCCGCCCACGCTCTTGTGGCCCTTCAGGGCCAGCAGGCCTGCCTCTTCCGCCCCCGCGAGGAAGGCATCGTTGAACGATTCGTCGCGCAGCGCGAACGGCACGTTCATGCGCGAGCGCAGCGGCTTGTGCACCGGGTTGCGATAGAACCCGCTGCCGTCGAGATAGCCGTACAGCATCTCGGCCTTGGCGATGTTGGCGGCCTCGATGGCCGCGACGCCGCCCTGCGCCTTGATCCACTTGAACACCAGCCCGGCCATGTAGATGCCGAAAGTGGGCGGCGTGTTGTAGCGCGAATGATCGGCCGCCACATTGGCGTAGTCGAAGGCCGAGGGGCAGATGGGCAGCGCATGGCCCAGCAGGTCGCGGCGCGCGATCACCACGGTGACGCCGGCCGGGCCGACGTTTTTCTGCGCGCCCGCGAACACCAGGCCGGTTTTTTCGATGGGCAGCGCGCGCGACAGGAAATGCGAGGACGCGTCCACCACCAGCGGCACGTCGGGCGCGCCCAGCGCGGCCATGTCCGGCCAGTCCATGTTCTCGACGCCGCCGATGGTTTCGTTGCTGCACAGGTGCAGGTAGGCGGCTTCCTTGTTGACCGTCCAGGTGTCCATGCCCGGCACCCAGGTCCAGGGCAGTTGTTCGCGGCCGTCGATCTGCGCGGCCAGCGCACTCGATGCGACGACGCGGGCATCGCCGTAGCGGCCGGCCTCTTTATGCGAGCGCACGGACCAGTGGCCCGTCACCAGGAAATCCGCCGCCGGGGTGGCGCGCCGGCCCAGGAGATTCATGGGCACGATGGCGTTCTCGCCCAGGCCGCCGCCCTGCATGAAGAGAATGGCGTAGTCGGACGGCAGGGCCAGCAGCTCGCGCAGATCGCCTTCGGCTTCGTCGCAGATCTGCACGAACTGCTTGCCGCGATGGCTCATCTCCATCACCGACATGCCGCTGCCGTGCCAGTCCAGCATCTCGGCCGCCGCCTGCCGCAGCACGGCCTCGGGGATGGCGGCCGGGCCGGCCGAAAAATTCCAGGGACGCGCCATGCTGCTGCTCCTTCGTCTCTACTGTGTGTCTTGCTGCGCGCCGTCGTCCTGCCCGGCGCCCTCTTCCTGCTCGACGCCCTCTTCCTCGTCGGCGTCGCTCTCGACCACGCGGCGCACGCCCGACAGGCTGCTGCCGTCATCGACGCTGATGAGCGTCACGCCCTGCGTGGCACGGCCCATTTCGCGAATCTCGCTCACGCGGGTGCGCACCAGCACGCCGCCCGTGGTGATGAGCATGATCTCATCGGAAGCATTGACCAGCACCGCGCCGACCACCCTGCCGTTGCGCGACGAGGTCTGGATGGCGATCATGCCCTTGGTGCCGCGGCCGTGGCGGGTGTATTCGACGATGGACGTGCGCTTGCCGTAGCCGTTCTCGGTGGCGGTGAGCACGCTCTGCGACTCGTCGCCGGCCACCAGCAGCGAGATCACCGTCTGGCCGTCTTCGAGCATCATGCCGCGCACGCCGCGGGCGTTGCGGCCCATCGGGCGCACGTCGTTCTCGTCGAAGCGCACCGCCTTGCCGGAGTCGGAGAACAGCATCACGTCGTGCTGGCCGTCGGTGAGGTCGGCGCCGATCAGGTAGTCGCCGTCGTCCAGGTCCACGGCGATGATGCCGGCCTTGCGCGGGTTGGAGAAATCGGACAGCGGGGTCTTCTTGACCGTGCCGCGCGAAGTCGCCATGAAGACGTAGTGATCGTCGCTGAATTCCTTGACCGGCAGCACCACCGTGACCTTCTCGCCGTCGGCCAGCGGGAACATGTTGACGATGGGCCGGCCGCGCGAGCCGCGCGAGCCAGAAGGCACTTCCCACACCTTCAGCCAGTACACCCGGCCGCGGTTGGAGAAGCACAGCAGGTAGTCGTGCGTGTTGGCGATGAAGAGCTGGTCGATCCAGTCGTCTTCCTTCATGGCCGTGGCCTGCTTGCCGCGCCCGCCGCGGCGCTGCGAACGGTATTCGGACAGCGGCTGGCTCTTGATGTAGCCGCCGTGCGACATGGTCACCACCATGTCCATGGGGGTGATCAGGTCTTCGGTGTCGATCTCGGTGGCGTTGGTCTCGATCTCGGCGCGGCGCGTGTCCTTCGCGCCCGTCGAGAATTCGGCCTTGATGGCCGTGAGTTCGTCGCTGATGATGGCGGTGATGCGCTCGGGCCGCGACAGGATGTCGAGCAGGTCGGTGATGGTTTCCATCACGTCGCGGTATTCGCCGACGATCTTGTCCTGCTCCAGGCCGGTCAGGCGCTGCAGGCGCATGTTCAGGATTTCCTGCGCCTGCGTATCGCTCAGGCGATACTGGCCGTCGCCCTGCAGGCCATAGGAAGCGTCCAGGCCGTCGGGCCGGTAGGCCGCGCTGCCGCCCAGCACATTGCCTTCGGCGCGCGCCAGCATCTCGCGCACGAGCGAAGAATCCCACGAGCGCGCCATCAAGTCCTGCTTGGCCACCGGCGGCGTGGGCGCCGCGCGGATGATGGCGATGAAATCGTCGATGTTGGCCAGCGCCACCGCCAGGCCTTCCAGCACATGGCCGCGCTCGCGCGCCTTGCGCAGCTGGAACACCGTGCGGCGCGTCACCACTTCGCGGCGATGCAGCAGGAAGTAATGGATCAGCTGCTTCAGGTTCAAGAGGCGCGGCTGGCCGTCGACCAGCGCCACCAGGTTCATCCCGAAGGTGTCCTGCAGCTGCGTGTTCTTGTATAGATTATTGAGGACGACCTCGGGCACTTCGCCGCGCTTGAGCTCGATCACCAGGCGCATGCCGTCCTTGTCGGACTCGTCGCGGATGTCGGAGATGCCCTCGATCTTCTTCTCGTTGACCAGTTCGGCGATGCGCTCCTGCAGCGACTTCTTGTTGACCTGGTAGGGAATCGCGTCGACCACGATGGCCTGGCGGTTGCCCTTTTCCATGTCCTCGAAGTGCGTCTTGGCGCGCATCACCACACGGCCGCGGCCGGTGCGGTAGCCCTCGCGCACGCCCGAGATGCCGTAAATGATGGCCCCGGTGGGGAAATCCGGGGCCGGAATGATCTCGATCAGCTCGTCGACCGTGCATTCGGGATTGCGCAGGCAGTACAGGCAGCCCTCGACCACTTCCGACAGATTGTGCGGCGGAATATTGGTGGCCATGCCCACCGCGATGCCCGAGCTGCCGTTGACCAGCAGATTGGGCAGGCGCGAAGGCAGGAGCAGCGGCTCTTGTTCGCTGCCGTCGTAATTGGGGCCGAAATCGACGGTTTCCTGGTCGATGTCGGCCAGGAGTTCGTGGGCGATCTTGGCCAGGCGGATTTCGGTGTAGCGCATGGCCGCGGCGTTGTCGCCGTCGATCGAGCCGAAGTTGCCCTGGCCGTCCACCAGCATGTAGCGCATGGAGAAATCCTGCGCCATGCGGACGATGGTGTCGTAGACCGACTGGTCGCCGTGCGGGTGGTATTTACCGATGACATCGCCGACGATACGGGCGGATTTCTTGTAGGCCCGGTTCCAGTCGTTGTTGAGCTCGTGCATGGCGTACAGCACGCGCCGGTGCACGGGCTTCAAGCCATCGCGCACGTCCGGCAGTGCCCGCCCCACGATCACGCTCATGGCGTAATCGAGGTAACTGCGGCGCATCTCTTCTTCCAGCGATACCGGAAGCGTCTCCTTGGCAAAGGAATCCATATTGAATCAGCGATTAGGTCGTCAAAGAGTAAGCCGGGCCCGGCGCCGGAAAAGCCCGGGCAAACCAAGCCTCAGGTCCCCGGCCGGGAAAACAGAAAATTCTATCATTGACGCACCCGCTTCCCGCCCGCCGTTGCGCCAAGGCTCAAAATGCGGGGAAATCGCCCCAAAAATGACGAATTCCTGAATACCCTATGCGCCGCCCAGGGCCTTGTTGTCAAAAACCAACATGAAAATCCCCTCCAGGGCTTAAAAGATCACATCACGCGGCAATGCGCGAGACGAGAGACACCAAAGCCCGGCAAATGGCTTAAGATTGTTTCCAGCACGCAGCCAGTGGCGCGCTTTGAACCTGTTCTTTGCACTGCTATACTGGCCCCGTTTTACTGATATGCGGCGGGGGACGCTGCGAGTCACCTATCTCAGCTTCAAGCTCAACGAGGAGAAACATGAACAAACCCTCCAAATTCGCCCTGGCGCTCGCCGTTGCCGCCTTGACGGCTTCGGGCATTGCTTCCGCCCAAACCACCGTCGACAACTGGCAAGGCAATTTCGGCGAAGTGGTCAAGAACGGCAACAGCGAACTGTGCTGGCGCGATAACTTCTGGACGCCCGCTACTGCTTCGCAAGCTTGCGGCGCTCAGGTTGCCCAGGCCGCCAAGCCCACGCCGGTCGCTTCGAAGGTCGTCTTCAACGCCGACGCCTTCTTCGACTTCGACAAGGCCGTCCTGAAGCCCGAAGGCCGCAAGCTGTTGGATCAGGTCGCGACCCAAGTCCAGACCATCAATCTGGAAACCATCATCGCCGTCGGTTACACCGACTCGATCGGTTCGGTCCCCTACAACGTCAAGCTGTCGCAGCGCCGCGCCAACGCCGTCAAGGCTTATCTGGTGACCAAGGGCATCGACGCCAACCGTATCTATACGGAAGGCAAGGGCAAGGCCAACCCCGTTGCGGACAACAAGACCGCTGCCGGCCGCGCCAAGAACCGCCGCGTGGAAATCGAAATCGTCGGTACCCGCAAGTAATTGCTTCCGACGCAGCGGCTGGCCCCCCAGCCGCTACAATGAAGAGCCTCGCATAGCGAGGCTCTTTTTTTGCCTAAATCCATGAGCACCGATACTTCTTCCAAGACTGGCGTCAACGCCGATCAAGCCGAACTCGATAAATTCAGCGCCCTGGCCTCGCGCTGGTGGGACCCGGAAAGCGAGTTCAAGCCCCTGCACGCCATCAATCCCCTGCGCCTGGACTGGATCCGCGAGCGCGTGGGCAGCCTTGCCGGGAAACGCGTCCTGGACGTGGGCTGCGGCGGCGGCATCCTGTCCGAAAGCATGGCCCGCGCCGGCGCCGAGGTCACCGGCATCGACCTGGCCGAAAAGTCGCTGAAGATCGCCAAGCTGCACGGCCTGGAGTCCGGAATCAAGGTGGACTATCGCAATGTGCCGGTCGAGCAGCTGGCGACGGAACAACCCGGTTCCTTCGACGTGGTCACCTGCATGGAAATGCTCGAACACGTCCCCGACCCGGCCTCCATCGTGCGCGCCTGCGCCGAGCTGGCCAAGCCCGGCGGCTGGGTGTTCTTCTCCACGCTCAACCGCAACCCCAAATCCTTCCTCTTCGCCATCGTCGGCGCCGAATACCTGCTCAAGCTCCTGCCGCGCGGCACCCACAGCTACGCCAGCTTCATCAAGCCCAGCGAGCTGGCCGGCCACACGCGCCAGGCCGGCCTGGCCACCGTCGAGCTCAAGGGCATGGAATACAACCCGCTGACCCAGATCTATACACTCAGCGGCGATACGTCGGTGAACTACCTGGTCGCCACGCGTAAAGAGCAATGACCTCCACGCCGCGCACTCCGTGCTTGCTGCCCCCCAAGGGGGCTGTTTTGCCTTGGGGCGGCCCGGCGGCAAAACGGGCTTTCTCATGACATCCCTCATTCTGTTTGATTTCGACGGCACCCTGGCCGACACGGCCCCCGATCTGGCCGCGGCCGCCAATGCCCAGCGCGCCGAGCGCGGCATGGAACCCCTGTCGGTCGACGTGCTGCGGCCCGTCGCCTCGCAAGGCGCGCGCGGCATGCTGCGCGTGGCGCTGGGCCTGCTGCCCGACCATGCCGAGTACGAAACCGTCCGCCGGCAGTTTCTCGACCACTACGCGACCAACTCCACCGTGCACAGCAGGCTCTTTCCCGGCATCGCCGAGCTGCTGGAGCGCATCCGCGCGCAAGGCCATGCCTGGGGCATCGTCACCAACAAGGCCACCAACCTCACCCGCCCCATCGTCGAACACCTGGGCCTGACGGGGCACTGCGCCACGCTGGTCTGCGGCGACACCACACCCCACTCCAAGCCCCACCCCGCGCCGCTGCTGCACGCGGCCAAGGAGGCGGGCTACGGCGCCGACCGCTGCCTCTACGTGGGCGACGACCTGCGCGACGTGCAGGCCGCCCATGCCGCCGGCATGCCGGCTATTGCCGCCGCCTACGGCTATCTGGGCGACGGCGGCCCGGTCGACACCTGGCAGGCCGAGGCGCGCGCCGACGACGTGGCCGGGCTCTGGCCCGCGATCGCCGCTTTGCTGCCGAAATAGCCCCCACGCTGGCCCCATGGGCTTGCTGCCCCCAAGGGCGCGCTTTTGCCTTGGAGCGGCCCGGCGGGCAAAATAGCGGTGTGCGCCCAGCGCCGGGCTCCTGTTCCCGGCGTGACGCAACTGTGCTTTCCCTTAGCCGAAGCATGCATCGACTTGTCGATATCGAGGGCTTGCCCTTTTTATATAGTTAAAAACAATTGATTGAATTTATTTAATAAATTTGATCTAAACGACAAGACCCCCTACCATGGCTTCCATACCGTCTTTTCACCCACGTACAGAGGAAATTGCAATGTCTCTCGTCAATACCCAAATCAAACCCTTCAAGGCCCAAGCGCTGCGCGACGGCAAGTTCATCGAAGTGACCGAAGCCACCCTGAAGGGCAAGTGGGCCGTGATGGTGTTCTACCCCGCCGACTTCACCTTCGTGTGCCCCACCGAGCTGGAAGACCTGGCCGACAACCACGCCGAATTCCAGAAGCTGGGCGTCGAGGTCTACTCCGTGTCGACCGACACCCACTTCTCGCACAAGGCCTGGCACGACACCTCGGAAGCCATCAAGAAGATCAAGTACACGATGATCGGCGACCCCACCTGGGAACTGTCGCAGAATTTCGAAGTCCTGCGCGCCGGCCAGGGCCTGGCCGACCGCGGCACCTTCATCATCGACCCCAACGGCGTGATCCAGGGCGTTGAAGTCACCGCCGAAGGCATCGGCCGCGACGCCAAGGAACTGCTGCGCAAGGTCAAGGCCGCCCAGTACGTGGCCTCGCACCCGGGCGAAGTCTGCCCCGCCAAGTGGAAGGAAGGCGAGAAGACCCTCGCTCCTTCGCTGGACCTGGTCGGCAAGATCTAAGCAGCACCGCCAGGCAGCAAGCCAAGCGCAAGACCCCGCAGCCCGGGGCCACGAGCCCCGGGCATGCATAGCAAGACCCCGAACTACCCAAATACAGGAAACACGATCATGCTGGACGCCGCCATCAAGACCCAAATGCAGACCTATATGCAGATGATCTCGCAGCCCATCGAGATCGTCGCCTCGGTCGACGACAGCGAAAAGTCGCATGAACTGATCGGTCTCCTGCAGGAAATCGCCGCCATGTCGGACAAGATCTCGTACACCGAGCGTCGCGACGACAACGAGCGCAAGCCTTCCTTCAGCATCAACCGTCCCGGCGAAAACATCGGCATCCGTTTTGCCGCCATTCCGCTGGGCCACGAATTCACGTCGCTGGTGCTCGCCCTGCTGCAGACCGGCGGCCACCCGATCAAGCTCGACGCCGATGTCATCGAGCAGATCAAGAACCTCGAAGGCGACTACACCTTCGAGACCTATATGTCGCTGTCGTGCCAGAACTGCCCCGAAGTCGTGCAGTCGCTGAACGTGATGTCGCTCATCAATCCGCGCATCCGCCACACCACGATAGACGGCGCCCTGTTCCAGAGCGAAGTCGAAAGCCGCGAGATCATGGCCGTGCCCACGGTCTACCTGAACGGCGAGACCTTCGGCCAAGGCCGCATGGGCGTGGCCGACTTCCTCGCCAAGCTCGACGCCAATGCCGGCGCCCGCGACGCGGCCAAGCTCAATGCCCGCGATCCCTTCGACGTGCTGATCGTCGGCGGCGGCCCTGCCGGCGCGGCCTCGGCCATCTACGCGGCCCGCAAGGGCGTGCGCACCGGCATAGCCGCCGAACGCTTCGGCGGGCAGGTGCTCGACACCCTCGCCATCGAGAACTTCATTTCGGTGAAGGAAACCGAAGGCCCGCGCCTGGCCGCCGCGCTCGAAGAGCACGTCAAGGAATACGGCGTGGACATCATGAACACCCAGCGCGCCGTCGAGCTGATTCCCGGCGCCGAATATATCCAGGTCAAGCTGGAAAACGGCGCCCTGCTCAAGAGCCGCTCGGTCATCCTGTCCACCGGCGCGCGCTGGCGCCACGTCAACGTGCCGGGCGAGCAGGAATACCGCAACCACGGCGTGGCCTACTGCCCGCACTGCGACGGCCCCCTGTTCAAGGGCAAGCGCGTCTCGGTGATCGGCGGCGGCAACTCCGGCGTCGAAGCGGCCATCGACCTGGCCGGCATCACCGAGCACGTGACCCTGCTGGAGTTCGGCGACGAACTGCGCGCCGACGCCGTCCTGCAGCGCAAGCTGTACAGCCTGCCCAACGTCGCGGTGCACGTCCAGGCGCAGACCACCGAGATCACCGGCGACGGCGCCAAGGTCAACGGCCTGACCTACACCGACCGCAAGTCGGGCGAAAGCCGCCACGTCGAACTCGAAGCCGTGTTCGTGCAGATCGGCCTGGTGCCCAACACCGAATGGCTCAAGGGCGCGGTGGCGCTGTCCAGGTTCGGC
>Ga0209455_1000287_pt1 | contig 54030 bp, 42 predicted proteins | sample AraplaCol_mCL_r2_FD_184275 | JGI IMG/M metagenome (GOLD analysis project Ga0209455, IMG submission 184275) | Arabidopsis root microbial communities from North Carolina, USA - plate scrape CL_Col_mCL_r2 (SPAdes) (version 2) | ecosystem: Host-associated > Plants > Roots > Endosphere | place: USA... | reverse complement strand
TCACCAAGATGGGCATCTCGGAGCTGACGGTGGCCGTCTGGCCGTGGCTGCTCACGATGATCGGCTTCCTGATCCTGGTCACCTACTGGCCCACGCTGTCGCTGTGGCTGCCGCATCTGCTGATGCACTGAAGACGAGGGGCCGGGCCCGCTAAGATCGCGCCTTTCGTCCTGCGGTGTCCGCGCCCTCCCATGCGTCCTGAATCTCCCGCGCTGACGCGCCTGGCCCCTCTTGCGATCGCCTGCGGCCTCGCGCTCCAAGCAACCGGCGCGCAGGCGCAGAACGCGCCGTCCTCCGATCCCACCCCCGCGGCCGGCAGCGTGCCGCTGCGCGTGCTCGACGCGCGCGTGCGCCTGGGCGGCGAGCGCCTGCACCTGGCCGGGGGCGAACGCATGGGCCTGGTGGGCTTGACGGAGCTGCTCAACGTGGGCGGCGAGTGGTGGGTGGGCCCGGGCGCCTACGGGGCCGCCACGGGCAAGCGCGGCGGCCTGTTCGTGCCGGGCTTCGAGGGCGCCTGGTCGCATCCGTTCAACGACTGGCTGGCGGTGGACGCCGGCGTCTTCATGGGCGGCGGCGGCGGCGCGGCGGCACCGGTGGGCGGTGGCCTGATGCTGCGCCCGCACATGGACCTCGTGTTCCGCTTCCCCGGCTTCTATACGGGCCCGACGTGGTCCAAGGTGTGGTTCCCCGACGGCCGGATCAATTCGAACCAGGTCGGCTGGATGATCAACGTGGACTCCTCGTTCCGCTACCGGCCCGCGGCGTTCACCGGCGTGGCCACCGACGGCAGCGCCACCGGCCTGGGCTTCGATCACATCGACGCCATGGTCACCATGGTCAAGCCGCGCAGCTCGCTCACCACGTCCGGCCAGCCGCTGACCCAGCGCATTGGCCTGGTGGGCCTGCGCGCCGAGCGCATCGTCGACGGCCCGCTGTGGGCCGGCATCGAGACGGCCGGCGCGGCGAGCGGCGGCGTGGCCGGGTATGCCGAGGTGCTGGGCACCGCCGGGCTGCGCTGGCCGGTCGTCGGCGACCGACTGAGCCTGGGCGTGCGCGCCTCGGCCGGCCTGGGCGGCGGCGGCAACGTCAACACCGGCGGCGGCATCCTGCTGAAGACGGCCGCCGGCGCCACGCTGCGCCTGACCGACACGCTGGGCATCGGCGCCGAACTGGGCCTGGTGGACGCCCCGCGCGGCCACTACAAGGCGGCCACCGCGGCGGTCTCGCTGAACTGGTCGCTGGACGTGCCGGCGGCCGACCTCGGCAGCTGGTCGAATACGCGTCCGGGCACGCCCACCCGCATGGAGTTCGGCGCCGGCGTGGAACGCTACCGGGCCGCCCGCAAGGATGGCAGCACGCGGCCGCTGGAGGCCGTGGTGCTGCAGATGAACCGCTTCGTCGCGCCGAACGTCTACGTCACGGGCCAGGCGCACAGCGCGTACGGCGGCGGCGCCGGCGCCTATTCGGTGGGCCTGTTCGGCGTGGGCGCGCAGCTGCCGGTGACGGCGCGCCTGCGCCTGGGCGCCGAGGCGCTGGCCGGCGCGGCCGGCGGCGGCGGCGTCGACACCCAGGGCGGCGCCATCGTGCAGGCCCGGGCCTACGCGGACGTCGCGCTCACCGATTCGCTCTCGCTGCGCATCGGCGGCGGCAAGATCAAGTCGGTGCACGGCGGCCTGGACGCGCCGGTGGTGGACGCCGCGCTGGTGTTCCGCTTCGGCGTCGATCGCGCGAGGCGCTGAGCCGGGGCGCATGAAATTCACCGAATACCTGGCGTGCGACGCCACCCAGCTGGCGGCGCTCGTCGCGCGGCGCGAGGTGAGCGCCGGCGAGTTGCTGGACATCGCCCTGGCGCAGCAACGGCTCACCCACCAGCGCATCAATGCCGTGTGCCGCCCGATGGAGGCCGAGGCGCGCGCCCAGCTGGCCGGGCCGCCGCTCGCCGGCCCGTTCGCCGGCGTGCCCTTCCTGCTCAAGGACGGCGTGCAGGACGTCGCCGGCCTGCCCACGGGCTACGGCAGCGCCGGCATGCAGCGACTCGTGCCAGCCGACACCGCGCACATCGTGCGGCGCTACCGCGAGGCCGGCCTGGTGGTGTTCGGCAAGACCAACCTGCCGGAGTTCGCGCTGAAGGCCGTGACCGACTCGCAGGCCAACGGCCGCACCAGCAATCCGTGGAACGTCGAGCACGTGCCGGGCGGGTCCAGCGGCGGCGCGGCGGCGGCGATCGCGTCGGGCATCGTGCCCATGGCCGCGGCCGCCGACGGCGGCGGCTCGATCCGCATCCCCGCGGCCTGCTGCGGCCTGTTCGGACTGCGCCCGTCGCGCGGCCGCGTCTCGTGCGGCCCGGGCATGGGCGAGGCCTGGTTCGGCGCGTCCAGCGAAGGCGTGATCTCGCGCAGCGTGCGTGACACCGCCCGCGCGCTCGACGCGATCGCGGGCGCGGAGCCCGGCGACGCCTTCGCGATCGCCGCTCCGGCACAGCCCTGGGCCGACGCGATGCGACAGGCGCCCGGCCGCCTGCGCATCGGCTTCAGCACGGCCTCGCCACTGGGCACGCCGGTGCACCCCGAGGCCGTGGCGGCCGTCCGCGACGCGGCCACGCTGCTCGCCTCGCTGGGCCACGACGTGGAGGAGGCGGCGCCCGCCATCGACGGCGTGCTGCTGGCGAAGAACTACCTGCACATCTACTTCGGCCAGGTGCCCGCCGCGATGGCGCGTGCCTATGCGGCCGGCGCGAAGCGCGGCGAATTCGAGCTCATGACGCGCATCATCGAGACGCTGGGCAAGGCCACGTCGGCATCCACGCTCACCGCCCATCTCGCGCAGTGGAACCAGCATGCCCGGGCGCTGGCCGCGTTCCACCAGCGCCACGACCTGCTGCTGACGCCCACCCTCGCGCACCCGCCCGTGCGCCACGGCGCGGGCGACCCGCCCAAGGCGCAGCAGGCCGTGCTGGACGTGCTCGACCGCACGGGCCTGCTGGGCCTGCTCGCGCGCAGCGGGCTGCTGGCGGCCACCGTCGACAAGATCGCCGCCGACAGCCTGCAATACGTGCCCTTCACCCAGCTCGCCAACCTCACCGGAACGCCGGCGATGAGCGTGCCGCTGCACTGGACGGCCGACGGCCTGCCGCTGGGCGTGCAGTTCGTCGCCCCGTTCGGGCGCGAGGACCGGCTGCTGCAGCTGGCGGCGCAGCTGGAGCAGGCACGGCCGTGGTTCGGGCGGCTGCCGGCGTGGGTGACGCAAGGCTGACGCGAGCGCGCGACCCTCACCCAGCGCCGCGTTCCCTCGCGGCCGTCGAGCGCGAGGATAGACCGGTGCACGGGCCGGCGCGGGCGCGTCCAGTCCGCCAGAACGGCGCGCAGGGCCTTGGCGCGGATCAGCGGCTCGACCACGAAACGGAAGGTCCGACGCCATCCCGAGCCGGCCGCACATCGCCGGGCGACCAGAAATGGAAAAGGCCCGCAGCGGGCGCTGCGGGCCTTGGATTCCGGACTCGACTGCCGGCCGTCAGAACGGAATGTCGTCGTCCATGTCGTCGAAGCCCGTGGAGGCCTTCGGCGCGGGGCGCGGCGCCGGGGCCGGAGCCGGACGGGCGGCGGGACGGGTGTTGCGATCCTCGTTGCCGTCGATGCCGTCGCGCGGGGCCAGGTAGCGGCCGCCGCTGCCACCGCCGCCGCCACCGGCTTCGTCGCCGCCGGAATCGCGGCCGCCCAGCATCTGCATCTGCTCGGCGACGATGTCGACCGTATTGCGCTCGATGCCGTCCTTGTCGGTGTACTTGCCGTACTTCAGGCGTCCCTCGATGTAGACCGGCTTGCCCTTCTTCAGGTACTCGCCGGCGATCTCGGCCAGGCGGTCGTAGAAGGTGACGCGATGCCACTGGGTGTCTTCGATGCTCTCGCCGCTGGCCTTGTCCTTGCGCCGGCTGGACGTGGCCACCGAGACGTTGCAGATGGCGGTGCCGCTGGGCGTGTAGCGAACTTCCGGGTCGCGCCCGCAGTTGCCGATGAGGATGACCTTGTTGACTGACGCCATGTGCGTGCTCCAGGAAAAGTTGGGGGACGGCTCCCCCGTGGCCGGCCGCCAGGGTGGCGGCTACTGTGAGCCTCGATTATGCCAAGGCGACCGCGGCGGCGGCCCGCGCCGATGCGCGGGTTTCGGCCGGAAAGGTGCGCAGGACGTGTTCAGGGCTCGCCGTCCCAATAGTCGAGGTCGGTGTCGAGCCGGTTCATCCGCGCGAAGCCGAAATCGTTGCCGGCCACGCGCGCGTTCGCCAGCACCTTGTTGGAATCCGGGTACTCCACCACCTCCGGTACGTCCTTGGTGGAGATCGACAGGTACTTCAGCGGCGCGTCCGACGTGTTGATCATCTGGTGCGGGTAGTCAGGCCCGGGCGGCACGAAGACGATGTCGCCCGCCTTGACGGCCAGCATCTCGCCGGCCACGCGCATCGTCCCGTGGCCCTCCAGCACGATGAACATCTCCTCCTGCGCGTGGTGCAGGTGGTACGGGCAGCCGCGCTTGCCGGGATCCAGCACGTCGATGCTGGCGCCCATCTTCAGCGCGGCCGTGCCGCGCGCCAGGCGCGCGCCCATGCCGGCGTAGAGCGGCTCGCGCACGTCGCGCGTGAGCGGCGCCTCGTTGAAATTCCGGATGAGCTTGGCGCGGAGTTCGTCGGCTTTGTCGGTCATGGCATTCCCGTTTCGAGGTTGCGTTCGGGTTCAGGGTCGTGCAAGCCATTCTGCGATACACACCTTTACCCTGCCTCGCGGCGATCCCTATCAACCGATCGCCGCGATTGGCCGTTGATCCGCAAAGAGGCTCCGCCCCATCGCATGAAAACACATCCCTCCGTCCTGCGCACGCGCGCGTTCGCCAGCGCCACCGCGGGCGCGCTGGCGGCCGCCGCGCTGGTCGGCTGCGGCACGCCGCCGGGCGCCACGATCGCGGCCGCGCCCGCGCTGGGGCCGGCGCCGGTGATCGTGCGCGCCGACGTCCACCAGGAGGCCGACGCCATGCGGGTGAGCACGCTCGACGCCCAGCGCCTCGACCGCGCCACGTTCGGCGTCGACGCGCTCGCGCTGCAACAGGTGGGCCGCCTCGGCTGGGCGCGCTGGGTCGACGACCAGCTGCACCCGAAGCCGTTCGCGCTGCCCGAGTCCGTCAGCGAGCGCATCGTGCAGATGAAGATCGTGCGCGAGCCGCTGGTGGCGCGCCTGCGCGAGGACGTGACGGCGAAGAAGTCGGCCGACACGGTGGCGGACGACGAGCAGAAGAAGGCCGCGCAGCAGGCCTACCAGAAAGGCTTGAACACGCAGGCGGACGAGGCCGCGCAACGCTGGCTGCTGCTCGCCGCGAACTCGCCCAACCAGGTGCAGGAGCGCCTCGTGTGGTTCTGGGTGAACCACTTCAGCATCGCCCAGGGCAAGGCCAACCTGCGCCTGTTCGCGGGCGACTACGAGGCGACCCTGCGTGCGCACGCGCTCGGCAAGTTCCGCGACCTGCTCGAGGCCTCGGCCATGCACCCGGCCATGCTGCGCTACCTCGACAACGAGCGCAACGCGGCGGGACAGATCAACGAGAACTACGCCCGCGAGCTGATGGAGCTGCACACACTGGGCGTGGACGGCGGCTACTCGCAGGCCGACGTGCAGGAGATGGCGCGCGTGCTCACCGGGCTGGGCATCCGCGTCGAGGCGGGCGACGCCAAGGTCAAGCCGCAGCTGCAGGCGCAGTACGTGCACACGGGCGTGCTCGAGTTCAACCCGAACCGCCACGACCAGGGCACCAAGCTCGTCCAGGGCCTGCAGGTGCCGTCGGCCGGCATCGCCGAGGTGCACCTGATCCTCGACCGCCTGTCACGCAACCCGGCCACCGCGCGCCACGTGAGCGCACAGTTGGCGCAGTACTTCGTGGCCGATGCGCCGCCGCCGGCGCTCGTCGATCGCATGGCCAGGCGCTGGCTCGCCACCGACGGCGACATCGCCGAGGTGATGAAGGTGCTGCTCACCTCGCCCGAATACGACGCGTCGCTGGGCCGGCACTTCAAGGATCCGTGGGAGTACGTGGTGTCGGCCACGCGCCTGGCCTACGACGGCGACGTGGTGGTCAACCCGGGCCCGATGCTCAACGCGATCCGCCAGCTGGGCGAGCCGCCGTTCGGCCGCGAGACGCCGGACGGCTGGTCGATGCTCGAGGCCGCGTGGGCCAGCCCCGGGCAGATGACCACGCGCTTCGACGTCGCCAAGAGCCTGGTGGGCGGCAACGGCAATGGCAACGGCGGGCTGTTCCGCGTGGACGGCCTGGCGCCGCCGGCGCCGCTGCCCAGGGCCCGGGTCGAGAGCCCGGCGTGGCTGCGCACGCAGGCGCCGCGCGAATCCGAGGCCACGCGCCAGGCCTTGTTCGAGACGCTGCAGGCCCATCCGGGCGACTGGGCGTGGGTGGCCATCGTGTCGCCCGAATTCATGCGCAACTGATCCGGGGGACGCACCATGCAACGACGCCATTTCCTGCATGCCGGCGCGGCCGCGGCCCTCGGCGGCGGCCTGTCGCTGAACGCCACGCGCACCTGGGCCGCGCCCGCGGGCTCGGCGCTGGACACCCGCCTGCTGGTGGTCTTCCTGCGCGGCGCCTACGACGCCTGCAACGTGCTGGTGCCGCAGACCTCGTTCTACGCCGAGTCGCGCCCCAACATCGCGATCGCGCGGCCCGGCGCCGGCAAGGATGCGGCGCTCGCGTTCGACGCCGACTGGGCGCTGATGCCCGCGCTGCAGTCCACGCTGTATCCGCGCATCCAGGCCGGCGAGGTGGCGTTCATCCCGTTCGCCGGCATCGATGACCTCACGCGCAGCCACTTCGAGACGCAGGATCGCGTGGAGCTGGGCCTGCCGCTGCCCGGCGAGCACGTCGATCCCGCCGCGCCGCGCCCCGACACCACGCAGGGCTTCCTGAACCGCCTCGCGCAGGAGCTGGGCACGCGGCTCGATTCCGACCAGCGCGTGATGGCCTTCACCGACCGCCTGCCCATCGTGCTGCAGGGCCGTCGCATGGTCACCAACACCAGCCTGGGCCGCACCGGCAAGCCGGGCACCGACGCGCGCCAGGCCGCGCTGCTGCAGAAGATGTACGCGGGCACGACGCTTGAGCGCGGCGTCACCGAAGGCCTCGACACGCAGAAGCAGGTGGCCATGGAGATGGCCGCCGAGATGCAGGAGGCCAGCCGCAACGCCATCACGCCCAAGGGCTTCGACCTCGAGGCCACGCGCATCGCCCGCCTGATGCGCGACCAGGTGCGCGTGGGCTTCGTCGACGTCGGCGGCTGGGACACCCACGTCGGCCAGGGCGGCGCCACCGGCGCGCTGGCCGGCCGCATCGCCGACCTGAGCCGCGGCCTGGACACCTTCGCGCGCGAGATGGGCCCGGCGTGGAAGGACACGGTGGTCGTGGTGATCAGCGAATTCGGCCGCACGTTCAAGGAGAACGGCAACCGCGGCACCGATCACGGCCACGGCACCGCGTACTGGGTGATGGGCGGCGGCGTGAAGGGCGGCGTGCGTGGCGAGCAGGTGGCGCTCACCGGGCCGGCCGCGCTCAACCAGGGGCGCGACTGGTCGGTGCTCAACGAGTACCGCGCGGTGTTCGGGGGGCTGTTCCAGCGGATGTACGGGCTGGACGCGGCGCAGCTGCAGCGGGTGTTCCCGGGCGGGCAGCCGCGCGACCTGCAGCTCGTGTAGCGCGGTTTCCCGTGCGGAATCCGGCCTTTCGCGCCGGCCGTCTTCACCCGCGCCCTGTACCATGGAGGCCTTGATTCCCGGCCTCCGCCCGCCCGCGCCCAGCGCGGCCGCCGGGCGCGCCCGCACCGGCCCTTTCCGTGTCTGATTTCGACTACGACTACGACTTCGATTCCCTGCCCACCACGCGTCCCGCGGGGCCGGAGGCCAACGAGGCCGTGCGCGTGGCCGCCGACCCCGCCCGCCGCCGCGGCACGACGGACGCCGATCTCCACGGCATCCTTCAGCAGGTCTTCGGCTACAGCGCGTTCCGCGGCGAACAGCAGGACATCATCCAGTCGGTGACCGCGGGCGACGACGCCCTCGTCCTGATGCCCACCGGCGGCGGCAAGAGCCTTTGCTACCAGGTGCCGGCCATCGCGCGCCATCGCGCGGGCCTGGGCGTCACGCTGGTCATCAGCCCGCTCATCGCCCTCATGCACGACCAGGTGGGCGCGCTGGATGAGCTGGGCGTGCACGCGGCCTTCCTCAATTCCTCGCTCACCGGCGAGGAGGCCCAGCGCATCGAGCGCGAGATGATGAGCGGCCGCCTGGTGCTGCTGTACGCGGCGCCCGAGCGCGTCACCAATCCGCGCTTCATGGCCATGCTCACGTCGCTCGACGAGCGCGGCCTGCTGAGCCTGGTGGCCATCGACGAGGCGCACTGCGTCAGCCAGTGGGGCCACGACTTCCGCGAAGACTACCTGCAGCTCGCGCAGCTGCACGAGCGCTTCCCCAACGTGCCGCGCGTGGCGCTCACCGCCACCGCCGACGACCACACGCGCGCCGACATGCGCGAGCGCCTCGCGCTCACCGGCGCGCGCGAGTTCATCTCGAGCTTCGACCGGCCCAACATCCGCTACACCATCGTCGAGAAGGACGAGGCCAAGAAGCAGCTGCTGCGCTTCCTGCGCGACGAGCACGAGGGCGACGCCGGCATCGTCTACTGCCAGAGCCGCAAGAAGGTGGAAGAGACCGCCGCGTGGCTCACGTCGGAAGGCATCCCGGCGCTGGCGTACCACGCGGGCCTGGACGCCGACGTGCGCCGGCGCCACCAGGACCGGTTCCTGCGCGAGGACGGCCTGGTGATGGCCGCCACCATCGCGTTCGGCATGGGCATCGACAAGCCCGACGTGCGCTTCGTGGCCCACCTCGATCTCCCGAAGAACATCGAGGGCTACTACCAGGAGACGGGCCGCGCGGGCCGCGACGGCGAGGCCGCCGACGCCTGGATGGCCTACGGGCTGGCCGACGTCGTCAACCAGCGCCGCATGATCGACGAGAGCCCGGCCGGCGACGATTTCAAGAAGCAGCAGCGCGCCAAGCTCGACGCGCTGCTCACGCTGGCCGAGTCGCACGACTGCCGCCGCGTGCGGCTGCTTGCGTACTTCGGCGAGCAGAGCACCGCCTGCGGCAATTGCGACAACTGCCTCAACCCGCCGGCCACCTGGGACGCCACCGAGGCGGCGCGCATGGCGCTGTCCACCGTCTACCGCTTCCGCCAGCACTCGGGCCTGTCGTTCGGCGCCGGCCACCTCATCGATGTGCTGCGCGGCAAGGTCACCGACAAGACCACGCAGCACGGGCACGGCACGCTGTCCACCTTCGGCATCGGCGCGAAGTGGTCGGAGCAGCAATGGCGCGGCGTCATTCGCCAGCTGCTGTCGCTGGGACACCTGCGGTCCGAGGGCGAGTTCAACACGCTGGTGCTCACCGACAGCGCACGCGCCGTGCTCAAGGGCGAGGTGCCGGTCACGCTGCGCGAGCATCGCGAGACGCCCAAGGGCTCGGGCCGCACGCGGCGCGCCAGCGGCGGCTCGGGCGGCCGGAGCACGGCCGCGCCCATCAAGCTCGATGCCGACGGCGACAATCGCTTCGCGGCGCTGCGCGCGTGGCGCTCCGAGGTGGCGCGCGAGCACAACCTGCCGGCCTACATCGTCTTCAACGACGCCACGCTCGCGCAGATGGCCCAGCAGGCGCCGTCCACGTTGGACGAGCTCGCCGGCATCAGCGGCGTCGGCGCAAAGAAGCTCGAGGCGTACGGGCGCGAGATCCTGCGGGTGCTGGAGTCGGCGGCCAACTGACGACTGGCCCCATTGCCCTCGGCGCAGCACCGGCGCGCCATCCGCGCGATGATGCGCGCCACCCATGACGACCTCCTCGCCCGTCTCCAAATCCCCTGGCGTCACCTCGCTGGTCCCGCTGCTGTTCGTCGTCCTCTGGAGCACCGGCTTCATCGGCGCCAAGCTGGGCCTGCCCGACTGCGAGCCGCTCACGCTGCTGAGCCTGCGCTACGCCGCGGTGCTGGCGGTGATGGGCGCGGTGGCGCTGGCCACGCGCGCGCCGTGGCCCACCGCGCCGGCGCAATGGCTGCACATCGGCGTGTCCGGCCTGCTGGTGCACGCGGTCTACCTCGGCGGCGTGTTCACGGCCATCCGCCTGGGCCTGCCGGCGGGCGTCACGGCGCTGGTGGTGGGGCTGCAGCCGGTGCTCACCGCGCTCGGCGCCGGCCTGTTCCTGCGCGAACGCGTGCGCCCCACGCAATGGGCCGGACTGGCGCTGGGCCTGGCCGGCGTGGTGCTGGTGGTGGCGCACAAGGTGGCCGGAAGCGGCGGCCCCGCGGCGGCCACCCTGCTGGTGCCGGCGGTGCTCGCGCTGGTGGGCATCACCGCGGGCACGCTGTACCAGAAGCGCTTCTGCCCCACGTTCGACCTGCGCACCGGCTCGGTGATCCAGTTCCTGCCCTGCCTCGCCGTCACCGCGCTGGCGGCGTGGCGCACCGAGACGATGGTGGTGCACTGGACGCCGGCCTTCATGTTCGCGCTGGCCTGGCTGGTGCTGGTGCTGTCGGTGGGCGCGGTGAGCCTGCTCAACACGCTCATCCGCAGCGGCAGCGCCGTCAACGTGGCGAGCCTGTTCTACCTGACGCCGCCCACCACGGCGCTGATCGCGTGGGCGATGTTCGGCGAGACGCTCAGCGGGCTCGCGCTGGCGGGCATGGCGTTGACGGTGTCCGGGGTGTGGCTGGCGCGCAAGTGAGGCCCGGTGCGCGGCGGCTGGTGCCCGCCGGCTTCAGTGGCGGTCACGCAGCGCCGAACTGAAATGCCGGCGGGTGATCTCGAGCATCTGCCGCGCAAAGCCGTCGAGGCTTTCCGGCAGCTGCATGACGTTCGCGCGAATGGCCAATCCCGCGGCAAGCGCGCCTTGAAACTCCTGCGCGTAGCTCTCCTCGCCGATCAGCTTGAAGATTCCGGCGTTGCGCAATTTTTGAACGACTCGCGGGTTTGCTTCGCAGAGCAGCACATCGACATGCCGCTTGCGGAGCTTTCCGACCACCTCCGCAAACGTCTGAAGACCGGTGGCATCCATGAAAGGCACGTGGCGCATCCGGATGATCAGCATTTCCGGGCTGGAGTTCGTATGCAACAGCGCACGCTCGAACGACTCGACGGCGCCGAAGAAAAGCGGCCCGGCGATCTCGTACACGAGCACGTCCTTCGGAAGGCGGGACAGCCCCATCTCGCGGAGGTCGACCAGCAGCTCCCGGTCATCGAGCTGGTTCGTCTCCACGGCATCCGTCATCCGACGCATGAACTGAAGAATCGAGAGCATCACGCCGACGTTGACGGCGATGACCAGATCGGCGAATACCGTCAGCAGGAACGTGACGACGAGGATCACCCTGTCCGCTGCGGGAGCGGTTCGAGCGATGTGTCCGAAGTGCTTCAGGTCGCACATGTTCCAGGCGACCACGAACAGGATCGCGGCCAGGGCGGCGAGCGGAATGCTCGATGCGAGCGGCGCCAGGAGCAGCAGCACCGCGATCAAGGTGGCCGCGTGAACCGCTCCCGCCAGCGGGCTGGTGCCGCCGTTTCGAATGTTCGTGGCGGTGCGGGCGATGGCCCCTGTCGCCGCGAAGCCTCCAAACAGCGGCGCCAGCAGGTTGGCGATTCCTTGCCCGACCAGCTCCTGGTTGGAGTCGTGCTTGTGGCCTGTCATCCCGTCGGCGACGACGGCTGAAAGAAGCGATTCGATGGCGCCAAGCATGGCAATGGCGAGCGCCGGCCCGATCAGCGTGATCGCCTCGGAGATCGACGGGGCTGGAAGTGCGAACCGGGGCAGGCCGAACGGGATCCCGCCGAATGCGCTTCCGAGGGTTGCGACTCCCTTGAAGTGAAAGGCGGATTGCAGGACGGTGGTGACCACCATGGCCGCCAAGGGACCGGGAAGCCATCTGAGACCCTTGATGCGCGGCGTGCACAGAACCAGCGACAGGCTCAGCGCCGCGAGTGCGACAGTGGGCAGATGCATTTGCGGCATCACCTCCAGCAGGTTCCACAACTTGTCGTGGAAATGCTCGCCGCCGGTCCTTGGCAAGCCAAGGAAGTCGCGCCACTGTCCGACGAAGATGATGACGGCGATGCCGGCCGTGAAGCCGACGATGACCGGTGCCGGAATGAACTTGATCACGGCACCCAGGCGCAGAAACCCCATGAGGAGCAGGATCGCGCCGGCCATGATCGTGGCCATCTGCAGTCCCGCGATCCCGTACCTGGCGGTGACGCCGGACAGGACGGCGACGAACGCACCCGTGGGGCCGGCGATCTGGACTCGCGTCCCGCCGAGCAGCGACACGGACAGGCCGGCAACGATCGCGGTGTACAGGCCCTGCTCGGGTCGCGCGCCCGACGCGATCGCGAATGCCATCGCCAGCGGAAGCGCCACGACACCGACGATCACGCCCGCGACGACATTCCCCACCCACGAATGGCGCGCGAACAATCCGGCCCTGCGCGCTTCCAGCAAGGCGATCACGAGGTGCGCTCCTTCAGGGCCGCGCGGATCCGGCCGAAGGCATCCTGCAGCAGTTTCCACTCCGCACTCTCGAGTGTCTCGGGGCGGATGACCTCTTCGAGCCCGCACGATGTCAGCCCGCAATCCTTGCGTGCGAACACGATGGCGTTGCCGCTGTCGTGCTCCTCGACTTTCAAGGCGGCGCCGTTGAAACTGCGGCCGATCCGCGCCACCAGCAGCGGGAATTCAGCATGGCCCAGATGGATGTTGGCGGCCATCACACCCGACGGACGCAGGCAGTCGAAGACGTCGTCGTAGAAGCGTTTGGAGCTGAGCACGCCGGGCAGCCCACCGTAGTCGTAGCCGTCCACCAGCAACACATCGAAGGCGTTCTCGTGGGCACGTATGTATCGGGACCCGTCGGCGCGAATCACCCGGAACCGCGCGTCGTCCGCCGGCACGGAGAAATCGTCGCGCAGTGCAATGACGTGCGGGTTGATCTCGAGCACGGTGATGTCTGCCCGGGGCAGGTTCCGGTAGCAGAACTTGGCCAACGATCCGCCGCCGAGTCCCACCATCCCGATGCGCAACGGCATCGGATGGAAAAGCAGGAAGCCCATCATCGTCCGCGTGTACGCCAGGTGCAGCGAGTCGGGCTGCGCCAGTTCCATCGAGCTTTGCACTTCAGCGATCGAGAAGTGCAGCGACCGGGTCTTCCTCGTCTCATGGACAAAAGGTTTGACGTGGATCTGATCGCTGTCGAAACTCATCTCGCGGCGATCAACGATCGAGCAGTAGACCTGGATGTGTTTGGCATGTTAATCGCATTATAATGCGATTAACTTGGAGTACTGATGGAACTGAAGACTGCACGCCTGACGGTGCTGCTGGACCCTGCGAAGAAGAAGGCCCTGGAGCAACTGTGCGAGCGCCAGGATGTGACGCCGTCGCAGGTCGTGAGGCAACTCATCCGTGACTACCTCAAGCTGCACGGCGCCGACTGGATGCCCAGCGGAGCCGCCGAGGCGGTCACCGAAGAAGGCGGCGCCGAGTAGTCGCGCAAGGCGTTGCGCTGGCTGGCGGTTGCCGGTTGCACACGCAAGCCAGGCTTACCAAGATCCCCCTCGCGTCGGCGCGGGACCCGCCTCAGTTGGCGTACTGATCGCGCTCGTCGCGCGCCTTCAGCAGCTTGGGCGTGATCTCCACCGTGTTGACGGTATCCGACACCCACACCATGCCGTCCTGCACCGTGATCTGCCAGGCCATCGTGCGCGCAACCATCCTGCCCAGCGCCTGGGACACCTCCGGGTCGACGGACCACACCTCCACCTTGGGCGCACGGTTCAACTTGCCCACCAGCGCGGCCCACCAGATCGGCGTGCTGGCGATGTAGCTGTAGACGGTCACCTTCTCCGCGCGGCTGCTGGCCTTGGCGAGGCGGCGGTCGTCGGGCTGGCCCACCTCGATCCAGTGGATCACCTGGCCGGTGAGATCCACCTGCCAGAGATCGGGCTCGTCGACGTCCCACAGGCTCTTGGCCAGCACGAGGTCGCCCTTCTCGCGGTCGGCGGGCACGTTGAGCGCGTAGGCCAGCACGCGCATGAGCATGCGCTCGTCGGTCTCCGACGGATGGCGCGCGATGGTGAGCTCGTGGTCGCCGTAGATGTTGCGGTCCATGTCGGCGAGTTGCAGACGGACCTTGTGAATCGTTGCTTTGAGGGCCATGGGGCCATTGTCCCCGCAATGGCCGGACTACAGCGACGCGTCCCCGCACAGGATCAGCGTGCGGCCGCCCATGTCGAACTGGATCGACACGGTGAAGCACATGCGCGAGCCCTGCAACGTCATGTAGGGGCGCGTCACCTGCGCGATGTTGGGCTGGGCCTCGGCGCCGCGGAAGTAGGCGCGGCGCGACCAGCGGGCCTGGCGCGTGTCGTGCAGCGGCGCGAAGCGTTCCACCGCCTGCAGCTCCTGGTACGGCATCCCGTCGCGCATGGCGTTGCCCACCACCTGGCGGCCCTGCTTGTCGAGCAGGTAGCACATGGCCGAGCCCGGCTGCGCCAGGAAGCGGCGGCAGGCCTCGTCCAGCGTCGCGCCGCCGGCCAGCAGCACGCTGGCCAGCTCGATGGACTGTTTGTAGGGCGACATCTGCTCCTGCCACAGCCGGTCGTCGTTGGCCGACTGGCGGTCGAAGCGGTCCCAGGCCGCGCGCAGCGCGTGCAGGCCCGCGCCGCCGGCCAGGCCGGGCGCGGGCCGGCCGAAGTGGTAGCCCTGCACGAAGTCGACGTCGCAACGCAGCGCCGTGTACGCGCCCTCGTCGGTCTCGATGCCCTCCATCAGCACCAGGCAGCCGCATTCGTGCAGCAGCGACACCATCTGCGAGGCGATGCGCCGCGCATGCGCGTCCACCTCGGCGCGCACGACCACGCTGCGATCGAGCTTGACGATCTCGGGCCGCAGCCCGAACACGCGGTCGAAGTTGGAATGACCCGCGCCGAAGTCGTCCAGCGACACGAGGCAGCCCAGCTCGCGCAGTTCGTCGATGCGGCGATCGAAGCCGGCGTCGTCGGGCAACGTCGATTCCAGCACCTCGATGACGACCTGGCCCGGACGCAGGCCGTGCGCGGCGAACGCGTCGGCGATCTCGCCGATGCCGGGTCCTTCGGGCGACGCGAGCGAGCGCGGGTGCACGTTCAGGAACAGCCACTCGTTCGCACCCTTGCCGGCATAGGCGGCCAGGTGCTGCAGCAGCGAGGCGCGGTCCAGGCCCACGCGGGCCTCGTCGCCGTCGAAGCCGGCGAACAGCTCCAACGGCGGCACGGGCGCGCCCGTGGCCAGCGAGGTGGCGCGCAGCAGCGCCTCGTGGCCCACGGCGCGGTGGTGCGTGAGGCTGTAGATCGGCTGGAAATGCGAGGCGAGGCGATAGCCCGCGTAGTCCGAGGTGACGGGCGCCGCGGCCGGCGCCCCGGCCGCGCGCGGGCTCGCCGGAACGGGCGCATCGGGGGTCGGATCGGGGACGGCGGTCATGGGAAGCGGTGGAACCATGGCGAAGGGGAACGGCGCGACGGCGGCTCGTGGCGGCCGGCGCGCGGGAGGGCACGAGGATTCCCCGCATGCAAGAACCTGGCCGAAGTGGCCCGAATGTCTCGGACCGGACGCGATTCTGCCAAGTTGGGCACGATCGCGGCCCGCCGGGGCCTCGCGGACCTCCCGCCGTTCCGCGCCGACAAGGGCGCACGCGAGGCAACCGGGCCGGAGGCGACCGGCGGGCGACGCGGAAATTCGAGTTCACGCTCCGTCACGCGTCATGGTCGCTGCGGCGGCATCTGCTTCCATTCGTCCGTGGATCCGTCGTTGGGATTCACGCTGGGGTCGTTCGTGCCGACGTAGGTGCCATGCCGGTTGACCCAGTAGTACTTGTATGTCCGCGGAAGTTCGACGGGAGCGCTGGTGTCGTACGGGTTCGTGTAGGCCTTGGTCGACCCCAGGTTCTCTCGAACGTCATGGTTCTGGCGATCGTTCGCGGCGTCGCGCTGCGCGGTGACCTGCTGCCAGTTCTGCTGCGACCACGCGCGATACGCCTGGGCCGCCTCGCCGAATTCCTTCGATTGCCGCAGGTTCTGGGCCATGACGCCGCGCCGACCGAAGGCTGCGCCGTCGATCGCGGCGATCTGGGCGGCACTCATCGGCAGCCACGATGCATAGCCGGCCCACTGCGATTCGACGGAGAAGGCGCCGGTCATGACGACCAGCGCCGTATCGTAGGCAGGCGCGACGTTGCAGGTGGCGACACCGCGCGACGGGAGCCCTCGCTGGCTCGTGTAGCGGACATCGAACTGGAAGGCGTCGCGAAAGCCCGCGCGCGGCGGCACCTGCCGGCCCGCACCGACTTGCAGGTCGCGCGGGTGGACGGCGGCCATCCGCTCACGCACGTAGCGTTCCAGCGGGTAGTTCGCGGGCATGCCGGCATTGCCCACCATCAGCGTGAACGCGCGGCTGTCCGGCGCGACTAGGGTGACGGCGAACTGCCCGTCCTCTCCCACCTGCCAGCCCTGCGGCAGCGCGTACGAGAAATATCGGCCCCGCCTGATCTGCAGGTCGTCCATCGCCAGTGCCGTCGATGGTGCGACGGGCGCAACGATGACCGTGTGGGGTGGCGCCCGTTCCGCCGAGCCCTGGGCGTGCGGGTTGCCCGCCATGACCGTCAAAAGCAGCAGCGTCGGCCAGACTGGTTTCATCACATGCTCCGTTCGAGAATGCGTGCGAGTGCGCGCGGCACACCGCAGCGTAGACGCGTTCGGACGACGCGAACAGAGGAAGATCCTGACCGGCGGCGCACGATCAGTCCTGCATGCGCATGAGCGTGTTGATGCTGGCCGCCGATTCCAGCAGCCGCGGCAGCAGGCGCTTGCGCATCTGGTCGGGCGGCATGCGCTGGTCCTGCGCGCTGACGTTGATGGCCGCCACCACGCGGCCGGCGCGGTTGACGATGGGCGCGGCCATCGACACCAGCCCCTCCTCCAGCTCGCCGTGCACGAGCGCGTGGCCCTCGCGGCGCACGCGCTCGAGAAGCGCCAGCAGCGCCTCGACGTCGGTCACCGTGCGCGCGGTGCGCGCGGCCAGGGGCGCGTGCGCGAGACGCGTGCGGCGCTCGCTCTCCGGCAGCCCGGCCAGCAGCACGCGGCCCATCGCCGTGCAGTACGCCGGTAGCCGGCTGCCCGGGCCGAGGCTGATCGCCATGATCTTCTTGGCCGGCACGCGCAGCACGTAGACGATGTCGTCGCCATCGAGCACGGCGGCCGACGACGACTCGTGGATGTCCTGCACCAGCTCCTCCATCACCGGCTGGGCCAGGTGCCACACGGGCTGCGAGCTGAGGTAGGCGAAGCCCAGCTCCATCACGCGCGGCGTCAGGCGGAACAGGCGCCCTTCCGACTCCACGTAGCCCAGTTGCTGCAGCGTCAGCAGGATGCGGCGGGCGCCCGCCCGCGTGAGGCCGCTGCGCTCGGCCGCGCCGGTGAGCGTCTGCGCGGGCGCGTCGGCGCCGAAGCTGCGCAACACCGCCAGGCCGCGCGCGAACGACTGCACGAAGGCGTCGCCGGGGCGGTTGGCGGGGGCGGGCGCGGCGGGGGCGGTCGGATCGTCGGACATGGGCCGATTCTCCCTCGACGGCGACCTAGCGAGGGCCGCCGCTTCGCGCTGCACCGCGGCTCGTGGATGTCGGTGCTGGTGCCGATGGTGGTGTTCTCGCAGTTCGTGGACGTGCTGCTCGCCCAAGGCGCCATCCACGTCGTCGCGGTCGGTGCGCAGCGCCTGCAGTTGCACGCGCTGCTCCTGTTCCTGTCGATTTGGACGGTGGTGTGGGCGGTGGCGCTGCGCAGCGCCACGCGCCACGTCGACCACGTGCTGGGCGAGCATGCGCTGACGCTGGCCGTCGGGTTCAAGCAGCTGTGCCGGCTGCCGCTCGCCGCGATCGCGGACATCCGCGTGATCGACCATCGGACTGCCGCACGCCAAGGCGCCGACTGGTACGAGCTCCACCAGTTGAAGCCGCGCGACGTCACGCTGCTGGCGTTCCTCGACTCCCCCACCTTGCTGATCGAGCTGAAGCCTGGCGCGGCCGGCGCCTGGTGGACGCGCAACGGCGTGCGCAAGCCGCTGCGGCGCCACGTCGCGGTCTACGTGGACGAGCCCGGGGCGATGCAGGCCGCGGTCGCGGCGGCGCTGGCCTGCGGCACGCCAGACCAAGCCGCGCTTCGGCGTGGCCGATTTCCCGCTGCGCGCTGACGGGGCGCCGGGCCGGTGCCGCGCTTCAGGCGCGCGGCGAGTGCGGCGCGTGCGCCTCGGCGCGACGCATGACCACGGTGCGCTCGGCATCGTCGTGATCGTCGGCGTCGGCCTGGAATTCGGTTTCGAGCTGGTCGAGCAGGCTGCTCAGCTCGTCGTCGGCGACGTCGCGCCACAAGCCGATGCGGCGCGAGCGGATCTCGGGCCTGGCCAGCATCGCGTCGATGTCGAACACGAAGCCGGTGACCCGGCGCAGCGCAAAACGGATGCGGGCTCGCAGGATCTCCTGGCCGGGCGTGTGTACATGGCTCATCGTCGTTCCCCTCCGCGCCCCCTCCACCGACCGACGAGCCTCTCGACCTCAAGAGGCTGCTCCCGTCGCTGCTGACGCGAAACATTCTGGGAGCCAGTCTAGGACGACCGGGCCGATTTGGCTTCCCCCAGATGAGGGGAGTTTCGCTCGAGCGTGGCGCCGAATCGACCCGGCCGCGCGCGCGCATTTCGGGAGCGTTCGCGCGGTTTTCGATCTGGATCAAGGACTTGCGCGGAACTCCTCCGGCCTGACTGATGTCCGGGACGATGACAGCGGGTTTTCCTTAGGCCCGCGCAGCATCCTCGCGCCGCCGTCCGACGGCCTGTTGCGTACCATTCGTCCCGTAGCGGCCGCGGCGCCCTTCGGCACGTGTCTTGCGATCCCTCCTCCCATGCCAGCCCCCATCGACAAGCTGAAGTTCCGGCCCGTCGTCCACCTCGAAGAATCCGTCCCGCGCGAGCGCCTGACCCAGCGCATCCTCGACGCCCTGCCGGGCACGGCGCGGCTGACGCTCGTCATGGCGCCGGCGGGCTTCGGCAAGACCACCGTGCTGGCGCAGATCGCCGCGCAGCTGGCGCGCGGCGCCGAGCATCGCGTCGCGTGGCTCAACTGCAGCCTGCAGGATCGCGAGGCGGCGGTGTTCATGGAAGACGTCTGCCAGGCGTGGATCGAGGCCGGCGTGGTGGGCATCGACGCCACGATGGGCGTTGCGGAGATGTGCCACTCGCTCGCCGAATGCGCGCAGCCCCTCATGCTGTTCATCGACCGCTACGAGCTGGCCTCCAGCGCGGCCGTGGACGCTCTCCTGGGCAACCTCGCCCTCATGCTGCCGCGCGGGGCGCAGTGCGTGGTCGGCAGCCGCGTGGCGCCCGACCTGCCGCTCACCACGCTGCAGGTCGAGGGCCACCTGCGGCTGATCGACGTCGATCCGCTGCGCTTCACCGACGACGAGGCGCGCGAGCTGCTGCGCGCCACGCTGCCCGACGCCTCGATGGACGTGGTGATCGCCCGCGCGGCGGGGTGGCCGGTGGTGCTGCAGCTCGCGCGCCTGCGCATGGCGGCCGGCGGCGCCGATCCGGTGCTCGGCGCGGGGCTTGCCGGCCTGCCGGTGCACGAGGTGTTCGACTACCTGGTCACCCAGGTGCTGTCCGCGCTCAGTGCCGAGGACGTACAGTTCCTGGTCGACGTGGCGGTGCTGGAGACGATCACCATCGCTTCCGCCAACGCGGTGCGCGACCGCGGCGACAGCGCCAGCCACATCGAACGGCTGAAGCGCATGAAGCCGATCGTGGTGGTCAACACCCACCCGCTCGAGGCGAGCCTGCATCCGCTGCTGCGCGACCTGTTGCGCAGCATGCTCGATCGCTCGGACGAGGGCGGACGCGCCGCCACGCTGCACACGCGCGCGGCCCAGCACTTCGCCGCGTGCGGGGCGCTGCACGAGGCCGTCTCGCACGCGGTACAGGGCGGACGGCTCGAGCTCGCGGCCAGCATCCTGGCGGAGGCCGGCGGCATCCGGCTGCTGATCGGGCACGGCGTGGGGCGCGTGCGCACCTTGATGCAGCTGCTGCCGCCCGCCATCGTGCAACGCCATCCGCGCCTGCGCCTGCTCCGCATCGCGCAACTGGTCATCGAGGAGAACGGCGTGGAGGCGCGCCTCGACCTCGACCGCATGGCGGCGTCGATCTCGACCATGCACAGGCCGGACGAGCTGGACGAGGCGACGCGCGTCGACCTGGCGCTCACTCGCGTGATCATGGCGGTCAACGACGCGGAGCACACGTTCCGTTTCCAGCCCTGGGAGATGCTCGCGCAAGGGGCGACGCAGGCACGCGAGCGCGTCGTCGAGGATTCGCGCTACCTGGTGCTGGTGCTCGCCATCGAGATCCTGATGCTGCAGCGCTACGGGCCGCTCGACCGCGCGGAGCGGCGTGCCGCGGAGGCCGAGCGGCTGCACCAGGAGGGCGGCTACTCCTACAACATCCCGTGGACGTGGATCTACAACGCGCGCAACGCCCTGGCGCGCGGCGACCTCGCGTCGGCACGCCGGGAGCTCCAGCGCGCGTCGCGCAAGGAGCTGGACATCTTCACCTTCACGCACGGCTCGTACGGACAGCTGGTGCACTCGCTGCTCGGCCGGCTGTGCCTCGAGGAGGGCGCGCTCGACGAGGCGTTCCGCCACTTCGAGGCCATCGCCCCGGTCAAGCCGATGACCCTGTTCGAGATCCACGCGGGCGTGTACGTCTGGTACCCGCTGTGCGAGTTCGCCCGCGGCAACGCGTCGCGCGCGCTCGAGATGCTGGCCAACGCGCGCCGGATCGCGTTCGACGACAACCTGCCGCACCTCGACATCCTGGCCGCGTCGCACGAAGTGCAGATCCTCGTCGCCACCAGCCGCCTGGCGGAGGCGGAGGAACTGGCGCGCGCCGCGCGGCTCGAGCACGTGCTGGGCATCGCCGGCGCGCCGGGGGAGCTGCCGGTGGACGTCGTCGAGGCCGTGGTCGGCGCCTGCTTCGCCCTCGCGCTGGCCAAGGGCCGGCTGCCGGCGGCGGCGCGCATCGCCGACGACTTCCTGGCGAGCGCGTCCGGCACCGGCCGGCGGCTGCTGGAGATAGTCGCGCGCCTGATGGTCGCCCGCGTGGCGCTGGCCCGGGCCGATGCGCCGGCCGCGCGCTCGAGCGTCGAGCAGGCCCTGCGCGTGGCCGCGGCCTGCGGCGCGAACCAGGCCTTCATCTGGGCCGGCGCGGACGTCCTGCACATCGTCCGGGCGGTCGCCACGACCGCGAAGCACGACGCCGCGCCCTGGGCCGCCGGCGTGATGGCGATCGCCGACGAAGGCCTGCAGCACCGCAGCGTCGCCGACGCCCTGTTCACGCCGCGCGAGCGCGACGTGCTGCGTGGGCTGGTGCGGGGCCAGTCGACCAAGCTGATCGCGCGCGAACTGCTGCTGTCGCCCGAGACGATCAAGCACCACCTGAAGGCGATCTTCGCGAAGCTGGGCGTGCGCTCGCGCGAGGACGTGGTGGCGGAAGTGCGGCGGCGAACGCTCGTGTGACTAGGCTCGCTCGCGCGCGAAACGCGCGACGGCGCGCCCACGCAGGCGCCCCACCAACGCCATTCCCAGCCCATACGCGACGCTGCCCACGACCAGCGCATTGAGCGCGGGAATGCCCACATTGGGCAACAGCAGCGCGCTCGCGCAGGCCAGCAGCCAGGCCGCCAGCGCGACCGGATTCAGCCGCTCGGATTCGGCCGGCAGCCCGCCCGTCGCCCGCGCCCGCTCGAGCTCCGCGCGGTCGCGCCGCAGCAGGAAATAGTCGACAAGCATGATGCCGGCGATGGGCGGGATCGCGACGCCCAGCAGCACCAGGAAGCCGATGAAGTGCTCGAGGATGCCCAGCATCGACAGCACCGTGCTGGCGAGTCCCACCCACCACGTCAGCCGAACCCGGTCGATGGCCGTGCCGCGCCGCAGCCGCAACGCGTGCACCAGCGTGCTGAAGCCCAGCGACGACGAGTACAGGTTGAGGTTGTTGAGCTTGATCGTCGACGCCACCGCGATCGTCGCGCCGATGCCGCCGGCCAGCGCGGACATCAGCGCGACGATGTCCGAGGTGCGCAGCAGCAGCGCCATGGCCACCGCGAGAAGATTGATCGTCAGTTCGCCGACGAAGGTGGCGATCACGGTCATCCAGAACACGTCGCGGCCGCCGCGCATGAAACGGGTGACGTCGGGCGTGACGATGGCGCCGATGATGAAGCTGCCGGTGACCGCGGTGATGGCCGCGGGCAGGCTCAGCCGCGGGCCCGCGGGCACCGCGGCGAGGAGCTCCGCCAGCGAGTGGCCGGCCAGCAGCCGCACCGCCGCCCACGCCACCGCGAGCAGGAACAGCGGCAGCGCGATCCGGGCGATCAGCGACATCAGCCGATATCCCTTGACCGTGATCCAGGTCACCGCGACACCCGTGACGACCGACCACAGCGGCACGTTGAGCCACCCCGTCGCATGGAACAGCCCGCTCGCGAAGACGCCGTTCTGCACGCCGAACCAGCCCATCAGCGCGACGGCGATCACCGCGCCGACCAGCGCCGAGCCGATGCGGCCGAACCCGGCCCAGGTGGCCAGCAGCGTCGTCGACAGGCCTTCCGCGCAGGCGGCCGCGCCGAGCGCGAAGCTCAGCACCTGCAGCAGCACCGAGCCGATCAACGTCGCGAGCACGGCGTCGCGAAAGTCCAGACCGTTGCCCAGCGCGGAGCCGAGCAGCAGCTGGGGAACGCACGCGAAGGCGCCCAGCCGGATCACGAGCACCTCCCACATCGGCCGCCGCGCGGCCCGTGGCACCACGCGGGTGGCGTAGTCGTCGTGCACCGGTTCCAGCACGGCGCTCATCTCAGGCCTCGACCGGCAGGGCGTCGATGGGAACGTAGTCCACGTCGTAGCCGAAGTAGCGCGGGCCGGCGAGCGCGAGACCACCGGGGGTGCGCCACTGCGGATGGCACGCGAAGCCGATGACAGTGACGCGCAGCCCGTAGCGAAGCAGCTCCGCCGTGACGGGCTCGCCGGTCTCGGCGTCGAGGATCGCGATCAGGTCAGGCGTCGTGGCGGCGGGGCGGCCGTCGACGTCGACCATCAGGAACTCGTTCTGGAAGCGCACCCGGCAGCGACGCCCGGTCTCGCCCTGGAAGCCGGTCAGCGTCGCGGTGCCGCGGTTCCAGCCGCCCGCGGTGGCGCGCTGCACGTCGGTCACCTTGCCTTCGAACAGCCGGCGCGCGCCGAGCAGGCCCACCAGCGCCGCGACGGGATCGCGCTTGTCGCGGCGGGCCGCGATCAGCGTGTCGCCGGCCTCGCGCAGCATCGTCAACGAGCCGGGGATGGCGACCTGCCGGGCCTGCGCGCCGGTCATCGGATAGAGCACCGTGCAGGCGGAACCGCCCATGTCGCTCGCCAGCGAGCGCACGAAGCGCTCGGTGTACTGGTTGGTGACGGTGTCCATCACCACCGAGTTGCCCTTGTCGTCGCACAGCGCCATCGGCGTCGCCTTGATGCCGCCCAGGGTCGCCAGCGTCATCTGGATCTCGGGGAAGGCGCGGCCCATCAGGTCGCCGTCAAGCAACGGCAGCCCGACCTGGCTCGCCACCGCGAACGGGATCGTCGAATTGAGCCCGCCGGCCTCGGCGCACATCACCGCCGCCACCTTCTTGCCCAGGTACTTCTCGATCGCCGTCAGGGCGCCGATGAACTGCCGGGTGCTGGGGAACTTCTCGATCGCGACGGTGGGCGCGCCGACGAGCGCGACCGGCACCACCAGGTCGTCGTCGGCGAGCGAGTCGACGTCGACCATGCGCACGGGGCCATGCAGGCGCATCATGTTCATCGCGATGAGCTTGCCGATGTACGGGTCGCCGCCGCCACCGGTGCCGTAGACGCTCGCGCCGAGGGCGATCGCCTCGATGTGTTCCGCATCGATTCTGCGCATGATCACTTCTTTCTCCGGGATTCGGGGGGTCGCGTTCATTCGGCCAGCAGCAGTTCGCCGACGACCTTGACGCGGATGCGCGTGGTGTTTCCTGCCAGGTACGCGAGCGGCAGGTCCTCCACGTCGACGACGGCCAGCGTCTCCGGCCGCGCGCCGCCGTCGATCGCCGCCTGCCTGGCCTCCGCGGTCGCCTCGGCGATGGCGGCCTCGCGCGTGGTCTGCGCGAGCTCGAACAGGCGGTCACACTCGCCGCTGACCTGCGCCATGGCGGCGCCGACCGCGTTGGCCACCGCGAAATGCGGCGGGCGCGTGGCGACGAGGTCGCCCAGCCGCTCGCGCGCCAGCACGCTGCCGCCGCCCACCACCAGCAGGGGCACCACCGCGTCCGAGGTGCGCACGCGGTCGACGGCGGCGAACAGCATGTCCTGCATGCGCGCGATGCAGCGCTCCACGCCCGCGGCGTCGAGGTGGCTCACGAACTCGCGCTTGCCGAAGCTGGCCAGCCCGCCGGCCACGGCCACGTCGCTGGCGGTGAGCGTGCGGCCGCCGAAGATGAGGGCCTCTTCCTGCAGGCGGAAGCCCACGCTCTCGGGCCCGATGCTGTCGTAGCCGGCGCTGATGCGCGTGCCGCCGCCCAGCCCTATGCTGTAGACGTCGGGCATGCGGAAGTTGGTGCGCACGCCGCCCACGTCCACCGCCGTGCCGGCCGCGCGCGGGAAGCCCTTCTGAAGCACGCCCACGTCGCTCGTGGTGCCGCCGATGTCGACCACGATCGCGTCCATCTCCTTCGAGAGGAAGGCGGCGCCGCGCATCGAGTTGGTGGGCCCCGAGGCCACGGTGAGGATGGGGAAGCGGGCCGCGCGCTCGGCGCTCATCAGCGTGCCGTCGTTCTGCGTCAGGAAGAACGGCGCCTCGATGCCGGCCTGCGCCACCGCGCTGGTGAAGGCGTCCATGATCGCGTGGCCCAGGTCGCCGAGCGCCGCGTTGAGGATCGCGGCGTTCTCGCGTTCCAGCAGGCCCACCCGCCCGACCTCCGACGACAGCGTGACCTGCACGCCGGGAAGCGCGTCGCGCAGCAGCTGCGCGGCCTGGCGCTCCTGCGCGTCGTTGATCAGCGAGAAGACGCCCGAGATCGCCACATGCCGGATCTTGTTGGCCGCGAAGGATTCCGCCGCCGCCTGGATCTCGGCGGCGGCCACGGGCGCGATCTCGCGGCCGTCAAACTCGAAGCCGCCGCTGACGATGTGGGTGTCCGCGCGCAGCGCCGCCGCGATGTCGTCCGGCCAGCCCGAGAGCGGCGGCAGCGACTGCGTGGCCGGCAGCGCCAGGCGCAGCACGCCGACCCGCGCGAGCGATCGCCGCTCCACGATCGCGTTGGTGAAGTGCGTGGTGCCGATCATCACGGCGCGCAGGTCGGCGGCGCGCACGCCCGAGCCCGAGATGACCTGGCGCAGCACGGCCAGCACGCCGGCCAGCACATCGGCCGAGGTGGCCGTCTTCACGGCATGGACGACCTCGTCGCCGTTCATCAGGACGGCATCCGTGTTGGTGCCGCCGACGTCGATTCCTATCCGGTACATGGTCTTCCTGGTCTCTCAGAAACGGAACTTGCCGCCGATGCCGTACTGGCGCCCCTCGGCGCGCGAGCCGATCGCGTAGCCCAGGCCGGAATACGCCGCCGGGTTGTAGTCGGCGTAGTACTTCTTGTCGCCCAGGTTCTTGACGAACAGGTAGCCCGACCAGACCTCGCCGGCCGTCGACAGGCCCAGGCGCAGGTTCATCAGCGTCATCGCCTTCTGCACGTCGGCGTTGTCGATCTGCCAGTAGCGCCGGCTGCGTTCCTCGACGTCGAAGCGGCCGTAGCCGCTCATGCCGGCCGCCAGCTGGGTGGTGTACTGCAGGCCGAGGTTCACCTTGAAGGGCGAGGCCTTGGGCGTGTAGTTGCCGACGGTCGACGGGTTGGCCGCGTTGGCCCGGATGCGGCTGTCGGTGGTGCCGATGCCGCCGTCCACCTGCAGCCCGCCCACCGGCAGCCAGGTGAAGTCGAGGTCGAGTCCCTTGATGTGCACCCTGTCGATGTTGGCGATGTACTGCGCCCCGGTGGCGGCGTTGGTGTAGAAGTACTGGAAGTCGCGCGAGTCGGCGTAGTACACCGAGGCGTTGAGCAGCAGCCGCTTGTCCAGCAGCGTCGACTTCACGCCGGCCTCGAAGTTGCTCAGGCGCTCCGCCTTGAAGCCGCCCAACCCCGGGGCATTGAAGCCGCCCGACCGGAAGCCCGTGCTGTAGGTGCCGTAGCCGATCACGTCCTTGGTGAAGTGCTGCGTCAGCGTCACCTTGGGCTGCACGGCGCTGAAGGTCTTCTTCTGCTCGGTGCCGTTGACGACGTCGTGCTGGTCGCGCTCGTCGCTGTCCCATCGCAGGCCGGCGGCCAGCGTGGTGGCGGGCGACAGATCCTGCTCCACCTGGCCGAACACCGACCACGCGTCGTTGTCGTTGTGCTCGTTGCGGTCGATGAGCGCCTTCGTGAGGTCGTTGTACTGGTCGCGGCTGCCGTCGGTGTCGACGAAGGCGCGCGTCTCCAGGTTGCGCTTCGTGTTGAGGAACAGCGTGCCCGCGATCCAGCGGAACGGCTTCTCGTCCGCGGAGGTGAAGCGGATCTCCTGGCTGGTCATCTTCACCGACAGGTCCTGGCCCTGCCCCACCTGGATGCCCAGGCCGAGGAAGCCGCCGGGGTTGTCCACCGGATTGGAGAAGTCGAGGTCGCCGCGGTACTTCTCCACCAGGTCGGTGTACGACGTGATGGCGGACAGCGTGCCGGACTCGAGGCTGTAGCTGGCCTTGAAGCTGAAGTCGGTGGAGTGGCCCTCGGTGCGGCCCAGGATGCTGGAGCGCGGCGCCTCGATGTCGTTGGCGTTTCCGCTCGCGACCACGCTGTCCCAGGTCGCGCCGCCTTCGTAGTTGTTCGCGCCGAGGCGGAAGTCCAGCTTGAGGGCGTCGGTGGCGTAGACCAGGATCTTGCCGCGCAGCGAGTCGTCGTGGCCGATCTTGTCGACCTTCTGGTCCAGGTAGGTGTTGGTGATCAGCCCGTCCGAGCGCATCGACTCGCCTGCGATGCGGTACAGCACCTTGTTGTCGACGATCGGCCCGCTGAGGCCGGCCGAGACGGTCAACGCGCCGCCGTTGCCGGCCTCCACTCCCGCGAAGCCTTCGACGGTGTTGGTGGGCTGCTTCGTCTCGATCGTGACGGCGCCGCCGATCGCGTTGCGGCCGAACAGCGCGCCCTGCGGGCCCTTGAGCACCTCGATGCGCTGCACGTCGAAGAGGTTCATCTTCAACTGCTTCTGGTTGTTCTGCGGCACGCCGTCCACCACGACGGCCACCGGCGAGTCGGCGTTGTTCAGCTGCGAGACGCCGCGGATCGTGACGAACGAGTTGGAGAAGGTGAACGACTGGTCGAACGCGACGTTGGGCGTCAGGTTGATGAAGTCCTGGGTCGACGTGATCCCGCTCTTCTCGATCTCCTTCGCGGAGAAGCTCTTGACGGTGATCGGCACGTCCTGCAGCGCCTGGGCTCGGCCCTGGGCCGTGACCGTCACCGTCTCGATCGTCGGGGCGGACGCGGCGGCGGGCTCGGCGGCGGCCTGCGCGCGGGCGGCCGAAGCCAGGCCCAGCAGGGCGAGGCCGATCGCCTTCGCAAGCGGGTTCGGAGATCCGGGATGTGTCTGCACGCTGCCCTCCTAGGCTTGTCGAGTGGATTCGATGTGCCAGTCTCGCGACGGAGGGCGGCGGCAACAAGTTCGCCGCGGTGGGATGCGATGGGGGAAATCGGGGGATGGGGAGTCCCCCGGGGTAGATCAAGCCGCCCCCCCTGAATCGCTGGCGGGAGCGGCTGGTCTCGGCGCCTGAGCAACCGTGTCCTGAACCAGACGGACTTGGAGCGCTGTTGCGTGAATCGACCAGCGTCCGCGCTTTGAACAACCAAAACTTGGCGCGGATTCGACCTACAGCTTCTCGAGGAAACTCGAACGCAGCAACACGTTCTCGCGGTGGTACGCCAGGAAGCGGCGCTGCCCGGCTGAGAAGTTGCCGGTCTTCGGCGAGCCTCCCGCTTGAATGCCCATGCGATGCAGCGACTCGTGGTGCGCAACCGGCGAGACGATGACTCCTCCGTCATCTTCGAACGCGATGAATCCGCGGTCGAAGAGGTGATCGATGCTGGGCGTCAAGAGGAGTCCGTTCTCGCCGTCCAGGCGCTCGTCGTTGGTTGCATCCCTCCACGGCTTGCAATGGCTTGCGCGCAGATGCTCCTCGCGGTTCACGCCAGTGATGCGACATGCGTGCTCGATGGTCATGACGCGCTTCTTGAACAGCCCCTGGCCACGACGGGCCAGCACGATCGCTTGTCGTTGGGTGTCCGGCAGCGTGGTGTCGCCTTGAACCACGTTCAGCGCATGTTCTTCCCATTCGACCAAGCCGACTGCCGAGGCGATAGGCAGCTCCTCTGCGACCCGGTAGCCGAGTACCAGGTCATGAGCTTCGGCCCCCAGCAGATCGATCAGGGCAGCCGCGAGTTCCTCGGGAACTCGGGTCAGGTAGACGCTCTGCAAGCCCGCGCCGCTTTCCTGCAGCGGCGCATACCGCTTCGGCAGCAATGGGTTGAGCACGTCCATGTGACGGGACGGCTTGATGGGCAGGCGAAGCTCATGGAATCGAATATCCACGCGCCAGCCAATCTTGTCCCAGTACGCCCCAGTCTGTTTGAACTCGAGTGGCTTGGGGGCTTCATACGCGTGCGATGCAGCGATGCCGATGGCCCGAATCAGGGTCTCGGAGAACGAGAAGATGACGTCGCCGGGCGATACTTCCCGCATGAAGTCGTAGAACGGGTTCGCTGCCTGATTCGCCTTGCGCTTGGGCGACCAGAGATAGCCGCCCGACACCTCGTGGCGGTAGGTTTGGTTTTGGTTGACCCACCAGTAGCGCATGCGCGTCAGCCGACCACGGTGGGGCGTTGCGTTCGACTCATGCCGTCCCGATGGGCCCGAGACCCGCGACCTTCGCTGCGACGGCGGCGCATGCGGTCAACAGATCGGCGACGATCCGCTCATCGACGTTGAGGTCGCCCTCGTATTCACCCAGGTTACGGATTTCGTGGCACTTCGAGAGAACGCGCCACACCGCAGGCCCCAGATCCAGCGTGTGCGGCAGCAGTTGGAAGACGATATATCGATTGGTCGATCGGTACCCGTGCCAGCGAAGCGCGGCCAGGCACAACCCGTGGGCCGCGTTGTAGCCCAGGTCGAAGCGGCTTTCGAGAGCGAGAGCCGCGTTGGAGGCATCCCGCAGCCGCGCCAAGCCTGCGCGTTCGAGACCGGCGAATTCCTTGGCGTCGGCAGGCTCGGCCTTCAGCGGCTTGCCCGGCCCGCTCAGGTTTTCAAATGGCGAGGGCATCTTCACCTCCGATCAACCAAACCTTGGGCTGCGCCAGGACGCGGGTCAGGAACGACTCCTCGCTCTCGAGGCGCTTGCGGAGGTCGTCGGATGTCAGGATGGTCGGATTGACAGGTCGACCGAGCGTCGAACTCACCGACTCCAATGCGTCGAAGACGTCGGCATAGGCCAGTTCGTCGGACAGCAGCAGGACGTCAATGTCGCTGCCTGCGGTGTCGGTGCGCTTGGCGATGGAACCGTACACGAAGGCAGCCCTGATCTTCCCGGCCAGCGGCGCGAGGGCTTCTCGCAACGGATCGGCCAGCCCGATCGTCTTTCGCGCGATGCCACTCAGCTCTTCGAAAATGGGCGAGTCGGGGTTCGCCTGGTAGTGCTTCTGGTTGCCGACGGCGCGCACCGTGACGAGACCGCTCTGCGCCAGGCTGGCCAACTCGCGCTGCACGGCGCCTGAGCCGCTCCTGGTGAGTCCGATCAGCTCGGTCGCATAGAAGCTGCGCCCGACTTGGCCAAACAGCAAGCCGATCAGGCGCTGCCTCGTTCCGGAGAACAGTGCATCGGCAAGGCCAGACGGCGATCCTTTGGAGTTGGTTTGAATGCCCATATTGGGCATGAATATACCCAAAATGGGCATCCAATGCGAGGCTGCACGAGAAACGAGCGGGGGCCTTCGGCCACGCAGTTCGTGGTCGACTGCGTCCAGCACCTTGGAGCGCGCCCTTGTCCCTGTGCGAGGGATCAGCGTCGCGCCCAGAAAGCAAGAACCCCTGATTCCGTCAAAAATCAAGGGCTTGGCTGTTCTGGTGGCCTGGGGCGGAATCGAACCACCGACACGCGGATTTTCAATCCGCTGCTCTACCAACTGAGCTACCAGGCCAATCGTCTTCTTCAGACTCGCTTCGAAGATCATCCCCGAGCAGGGCGATCAGCGAAGCCCGCTAGTATAGCAGTGCTAAATGCCGCCAGACTGCTTCCGGCGAAAAAAGCGTCAGCCGCCTGCGCCGCGCTTGCCGCGCGACAGGTCCACGCCCAGCTGCTTGAGCTTGCGGTAAAGGTGGGTGCGCTCCAGGCCGGTCTTCTCGGCCACGCGGGTCATCGAGCCGTTCTCGCGGGCCAGGTGGAACTCGAAGTAGCTCTTCTCGAAGGCGTCGCGGGCCTCGCGCAGCGGGCGGTCGAGGTCGAAGCTCTGTTCCGGCTGCGGGCCGAGGTTCAGCGGAGCCGCCGGCTGCAGGCCGAGGCCGCCGGTCATGGCGGCTTCGACGGTCAACGCGTCGGGGCGGTAGCCTCCGTTGCCTTGCAGCATCGCGGCCTGCAGGTCGGCCGGGGCGGCGGGGCGCGAGCTGGGGCGGGCGAGGCCCTGCTCGACGGCGCGCAGCAGCTTCTGCAGGGTGATGGGCTTTTCCAGGAAGGCGATGGCGCCGTACTTGGTGGCCTCGACGGCGGTGTCGATGGTGCCGTGGCCGCTCATCATGATGACCGGCATGTTCAGCTGCGCGGTGGCACCCCACTCCTTGAGCAGCGTGATGCCGTCGACGTCGGGCATCCAGATGTCCAGCAGCACGAGGTCGGGGCGCAGGCGCTCGCGCACGAGGCGTGCGTTCGCGGCGTTTTCTGCGACTTCCACCGTGTGACCCTCGTCGGTGAGGATCTCGGACAGCAGGGCGCGGATGCCCATTTCGTCGTCAACTACAAGAATCGTGGCCATGAATTCGGGGAGGGCTGCGGGTCGGCTCGGCTGAGCGGTTCCCGGAAGCGAATAGCGCTTTATACAGGGGTTTCGCGGGGCGACTCCGGGGGAGTCGGCTCGACGAAGCGGGAAAATGATATCGAAACCTGGGCTCCGGCCGCGCCGGTGGCGCCGTCCTCGCCGCTGCCCAGGTTCGCGATGCGGACGCGGGCTCGGTGTTCGTCGGCGATCTTCTTGACGACCGCCAGGCCCAGGCCGGTGCCCTTGGACTTGGTGGTGACATAGGGTTCGAACGCGCGCTGGAGGACATTCTCCGGAAATCCGGGTCCATTGTCCTCCACCTTGAGGCGCACCGCGCGCAGGCGCCCGTCGTCGTTGCGGGCCGATTCGGTGCGCACGCACACGAGGGCGTCCGGCCAGATCGATGCGGCGTCCAGCGCGTTCTGCACGAGGTTGTGCACCACCTGGCGCAGCTGCGTGGTGTCGCCCATGATCTGCGGCAGGCCGGTCTCCAGCTTCGCGATGAGATGGCCGTGTTCCTGGGCGTCGCCGTACAGCGCCAGCACCTCGTTGACCAGCGCGTTGAGATCGACCGGCACCAGCGTGGCGCTGGGCAAGCGCGCGTAGTCGCGGAACTCGTTGACCAGCTGCTTCATCGCCTGCACCTGGGCGACGATGGTGCCGACGCCGCGTTGCAGCATCGCCTGGTCGGCCGCGTCGGCCAGCTTGCTCTCCAGCTTGAACTGCAGGCGTTCGGCCGACAGCTGGATCGGCGTGAGCGGGTTCTTGATCTCGTGGGCCAGCCGGCGCGCCACCTCGCTCCACGCGGCCGAGCGCTGCGCCGACACCACCTCGGTGATGTCGTCGAACACCATCAGGCGCGCGTCGCCGGGCAGCAGCGCGCCACGCACCAGCAACGTCAGCTCGTGGCCCTTGTCGCCCACCTTGAGATCGAACTGGTCCTGCCACAGCACGCGCTCGCCCGCCTCGGGGCTGGCCAGGTGCAGCTCGAAGCGCTGTTCCACCGCTTGCGCGAAGTCGGCCAGCAGCGGGATGTCCTCCAGCTTGCGGCCCTGGTACGCCGACAGCGGCACGCGCAGGATGCGCGTCGCGCCGGGGTTGACGGTGTCGATGCGCCACTGCGTGTCGAACAGGATCACGCCCGCGGTGAGGTTGTCCAGGATGGTCTGCAGGCGCGTGCGCGCGCCCTCCACCGCCGTCACGCTGCGATCGACGTCGGCGCGGGCCTGGCCCAGCTGCTCGGTCATCTGCGCGAACGAGCGGGTGAGGCCGCCGATCTCGTCGCGCGACTCGTAGACCGGCTTGGCGCCGAGGTCGCCGGCCGCGACCGCGCGCATGCCCTCGGCCAGCAGCAGCAGCGGCCGCGCCAGCTGGTTGCCGAAGGTGATGGCGATCAGCACCGAGCCGAACACGGCCAGCACCACCGCGAGCGTCAGCGTGCCCACGTACATGCGGCGCAGGCCGTCGCGGGCCAGCGCGCGTTGCTGGTAGTCGCGGTAGGCGGCCTGCACGGCCAGCGCGTTGTTGACCACCACCGGCGGCAGCGGCTGCACCGCGAGCAGGAAGCGCTCGCTGTTGTCCAGCGACAGGCTGCTGGAAGGCACCTGCACCACGGCCCGCACGCGCGCGGCCACGCCGGTGCCCGGGGAGGCCTCGTCCTCCAGGCCCTCCACCTGGCTGGCCTGTCCCGTGGCGCGGGCCTGGCGGATCAGCGCCGCGGACGGACGATCGGGCATCAGCGAGGCGCGCGAGCTCGCCGCCAGCAGGATCTGGCCGTTGCCGGCCACCAGCGCCAGATCCTGCGCGCCGATCTGGTCGCGCATGCGCTCCAGCGCGAGCGCGGCGCCGGGCGCGTGCGGGTCGCCCAGGCGCATGGCGACGTTGCGCGCCTTCTCGGCGAGGTCGGCCGACAGGGTGTCGAGGGTGCCCTTGCCGAGGTTCAGGCCGGCCACCAGCGCGTGGTCGACCTTGGTGTCGAACCAGGCGTCTATGCTCCGCGTGACGAACTGCAGCGACACGGTGTAGATCAGCGCGCCCGGCACCACGCCCACCAGCGCGAAGATGGCGGCCAGCTTCAGCAGCAGCCGGCTGCCGAACTTGCCGCTGTGCCAGCGCAGGCCCAGGCGGATGGTGGCGCCCACCAGCACGACGAGCAGCGCCACCGCCACGACGGCGTTGAGCCAGAACAGCCAGACGAAGTTGCGCTCGTACAGCGTGGGCTCGCCCGACGCGAGCGAGACCACGAAGCCCAGCACGAGCGCCACGCCCAGGAAGACGAGGATCGAGACGGCCCACACGAAGCGCACCGAACGGCGACTCATCTTGAACGACGGCCGCTTGCGGCCGACCTTCGGGGCGTCGTCGGAGGTCACTTAGTCGACCGGCAGGGTGCGCTCGACGCCCAGCTTCCACTCGGACTGGGCGTTCAGGTCCAGGCGCATCGGCGGCGGCAGTTGCGAGGAGTCGAGGTAGAACTGGAAGTCGACGTAGTACTTGTCGGTGGTGTTGACGTCGGAATCGGCGATGCGCCAGTGCGCGATGCGCGTCACCGTGGTGAGCGCCTCCTCGAGCGACGGGTACGACTGGCTGAACGCGCCCAGGCTGACACGCCAGGCCGAGGTGAGCGGCTGGTACGACAGGCGCCAGCTGCGCGAGACGTGCGCGACGCGCTCGTCGCGCCAGTACCAGCGCGGCTTCTTGACGGTGGCCTCCGCCACGAAATAGACCGGGACGCCCTTGCGCAGCGCATCCTCCACCGCCCGGCTGAGCGTGAGGTTGGCCGCGAAATCCAGCACCACGCCGCCGTCCTGGCGCTTGGCCGCGATGCTCGGCAGCTCGACCCCCTGCGCGTTCGCCCGCGGCGCGAACCCCGCCAGCCCGGCGAAGCACGCCAACGCCAGCCACGCCGCCGCCACGACGCGGCGGGCGTCGTGGGCCAGGTGAGTCCAGCGGAGAAGCGATCGGACCAGGGGCAGGTGCACGGTGGCGATGCGAAGGTCGCGCATAAGAGCGCGGAGTGGCTTGAAGCGATACGAAATGAGAGGGAATCAGGCCGCGCCGGCAGCGGCTTCCTTGCGCAGCAGCGCGTAGTAGAAGCCGTCGGAAACGACGCGGGAGGCCGCGTCGGTACCGTTGCCGGACGATGACGCCCCGGTCGAACCATTGTCCGGCAGCGGCAGCAGGTGGCCGGGCGAGCGGCTGTCCAAATGGGCGACGGAGGCACCGCGGCGTTGCAAAAATGCGTCGATCTGGTGCTCGCCCTCGGCCTTGAACACCGAGCAGGTGGCGTAGAGCAGCCAGCCGCCGGGCTTGAGCACGGGCCACAAGGCGTCGAGCAGCTCGGCCTGGATCTTGACAAGCGCGGCGATGTCGTCCTCCCGGCGCAGCCAGCGGATGTCCGGATGGCGGCGCACGATGCCCGAGGCGCTGCACGGCGCGTCGAGCAGGATCGCGTCGAAGGGCTGGCCGTCCCACCAGTCGGCCGGACGGCGGCCGTCGCCCGCACGGGTGCGCGCCTTCAGGCGCAGGCGCGCGAGCGTGTCGTCCACGCGCGCGAGGCGCTGCGGGTCGGCGTCGAGCGCCAGCACGTCGAGGTCGGCCAGCTCCAGCAGGTGGGCCGTCTTGCCGCCGGGCGCGGCACAGGCGTCGAGCACCCGGGCGCCGGGCGGCAGGCCCGCGCCCACCAGCAGGTTGCCGGCGCGCTGGGCGGCGGCATCCTGCACCGAGACGGCGCCGTCGGCGAAACCGGGCAGCCGTTCGACCGGCACCGGGGCGTCGAGCACGATGGCCTGGGCATCGACGAGCTCGCCGGCGAGCCCGGCGGCCTGCAGCTGCGCCAGGTACTGCGCGCCCGTGGCCTGGCGCACGTTCACGCGCAGGGTCATCGGCGGACGCTCCTGCGCGGCGGCCAGCAGGCCCTGCCAATGTTCGGGCCAGTCGGCCTTCAGGCGGGCCATCCACCAGGGCGGATGGTTCCAGCGCGCGGTCGGCTGCTTCAGCGCTGCGGCCACGAGGGCGTCGCGCTCGCGCACGAAGCGGCGCAGCACGGCGTTGACGAAGGAGCCGGACTGCGGCGCGCGCCGGCGCACGGCCGTCACCGCCTGGTCCACCAGCGTGTGGTCGGCGTAGGGCGGCGCGTCGTCGGGCCACAGCAGGGCCAACGCGCTCAGCAGCAGGGCCTCGACAGCGGGCGGCGGCGTGCGCGGCGCGAGCAGCGCACGCAGCGCCTGGGCCGCGCCGAGCCGGCGCAGCACGAGGAACGACAGCGCCTGCGTGCCGGGCCGCAGCGGGCCCGGGCACGCCGCGAGGACGTCGGTGAGCGAGCGGCCGCCCCGCACGGCCTGCACGGCGTCGGCGGTCTGCTCGAGCAGGCGGGACAGCGCCGGGGCCTGGCCGGCGGACGCGGCGCGATTGTTGTTGTCGGAAGTCACGCGTCGCAGTCTACCCACCGGGGTTTGCTGCGAAGCGATCGGGGGATGTCAGGCCGAAAACGTGTCGGAATGGCGCGACTGAATACGCGGAAGGCCGGGATTCCACGTGGAATGGAGGGCGGCAAACGCGGGAAATGTAGCGGCAGCGCAAAATGCATGGTTCCGCGATCCACGCCAGACGCCCATGTCCACCCCCGCCTCGCCGCCCGACTCCCCGCTCACCGCCAGCACCGCGTCGCCACGTTCGCTGGCGCTGATCCGCAGCGAGGCCGACCTGGCCGCCCTGCCGGCCTCCGAGCGCATCCGCTACCGGCTGGTGGGCGCCGACTGCCGCTTCCATGCCAACGACAACATCTCCGACTTCGTGCGCCCCGGCGAGACCGAGGAGCTGAAGGCCGAGGTGGCCGAGAAGATGCAGGAAGTGCTGCGCGCGCTGGTGATCGACACCGACTCCGACCACAACACGCAGGAGACCGCACTACGCGTGGCCAAGATGTTCGTCGACGAGGTGTTCCGCGGCCGCTACCAGCCGATGCCCCCGGTCACCGAGTTCCCGAACGTCTCGCGCCTGAACGAGCTGATGATCGTCGGCCCCATCTCGGTTCGCAGCGCCTGCTCGCACCACATGTGCCCGATCCTGGGCCGCATCTGGATCGGCGTGCTGCCCAACGAGCACTCCAACCTGATCGGGCTGTCCAAGTACTCGCGCATCGTCGACTGGATCATGACGCGCCCGCAGATCCAGGAAGAAGCGGTCACGATGCTGGCCAACGTGCTGCAGGAGCGCGTGAAGCCCGACGGCCTGGCCATCGTGATGGAGGCCGACCATTTCTGCATGCAGTGGCGCGGCGTGAAGGACCTCGACTCGGCGATGACCAACAGCGTCATGCGCGGCGCGTTCCTGAAGAATCCGCACCTGCGCCGCGAGTTCCTGTCGCTGTTGTCGAAGAAGACCGCCTGAGGAGCCGCCATGCTGGTGCGACTGATGTACGCGAGCCGCGCGGCGGCCAACCTCGACAACGAGGAGGTCACCGCCATCCTGCGCAAGTCGCGCGCCGCCAACGCGCGCGAGGGCCTCACGGGCGCGCTGTGCCTGTGCAACAGCGGGCGCCTGTTCATCCAGGTGCTCGAAGGCGGCCGCGACGCCGTCAGCCGGCGCTACAACCGCATCGTGGCCGACCCGCGCCACACCGACGTCACGCTGCTGCAGTTCGCCGAGATCGCCGAACGCCGCTTCGCGGGCTGGTCCATGGGCCAGGTCAACATGGCGCGTTTGAACCCGGGCCTGATCCTGAAGTACTCGGAGCTGGGCAACCTGGATCCGTGGTCGGTTCCCGGCGAAGCCACGGCGGCGCTGTTCGACGAGATGATCGCCACGGCGGCGATCATGGGACAGCCGTGAGCCTCCCGCAATGAAGAAGGGCCAGCTCCGCGAGGAGACTGGCCCTGTGCACGGCGCCCGCGAGGAGCGCCAGCATCATCCGTGCATCACAGCCACTTGTACGAGAAGATGAGCTTGCCCGTGCGACCCTCGGCATCTTCGTTGCTCACCGGGATCACGCCCGACGGCGCGCCGAAGGCTCGGTAGTCCACCGGCGGGCGGCGTTGGAAGATGTTGCCGATGAACACGCCCAGCGTCAGGTTCTTGAAGCCGGTATAGGTTGCCGAGTAGTCGACGCGATGGTACGTGTGGACGCGGCACTCGCTGGGCGCAAGGCCCGCGCTGGCGCAGCCGGCGGCGTTCCATTGCGTATCGTCGAAGTCCTGCTGCAGCGCGTACGTGCTGTTGAAGACGTAGCGCAGCGACTGGTCGAGGTTGGCGACCTTGTAATCGAGCGTCGTGTTGACCACCCACTTCGGATAGGTGTAGCGGCCGGCCTGGTTGTCGCCGAAGCCGCCACGCGCCGGGCTCCACACCTTGTAGCTGTGCGTGAACGTCGCGTCGATCACCACGCCAAAGTCGCCGAACGAGGTCGGCATCGAGCCGTTGACGCCGATGTCGACGCCATCCGTCTTGGTCTGGAACAGGTTGTAGAACGAGTTGTGGATCGATTCCAGGAACTCGTCACCTTCGACGACGCCGTACTTGGCGCGCAGCGCCGCGTCGGTCAAGCCGTTCGGATCATGCGAGAACGACGGGTCGTTTGCGAACGACGAGGCGCGGTTGACGACCCCCGGCGCCTGCGTCGCCTCGGCCGCCAGCAGATCCTGCGCGTTCTTGGTGCCGATCTCGTTGCGACGGTGGATGTTCCAGTAGTCGATCGTGGTACTCCAGTGCGAGGCCAGCTGCAGTACCGTGCCCAGCGTGAACGACTTGGTGGTTTCGGGCTTCAGGCCGGGGTTGTTGACCGTCTTGTCGGCCACGCTGCGACCGCATTCGTTGTCGTAGACCTGCTGGGCGCGCGAGTTCAGCAGCACCGCCTGGGGATCGTTCGGATCCAGCGCCCCGGCCTGGTTGCTCAGATCGGTGGCGTAGGCCAGCGCGGCGTCGCAGCGCTTCGGATCGTTGATGTTCGGGTCGAAGGCGAACTTCGTCGAGTTGGCGCTCTCGGACAGGTTGGGGGCGCGGAAGCCGGTCTCGAACGTGCCGCGGAACAACGCGGACTCGACGGGCTTGAACTTCAGGCCCAGCTTCGGGGAGAAGTGCGCGCCAAAGCCGGGGAACTTGTCGAGGCGGCCCGCGACGGAGCCTTCCAGCGTCTTCACGATGGGCAGGTTCGCTTCGCCGTAGATCGCGCCAAAGTTGCGCGACGCGTCCGACGCGCTGGTGCCATAGCCCACGATGTCGCCGCTGGCCAGGTTGGCCGTCGGGTTGATCACCATCTGCTCGTGGCGCAGGTCGAAGCCCGTGTCGAACTGGGCCATGCCGCCGGGCAACTGGAAGAGGTCACCGCGGACGTTGGCATCCCAGAAGTAGGTCTGGTTGTGCGCCTGATAGCCGGAGTGCGGGAACAAGGTGTCCAGCACCGCGGCGCTGTTGGGCTGGCCGATCTTGTAGCCGCCGGGAATGTTGAAGAAATTGGCGGGAACCGGCGGCAGTTCGCCAGTGACAGGGTCGGGTTGCCCGTAGTCACCAATCTCCTGCTTGAAGCCGGAGTTGCTGAACGCCCCGCGGTTGTCGTCGGTCGTCGAGCCGCCCATGATGCCCAGGGCGCTTTCCCAGTCGTACCCGCCGTTAGTGCCCTTCAACCCGCCCATGACGCGGTACTCGGAGGTCTGCGTGTTGCGGTAGGACGGGGCGTCGACGAAGCGGTAGCGAAGCTCGGCCAGGTCGCCCGACGGGTTGAGCGGATGGGTGGCCGGCAGGTCGCGATAGTAGAACGACTGGCTGGCACCGGTGCTCGGGTCGCCCCAGACCACGGCCGGCAGCGACTCGCCGCCATAGGTCTGGTAGGCGTTCTGGTAGTTGGTGCGAATGTTGGAGGCCTGCACTTCGCCGAAGGCCTCGAGCGTGTCGCTGATGCGCTTCTTGGTGGACAGGAACGCGTTGATGCGCTTGCTGGACGGAACGGCCTCGAAGCGCGAGTAGCGGTCGTAGCGGCACAGGCCGTGCTCGACGTCGGTGCAGCCGGGCAACGGGCCGGCGCCGCTGTCGGTGATCAGGTTGCCGGGATAGGCATAGCTCGACTTGGTGCCGAAGCTGGCCGAGTGGCGCCCGTACGCCGGATTGACGTCGCTGAGGACCTTGCCGTCCCAGAACACCTCGTCGCGGTTGAACATCTCGATGTTGCCGAGAACGTTGAAGCCGTCCTTCTGGTAGTCGCCGAAGCCGGCGGTCACGCCGCCGCTGCGTTCGCCGAACGAGCCGTTTCGCAGCGACTTCTTCGCCGAGTAGTCGACCTTCGCGCCCTGATAGGAGGAGAGCGTGATGATGTTGATCACGCCAGCGACGGCGTCCGAGCCGTAGATGGCTGACGCCCCGTCCTTCAGGATTTCGATGCGGTCGACGGCGGCCAGGGGCAACGCGTCAACGTTGGTGAAGATCTCGGAGTAGTCGGCCAGCGGGAACGCGGGCAGGCGACGGCCGTTGAGTAGAACGAGAGTGCTCTGCTTGCCGAGGTTGCGCAGCGACGCACCCGAAGCACCGCCCGCGAACGAGGCACTCCCACTAATGTCCGACAGGGTGCCGGAGGTGCTGGTGGCCGACAGCGAATCGAGCATCTCGCGCACGGTCGTGGCGCCAGTGTGGGCGATATCTTCCCTGCGAATGACCTGCACAGGCGACGCGGTCTCCGTGTCGATCTGCTTCAAGCGGGTGCCGGTGACCTCGACGCGCTGCACCGGCTCGGTGGCGGATGCTGCAACGGCCGGCGCTGCGGCGGATTGGGCAAAGGCGGGTGCAGCAGCAGCGGCACAGGCCACCGCCATCAGCGAGCGTCGGAACACGCGGGCACGCGTCAAGTTCTGTGTGTTCATGGAGTCCTGGAGTGAGATACGAATTGTGTCGGGGACGTTAACCAAACTTTCCCACACGCAAACCTCGTGCTCACCCTCACCGGGTATTCCTGTAGCGTATTTGCTTTCCGCTTGACACCCTTGTTCCCCTCGGGGCGGCCCATTCGCAGCGGGAAAATGGTGCATGCGGCGCACCGAACCGGGAACGTAAAGTCACAGACCGGTGCAAAGAAATGTGACCGGACTGCAACAGTTCAGGTTGCCGGGGTGCGAAAACGCAGCCACCGGCCTGCACCTGACTGCGCCTGTCTAGGCAGGTGTAACTGACAGGACTGTCAGACTCGGCCGGCGGAGCGGAATCCGAGGGGCGATGCGATCAGGCGCGTTGGCACCTGGTGGATGGCCTTGTTGTACAGATCCACGGCGTCGTTGAAGCCCTGGCGGGCGAACTGGATGCGCGGTTCGGCCTCGCGCCAGGCCGCGAGCGCGGCGGCCAGCTGGGGCCCGGAGTCGGACTCGTGGATCAGCGCGGGCTGCAGCTCGATCAGCGCCCGCAGCCGGCTCGCCGGCGACGCGAGCGCGGCCTCGGCGCCCACCCACAGCGAGACGTCGGCGATGCGTGCCCGCGCCTGGCGCACGCCGTCGGCCGCGGTGCGCTGCTTCGCGTCGGCGTCGGCCAGCGCCTGCAGCGTCGCCGCCTCGGCCGCCAGCGGCACCCGCACGGCGTCAGCCACGGCCGCCATGGCCTCGCTGCGCTTGACGAGGGCGGCCACGATCTGCTCCCAGGCCGAGACGATGGACGCGCGCAGCCGCACCATCCGGTTGTACGCGCCCACCACCCAGGCCAGCAGCACCGCCAGCAGCACCAGCTGGAACAGCCAGTGCGAGGTCATTTCGTGGCGCCGCGGGCGGCCAGGAAGCCGGCGTGCCCGGCGGCGCGCAGCTGGCACGCGGGGCACAGGCCGCAGCCATACCCCCAGGCGTGTCGGGCGCCGCGCTCGCCCAGGTAGCAGGTGTGGGTCTTCTCGACGATGACGTCGTTGAGCGCCTCGCCGCCCAGCGAGTCGGTGAGAGCCCAGGTCTGCGCCTTCGTGAGGAACATCAGCGGCGTCTCGATGGTCATGGGCGCGGCCAAGCCCAGGCTCAGCGCGACCTGCATCGCCTTGAGCGTGTTGTCGCGGCAGTCGGGGTAGCCGGAGAAGTCGGTCTCGCACATGCCGCCCACCAGCACCGAAGCGCCGCGCCGGTACGCGATGGTGGATGCGAAGCCGAGGAACAGCAGGTTGCGGCCCGGCACGAAGGTGTTGGGCAGGCCGTTGGCCTCGAACTCGATGGCGCGGTCGGAGGTGAGCGCGGTGTCGGAGACCTGGCCCAGCAGCGCCAGGTCGAGCAGGTGGTCGTCGCCCAGGCGCGCGGCCCAGCCGGCGTCGAGCGCGGCCAGGGCCTCGCGCACGCCGGCGCGGCAGTCGAGCTCGATGCGGTGGCGCTGGCCGTAGTCGAAGCCGATGGTCTCCACGCGCGCGAAGCGGGCGAGCGCCCACGCGAGGCAGGCGGTGGAGTCCTGGCCGCCGGAGAACAACACCAGGGCGGTGCGGGGGTCGATCATGGAAGGCTGCCGATGGGAAGAGTCGCAAGCATAGTCGCTGGCACGCCCATGCGCTCAGCCGCGGATCTCGCCCTCGCCCAGCACGATCCACTTCTGCGAAGTCAGCCCCTCGAGGCCCACCGGGCCGCGGGCGTGGAACTTGTCGGTGGAGATGCCGATCTCCGCGCCCAGGCCGTACTCGAAGCCGTCGGCGAAGCGCGTGCTGGCGTTGACCATCACGCTGGCCGAGTCCACCTCGCGCAGGAAGCGCATGGCGTTCGGGTGGTCGGTGGTGAGGATGGCGTCGGTATGGTGCGAGCCGTGGCGGTTGATGTGGGCGATGGCCTCGTCCACCGAATCGACCACGCCGATGCTGACGATGGGCGCCAGGTACTCCTCGCCCCAGTCGCTGTCGCGCACCGGCACCAGCTTCGCGCCGGCCACGTCCTTCAGCGCGGCCAGCGCGCGCGCGTCGCCGCGCATCTCCACGCCCTTGGCCGCGAACACGGCACCGATGCGCGGCAGGAACGCCGCGGCCTGCGCGGCGTGCACCAGCAGCGACTCGGTGGCGTTGCAGGGGCTGTACTTCTGCGTCTTGGCGTTGTCGGTCACGCGCACGGCCATCTCGAGGTCGACGCGCTCGTCGACGTAGGTGTGGCAGTTGCCGTCCAGGTGCTTGATGACCGGCACGCGCGCCTCGCGGGCGACGCGCTCGATCAGGCCCTTGCCGCCGCGCGGGATGATCACGTCGACGAACTCGGGCATCGCGACCAGGCGGCCCACGGCGGCGCGGTCGGTGGTCTCGACGAGCTGCACCGCGGCCTCGGGCAGGCCGGCGTCGGCCAGCGCGCGCCGCACGCAGCGCCACAGCGCCACGTTGGAACGGATCGCCTCCGAGCCGCCGCGCAGGATGCACGCGTTGCCGCTCTTGATGGCCAGCGACGCGGCCTCGATGGTGACGTTGGGCCGGCTCTCGTAGATCATGCCGAACACGCCCAGCGGCACGCGCATGCGGCCCACGCGGATGCCGCTGGGGCGCTGCGTGACGCCGGTGATCTCGCCGATCGGGTCGGGCATCTCGGCCAGCTGCAGGCAACCCTCGATGACGGTGTCCAGCGCGTGCGCGTCCAGGCGCAGGCGGTCGAACAACGGGCCCGAGACGCCGTTGCCGGCGGCCGCCGCCAGGTCCTGCGCGTTGGCCGCCTCCAGCTCGGGGCCGGCCTCGCGCAGGCGCGCGGCGAGCGCGCGCAACGCTGCGTCGCGTTTCGCGCGCGGCGAAGCGGCCATGCGGGCGGCGGCCTGACGGGCGGCGGCGCCCAATGCGTCGAGGGTGGCAGCGACATCGAGTTCGGTCATCCCGCGATTGTCCGCCAGGCCCCAAGTCCTCCGCGGGCGTGGAGATTTCGTGTCTCGGCGAGTGTGGGATCGCCACGACGGCGCCACATTCCGGCCCGGTAAGATCACCGTCGCCGCCGGCCCGACGCCCCGTCATGCAGCCCGCGCCCGCCTCTTCGAGCCGGACGCCGCTGCCGATTCCCGTCGCGACCTTTCCGGCTCGTCGGCGCCCCGCGCGCCCGCACCGACCAGCCTGAGGAAACGTCCCGATGAAACGCAGCACCGCCCTTGCCCTGGGCCTCGCGCTGGCCACCGCCGCGCCCGCCTTCGCCGCCGAATCACCCGCCGACGGCGACAGCGCGCCGGCCGCCATCCGTCCGCTGGTGGGCGTGATGCTCACCGGCACCGTCGGCACCAACACGATCGGCGTCACCAATCCCGACGGCAGCACCGCGACGGGCAGCCTCAGCGGCCGCTACGAGGCCCTGGCCGGCGCCGAATTCCCGATCGACCCGAACGGCCTCGCGCTGCGCCTGACCGCCGGCATCCACGTCAGCGCCGCCTTCACGGGCGCCGGCGGCAGCGAGCACCTGACGCGCTTTCCGCTGGAGGCGACGCTGTGGTATCCGTTCGGCGACAGGCTGCGCCTCGGCGGCGGCGTGCGCTATGCGCTGCGCTCCCGCTTCAGCGGCCCCGGCGGCAGGACGTCCGACGGCCTGAACGCCACGCCTTCGCTGGTGATGGGCGTCGGCTACCGCCTGATGCCGCACCTGCTGCTGGACATGCGCTACGTGTACGAGCGCTACGAGCAGCCGGGCGGCGACGACCTGGAGGCCAGCCACTGGGGGCTGGGCCTCACGGCCATCTACTGACCTACTCGTCGGCCGCCTTCTTCTTCGCCGCCACCTTCTTGGCCGCCGGCGCCTTCGCCGCGCGCGGCTCGAACTCGAAGTTCACCTTGCCTTCCTTCTTGTCGTAGGCGAGGAAGGCCTTGAACTTGCGGCGGGTCTTGTTGGAGACGAAGTTCTCCATCAGGTCCGTCTTGCCGGTGGCCAGCAGCTTGGCCATGTTCTCGCGCGACACCGGCTGCTGCAGGATGATCTTGCCGCTCTTGAAGTCGCAGGTGACGTGCGCGCCCACCGCGTGCTCGCAGACGTAGGACGTGCCGTGCTCGAAAACGCGGCCCTGGTCCTTGGGGCACGGCCCCAGCGATTCCTGGTCGGAGAAGTCCACCGGCTCGCCGTCGCCCTCCTTGGCCTCCTCGCCGAAGTCGAACTCGAGCTTCCAGTTCTTGATCTCCTCGTCGTAGGCCAGCTTCAATTCGGCGGTGAACGGCCAGCCGGCCTTGGAGCGGAAGCCCTCCAGCGGGCCGATCTTCTTGTCGTGCAGGAACTGCTCCACCTCGGTGGTCTCGAACGCACGCCCGGCCGGGATCTTGGTGATCGAGAACTCGCAGCCGTCCGCGCCGTCGCCCTTGGGGCCCTGGCAGGTGTAGCGGCGGTAGTTCTCCTTGACGATGCCGCCGCAGTTGGGGCACGGCGTCCTGAGCGTGGCGTAGTCGCCGGGAATCGTGTCGCGGTCGTATTCCTTGGCCTTCTTCACGATGCGCTCGGCCATCTGCGCGATGTCGCCCATGAAGGCGTCGCGCGACAGGCGCCCGTGCTCCATCTCGGCGAGCTTGAACTCCCAGTTGCCGGTGAGGTCGGGGCGTGTCAGGTCTTCCACGCCCAGGCCGCGCAGCAGCGTCATCAGCTGGAACGCCTTCGCCGTGGGGATGAGGTCGCGGCCCTCGCGCAGCATGTACTTCTCGAGGATCAGGCCTTCGATCACCTGCGCCCGCGTGGCCGGCGTGCCCAGGCCCTTCTCCGACATCGCGTCGCGCAGCTCCTCGTCGTCGATCAGCTTGCCCGCGCCTTCCATGGCCGACAGCAGCGTGCCTTCGTTGTAGCGCGCCGGCGGACGCGTCTTGGTGCCGACGGCCTCCACCGACTCGTTGCGCACGATCTCGTCCTTCTGCACGGCCACCAGCGTGGCGTCGTCGTCCTGCGCCTCCTTGCCGTAGACGGCCAGCCAGCCCGGGTTCACCAGCACCTTGCCGTTGGTCTGGAAGCGGTGCTCGTTGACCTGCGTGAGGCGCGTGGTGACCTGGTATTCGGCGCTCGGGAAGAACACCGCGATGAAGCGCTTGACGACCAGGTCGTAGAGCTTGGCCTCGATGTCGGACAGCGACTTGGGCGCCTGCAGCGTGGGGATGATGGCGAAGTGATCCGACACCTTGGCGTTGTCGAAGATGCGCTTGGACGGCTTCACGTAGCCCTCCTTGAGCGCCTTGGCGGCGTGCGGTCCGAGGTCGCGCAGCGGGCCCGGCAGGTCCTCGGTGGACAGCATCTTGAGCGTGTCCTTGACCACCGGCAGGTAGTCCTCGGGCAGCGCGCGCGAGTCGGTCCGCGGGTAGGTGAGCACCTTGTGCTTCTCGTACAGCGCCTGCGCCAGCGACAGCGTGGTCTTGGCCGAGAAGCCGAAGCGGCCGTTGGCCTCGCGCTGCAGGCTGGTGAGGTCGTACAGCAGCGGGCTGGCCGAGGTGCTGGGCTTGGACTCCTCGGTCACCTTGCCGGGCTGGCCCAGCACCGCCTTGGCGATGGCCTCGGCGGTGGGCTTGTCCCAGACGCGGTCGGCGCGGCGGTCGGGGTCGTCGTCCTTCTTGAAGGCCGGGTCGACCCACTTGGCGTCGTACTGGCCGGCCTGGGCGTCGAAGGTGGCCTTGATCTCCCAGTAGTCGCGCGGCACGTGCTTGCGGATCTTCTCCTCGCGCTCCACCACGATGGACAGCGTGGGCGTCTGCACCCGGCCGACGGTGGTCAGGAAGAAGCCGCCGTCGCGCGAGTTGAACGCGGTCATGGCGCGGGTGCCGTTGATGCCTACCAGCCAGTCGGCCTCGGAGCGGCTGCGCGCGGCCGCGGCCAGGCCCTGCATCTGCTCGTCGGTGCGCAGCTTCTCGAAGCCGTCGCGGATGGCCTGCGGGGTCATGCTCTGCAGCCACAGGCGGCGGATGGGCTTGTCGGTCTTGCCGCGCGCCGGCTCGGCGTACTGGGCGATCAGGCGGAAGATGAGCTCGCCCTCGCGACCCGCGTCGCATGCGTTGATCAGTTCGGTGACGTCCTTGCGGCGCACCAGCTTGACCACGGCGTTGAGGCGCGTCTTGGCCTTGTCGATGGGCGCCAGGTCGAAGTGGGGCGGGATCACGGGCAGGTTGGCGAAGCTCCACTTGCCCCGCTTGACGTCGAATTCCTCGGGGGCCTTGATCTCCACCAGGTGGCCGACGGCCGACGTGACGACATAGCGATCGTTCTCGAAATGCTCGGCGAACTTCTCGAACTTGCCTGCGGTGGGCGTCAGCGCGCGGACGATGTCCTGCGCCACGCTCGGTTTTTCCGCAATGATCAGGGTCTTTGTCATTTATTTACCTTGGAACCGCGGGGCCTCGAAAAGCCCTGCCTAAAATGCATCTCTCGCGCGCGCCTGCACACACGTACACGCGCGCGCCCACAATTTCAATGTACCGAATGACGTCGAAGCTGCAAGCGCAAAACCATACCGTTCCCGGCGGCCGCCGCATCCAGGTGCGCAAAAGCGGCGTGCATGGCAAGGGCGTCTTCGCCGCCCGCGACATCGCCAAGGGCGAGGTGCTCATCGAGTACCTCGGCGAACGCATCACCTGGGAACAGGCGCTCGACCGCCACCCGCACGATCCGTCGCAACCCGACCACACCTTCTACTTCCACATCGACGAAAGCTGCGTGCTCGACGCCAACGTCGGCGGCAACGCGGCGCGCTGGATCAACCACGCCTGCTCGCCCAACTGCATCGCCGACGAGGTGGACAGCCGCATCTTCATCAAGGCGAAGAAGGCGATCAAGGCCGGCGACGAGCTGTTCTACGACTACGGCCTGGTGATCGACGAACGCTACACCGCGGCGCTGAAGAAGCGCTTCGCGTGCCGCTGCGGCACCCGCGGCTGCCGTGGCACGATGCTTTCCCCGAAACGATGAGCGAACGCGGCCACCGCCGCCGGCTCCCCTTTTTCCAGAATCCATGACCGATCCACAGGCCTCTTCCCGCCATCCGGCGGGCGCCGCCCGCCCTCACTGGGGCGCGGAGGCATTGTGGCAGGCCCTGGTTCCCCTGCTGCCGGGGCTGTCGATCGAGGTCGTCCAGACGCTGGACTCCACCAACAGCGAGCTCACCGAGCGCCTGCGCAACGCCGGGCGGGTGCAGCAGGATCGCCGCGGTGGCCGCGTCGGCGACCTGTTCCCGCAGATGCTGGTGGCCATCCACCAGACCGCCGGCCGCGGACGGCTGGGCCGCCGCTGGCACGCCACGCCGGGCTCGTCGCTCACCTTCTCGCTGGCGCTGCCGCTGGCGCGCGACGACTGGTCGGGCCTGTCGCTGGCCGTCGGGCTCGCCGTGGCCGACGCGCTGGAGCCGGACGGCCGCCGGCTGGGCCTGAAGTGGCCCAACGACCTCGTCCTCGCGGATCCCGCGGAGCCGGGCCCGGGCCCGGGCCGCAAGCTCGGCGGCATCCTGATCGAATCGGTGCCGGTGGGCGAGCAGCGCGCCGCGGTCGTCGGCATCGGCATCAACGTGCTGCCGCAGCCGGCGGCCGAGGCCGACTACGGCACCGCCGCGCTCACCGAGCTGTGGCCCGAGGCCACGCCGCAGGACACGCTCGCGCGCATCGGCGAGCCGCTCGTGCGCGCGCTGCTGGCGTTCGATCGCGACGGCTTCGCAGGCATGCAGCCGGCCTACGCCCGCCGCGACACGCTGCAGGGCCGGCGCGTGCGCACCACGGACGCGGCGATGCCCGAGGGCGTGGCCGCCGGCGTCGATGTCGACGGCGCGCTGAAGGTGACCGCCGACGGCCGGACCCGCCGCGTGGTCAGCGGCGAGGTGAGCGTGCGGCTGGCGGGCACGCCATGACGCGCCGAGCCGCACTCCGCGCGCGACCCGGAAGGGCCTGAGGCGATGCTGCGCGTGCTGGTCCTGCTGTTGCTCGTGGTCAATGGCCTCCTGTACTGGTGGCTGCAGTCCGATCCGCACGCGCTGCAGGCGGATCGCGAGCCGCAGCGCCTGGGCCGCCAGGTGGCGCCCGACGCGATCCAGGTGCTGCCCGACCTGCCGGCCTCCGGCGCCCGCGACGCGGCCGCACCGGCCAGCGCGGCCGCGTCGTCGACGGCGCAGGCCGCCAGCGCGTCGGCCTCGGCGTTGGCACAGAAGACGAGCGCGGCCGACATCGACTGCGCCGAGACGCCGCCCCTGGCCGATGCCCAGTTCACGGCCCTGAAGACCGCGCTCGCCAAGGCCGGCCTGCCGTCCGGCGCCGTCACCGAACGGCGCCAGCCGCAGGGCGGCACGTGGATCGTCTACCTCGGCCGGTTCGCCGACTCGCAGGCCTGGCAGCAGAAGGCCGACGAGCTGAGGAAGCTGGACATGAAGTTCGAGCGCGTGAACGCGCCCACCGCGCTGGCGCCCGGCCTGTCGCTGGGCCAGTTCTCCAGCCAGCCCGACGCCGCGAGGAAGCTCGACGAGCTGGGCCGGCAGGGCGTGCACGGCGCCCGCGTGGTCACGCTCGTGGCGCCGGTCGTGCTGCGCCACCTGCAGGTGCGCGCTGCCGATCCGGCGTGGCACCACGCCACCGGGGCGCAGCGCTTCGACACCTGCCCCGCGACGGCCCCGTCCAGCACTTGAGGGACGGGCGGGGCCCGCGTGTCACCGGCGCGCGCGTGGGCCCAGGAGCAGGCCGGCGATGGCCAGCGCCACCAGCCAGGCCGGGTTCGCCGCGCCGCCGCCGCTGCTCGATGACCCGCTGCTCGTCGTCGTGCCACCGGAACTCGTCGAGCTCGAGCCCGTGACGTCGACGGAGGCCGTCGCCGTCGTCGTGTTGCCCAGCGCGTTGGTCACCTGCAGCTGGATCGTCACGGTGCCGGCCGACACGCCGGTGAGCACCACGGAGCTGCCCGTGGTCGACCCGAGCGTCGCGAAGCTGCCGCCGCCGGTGATGCTCCACGCGTAGCTGGTGACCGCGATGCCCGTGGTCTGGGCGCCCGTCAACGTCAGCGTGCTGCCGGCGGCGACCGTGCTGCCGCCGCTGATGCTCGCGGCGGGCGTGGCCAGCGCCGCGGCCGCGGCCACCGCCTTGCCGGCGTCGAGCATGCCGGCGCCGCAGGTCGACGTCGTGCAGTAGCACTCGTCCTGGGTCGTCGACGTGGGCGCCGTGCAGGCGACGGTGCCGGCCGTGATGCCGGAGTTGCTGCTGGTCGCGCTGGGGAACGCGCGCGCCGTGCTCTTCAGGATGGAGACCACCTGCGCGTTGGTGAGCGACGGATTGGCCGACAGCATGAGCGCCACGGTGCCGGTGACCAGCGGCGTGGCGAAGCTCGTGCCCAGGCTCGGGTTGTTCAGGCCGTCGCTGTAGATGCCGCCGCTGGTCACGGGCGTGGTCGTCCCGGAATTGAGCGTGGTCAGGATCGGGTACAGGCACTGCGAGCCGGAGGCGGTGTTGACGCAGTTGCCTGCCGGGGCGGCGAGGGTCACCTCGGGGCCGATGTCCGAGTAGCCCACCTTGTCGCCGGCGTGGCGCAGGCCGGCGACGGCGATCACGATCGGGGTCTGGTCGGTGTCGCTGGCCGCCGGCTGGCAGTTGGCAGGCGCGTCGACGGCCAGGCCCTCGTCATTGCCCGCCGCGGCCACCACGACGACGCCCGCGTCGCGCAGCAGCGTGAGCGCCTCCTGGTAGGCGCTGCCGCACGAACCGGTGCCGCCCAGGCTCATGTTGATGACGCGCGCGGGGTGCGTGTTGGCCGGGATCGTCGTGCCCGACGCGCCGACGCTGCCCGCCGGCAGGACGCCGCCCGCCCACTCGGCCGCCGCGATGATGTCGGAGTCGTAGCCGCCGCACTTGCCGAGCGCGCGAACCGGCACCAGCATCGTGTTGTAGCCGACGCCGGCCATGCCCGTGCCGTTGTTCGTGGCCGCCGCCAGGATGCCCCCGGTCTGGGTGCCGTGCCAGGTGCTGTTCGAAGCGCCGCAGCCCTTGAAGTAGCCACCGTCGACCGTGCCGGCGTCTTCCTGGGTGCTGATCCAGTCGCCGGGATCGGACGGGTCCGGGTCGTCGAGGCCGCCGTCGTTGGCGGTGAGGATCAGGTTGGCGGTGGGATCGCCGTCGCCGCTGGCGCCGCCGTAGCCGACGAAGTCATAGCCATAGGGCGTGGCCGAGGTCGTGCCGGTGAAGGTGGCGGCGAACAGCTTGCTGCCGGTGGCGCCCGGGGTCGTCCCGCCGATGTCCGGGTGCGCGGTGATGCCGGTGTCGACGTCGCCGATCACGATGCTGCTCAGGCCGGTGGTGATGGCCCAGGCCGGCTCGACGTCGATGCTGGACACGAGGTCGTGGCCCTGGGAATCGGTGCCCGGTGCCCGCAGGTACCACTGCCCGGCCACCGGGCCCTCCTGCGAGGTGGTGATCGTCTGGCTGTCGGGGTACAGCGGATCGTTGACGGGCGAGGCCTGGATGTAGCGGCGCTGGTCGACGACCGCCCACTCGACGTCGGCGTCGTTGCCGAGCGCGGCGGCCAGGTCGGCCGAACTCATGCCGCTGGCGTGCAGTACCTGGGTCTGCACGCCCAGCGTGCGGCCGTCGGAAAGCACCACGCCCAGGCGCGCGCTCAACATCGCCGCCGCCTGCGGCCCGGCGCCCGTGCCGCTGCGCGAGACCGACAGCGTGCTCGACTTCGCCCGGAGCTTGACGATCACGCGCGCGGTCGACGAGGACTCGACATGCGCCGTCGGCGATCGCCGGACCGGCGCGTACTCGGTGTCCGTCGCCGCGGCGATCGCGCCCACGGCGGCCAGCGCCGCGGCTCCCAGTCCCACCGCACTGAGCACTCGATTCAATGGTGCCATCGCACTCTCCACAAGGTTTGGAAGGCGCCCCGTCGCACGGGGCTTGCCACTGCCAAAGTCTAGGGAGACTTGGGTAACGACCGCGTTGCCGCATTGCGTCCGGCCGGACATCGGGCCGCTCGAAACGGAAAACGAACGTATCGGCCGCGGTCCGCGCCATGGCGCGATGTCGCCAGACGACAAAGGCCGCTGCATCGCTGCAGCGGCCTTTGTCGTTGGCGGAACGCTCGCGTTACGGGCGCGTGCGGCGCGTGCGCGGGCCCAGGAGCAGGCCGGCGACGGCCAGCGCCACCAGCCAGGCCGGATTGGCGGCGCCACCGCCGCTGTTGCTCGGCGGTACTGTCACGGCGACGTTCACGATGATGCTGTTGGTCAGGTAGCTGGTCGGATCGCTGACGGTGAGCTTCACCTGGCCGGTTCCGGCCGCGGCACCGGTGACCACCACGCTGGAACCGGTGGTGGCACCCAGCGTGATGGCGGAATCGGCGTCCGGGATCGACCACTGGTACGTCAAGGGCGAGCCGCTGGAGCCTAGGACGCTGCCAGCGCCGCTAAGCGTGACGGTGCCGCCCACGACGACGCTGGCCGGGGCCGGCAACACCAGCGCGGTGGGCGCCGTGTAGGTCTGCGGCGCCGTCGTCGACGCGAGGGTGACGGCCGCGCCCGCATCGAGCATGCCGGCGCCGCAGGTGCTGGTGGTGCACAGGCACTCGGCCTGGCCCGTGCTGTTGGACGTGGGCACCGTGCAGACCGCGGGCGTTGGCGCGGTGTCGCTGACCGTCGGGAACGCCCGGGCCGTGGACTTCAGGATGTTGAGCACCTGCGCGTTCGACAAGTTCGGCTGCGCCGAGAGCATCAATGCCACGGTACCGGCGACCATCGGTGTCGAGAAGCTGGTGCCCAGGCTGGTGTTGTTCAGGCCGTCCGAATAAGTGCCCCCGTTGGTCACCGGCGTGGTGGTGCCGGAGTTGATAGCCGTGATGATCGGGTACAGGCAGGGCGAGCCCGTGGACGTGTTGATGCAGTTGCCGCCCGGCGCGGCGATGGTCACCTCGGGCCCGAGATTCGAGAAGCCGACCTTGGTGCCCGCGTGACGCAGGGCAGCCACGGCGATCACGATGGGCGTCTTGTTGGTGTCCGTCGATGCCGGCTTGCAGTTGGCCGGCGAGCCGACCGCGATGCCCAGTTCCTGGGCGTTGCCGTTGCCGGCCGCTGCGACGACCACCACACCCTTGTCGCGCAACTGGGTGAAAGCATCGACGTAGGCCGCATCGCAAGCGCCGCTCCCGCCCAGGCTCATGTTGATCACCCGAGCCGGATGGGTGTTGACGGGCACGTCGGCGACGGCGATGCCGCCGGCCCATTCGGCAGCCGCGATGATGTCCGAGTCGTAGCCGCCGCACTTGCCGAGCGCCCGGGCCGGCACCACCATCGTGTCGTAGCCGACGCCCGCCATGCCGGTGCCGTTGTTGGTGGCCGCCGCCAGGATGCTCGCCGTCTGCGTGCCGTGCCAGGTGCTGTTCTGGGCGGTTCCGGGCGAGGCGTCCTTGCACAGGCTGACGTCCTCCGCAGCCGTGACCCAATCTCCCGGATCGGACGGATCCGGGTCCGCCAGGTTCCCGTCGTTGGCGGTTGCCAGCGCCTCGGAAGAACTGGGCTCGCCCAGGTCGCCAACGACGTGGGTCACGCCCCAGCCGATGAAGTCGTAGCCGTACGGCGTGCTCGAGGTCGTGCCGGAGAAGGTGGCGGCAAAGACCTTGGAGTCCAGTTCCGGATGGGAGGTGATGCCAGTATCGACATCGCCGATCACGATCGCCGAGGAGCCGTGGGTGATAGCCCAGGCCGGCTCGATGTTGATGCCCGACACGACATTGCGGCCGCTCGCGTCGATGCCCGGCGCGCGGAGGTACCACTGGCCGGAGGCCGGGCCGGTCGGCGCGACGCCGGTGGACAGGTTGTCCGGATAGAGCGGGTCGTTGACCGGCGCAGCCTGGATGTAGCGGCGCTGGTCGACCACCGCCCATTCGACGTCGCTGTCGGCGGCGAGCGCCGCCACCAGCGCCGAGGACGACATGCCGCGGGACATCATCACCTGGGTGCGCTCGTTCAAGGCATGGCCGTCGGTGAGCGCGACGCCCAGCCGGCCACCCATGACGCTCGCCGCATGCACGCCGCTGCGAGCGCTGCCGGACGTCGATTCGATCGTCTTCGTGGTCGACAGCACCGACGCATCGCTCTTGAACTTGACGATCACCCGGGCGTTGCTGCTCGACTCGACCCGCGGGGCGGGCGCCTTGTGCACCGGGTTGTACTCGACCGCGACCACGGCGGCGCCCAGCGCGGCGGTGACCGCGACACCCAGGCTGATCGCACTCAGCAGTCGGCTCAATCGTGCCATCTAGATCTCCGGAAAGGTTGGTGACGCCTGCAGCGCAGTCGCCTCGTTGTGTATTGCCAGTCTAGTGGCGATCCAGCTGCAAACGCGTCTCGGCTTTGCGTCCAGCCGGACGATTGCCCGGCCTAAATGGCAAACGAACGTATCCGCTGAGGCATTCGTCACGCCCGGGCCGGGAGTGAAGCGAAGCGAGCCTGCGCGTCATCGCGGCTTCAGCTTTGCGCAGGGTTGGGCAAACGAAAGGTTCATCGTCGATTTCCGGGGAATGCGGCCCGGATCTTTTTTTGGTTCATCGCCGAGCTGCGGTGCGCGCTGGGTCAGGCCCGGCGAGCCGGGGAAACTAAAAACATTCGCTGCTTTTTAAAGTTTGAGTTGCGTGTCGATGGCCCATCGAGGGCCATCGACAGCCGGCACGCCGGCTCCACGCTGCGGATGAATCGCCTTGTTGGCCTGCAGCGGATGCGTAGCGTCGGCTTGGTGATCGAAGGATCTGCCCGCCGAACGCGCGAGTGACCACCCATCGAGTACAGCCAGACAATTCGTCGGGCAACGCTGGCGCCGTGGCTGTCGATGGCCCTCGATGGGCCATCGACACGCACCTCCAACTCTTGAAGACTGCGAATGTCTTCTCTCAC
>Ga0209455_1000286_pt1 | contig 54036 bp, 51 predicted proteins | sample AraplaCol_mCL_r2_FD_184275 | JGI IMG/M metagenome (GOLD analysis project Ga0209455, IMG submission 184275) | Arabidopsis root microbial communities from North Carolina, USA - plate scrape CL_Col_mCL_r2 (SPAdes) (version 2) | ecosystem: Host-associated > Plants > Roots > Endosphere | place: USA... | reverse complement strand
CCGACTGACCGGCCCGCCCAGCGCCTCCGCCTTGAAGGCCGCCGGTGTCGCGGCCACCGGGCGAACATCGAACCCCTTCTTCCGCAACCAGGTGGTGGCTTGGTCTACCGCCAGCTGGTCAATCTGCCAGTCGCCGATCGGATAGGCAGCGGTACGACGCGCCCAGCCCGTGCTGGTCGCATCGATCACCGTGACATGATCGCTGATGGCACTGACCACGCCGATGATGCGCGGCGGCGGTGGTGCTTCCTCACTGTCTCCGCCCCAGGGCCATAAGGAACAGCCGCCCAGGAGCAGGCAGATGGAGAGGACGATGAAACGTCTCGGCACGGCAGCGATCTCATTTTGGTAAGGCCCAGGCCAGCCTAGATTGTCATCGCCCGCTACGAAAGCATCTTCCTGTCGCACCGGCCCACGGCGAACTGGCAAGGCGCAACCTCTATTCGCGGGTTGCGACGCTGTGGCTTTCCCGGCGCGGGCGCCCTCTTCAATCTGCGCCGCAAGCTGCCCCTTCAAAGGCTTCTGACAGGCCGTTTTTCCCAAACTGTTGCCGATTGTGGCGGAACCCGCTTAGATACCCGAAATAAACCTCGGGGGACCAATGGCAACGAAGAAGTCACCGAAGCCGCAGCCAGCCAAGCCAGCCGTTAAGCCGGCCGCCAAGTCAGCCGCTGTCAAAGCCACACCGAAGCCCGCCAAGCCATTGAAGGAACAACCGAAAGCCAAGACTCCCGTGGTCTCCGCGCCGGTCAAGCCGGCGGCCAAGCCAGCCGCCAAGGCAGCGCCGACACCGAGCCCGGCCCCGCTGGAAACCAAACCGGCGGTGACCAAGACGGCTGCACCGGCCGTGCCGGCGGCGAAGTCGGCTGCGCCGAAAGCCGTGTCGAGTCGTCGGCCGAGCAACGGGGCGATCAAGGTTGCGATCGTCGGTTGCGCCGGCCGTATGGGGCAGATGCTGCTCAAGCTGCTGATCAATGCGCCGGGGGTGGTGGTGGTCGGCGGCACAGAGCGTCGCGGCTCGCCCGCCATGGGCCAGGACCTCGGCGCCCTCGCCGGCGTCGACCCGCTCGGCATTTCGGTGACCGAGGATGCATCACTGCTGTTTGAGACCGCCGACGTGGTGGTCGACTTTACCAATCCCTCGGCGACCGTGATGCATGCGGGCCTCGCCGCCAAATCCGGCTGCGCCCATGTGGTCGGCACCACCGGCCTTGATGCCGACCAGATCGCCGCCATCAGTCGTGCCGCGCAGCGCACCACCATCGTGCTGGCCGCCAATATGAGCCTCGGCGTCAACCTGCTGCAGCAGGTGGTGGAGGAGGTCGCCCGCATCCTCGACCCGGAATGGGATATCGAGATCATCGAGATGCACCATCGCCACAAGGTCGATGCGCCCTCGGGCACCGCTTTGGCCCTGGGCGAGGCGGCGGCGCGCGGCCGCAATGTGGCGCTGCGCCGGGTGGCGCGGCGCTCACGGGACGGCCAGGTCGGTCCGCGCCAGCGCGGCGAGATCGGCTTTGCCGCCTTGCGCGGCGGCGATGTGGTCGGCGATCACACGGTGATCTTCGCCGCTGATGGCGAGCGGGTGGAAATCACCCACAAGGCCTCCAGTCGCGAGATCTTCGCCCGCGGCGCCGTCAAGGCGGTGCTCTGGGCGGCCGGCAAGAAACCCGGTCTCTACAGCATGCGCGACGTGCTGGGCTTCAGCGTCACCGGCCCGTCGGGTAATGCCGCGGCCGGCAATGGTGGCGGCAACGGCAATGGCGGCTGATTAAACTATCGCTGTCATACATACACCGATCTCTTGCGCCGGGGCTTGTCCGGCGGGTTCATATGACGATCATGCGCACCAGCGAGCGTGCCTGTCCCGATAGGCGGGGCAGGCACGGTGGCGCTTCATCGAATTCGTTCATCGAAATGGAGAGGTGGCAGATGCAGGCGATCAACCCTGATGGCGTGACCATTCCAGGCATTTCCCAGGCTATGCTGCTGGACAAGAACGAGCGGCTGCTGCTGATTTCCGGCCAAGTGCCGTTGAACGCGGCCGGCGCCGTGGTGGGCCATGATCTCGAAACCCAGCTGGTCCAGGTGTTCGAGAACATGCGCGTGGTGCTGGCGGCGGCACAGGCTGATTTCCGCCATGTGGCGCGCTTCACCATCTATGTCTGCGACTATCACCCCGACAAGCTGCCGATCATCCGCGGCGTGCGCAATCGCTATATCGATCCGGCGCATCCGCCGGCCAGTTCGCTGATCGGTGTCGCCGCCTTGTTCCAGCCCGGCGTCCTGATCGAGATCGATGCCCTGGCGGCGGTGCCGGCCTAGAGCCGGATCGTTTTAGACGGAATCGCTGGGCGATTTTGTCTAAACGTGAATCGCGCTCTAGCTGATTTTATTTGGCGGCCGGCGCCTGAGCCCGACCCCTGAGAAACCGCGCGCAGGCGAGGCCACCGAGGATCAGCAGCAAGGCTGCCAGCGCGTTCCAGCCCGGCTTCTCACCGAGGCAGAAGAAGCCCCAGGCAATCCCCATCAACGGCACCAGGTAGTTGTTGAAACTGGCGAAGGCGGCGCCGGCGCGGCGCAGGATCAGATAGAAGAGCAGGTTGCCGGCTGCCGTCGAGATGATGCCGAGCCACAGCACGGCGAGCAGCGCCGGGGTGGTGAAGGTTACCTGCCAGGGGCGGTCGTGCAGCAGCCACAGCGGCACCAGGCAGAGCACCGCCAGCACCAGGATGATACCCGTCGTCATTTCCGAGCCCATCGGCGGCAGCTTGCGGGCATTGATCCCGTAGAAGGAATAGCTGACACAGCCGCCGAGGATGGCGATCTGGCCGATGACACTTTGCCCGAGTCCGCTCAAGGCATCGACGCCGACCAGCACGATGATGCCGATGAAGGCGAGGGTGACGCCGATCGACTTGCCGAAGGTCAGCTTCTCGTCATGGGTCATCAGATGCGCGAGGATGACGACGAAGATCGGAATGATCGCCATCAGGATTGCCGCTAGATTGGACGGCGTGTATTGCTCGCCCCAGCCGATCAGGAAGAAGGGCAGGGCATTGCCGATGATGCCCATCAGCAGCAACCGCGCCCAGACCGCCTTGCCGCGCGGCCAGGCCTGATTGCGCCCCAAAGCAAGGCCGCTCAAGATGACGGCGCCGATGCCGATGCGGATAGTCGCCAAGGTGAGCGGCGGCATGCCGTTATCGACGGCGATCTTGATGGCGATGAAGGACGAGCCCCACAGTACCGAGAGAAAGGCCAGCAGGGCGAATTCGATCGGGCCGGAATGGCGGATGGCCGGTTGGGCGGACGTGTTGGCGCTGGACATGCTGGATCGGCGGCGGTTGTTCTTCTTGCTTGTCTTGCGGCTTGGTCGATCTGTCGGCTTTGGCGATCTGTGGTCAGGCGGCGCGCAGGCGGTTGAGCACGGCACGCAATTCCTGGGCGACGTCGCGCCGCTCCTGCGGGCTCAGGAAACTGCCGATGCGCAACTGCTTGCCATGGGAGCGCAGATAAAGGCTGCTCTCATATTCGTCCGGCTCGTCGAGGATGACCTGCAGCCAGTAGGGCTGGAAGCGATAGAGCTGGCGCTCGCCTTTCGGCGTCATCACCTCCACCATCAGCCGGTCGCGATAGAGCCGCAGCCGCTCGCTGCGTTTGTCACCCTGCAGATGCTTGCGGAAGAGATAGATGAAGAGCAGCCATTCGGTGCCGCAGAAGCCGAAGATCGGCCAGCCGCCCATCAGCCAGAAGGCCATGCCATAGACGAAGCCGATGATGCCGGTGGCGGCGATGAGGATGGCAAAGCCGCGCGGGCTGAGGCTGCGGCGGGGATAGAGCACCGCTTCGAAAACCGTGTGATCGGTTTCCGCGGCGACGGGTTCCGCGCCCCCCTGTTGCGACGACTGGTCGTGCGATGTCTGGCCCTTCATGGAGGCGGAGTATAGACTGCCGCCGCGGCCGATTGAAGCCTGCCAAGACCGGCGCGGAACACGATTCGGCCACGGCAAAGGGCATGTCGCCGGCATGGTTTATGGTGTGACATCGCGCCCGGCGGCGGACGGACAGCGGACGGGGCCTGAATCGGGGGAAAGATGCTGAAAAAGGACCAGATCGAGGCGTTTTTCGCGCGCCTGCAGGCAGCCAATCCGGAGCCCAAGGGGGAGCTCGACTATATCAATCCCTATACCCTGCTGGTGGCGGTGGCACTCTCCGCCCAGGCGACCGACGTTTCCGTCAACAAGGCGACCGGGCCGCTTTTCGCAATCGTCGACACGCCGCAGAAGATGGTCAAGCTCGGCGAGGCCAAGCTGAAGAACTATATCAAGACCATCGGCCTCTATAACACCAAGGCCAAGAACGTCATCAGGCTCTCGGAAATCCTGATCGAGAAATATGGCGGCCAGGTGCCGGAGGATCGCGCTGCCTTGGAAGAGTTGCCCGGCGTGGGTCGCAAGACGGCGAATGTCGTGCTCAACATCGCCTTCGGCCATCATACCATCGCCGTCGACACCCATCTCTTCCGCGTCTGCAACCGCACCGGCCTGGCACCCGGCGCCACGCCTCTGGCGGTGGAACTGTCGCTGGAAAAGAAAGTGCCGCCACATTACAAGCGCCACGCCCATCACTGGCTGATCCTGCACGGCCGCTATGTCTGCAAGGCCAGGAAACCGGATTGCCCCGCTTGCGTCGTCCGCGAGATCTGCCAGTTCAAGGGCAAGACGCTGGTGGAGGCAGAGTGAGCCGCCGGCTGAAGCGGTCAGCAAGCGGCGACAGCATCTGGTCGCGAAAGACGGACCGAAGAGAGTCATTCTAAGATCGGCAGGCTCTGCGCTAGACTTGCGCCGGGGACGGTTGGGTTCTGGGGAGGAAGCGCCATGCGCAGGTTGCGCCGGATATCGGTCACCGTCGGCTTGCTGCTGGCTTTGTCTCTAGCATCGCCCGCTCTATCGGGGCCCGCTTTCGCCCAGGATGCGCAGCCAGGCGACCAGAAGCCGGCGGCGCAACGGCCGGTCGCCGCGGTGACCCATCTCGACAAGCCGTTTTGCGAAGTCGAGGCGCTGAAGCAACTGGCGGCGCGCCGTAAGGTGGCTATACCGGCCTCTATCGTCACCGATCTCGGTCATGGCTATCGCCTCAGTCAATGGGCGGCGGTGCCCGGCGGCATGGACCAGGCCGATGCGCCGGCTGCTTTCGTACTACTCGAGAAAGAGGGGCAATGCCAGCTGCTGGTTTCCGGCCAGCAGGTCAGCATCACCAGCCTGCATCTGCCGCCGGATTCCGCACCGGCGCCACAGCTCGTCATCGGCAGCTATAGCGGCGGCGCCCATTGCTGCTTTGCCTATGACATCGTCAGCCTCGGCAAGAGCTTCGCCGCCGATGCAATCGACAGCGCCGATTCACCGATCAGCCTGATGGGGCTGGGCGATGGCGATACACCGGACATTACCTATAGCGACATGGCCTTTGCCTATTGGAACACCAGCTTCGCGCAATCGCCGGCCGGCCAGGTGCGCCTCACCTGGGACAAGGACCGCTATCGCCTGGTCGATGCCGGTGCCGGCACCCAGCCCCAGCCCAGCGATGCGGTGCTGGCGGCCTGGCAGGCGGAGATGACGGCGGCGATCAAGGCCTTGCCGTCGCCCTATGTCTCGATCGCCGATCAGAACAACGGCAAGGAAGGGCCGCAGCTCGATCCGGTCATCTGGTCGCATCTCATTGACCTGATCTATGCCGGCTATGCCGAGATGGCGGTCGATCTCTTCAACAAGGCCTGGCCGAACGAGATTCCCGGCAAGGACGTCTTCTGGAAGGATTTTGTCACCCAGATGCAGCAGGGCTCGGTGCTGTGGGTGCCATGGAAGCTCGGCAATGTGCTGAAACCCGAACTACCGAAGACGCCTGGCTGAGAGCGTCGCGCAGGTGGAAGCGAGAGGTCGACCCGTATCAAAACAGGTGCATCTAACGGGCAGGGATGTCAGGTCGGTGGAAGCAGAGATGAAGTTAACTTTCGCAGACATCATGCCGAATATTGCGTCGCGATTTGTCGATGACTTTTCCAAAGAACAGCCGGAGCTTGCGAAGGAATGGTTCGCGTTGGAGAAAGCTGATGCGCCCATCGAGGATATCGCCGGCAAGCTAGGCGAATTCGTAATCAAAAGGGTCGAGGTCAAAACGCTCAAGGAGCTGAAAAAAATAGTTTTGGCTATGCGCAATGAAATGGGTCGCCGTACCCAGCAACCACCTACTCAATAGTCTTTGGGAGGTAGAAATGAGCAGCTACGTCGACCTAGCCGCGAGGACGCCTTCCTCTTAGGCGCAACCCGGCACCATCATAGATGCAGATGCGAAGCTCTAACTCAGTTCGCCGCGTCGGCCGTCTTCTGCACGGCGGGCTTGTCGGCCGCGGCAACCGACGGCTGCAGCAGGGACTGCATGCAGGTATGGGTGCCTTCCGCCGTCTGTTGCTTGCGGTCGCGGGCCTCGACATAGGCGACCTGCAGACCGGCATCCGCCTGATAGAGGTAGAAGTCAACCACGCAATCGCTGGCGGCATATTGCCAGATCGTGGCCGGATCATCGTGACGGATCTGGTTGGGTTCGCCCAAGGCGGCGGTCAGTTCATGATCGGGGAGACCCACCAATTGCTGGTCGCTCTTGTTGAGCAGGCCCAAGGCGGAGGTCGCGGTGGCGTTGGCTTGCGGCGGATGGGGATTTTGGCTGGGGCTGGTGCTCGCGGTCAGACTGGCGGGTGCCTGGCAGGCGGCCAGCGTCACGGCAGCCAACGAAAACAGGAGGGCGGTGGCTGCCCGGCGCAGACCCCGCTGATTGAACCCCGTCATGCTGCGACAGGTGAAAACCGCACCCATCACAATCCCCTTCTCGGGCCCGCCCCGTGGACCCAGTTACGCCGGATCCCCGTCGGATCCCGAACGGTTGCCGCCCATCGGCCGCCGTTCCGCGGTACTCATCGAACGATTTTCCCGGTTCAAGCTTAAGAATCTCTTTACGCGGCCTTGATTTTGGCCGCATCGGCCGGGATCGCGGCGTGCAGCCCCCAAGCTGCTGCGCCGCGACAGTGATCCGACCGGATGGTTTGATCAGGCGTTGTTGTTGATGCCGGCCGCCTGGGCGGTTTCCGGCAAGGCTTCGATCGTGCCGGAGATGATACCGCCGCGTTCGATTTCGAGCTGGCCGTAACGGATCTTGCCCAGCACCTTGCCGGTGGCGCGCACGGTGAGGCGGCCATTAACCGTCAATTCGCCGTCGAAACGGCCGCTGATATCGGCAACCTCGATGGTGGCCGAGCCCTTGAATTGGCCGGTCGGCGCCAGTTCGACGCTGCGGCAATCGCTGAGCACTGCTTCCACCGTGCCTTCGACGACTAGGCTGTCGCAGGTGCGGATCTCACCGTTGAGGTTGATGCCGCGGCCGACGATAAGCTTCTTGCTGTCGGTCTGGGGCGTGCTGGCGGCAGAAGACGCAGCCGGCTGGCTGGCGGCAGCGGGCGCAGCGGCAGGCGCATCAGCGCGACGCGGCGCGAAGGCGCTGAGATCCGGCGGACGGCGGACGACTTCCGGATTCGGGGCCGGCCGGCTGACGCCCGCGGCGGCGGCGTCGGGTTTCAGGTAATTGCGGGCGGCCGTGTCCTGGCCGGGGTCATTGGTCGGCGTCGTCACGGTATCGGAATCCTTCTTCTTGCCAAACATGTCGTACCCTTTTTGTCGGAGTGTCCCCCTCGGAGAATCCCAGCAGATCGAACCATCACCCGACGATCTGCAGGATGGCCGACCACGCAGTCCATTTTGAAGAGCAAGCGCCCGAACGGCGTTCCCCGGCATGACCCGCGCAGCGGCGGCGGCTCCCCCATGAACCCTACCACCACGGCCGACCTAATTCCTGCCCGAGCGCCGGAAAAAGCGACTCGAGAGGGCTCAGATTGACCGTATAGCTCTTTGATTTACCACAGATTCAGCCAGATGCATCATAAAAGCGGTGGCAATAACGGGGGCAATCAAATTTAGTCCTGGGATCGTTAACGTGATGGCGATCAGGATACCGGCCAGGGTGAAACGACCCCGCTTTTGCGCCATCAGATGATGCACCGTTTGGCGGTCCAGCCGGCGATAGGCAACCATCTCGAAATACTCCCGGCCGATCAGGTAGCCGCCGAGGCCCCAGGATATGATCGGGTAGAGCGGCGGCACCAGCAGGAACGGCAAGGCGACCAGGTTGATCAGCAGCGAGAGGCCGGCCAGTTTCAATCCGTCGAGGATCGCCGCCATGACCGGCACTTGCTGTGCCGGCCCTCTTCCGGGGTAATAGCGCGCCTCGACGGCGAGGGCGACATCCTCGCAATAGAGGCTGGCGATGGTCGCCGCGACCGCTGGGAAAGTGAACCAGGCGACGATCAAGGCGACCAGCGTGCCGCCCCATTGCGCCGCCTCGGCCCACCAGCCATGCAGGCCGCTGAGCCAGCCGACCAGCCAATAGGCCAGCACCAGTAGGGCAATGAAGGAGAGGATGGTCCATCCCAGCGTCTTAAGGATGATCCGGCGGATCGGCGGATCGCCCAATTGGCTCAGGGCCTTCATGACGGCATCGAACACGGATTATCCAATCTTATCAAATTGTTAATATGAACCAGCGGGCCGCGACCAGCGGCAACGGCAACTGAAGGTATTCAGAGATTGCCACGAAACTGGGGCGATACCAGGGCCCTTTTGGATATTCTTGCGCCCCCATAGGGACGCCGGGCGGCAATGCAGCAGTTAAGCTTGTGCCTTGGTTGCACCGCACTATACTGCGCCGCGATCAGGCGGCTGGCCCTTGCAGGGGCCGGCCGCAATGACATCTAGGAACTATCGAAACTTCGGACCGGCCCAAGGCCCGGTGCCGGAGGCTTTTGTTGTGTGCAGCCGAGGCGCCCCGTCGCGGGTCCTGGTTGCCGCGTAACGCGTGCTGGAGACCGGGATTACATGTCCGAGAAGATGTTCGATGTGGTGGGCATCGGCAATGCCATCGTCGATGTGCTCGCGCCGACCGAGGATGCGGTGCTGGAGCGCCTGGGTGTTGCCAAGGGGGCGATGACCCTGGTCGATGCGGTGCGTTCCGCCGAGATCTATGACGCCATGGGCTCGGCCATCGAAATCTCCGGCGGTTCCGCTGCTAACACAATTGCCGGCATCGCCAGCCTGGGTGGCAAGGCCGCCTATATCGGCAAGGTCGGCAATGACCAGCTCGGCGGCATCTTCCGCCACGACATCCGCGCCAATGGCGTGCATTTCGAAACCTCCAGTGCCAAGACCGATACGCCGACCGCGCGCAGCATGATCATGGTGACGCCCGATGCCGAGCGCAGCATGAACACCTTTCTCGGCGCCTGCGTGGAACTGACCCCGGACGATGTCGATCCGGCGCTGATCTCGCATTCCCGCGTCACCTATCTCGAGGGCTATCTCTGGGATCCGCCGCTGGCCAAGGAGGCTTTCCTCAAGGCCGCGCGCATCGCCCATGATGCCGGCCGCGAGGTCTCGCTCTCGCTGTCCGATGCCTTCTGCGTCAACCGCTATCTGGCCGAGTTCCAGGCGTTGGTGAAGGATCACGTCGATATCCTGTTTGCCAATGAAAGCGAGATCAAGGCGCTGTGGCAGACCGACGACTACGCCGAGGCCGTGGCGCTGACCCGCGACGCCTGCGATATCGCCGCCCTGACCCGCAGCGAGAAGGGCTCGGTCATCATTGCTGGCGAGCACATGATCGAGGTTGCCGCCTTCCCGGTGAAGCAGGTGATCGATGTCACCGGCGCCGGCGATCTCTATGCCGCCGGTTTCCTCTATGGTTACACCCAGGGCCGCGATTTCGCCGATTGCGGCCGCATCGCCGCGCTGTGTGCCGGCGAGGTGATTTCCCATGTGGGTGCGCGTCCCGAGACGCCGCTCAACGAATTGCTGCTGGCGCATCTCCGCTAAGGGAAAAGACCGATGCGCTACGCCTCAGACCGCTTATCCGGAACGCCGCCAACCGTAAAACGGTAAGGCTTTTGCCATCGCTCGACAGCTTGTCACAGCCGGCAGCTAGACTGCCGGCCGTGATCCGCTTCATGCCTCATTTATTGGATGCCTATCATGCAGTTACGTAACATCGCCATCATCGCGCACGTCGACCATGGCAAGACCACCCTGGTTGACCAGCTTCTCAAGCAGTCCGGTTCGTTCCGCGCCAATCAGCAGGTCGCCGAGCGGGTCATGGACTCGAACGACCTCGAACGCGAGCGCGGCATCACCATTCTCGCCAAGTGCACCTCGGTGCAGTGGAAGGAGACCCGCCTCAATATCGTCGATACGCCGGGCCACGCCGATTTCGGTGGCGAGGTCGAGCGTATCCTCAGCATGGTCGACGGTGTCGTCGTCCTCGTCGATTCCGCCGAAGGCCCGCTGCCGCAGACCAAGTTCGTGACCTCGAAGGCGCTGGCGCTCGGCTTGCGTCCGATCGTCGTCATCAACAAATGCGACCGCCCGGACGCCCAGCCGCACGAAGTCCACGACCAGGTCTTCGACCTGTTCTCCGCGCTGGGTGCCACCGACGAGCAGCTCGATTTCCCGACCCTGTTCGCCTCGTCGCGCCAGGGCTGGGCGGCGGAAAGCCTGGAAGCCGAACGTACCGATCTGACGCCGCTTTTTGATCTCATCGTCAAGCATGTGCCGGCGCCGAAGGTCGAGGCCGACAAGCCGTTCTCCATGCTGGTCACCACGCTGGAATACGACAATTATCTCGGCCGCGTCCTCACCGGCCGCATCTATAGCGGCAAGGCGACGATGAACCTCAACGTCAAGGCGATGCGCCAGGACGGCACCGTGGTGCAGACCGCGCGCCTCACCAAGCTGCTCGCCTTCCGCGGTATCGAGCGCGTGCCGGTGGAAGAGGCGGAAGCGGGCGACATCATCGCCATCGCCGGTCTCGAGGACACCACCGTCGCCGATACCATCTGCGTCCCCGAAGTCGAGGCGCCGATCCCCTCGAAGGATATCGATCCGCCGACACTCGCCATGACTTTCTCGGTCAATGACAGCCCGCTCGCCGGTCGCGAAGGCGACAAGGTGACGAGCCGCATGATCCGTTCGCGCCTGATGCGTGAAGCCGAGGGCAATGTCGCCATCCGCATCACCGAGACCGCCGGCGCCGATGCCTTCCAGGTGGCGGGCCGTGGCGAATTGCAGCTCGGCGTCTTGATCGAGCAGATGCGCCGCGAAGGCTTCGAGCTCTCGATCAGCCGCCCGCGCGTGCTGTTCCAGACCGATCCGGAAACAGGCCAGCGCCTCGAGCCGATCGAGGAAGTGGTGATCGACGTCGACGAGGAATTCACCGGCGTCGTCATCGACAAGCTCGGCCAGCGCAAGGGTGAGATGACCGAGATGAAGCCATCGGGCGGCGGCAAGACCCGTCTGATTTTCCATTGCCCGGCGCGCGGCCTGATCGGCTATCACGGCGAATTCCTGACCGATACCCGCGGTACCGGTGTGATGAGCCGCCTGTTCCATTCCTTCGCGCCCTATAAGGGCCCGATCGAGGGCCGCCGCAATGGTGTCCTCATCTCCAACTCCCAGGGCACCACGGTCGCTTACGCGCTGTGGTATCTCGAAGAGCGTGGCCCGCTCTTCGTCGGCGGTGGCGTCGATACCTATGAAGGCATGATCATCGGCGAGCACAGCCGCGGCAACGATCTCGAGGTCAATCCCCTGAAGTCGAAGCAGCTCACCAACATCCGCACCACCTCGAAGGACGAAGCGGTGCGCCTGACGCCGCCGCGCATCATGACCCTGGAAAAGGCCATCGCCTATATCGAGGACGATGAGCTGGTCGAGGTGACGCCGAAATCGGTGCGCCTCCGCAAGGCGCTCCTGAGCCCGCATGACCGCAAGAAGGCCAGCCGCCAGGCTGAAACCGTCTGAAGCGGCCAGGCGCCAGATAGATCACGCGGAAATGGCGGCCATTGGCCGCCATTTCTGTTTCTGGCGATACGATCGCGCTGCCGCGCTATCCGCGCCGGCCATCGATGCTGTAGGCGCCGCCGCCCAGGGCTGCGATCTGCAGCAGACCGCCGGCGATCGACAGGTTCTTCATGAAATTAAGCTCCTGCTCGAAGTCGGCGAAGTTGCGGTGGAAGACCAGGGCCGTGACGATAGCGAAGCCGGCCATGATGAAAGCCACCAACCGCACCTGAAAACCGATGATCAGCAAGGTGCTGCCCAGCAGCTCGACAACCGCCCCCAGGATGATGGCAAGCTGGGGCACCGGCATGCCGAAGGAAGCGGCATAGCCGACATTATTGGCGAAATCGGTGACCTTGCCATAGCCGGACCAGAGAAAGACGGCGGCGATGAGGATGCGGCCCAGCAGGGCCAGTATTGGTTGCACGCCAGTCATGGCAACCTCCCGTTCTGACAACACCGCGGGCGGCAATGACAGAGGCCGCCATGCAGGCTTCGCCTCAATGATTCAACAAAAAGTCGATATTGCCAAGGGCGCGTCGCCCTGCGCCATGCAGGCGTGGCGCCAGGAAGCCGCTCTTCCGTGCATGCGCGCAGCCGGCAGCGGTTATGTGGTCACGGCGAATAGCTGCCGCCGGTGCCGCCTTTGCTACCGCCATTGCCGGATTCCTTGCCGTAAGTCTGCTGGCTGCTTTTGTCATCCATGCTCTTGTCGGGGCCCATGGGATCCTTCGACCCGAAATTCTGGATCGGCGCCAGCGATTCTGTCGGCAGCCCCTTGTCCTGGTCGGTGCTGACGCTTTCAAGTTGCGCCCGCAGATCGGCCAGCTGCTGATCGGTGAGACGGAAGGGCTCGCTGGGATCGCCACCATTGGCCGGCACGCTTACGCCGAAGCCGGGTTGGCGGATCGAGCGGCGAGTGCCGTTCTTGCCCGTCACCGTGATCTCGACGCCATAGATGAAGGCCGCCAGCCCGTCCTTGCCGCGGGGGAAGCTGAAGAGACCGATGCCGCCACGAATGGTGAGGGCCGCCAGGGGCGTCACCACCTGGACCGGCGTCTTCTTGCTGATCTTGCCGCCGATGAAGCGCATGGCGCCGTCGCCGAGCTGGACGGCGAGATTGCCGCGCTGGGCATCGGGATCATAGGCGAAATCGTCGAGCACCAGTTCCGAGTGATGGCCGATGGTGATGGTGGATTCATCGGCAAACAGGATGTCGACCAATCCGGTCGCATCGGTACGGACGATCTGGTTGCGAAACACATCGGCACCGATCACCAGGGTCTCGGTGGCGCCGCCCTGCTGCTGGCCGGTCGCCATGGTATCGACAGCGCCGATCGAGCCGATTTTCAAGACCGAAGCCGCCTTGGCCGGGCCGATATCAAACGACAATGCCAGGAGGCATGTGCATGCCACCAGCACCAGTTGCGCAGGCCTATTGCCGCGCCGGAAATGCCCGCGACCAATCATGATCAGAGCCCCGCTGATCTATTGTCCCTGCAACCGGCCGCTTTTCGCGGTCACGGCTGCCCGTCACGGTCGCGCGTCCCAAAACAGCGTCGCCTTGACCTCAACATCATAGCACAAGAGAAAGCCCGAACCGAATGTGCAGCCAGCAAGCAGGTGTGAGTGGCGGCCGAGCGTGGGCCGGTCCGATGTGAGCCGCATCATAGGCGGTGCACCTGCCGGGAAAGATCGGCGGCGAAAAGCGCGTGTTGCGTCGGAGTTCTCTGGCCTAAGCCGGAGACAATAGAAGATGACCGGCAATAGCGGCGAAGCTGCCGGCGACGGCTTCGGGCCCCGGTGTCACTGGCAGGTGGCGCAACCGGTCGAGCGCCTGCAGCCAGCAAGCGGGCGGCGCGGTGGGTGCCAGAAGCCGATCCCCGGCGCCGATCAGGGCCGGCAGGGCGCCGAAATCGCTGCCCAGCAGATGCCGGCCAGCGCGGCGGCACTGCAGGATCCAGTCGCGGTGACCGATCGGCTGCTGGACGGGCGCCAGGATGACGGCGGCTTCCAGCAGCGCACCGATGAGGCTGGCCGGGCTGTCGGGCCGGCGCCAGTCGATATTGCCGCTTTGGGCCGCGCGGGCGAAGACATGCTGGCGCTCGGTCTCCGTGAGATAGGGCCACTCGACGACAAGGAAGCGCAGGTCGCGACGCTGTTCCGCCAAGGCCAGCACAAGCGCGATGCCATCCCGGGGCCGGGCGCCGACCACGGCGACGCAATTCGGCCGGGCGATGACGGTGTCGCTGTCCCCGTTTGCTGTCACTGCCGGGCCCGGCGGGGGGAGGATGGCGGTGACGGGCAACTGCAACAGGCTTGCCGCCGCGGTGGCAACGTAATCGCTGTCGGCCCAGAAACGCAGCGTAGCGGCCAGGGATTGCTGGCCGAGTTGGACGAGATCGTCCTCGCCCAGCCAGATCACGGCATCGAGGCCCGGCGTCTGCAGCGGGCGATAGGCGGCAAGCTGGTTGGGCAGGATCAGGATCCGCGGCCCGCCCAAGGCATAGCTGAGGGCGGATAACGTGCTGACCGGCTGGCTGCTGCGGAAGATGGTGATGTCGTCCTGCAGGTCACGGTCGACCAGCGCCGGATCAAGTGCCGGGTCGATCGCCAGGATTGCCGTCTTGCTGCCGGTGACGGCGCAGGCTTTTGCCAAAGTGAGCACCGTGCTGCTGGCGAGATATTGCGGCCCCTGGGGTGCCGCTTCGCCGGTGACGATCAGGCAGTCGATCTGCCGCGCGACCCGCATGGGATCAACGACCGGCCGGGTCGGCCGCCGCCGCATGGCGGGCAAGGGCGATACGTTCCTCAAGGAGCGCGATGAACCGATCGGCGACCACCTCGGCGGAAAAGTCGCTGCGCGTCGCCTGGGCGAGCGCAGCCGCCGAAAGCTGCTGATAGAACGCGGCATCGCCGGTCACCCGGTCGAGCGCCTGCAGCCAGGGGTCCAGGCCTTCGTCGATCGGCACGATCAGGCCCCCAGCGCCCACCGTCTCCGGCAAGGCGCCGCGCGCGGCGGCGATCACCGGAATACCGTTCAGTTGCGCCTCGGTTGCGGCCTTGCCCCAGGTCTCCTCGTAGGTACCGGGCATCAGCAGCAGGCGTGCCTGACGATAGATCGGCCGCATATCGAGGGTTGGTCCCAGCAGTTCGACATTGCCGAGCTCGGCGGCTCGGTTGTGCAGGATGGTGCGCCACGCATCGCTGACGGCCCAGCTTTCGATGGTCATGAATTTCAGGTCGGGCCGCGCCGCCGCCAGGCGAAAGAAGGTATCGACCCCTTTATTGAGCGAGGGGTTGATCAGCAGGATGCGATCACCCCGGCCCCTCTCTTCCGCCGCCAGCACGCAGGTGCCGGGATCGATCAAGGGCGGCACAACCGGCAGATCGCTGCCGAACAGGCTGTGCATGCGCCGCGCCGTGAACTGCGAATTCGCCATCTGGCCAAGCAGCGGGCTATCGGGAAAGACCGTGGAGACTTCGCGCGGGTCGACATTATGCACCGTCAGCATGACCGGCACTTTCGCGCGCAAGCACAAGACCGTCATCGCCGCCTGGGCACCGCCACCCAATGGCAGGGAGACGATATCAGGCTGCCAGCCCGCGAGGATGCCAGGCAGGGCATCGACCGGCTCGTCGGCCCGCGCCAGCGGATAACTGAGACCATCGAAGGGCATGACGGCGAAGCGTTCCTTCTGCCGTTCATGGAGAATGACTGCCTGGCTCTGGCGGGCGATACCGGCCATCACCAGCACGTCATGGCCGCGTTTCTGCAGGATGCTGGCGAGGGCATCGATCGTGGTCTGATAGCCGCCGGTTGACTCCGGCATATGCGGCACGTAGCTCGCGAACAGAACCCGCATCGGTAAACGGTGATCAGGAAATCGGCGTGGTATCGATGACGACACCGTTCAGGATCGACTTGTTGCCGACATCGGTGCTGAGCAGCGGGTTGTCCGGCTTGAAGGCGTCGTTGGAGCCGAAATTCTGGAGCGGCTTCAGCGGATCAACCGGCGCCTGGCCCTGGTCAGGGCTGTTGCTCTCCAGCAATTGCCGCAAGGCGGCCAGCTGCTCATCGGTCAGGCGGAAGGGTTCGCTGGTGGTGCCATCGCTGTTGACGGTGACACCGAAGCCCGGCTGGGTGATCGACCGCAGGATGCCGTCGCGACCGGTCACGGTCATTTCGACGCCGTAGAAGAAGGCGGCGAGACCCTGGCCGCCGCGCGGGAAATTCGCCATGCCGATGCCGCCGCGAATGGTCAGCGTCGCCGTGGGGGCGTTGATCTTCACCGGCGTCGTCTTGCTGATCTTGCCGCCGATGAAGCGCATGGCGCCCTGGCTGAGGCTGACCGCCAGCTGCCCGACCTGGTTATTGGGATCGTAGATAAAATTATCCAGCACCACTTCGGAACCGTGGCCGACGGTGATGGTGGACTGGTCGGTGAACATGATCTCGGCCAGGCCATTGGCATCGGTGCGCACGGTCTGGTTCTGGAACACATCGGCGCCGACGAACAATGTCTGGCTGCTGCCGCCCTGGAGCTGGCTGGTGGCGGCGGTGTTGACGGCACCGACAGCGCCGATTTTGGTGTCATCGGCCTGCGCCGCCGCTGTGCCGGCCAGGCTTAGCGCGCCGGCCGACAGCATGCTGCCGGAAAGCAGACCGACACCCAGCAACCATTCACGCTTGATCATCTCACCCTCATCTGCCGGCCGGCTCGAGATCCGGCCTGCTTCTCATGGAATGACATCATCGTTCAAGACGCCGCTTCCGCTTATCCCCGTTTCAACCCATCACCTGCTTGCGCGCGGCCACCTGAAGATCCAACCGTTGCTCAGAACGACCAGGTTGCCAGCAGCGAGGCGGTATAATTATCGTAATCCGCCTGTCGCAGGTTCGAGTTCACTTTCTCATAATCAAATTGTTGCGTGATGCGCCAACTGTCGGTGATCGGGATCACATTACTGACCTGGGCATGCCAGACATTGTCGCGGCGCGCATTATCACTGCCATTGGCCGGGTTAACGCCGTCGAACCAGCGATGTTCATAACCGCCCCCGATCCGCAACCACCAGTCGTAAGACAGCAAGCTGATCGGCGAGTGATAGCCCTGCAGCAGGGCGATGCCGCCATAGACCGAATTGTAATCCAGATAGTTCTTGCGCGCGTTGAAGAAGTGCCCGCCGACATCGGAGATCAGATAGGTGCGCGGCACGATCTCCCAGGTCGAGTTTAAATTCAGTGTCTGGTCGCTGCCGGACAGCCGCTCGGTATCGCCGATCGAGCCGACATGCTGGTAATCGCGGAACATCGCGTCATAGCCGAGGGTCAGCTTCCACTGATCGACCGGCTTGTAGCTGGCCTCGATCCCCGGACCGCCGCCGAATTCCAGCAATTGCTGATCGCGGGTGGCGAGGTCAATGTTGACATGCGGCTGCAGCCGCAATTGGCCGGTGGCGAAGCCGGGAATGGTGAATCCGACGCCGGTGCGGCCGTGCAGATCGATTTCGTTCAGCTGGTTGTTGTCGATATAGAAGGCGCCGCGGCCGCCTAGGCTGCTTTCCAGCGCCGTGCCCCACTGGCTGTCGAATTCATAGACGTGATTGACGTTGAAGCCGACCACGCCGTTGAAATCATCGTCCTTCTTGACCGTCCCGACATCCAGGCCATTGGCGATGAAGTTGTTCTTGGTGGCGCCGGCGGTGGCGTTGCTCTGGTACTGCATGCCGAAGCTGACATCGCCGGTGAAGCGGCTCTTTTGCGTCAAGGGCTCGGCATGAAGCAGGAATTCTTCCGCCTTGCGCCGCACGTCGGGATCGACATTCTGCATGGCAAGGACACGCTGGAACTGCTCCTTCGCCATCTGCGGCGAGTTCAGCCGGTAATACATCACGCCCAGTTCGAGGCGGATTTCCGGCTGCCGCGGATAGCGGATCGAGAGCCGCTCCAGCACGGCGGCGGCGCTTTCGAAATTGCGCTCCTCGACCAGCTTCTCGGCATAGGCAAAGGTCTTGCCGAGATCGCCGGGATCCGCCAGCACGTCCTGATAGGCGAGACCGCTCGCCGAATTGGCCGATGCCTGAAAAGGAATACCGAAAGCCAGGCTACCGATGACAAGACCGATGCCGGCAGCGATTACTGCTCTCGAGGCTCCCATCGACCTCGAGGCAATCGCTTTTGCCCCTGACATAATTCCATCCCAACCCGTTTTTTAACCGACGCAAATCTTAACGAATTTGTCGGCCCGATCCCCGTCCCTGGGTCAGCCTCTACAACTGAATACCACAAAAAATGGCACTTTCGAAAGGAACTTAGGGGATTGCGGTCAAACGTGATAAGGCGGTTTGGTCGCGCCAAATAGTTAACGGTGATCGCCGAAGAATGTTAACCTCGGCATGGATGCCGGCGGCAGGATCGGGTATCGGTCGCTGATGGGCAGAGGGAAGAGCTGGACTAAATGACTTTGGAAAATGCATCGCCGCGTCAACTGACCTGGAGAGAAGGTTTTGCGCTGTACCTAAGGCCGCGGCTCCTGGTGATTACAGCACAGGGGTTTGCCAGCGGAATTCCGTTAGGCTTGGTCTATGGGACGTTTGGTTATTGGTTGTCCTTGCTCAATATAAGTGCGGGATCGATTGGGCTGTTTACCGCTGTTGCTTTGCCCTACACGGTGAAATTCCTGTGGGCGCCCTTCATTGATCATGTACCGCTACCGATTCTGCACAAGCTGCTCGGTCGCCGACGGTCATGGCTGTTGGTGATCCAACTAGCGCTAGCCCTTTCGATCGCTGCTATGGGATTTGTCGACCCCCGAAACAGTCTGCTGGTAGCCGGCATCGCAGCGCTCGTTATGTCATTCTTTGGCGCCAGCCAGGATATTGTAATCGACGCCTATCGCATTGAAATTCTAGCCCCGGAAGAGCAGGGCGCCGGCGCCGCAGCGACGCAAACCGGCTCAAAGCTGGGCAGTCTGGTGACCGGGGCGGGTGCCTTGGTCTTGTCAGACCATATCGGTTGGGCAGTAATTTTCCTCGCTACCGCGAGCTTCATCCTTTTGTCCGCTGCGATCACTTTAATTGCCCCGCAATCACCTGACTTGCGACAAGAAGCGGACCATCATGGATATCGCGCTTGGCTTGATGTCGCTGTTGTGCAGCCTTTCCTTGATTTTGCGAGACGGCGAGGTTGGATCGTTATTCTTGCCTTCGTTCTTCTGTATAAGTACGGCGATGCCATCGGCGGTGGGATGGCTTACAAATTCTATCACGACATGGGTTTCACCGGCACCGAGATAGCCGAAGTCAGTAAAATCTTCGGCGTAATTATGTCCTTTGCTGGCACCATTGTCGGTGGCGTCGTTGTCGCCCGCATAGGCATCTTCCGTTCGTTGTTGATTGGTGGTGTTTTGCAGGCAGTGACCAACTTCGGCTTCTGCTATGTCGCAATGCGCGGTCACGATATCTTGGCACTGCATCTTGCAATCGGCCTCGACAATTTCGCGGGCGGCGCTGCAGCGGCGGCGTTTGTCGCTTATCTGTCGAGCCTCACTCACATTGCGTATACGGCGACTCAGTTCGCACTTTTCACCTCATTTATGGCGTTTGGGCGCGTTGTACTGGCGTTGCCGGGTGGTGCAATCGTCGAAGAAATCGGTTGGGCCAATTTTTACGCGCTGACAGTGCTTCTTGCAGTACCTGGCATGCTGCTTTTGCTTTGGTTGTCGCGGCTCTATCCAGATCGTCAGCGTGCCAATCGAGAGTCTGAGGCAGAGGTTTTCTGATGTCCGAGGATCATCCCGCTCTGCCCCGCATCGAGATCGAATTCTGCACCCAATGCCGCTGGCTGCTGCGGGCCGGCTGGATGGCGCAGGAGCTGCTGACCACTTTCCAGGACGAGATCGGCGAAGTGGCGCTGATCCCCGGCACCGGCGGCATCTTCGAATTGCGGGCGGAAGGTCACGGCATCAACGGCAAGCAGCTGATCTGGTCGCGCAAGGCGGAGGGGCGGTTCCCCGAGCTCAAGGACGTGAAGCAGCGCCTGCGCGATGTGATCGCCCCGGACAAGCCACTCGGTCATTCCGATCGCAAGGACCCGGCAAGCTGAACCATCTCGCGCGTTGTGAGGCCCTGTCACGTTGTGAGACCCGCTCACAATGATGCGGCGGAGATTTCGATAACGCTTCCGACGCCAGCAATGTCACGCTCCGTTCTCGCTGAGAGATGAGGGAGTGGTCGAATCATGGCCGATTGGAATGCTGCACTTTACCGCCAGTTCGAACAGGAGCGCACGCGCCCGGCGCAGGAACTGCTGGATCGCGTGACACTCGAGCATGCGCGCACGGTGATCGATCTCGGCTGCGGGCCGGGCAATTCAACGGAGCTGCTGGTGCGGCGCTTCCCGACCGCGGATGTGCTCGGCATCGATACCTCCGAGGACATGCTGGCGAGTGCCCGCCAACGCCTGCCGCAGACCCGCTTCATCAAGGCCGATATCGCCAGCTGGCAGCCGGCACAGGCGCCGGACCTGCTTTACGCCAATGCGGCCCTGCAATGGGTGCCGGATCACGCGGCGCTCTTTCCCCGGCTCCTGTCGCTGCTGCAGCCGGAGGGTGTGCTCGCCGTGCAGATGCCGGACAATCTCGATGAACCCTCGCATCGGCTGATGCGTGAGGTGGCGGTGCAGGGGCCTTGGGCGGATCTGATCGGCGATGCCGGGGCGAAGCGCGCCAAGCGCCTGCCGGCTGCGGCCTACTATGATCTCCTGGCGGGGCCGGGCGATGACATCGATATCTGGCGCACCACCTATTACCACCTCATGCCGTCGGCCGAGGCGATCGTCACCTGGGTGCGGGCGACCGGATTGCGGCCTTTCCTCGATCCGCTGCCGGCGCCACTGCAGGCCGATTTCCTCGCCGCCTATCAGCGCGCCATCGACGACGCCTATCCGCCACATGCCGGCGGCATGCGCCTGCTGGCTTTCCCCCGTCTTTTCATCGTCGCCCGCCGGCGCGTCCGGACAGAGTGATCACGCGAGCGGTGAGGTGATGCTCATTGCAACGCTGGAGCGGCAAATGCCGGCCCTCCCCGGCCTAGGTCTCCGCCGCTGCGCTAAAAGCTGGGTCATCTGGCAAGGTGAGCACGGCCCCGTCTGGCTGCAGACTCATGGTCTCGCCTTTTTGGGTTAGACAGGACGGCGGCTTCTCTCCTGCCGTCCTGCGTTAGACCCTACAAGAGGACACGCCGTGACATCTCTTTAAGGTTCTTGGCTGGGAGCGCTTCATCAAAGATTAATCTTGAATTCCGAAGTAAAGAAGGCATTCTTCCGTTTTATCACAACATTTGCGTGCCGAAGATGCAGCCGCTAGCTCGCGAGAGGGTTAAAGATTTATTGCCCTTTCTCAGTTTCAGTCTCGCGCTGCTGCTGGTCATTCTAATTGCAGATTTCATCTGGATTATTCACCTTCGAGCGAAATTCGATACTTCTTCTCTTTGGATGGATTTTTTCACCACCAGCGCGCTCCTTTGTGGTTGCGCATTCCTGTGGCGAATTCCAGTTACGAGCAGACTGGGTAGAGCAAGCGTCTACATCGCTGTCTTGTTTGCATTTCCTTTTCCGCTGCTGCTACTCAGCGAGGCAATCCTGACTGAACGCGCGCCCATGATAGATGACACATTGGCTTATTGGGATGTGCGGCTCGGTCTGAATTGGCTCGCTTGGCGCGCGATCTTTGTCGACCATCCGAACCTGAACCTGATCCTGCATCTAGTCTACAACTCGATAACCTCGCAGGTCGTTACACTGATTATCGCGCTCGGCGCGATGTCGCGGTTTAGAGATGTCGAGCGGTTGACCATCACTTTGATTATGGGCGCGTTGGTGACGACTATCTTCGGCGGTTTTGCGCCTGCCCTTGGGCCGTATGTCTATTACGGGTTCAGTGATCCCACAGGAGCAGCGGCCATGATCTTAGGAATCTATAATGGCCAGGGAATGGTTGTGGATCTGTCGGCTTTCAGAGGCACGGTTTCTTTTCCATCTTACCACACGGCCATGTCGATAGCATTTGTGATCGCTGCATGGCCCGTCCGATGGCTGCGTTTCCCTTTCTTGGCGCTGAATGCAGTCTTGTTGATCGGTATCCCGTTAAATGGCGGACATTATTTTGTCGACGTGATTGGTGGCGCCGTGGTGACCATCACGATTGATCTTCTGCTCAGGATAGTGATGGCGCGTAAACGGCCGGATTTGGCTGAAACCGTATTTTCTACGCAGTGAGAGCCATCGAAACTTCCGGTTCCACATAGCCCGCTGATTGCCGTTAAAAGCGCGTTTCTGGTATGGCAAGAATGGCGAGGGCCACCGGCTTGCGTCTTCGTTGATCCGCTGCCGGTGCCACCGCAGACTGATTTCCTCGTCGCCTATCCGCCGCATGCCGGCGGTACGCGTTTGCTGGCTTTCCCCCGTCTTTTCATCGTCGCCCGTCGGCGCGCTTGAGAAAGGCCGCGCTACCCCGAGCAGCTGGCCGGTAATCAATGAGAGGCTTGGGCTCAGTGGAGATCCGGCGCCGGAAAAGCGAGAATCTCCCCGGTATAGGTTTCCACCACTTCGCTGAAGGGCGTGCCATCCGGCAAGCTCAGCACGGCGCGATGCTGCAGCACCTCATGGGGAATCTGCAGCGTGCCGCCAGCGGCAGACAGCGACGCCCCGCCTTCCCAATCCTGCGGCAAGGGATGCCATAGCAGGTCGGCGGATAGTGTATGACGCTGGAAATGCAGTGCCTGAACGGCGCGGCCGAAAGCGATATCGGAGCTGTCGAGCTGCTGGTTCATTTCGGGTGTCAGCCGGTTTGGTACATACCAGTTATCCGCTTCCGACAAGACGCGATCGCCACAGGCCAGGCGGACGCGGCGATAGCGGATCGGCTCATCGGCGCCGACATGCAGCAATTGCCGTTGTTCCGCCGTCGCCGGCTTATCTGTTTCACGATCGCGTTGCGCGACGATTTTCGCCGGTGAGGCTAGGTGATGCGTCTCGCACCAGCGGTCGAGTGTCAAGGTGGCACTGTCATGGCTGAGCAGGTCGGCATTCAAGCTCTGCAGCAGCGCCAGGGCCTCCAGTCGGGTCGTCAAAGTGTCGGGCCAGACTGGTGCCGCGGCATTGTCGTCTGCCACGCTGATAGCGGGTGTCGACAGCAAGGCCAAAGCCAGCGGAAAAAGCAGTCGCTGCCAGAAAGAGTGTCTCAAGATGAACTCCGTTGCATGAATGCTGCCGGAAAAAAGGGCTTGCGCCTGACGGGAGTCGGCGCGGTAGGTCAGGATCATGGCAATTCAAGACACAACGTCGCCGGCCAAGTTCGGTTGCCGGCGAAATCCGTCAATTGCGTGACAGTTGTAGCGGACATGAAAATCCGCCCCGATGAGACCGGGGCGGATCGGAGGGGTGCGGTGCCTGCCGGCTCCGAGAAGCCGGCAGGCACCAAAGTGATCAGGCTGCGGCGAGGTTGCGCAGCACGTAAGGCAGAATGCCGCCGTGACGGTAGTATTCGACTTCGTCCAGCGTATCGATGCGGCAGATGACGGTGATGTTCTCACTGCTGCCATTGGCGCGGGTGATCTTCACGCTGACATCCATGCGCGGCTTGATGCCGTTTTCGATACCGGTGATGTCGAAGATTTCCGTGCCGTCGAGCTTCAGGGTCTTGCGGTCCATGCCTTCCTTGAACTGCAAGGGCAGGACACCCATGCCGACCAGGTTGGAGCGATGGATGCGCTCGAAGCTCTCGACCAGCACCGCCTTGACGCCGAGCAGCAAGGTGCCCTTGGCCGCCCAGTCGCGGGACGAGCCGGTGCCGTATTCCTTGCCGCCGACCACCACCAGCGGCGTGCCGGCCGCCTGGTACTTCATCGAGGCGTCATAGATCGACATGACCTCGCCCGCCGGCTGCAGCTTAGTGATGCCGCCTTCGGTGCCGGGGACCATCTCGTTCTTCAGGCGGATATTGGCGAAGGTGCCGCGCATCATCACGTCGTGACCGCCGCGCCGCGCCCCATAGGAGTTGAAGTCGGCCGGCTGCACGCCATGCTCGACCAGATATTTGCCGGCCGGGCCGTCCTTCTTGATCGAACCGGCGGGCGAGATGTGATCGGTGGTGATGGAATCACCAAGGATCGCCAGCGGCCGCGCCTTGTGGATGTCGTGGAAGGTGCCGGGCTGCTTCGGCATGCCGACGAAATACGGCGGGTTCTGCACGTAAGTCGACTTCTTGTCCCACTGATAGGTGAGACCCTTGGCCGTCTTGATCTTCTTCCACTTGGCATCGCCGGTGAAAACGTCGGCATAGCGGCTCTTGAAGGCCGCCGTGGTGACGTTCTTGCGAACCGCGTCGGCGATTTCCTTGTTGGTCGGCCAGATGTCCTTGAGATAGACCGGCTTACCCTTCTTGTTGTAGCCGATCGGCTCTTTGGTGATGTCGATCTTCATGCTGCCGGCCAGCGCATAGACAACGACCAGCATCGGCGAGGCGAGATAGTTCGCCTTGACCAGCGGATTGACGCGGCCCTCGAAGTTGCGGTTGCCGGAGAGCACCGCCGCAGCCACGAGATCGCCGGTGGTGACGGCGTCACCGATCGGTTCCGGCAGCGGGCCGGAATTGCCGATGCAGGTGGTGCAGCCGTAGCCGACCAGGTTGAAGCCCAACTTGTCGAGCGGCTTCTGCAGGCCGGATTTCTTCAGGTAATCGGTGACCACCTGCGAACCCGGGGCGAGTGAAGTCTTGACCCAGGGCTTGGTGGTGAGGCCGGCGGCAACCGCCTTCTGGGCGACCAGGCCGGCACCCAGCATGACGCTGGGATTGGAGGTGTTGGTGCAGGAGGTGATGGCGGCGATCACCACATCGCCGTCGCCGAGATTATGCTTCGCACCCTTGACCGAGACGCGGCCCTCATTGCCCTTGCGGCCGAAGGTCTCGACCAGGGCCTTGTTGAACTGCTCGGCGGCCTGGCTCAGCGGCACCCGGTCCTGCGGCCGCTTCGGGCCGGCGATCGACGGCTCGACTGTGCCGATGTCAAGCTCCAGGGTGTCGGTGAAGACGGGATCCGGCGTCTTCTTGTCGCGCCACAGGCCCTGGGCCTTGGCATATTTCTCGACCAGGGCCACGCGGTCGGCCTTGCGGCCGGTCGCCTTCAGATAGCGGATGGTCTCGGCATCGACCGGGAAGAAGCCACAGGTAGCGCCATATTCCGGCGCCATGTTGCCGATGGTGGCGCGGTCGGGCAGCGACATGTCGTCGAGGCCGCTGCCGTAGAATTCGACGAACTTGTTGACCACACCCTTCTTGCGCAGCATCTGCGTGACGGTGAGGACGAGGTCGGTCGCGGTGGTGCCTTCCTTCAGCTTGCCGGTCAGCCTGAAGCCGATGACTTCGGGGAGCAGCATGGAGACCGGCTGGCCGAGCATGGCCGCCTCGGCTTCGATGCCGCCCACACCCCAGCCGAGCACGCCGAGACCGTTGACCATGGTGGTGTGGCTGTCGGTGCCGACCAGCGTGTCGGGATAAGCGACCGTCTTGCCACCCGTCTTCTTGCCCTTCACCGTGACGGTCGGTTCCTTCTTGGTCCAGACCACCTGGGCGAGATGCTCGGTATTGACCTGATGGCAGATGCCGGTTCCCGGCGGCACGACGCGGAAATTGTCGAACGCAGTCTGGCCCCAGCGCAGGAAGGCATAGCGCTCGCCATTGCGGTCATATTCCAGCTCGACATTCTTCTTGAAGGCGCCCGGACCGGCGAAATAGTCGACCATGACCGAATGGTCGATGACGAGATCGACCGGCGAGAGCGGGTTGATCTTCTTGGCATCGCCACCGAGCCCGACCATCGCTTCGCGCATGGCGGCGAGATCGACCACGGCGGGAACGCCGGTGAAATCCTGCATCAGCACGCGGGCGGGACGATAGGCGATCTCGCGATCGGAGCGCTTGTCCTTCAGCCACTTTGCCACGGCCTTGATATCGTCCTTGGTGACGGTGCGGCCGTCCTCGTAACGCAGCAGATTCTCCAGCAGCACCTTCATCGAATTGGGCAGGCGGCTGAGATCGCCGAGTCCGGCCTTTTCCGCGGCCTTCAGGCTGTAGTAGTCATAGGACTTTGTTCCAACCTTCAAGGCTTTCCTGGTCTTGAAGCTGTTGAGTGCTTCCGTCACGAGCAATCTCCCGATCGTTTTGTCAGTAAAAGACGCAATAGCTGGACCGCGGCGATTGACTTTCGCCCGTCCGCTACAGGCCGGTGGAATAGGTAACCCGCTTCCAGCTCACAAATTTGCCGGATCAAGCCGTTACCACAACCGAATTTTGTAAGAATTTATTGTGAGCACAGATCACAAGCAGCCCCCGCTGCTCCGGTCACTGAATTTCATGGGCGGGGTGGAGGATAACATAAGCGTGAGACAGCTTCGAGGTTCTACTGTGATGCTGCCATAACACACTGATAATAAATAGATTTGTCAACAAATCACACCCGCTTTCGTGCGTCGGACCACAATTTTGCCATCTTCTGGTCTTATTGAGGCCACCGGGATGCATGAGGATCACTTCAACAGAGATCATCCCCTCTGTTGTCTCGAGGTGACCGACCCACCTCCCCCGATTGCCGGCCCCTCGTTCGCCAGCCCAACTGGATGAAACGGGCGAAGGACAGGTAAAGGTCGATCGCGACGCGCCGTGATACCCCCGAGCGGCGTGGAGCATACGGGACATGGCGCCGCGGCTTGAACCCCATCCCCGATGGTCGCGGCGCCACCCAAACGGTTCCCTCTTGTCTCAGCAACCTCGGCCGCCGGCTCCGCCCGCGGCCTGTTTCTTTTTGATCCTATTGCCGGTCACCCCGGCGGGTACGCGGCAGACGACCCCGCGCCCGTCACGCCTTGCGCCCCATGGCATCGGCTGCCGGCCCGTGGCATAAGGGCGCCGGGGGCCCCAGCCGGCCCCGATTTGTCGGGGATGAAGGATGGCCCTGTTCGAGGCCCGCGACCTGGCCTGCCAGCGCGGCGAGCGTGTGCTGTTTGCCGGGCTGGATTTTCACCTGGAGGCCGGCGCGGCGCTGCTGCTGACGGGCGCCAATGGCAGCGGCAAGTCGAGCCTGCTGCGGCTTGCCGCCGGATTGCTGCGACCGGCGGCCGGGGAATTTCTCTGGGACGGTCGGCCGATCCGGCGCGATGGCGAGGCACATCGCCGACGCCTGATCTATCTCGGCCATGCCGATGCGCTGAAGGCCGGTCTCACCGTGGACGAGAATCTGCACTTCTGGGCCGATCTCGCCGGCCTCGCGCGCAATACCGCTGGTGGCGCCGTGGCGCAGGCCCTCGAGGCGCTCGGCCTCTCTGCCCTGGCGGGATTGCCGGCCCGCTTTCTTTCCGCCGGCCAGCGTCGGCGCCTGACGCTGGCGCGGTTGCTCTTGCAGCCGACGGAGAGCGTGCCGCTCTGGCTGCTGGATGAGCCGACCAATGCCCTGGATGCGCAATCCCAATCGCGGCTGCTCGACCTGATGCGGGATCATCTGGCCGCTGGCGGCATGATCATGCTGGCCAGCCACGAAGCGCTCGATGCCCTGCCGGGCGAGCGCCTTGCTGTCGATGGTTTCGAGCCCGATCCGCTGCTGCCGGCGGCGGAGACCGGCGCCGTTTCCGCGACGGATCTCGGCGAGGTGGCATGATCTCAGCCCTTGCTTTGCTGCGTCGGGATCTCAGGCTCAGCCTGCGCCAGGGTATTGATGTCGCCCTGGTGGTGCTGTTCTTCATGGTGGCCGGCATCCTGTTTCCCTTTGCCGTCGGTCCGGCGCCCAATCTCCTTGCCGCCATTGCCGGCGGCGTGGTGATGGTGATGGCGGCGCTGGCGGCGCTGCTGTCGCTGGACCGGCTCTACCTGCCGGATTACGAGGATGGCAGCCTCGACGGCCTGTTGCTGTCACCCCTGCCGCTGGAGGTGGTTGCTCTCGTCAAGGCGCTGGCGCATTGGCTGACAACCGGCCTGCCCTTGCTGGTGGCGGCACCCCTTTTGGGCCTGATCCTGAACCTTCCGACCATCGCCTATCTGCCGATGCTCAGCGCGTTGCTGCTGGCGACGCCGATGCTCAGCCTGCTCGGCGGCCTGGGGGCAGCCCTGACCCTTGGCAGCCGGCGGGGCGGCGTCCTCATCACTCTCATCATCCTGCCGCTTTATGTGCCGGTGCTGATCTTCGCCATGGCGGTGATCGACGCCGCCCGGCTCGGGCTGGGCGGCGGCGACGGCTTCCTCATCCTGCTGGCGGCAATGCTGCTGGGCAGCCTCGCGCTCACTCCCTGGGCAACCGCAGCGGCGTTACGCCAAGCGGCGTAAACCGCGCCCGAACGGCCTCCCGGGACGGCTCGAATGAGCCAAACTTATGCAACGTCGCCGTGTGCCCGCTGGGGCGTGCGAGGCCTTGTGCGCATATCTCAATGCGGGCAAAAGGCGGTCTCCGCTGTAGCGACATGATTGCCACAGGCTTTTCCCTAATCAATGCTATCGAAGGTTGCTGACCCGGTGCCAGACGCGCTTTTTGCCCGCCACCTTGCGGTAGCGGAGGAGGGTGAAATGACTGGAGAGGTAACCCGGTATGGCGGCGATTATGTCGTTGTTTCAGGGCTGTATACAAGATTCTTCATACAATTTCCCCTGCAACAACACCCTTATGTGGGAATTAGAGCTTATGGGCGGACTGGACTGCGAAAGTGATGTGACATTCAGGCAACAATTGCGGGATTTCCGACACAGTCACTCAAGACTTGCGGAATCTGGTTGGATTCAACCAGGAGATTCAGCATATTCTGCAACCGTCCGGTGGGAGATCGCCGGATACGAATGCTTTCTTCCATGGAAACCGCATTTTCGTGACTGTCCCAGGGGGTTACAACATGAATCGCCATCTTAAATTGGCTCTGCTCGGCTCGTGCTTGCTGACGGTTGCGGCCTGCGCCGCTCCGAACCGTGAGCCCGATCTGACGACCATCCAGACCAACGTCGACAAGACCCGCGAAGGTGACTTCGGCCAGTTCCTGTACAACCTTGTTGAAGCCGAAGATAAGGCTCAGCAGGCTGAGGACATCAAGGCCAACCTGTCCGACGCGGCGCCTTACCTCTACACCGACCTGCCGCTGCGCCAGAAGGGCGTGCGCCTCTCGCAGGAAGCGCTCGATCACCGTCAGAAGGCCGAAGCTGCGTTCAACCGCATCCTCGACCCGATCCGTGCTCGCCTCGCTTACCTCGAATCGCTGCACGTTCCGCAGAGCGTCGGTTCGCAGAAGGTTTCGATCTACTTCGACACCGGTAGCTCGAAGCTCCGCGCCGAAGACAAGGCGAAGCTGGAGCAGGCCGCCAACTTCCTCAGCCAGTATCCGATCGCTGCTGTGGAAATCCAGGGTTACACCGATACCCAGGGTTCGGCTGCTTCCAACAAGGCTCTCGCTGCTCGCCGCGCCGCTGCGGTCGATGCGGCGATGAAGAAGATGGGCGTGCCCATCGCTTCGGCTATCTCGGTTGTCGGCGTCGGCGAACAGCCGGGCGCTCCGGACAATACGAAGGACCAGGAAAACCGTCGCGTCGACATCGTTGTCGAGCCGCACGGCACCTACAACAAGGGCCAGTAATCGGTTCTTGGGTCCGGTTCTTCGCGGGCCGATTGGCTGGCGGGAACGATGGATACGAACAGGGCGCCTCCGGGCGCCCTGTTTGCTTTTGGGATGGACCCCATCCGATGGCAGCCGGTACCGGAGATTGCAATCGACGGATGCCGGACATGGAGGGGAAGGATGAGGAGGATGCCGATACCGGTTTCACGCCGATCCCGGCACCGCCGGGTGTCAGCCACGTGACAGCGCGGCGGGTTGCCGCAGCCGGAAATTGGACCTAGGTACCTGATTTGCCTCCTGGCTTCGGCCTGCCAGCACCTATATAAAACGGGCCATGCATCGCTTTGCCAATCCCGGACGCTTTCTGCGGCTGGCCGACCGGCTGCAGCCCTGGCTGATCACGGCCACGGTCCTGGCCTTCGTCGCCGGCCTTTATCTTGCGCTGTTCCATTCGCCGGCTGACTATCAGCAGGGCGAGACGGTGCGGATCATGTACATCCATGTGCCGGCCGCCTGGCTCGCCATGTTCGCTTATTGCCTGATCGCCGTCGCCAGCGCCTGTGCCCTGATCTGGCGCCATCCCTTGGCCGATGTCGCCGCCGAGGCCGCCTCGCCGCTGGGGGCCGGCTTCACCCTGATCGCCCTCGTTTCCGGCTCGCTCTGGGGCCGGCCGATGTGGGGCACCTATTGGGTCTGGGATGCGCGGCTCACCTCCTTCCTGCTGCTGTTCTTCCTCTATCTCGGCCATATGGCGCTGATGCAGGCTTTCGAGGATCGCCAGCGCGGCCAGCGCGCGGCGGCCATCCTGGCGCTGGTCGGGGCGGTCAATGTGCCGGTGATCAAGTTCTCGGTCGATTGGTGGAATACCTTGCATCAACCAGCCAGCATCATGCGCATGGGCGGTCCCAGCATCGATCCCTCGATGCTGCATCCGCTGTTCCTGATGGCGATCGCCTTCCAGCTCTTCTTCTTCAGTGCCTTGTTCGCCCGCATGAAGGCCGAGTTGCTGGCGGCACGGGCCCGCACCTTGCTGTTCAACCGCCTGCGCGCGCAGGCGGCTGCCAACAGGGTTGCTACCGGCAAGACGCCAAATCGCGCACCGGCCGCGGCCGGCGAGGGCGCCCAGTCATGAGGCGGCGATGAACCAGGCGCTGCAGGATTATTTGGCAATGGGCGGCTACGCGCCTTTCATCTGGCCGGCCTATGGCGTGGCCGCATTGGTGCTGATCGCCTTTGCGATCGATAGCTGGCGACGGGTGCATCAGGCGACGACCGCCTTGCGCCGCCTGGAAGCCGAAGCCGCGCTGCTGGCGCGCCCGGCCGGAAATAAAGCCGCCGGAAATAAACCCGCTGGCCCGGCGGTCTCCGGACAGCCGGACCGGCAGAAGCCAGATCAACAGGTAGGTTCATGACCGATATCAAGGCAGGCATGGCGCCGATCGGCGGCGGCCCGCGCCGTGGCATGACCCGCAAGACCCGGCGGCTCTATCTCGTCATCGTCAGCCTGCTTCTGCTGGGTGCCGCCGTCGGCCTGGTCTTGATGGCGCTGCGCCAGGATATCGTCTTCTTCCTGAGCCCGACGGAACTCGCGACCAAGCCGCCGGCACCCGGTCGCCTGATCCGGGTCGGTGGCCTGGTGGAGCAAGGCAGCCTGCAGAAGCTGGGCAGCGACGGCACCGTCCTCTTCAAGGTGACCGATCTCACCAAGTCGATCGAGGTGCGTTATCGCGGCATCCTGCCCGACCTCTTCCGCGAGGGGCAGGGTGTCGTCATCGAAGGCTCGGTCAACGAGCAGGGTGATTTCATCGCCAGCGAAGTGCTCGCCAAGCATGACGAGAAATACATGCCGCCGGAAGTCGCCAAGGCCCTGAAGGCCTCCGGCCGCTGGCAGGAGACCGGCAATCAGACTGGCAGTCCCGAAACCGGCACATCACAGACAGGAACATCGGCACAATGATCACTGAGCTCGGCCATTACGCGCTGGTCCTGGCGCTGATCCTGTCCCTGGCCCAGGCGGTCATCCCGCTGGTCGGTGCGCAGCGCAATCTGCGGCCCTGGATGGCACTCGCCCAGCCGGCAGCGGTCGGGCAGTTCTTCTTCCTCGGCTTCTCTTTCCTGGCGCTCATTCATGCCTACGTCGTCTCCGATTTCTCGGTGGCGGCGGTCTATGAGAATTCGCATTCGGCGCAGCCGCTGATCTACAAGATCGCCGGCGCCTGGGGTAATCACGAGGGCTCGCTGCTGCTCTGGGTGGTGATCCTGGCGCTGTTCGGTGCGCTCGTTGCCCTGTTCGGTGACAACCTGCCGCTGCGCCTGAAATCGCGCGTGCTCGCCGTGCAGGCGATGGTCGCGGTCGGCTTCCTGCTGTTCATGCTGCTGACCTCCAATCCCTTCGCCCGGCTCGATCCCGCACCATTGGAAGGGCGCCAGCTCAATCCGCTCTTGCAGGATCCGGGCTTGGCTTTCCATCCGCCGATGCTCTATCTCGGCTATGTCGGTCTCTCGATGTCCTTCTCCTTTGCGATTGCCGCCTTGATTGAAGGCAAGGTCGATGCCGCCTGGGCGCGCTGGGTCAGGCCCTGGACGCTGCTCTCCTGGACGGCCCTTACCTGCGGCATCGTGCTGGGGTCGCGCTGGGCTTATTACGAGCTGGGCTGGGGCGGCTGGTGGTACTGGGACCCAGTCGAGAACGCTTCTTTCATGCCCTGGCTGATGGCAACGGCACTCCTCCATTCGGCGATCGTGGTCGAGAAGCGGGATTCGCTCAAAGCCTGGACCATCTTGCTCGCCATCCTCGGCTTCGCTTTCTCGATGCTCGGCACCTTCCTGGTGCGCTCCGGTGTCATCACCTCGGTGCATGCCTTCGCCCAGGATCCCGCCCGTGGCCTCTTCATCCTGGCGCTGCTGGTGATCGCCATCGGCGGCTCGCTGTCGCTCTTCGCCTGGCGCGCACCGATCCTGCGGCAGGGCGGCTTCTTCGCGCCGATCAGCCGCGAGGGTGCCCTCGTCCTCAACAACCTGCTGCTCGCCGTGCTGGCGGCGACGGTGCTGTTCGGCACCTTGGCGCCGCTCATCCTGAGTGTCATGAATCTCGGCACCATCTCGGTCGGCCCGCCTTACTTCCAGACCGTCTTCGTGCCGATCGCCATGCCGCTGGTGCTGCTGACCGCGATCGGCCCGTTCCTGGGGTGGAAGCGCGGTGATCTCCCCGGCGCGCTGCAAAGACTGACTGCCGCTGGGATCGCTGCGGTGGTGGCCATCGCCGTCACCTGGTATCTGGCCGACGGCACGTCGTTCATGGCCTTCGCCGGCATGGCCCTGGCGGGCTGGCTGCTGGTCGGCACGCTCAGCGAATGGGCCGCCCGGGTCAAACTCGGCCGCACCTCGGCCGGCAACAGCTGGTCGCGCGCCGTCAACCTGCCGCGTGCCGCCTATGGCATGACACTGGCCCATGCAGGTCTGGCACTTGCCATCATCGGCATGACCGGCTCGATCGCCTGGAAGCAGGAAAAGGTGGTGGTGCTGCATATCGGTGAGGCGGTTGAGGTCGGCGATATCAGCTACCGGCTCGACGATGTGCGCGATCTCACCGTCGACAACTATATGGCCGAGCGCGCCACCATCACCGCGCTGGAGGATGGCCAGGTGCTGACCGTGCTGAAGCCGGAGCGCCGGCAATATCTGGTGCCCTCGCCGCCGACCACGGAATCCGCCATCCATAGCAGCCTCGCCAAGGATATCTATGCGGTGATCGGTGAGCCGGATGGCAAAGGCGGCTGGACGGTGCGCATCTATCATGAACCGCTGGTGCTGTGGATCTGGCTCGGCGGCGGGTTGATGGCGCTCGGCGGCATCGTCTCGCTCAGCGACCGGCGTTACCGGGTCGGCGCACCGAGCAAGGTGATGGCCGGCAGCAAGGCGGCGGTGAAGGCCTGATCATGCGTCGCCTGTTATTCGTTCTGCCGCTGATCGTTCTGGCTGCCTTGACCGCGATTTTCGTGCTCGGGCTCAATCCCAACCGCGATCCGCATGAAATCGATTCGCCGCTGATCGGCAAGCCGGTCGCCAGCTTCACCGCCCCGGCCTTGGCCGATGGCCAGCCCGGCATCGCCGACAGCGATTTCCTGACCGGCGCCTATAAGGGCCAGGTGGTGGCGATCAATTTCTTCGCCTCCTGGTGCGTGCCCTGCCGGGCCGAGCATCCGCTCCTCAAGAAGCTCAGCGCCGAAGCCGGCATCCCCGTCCTTGGCCTGGCCTGGAAGGACAAGAAGGAGGCCTTGCAGGGTTTCCTGGGTGAGCTCGGCAATCCCTATGACCGGGTGGGTACCGATGAGAACGGCCGTATCGGCATCGTCGGTTTCGGCATCACCGGCGTGCCCGAGACTTTCATCATCGACAAGCAGGGGATCATCCGCGACCGCATTCCCGGGCCGCTCAGCGACGATCTTATCGAGACGCAGCTCCTTCCCCTGATCAAGGATCTGCAGAAGTGACGCGCAGCCTGTGTCACGCGCTCGCGGCCTTCGTCTTTGCCGCTTTCGTGCTCGCCGGCTTTGCTGCGCCGAGCCTTGCCGTACGGCCCGACGAGATGCTGAGCGACCCGGCGCTGGAAGCGCGCGCCGAGGCGATCTCGCGCGACATCCGCTGCGTCGTCTGCCAGAGCGAAAGCATCGAGGAATCCGATGCCGATATCGCCCATGAGCTGCGGGTGATCGTGCGAGAACAGCTCAAGGCCGGCGCCAGCGACGACCAGGTGCGGGCCTATCTGGTCGCCCGCTACGGCGATTTCGTGCTGTTGAAGCCGCCTTTCAAGGCGAAGACCGCCTTGATCTGGACCGGCCCCTTCCTGTTGTTGCTGGGGGCCGGCCTCGGTATTTATCTCTATTATCGCCGTGCCAAACGGGTTGAGGCCGCGCCGCTGAGCGCAGCCGAACAGGCGCGGCTGGAAACTTTCCTGAAGACGCATGACGACCATCCCGAGGCCGGGCGCAAGGCGGGAGACGCGTCATGATCGGCTTCTGGATTCTCGCCGCCATGATGACCCTGGCGGTGGTCATGATTCTCGCTGTGCCGCTGTTCGAGACGCGCAAGCTCAAGGATGAAAGCGGCTTCGCGCTCAATGTCTATCGCGACCAGTTGGCAGAGATCGACCGCGACCAGCAGCGCGGCGTGCTGCCGGCGGATCAGGCCAAGGCGGCGCAGCTGGAAATCCAGCGCCGCATCCTCGCCCTCGCCGATGCGCCGGCGGTCCAGCCCGGCCGCACGCGCCATAAGCGCCTCGTCGCGGTCGCCGCGGTGCTGCTGCCGCTATTCGGTGTCGCTCTCTATCTCACAGTCGGCGCGCCGCAGCTGCCGGGCCAGCCTTTCGCCGAACGCCAGGCGGCGCTGCCGGCGGCGACGCCCGAACTGATGGCCCTGCGCCAGCATGTGGCGAGCCATCCCGATGATGCCGAAGCCTGGCTTGCTTTGGCGCGCCTGGCACTCGATCAGCAGCGGCTGGAGGAATCGCTCGATGGTTTCCGCCGGGTGCTCGCCCTTGGCAAGGCGACAGCTGATATCTATGCCGATTACGGCCGCGCCTTGATCCTGTTCCATGACGGCGAAGTCTCGGACGACACCAAGGCGGTGTTCGAGAAGGCCCTGGCGCTCGATGCCAAGCAGCCGACCGCGCGTTTCTTCCTGGCGCTTGGCAAGGCGCAGCAGGGCGATCTCAGCGCTGCGCTGGCCGACTGGGTGGTGCTGGAGAAGGATACGCCGGCCGATGCGCCTTATCGCCAGTCGCTCTCTGAGAATATCGACAAGGCAGCGCGCCAGCTCGGCAAGGATCCCGCCACCCTGCCGGGCCGCGAGCCGGGCCATCAGGGCGGCAATGCGCCAGCCGACGATGCGGGCGCTGCGACGAGCAATGCTTCCGGCGCCAATCCGTCAGGACCGAACGCGCAGGACATGCAGCAGGCGGCGCAGATGTCGCCGCAGGACCGCGCCGCTTTCATCCAGTCCATGGTCGACCGCCTGGCAGATCACCTGAAGCAGCAGCCGGACGATCTCGAAGGCTGGCTGAAACTGGCCCGCGCCTATGGCGTCCTCAACCGGGCCGACGATGCCCGCCAGGCCTGGGGCAAGGCAGCGGCCCTGGCACCAGACAAGCTCGACGTGCAACTCGACTATGCAAATGCCTTGATTGCCGGCCTGCCCAATCTCGATCACGATTTGCCGGCTGAGTTCGTTTCGACGGTTGCCCATATCCGGCAACTGGCGCCGGACAATCCGCTCGGCCTCTATTATGGCGGGCTGGTGGCGCGGGCCGGTGGCCGCACCGACGAGGCGAAGCAGCTCTGGCAGCGGGTCCTGGCCTTGCTGCCGGCCGGATCGGACCAGCGCGCTGCCATGCAGCGCGAGATTGACGGCCTGGGCAAAGCCCCGGCACAGTGAAGATCAACTGCTCCTCCACGCGGAGGGATCAATAATAAGGCGGCAAAGCTGCCAGCAAAAACGGGCCGGCAGCGTCCAGCCTATCTGGGTCGAAATGAGGGGTCGAACAATCATGAGTGCCGACGGCGTTCAATCACAGCATCGCATCGACGTGCCACTGCCGAAGGGGCCGGTCATGTCCCTGCCCGCGCATGCCTATTGCGCGCGGGATATCTACGAGGCGGAGCGCCGCGAGGTCTTCTTCAAGGAATGGCAGTTCATCGGCTGCGAGCGCGATCTGCCCCATCCTGGCGATTACCTGGCAACCGAGATCACCGGCTGGCGCATCTTCGTGCTGCGCAACCGTGATGGCAATCTGCGCGCTTTCCACAACATCTGCTCGCACCGGGCGGCGCAGCTGCTGGAGCCCGGCAAGGGCCATTGCGATGTCCTGCGCTGCCCCTATCACGGCTGGACTTTTGACGCCGAAGGCCAACTGAAGGCGACGCCGCATTTCGGTGAGGCCGAGTGGTTCGACAAGAAGGATTTCCCGCTGCATCCGATCAAGGTCGAGAGCTGGCGCGGCGTGGTCTTCGTGTGCCTCGATCCGGCGGCCCCGCCGCTGCTGGAAAGCCTCGGCGCCTTGCCGGATCTGGTGGCGCCCTATCCGATCGAGAGCTTCACCAAGCTCGACGAGGCGCATTTCGAAATGAAATGCAACTGGAAGACCTATACCGACAATTTCGCCGAGGGCTACCATATCCCCGGCATCCATCCGGGCCTGATCAAGGCAATCGACTTCAACCGCTTCGAGACCACCTTCGCCGACCGTGTCGTCATCATGCAGGCGCCGCAGCGCGATGGCTCGATCTATGGCGGCATCTGGCTGTGGATCTGGCCGAACATGACCCTCTCGGTCTATCCCGACGGCATGAACACCTCGCGCATCCTGCCGTTGGATGAGGGCCGCACCCAGCTCATCTACAATTTCTATTTCGCCGATCTCAGCGCCGAGAAGCTGCCGGCTCATCGCCGCACCATCGAGACCAATTGCGAGATCGTGCGAGAGGATTTCGGGATCTGCGAAATCTCCCAGGGCAATCTCGCGACCGGGATCTACCAGCGCGGTCCCTTGAGCCCGCGCCATGAGGAGGGTTTGCGATATTATCATCATCGCTTGCGCCAAGCCCTTGAACGTGCTGGCATAACGGAACTTTAAGGGGGTTCCGCGACTAATCAAGCATGGCTGTCCCCCGTATTTTGCTGGGTACGTTCACGGATTTGTGGGGAGACGATGTCTTGTAATCACCGGCTAGAGCGCCCAGGTTTAGTTTACGTGATGCGCAAAACCCCACGGCTTTCCCCCAGGCCGGCGCATCTCGCGATTCCCCTGATAATGTCCCTGTTGCTGGCCGCCTGTTCCCCGGGCGGCCAGCTTCATAATGAGCAGGACAGCCTGGATCAGGCGGCGGCCCAGCCATTCGAAAACACCGGCAAGCCGGAGCCGGTCGACAACCCTGCTACTTCACCTTACGTGCAGTCGACCAAATCCGCGCCAGCGGTCACATCCAAGAAACCCGCATCTGCCGGATCGGCGCCCACGACCGCCGATGCCACCGATGACGGGCCGGCCATCATGCCCGAGCCGAGCAGCGGCCTGGCGCCCACGCCGGAGCCTAAGGTGGCCAAGCCCGCTCCCAGTGCGGACGACCAGTATCTCCTGGCACCGGCGCAGGACACGGCCGGTCCGGCCATTAATTATCAGCAAACGGACAGCAAGACGGCGCCGGTCGTGGTCAATTTTGCGAACGACGATCCGCATCGGATCAATGTCATCGTGCGTGACCCCCTGCCGGTGAAGGCGGCGGTGTTGAGCGGTCCACAGCACCAGGAATTCGCGGCCGGTCCCATCGACCACAAACGCGTCACCTATGATGCTGAAAGTGCCGCTGATAAGGGCGTCGGCGTCAGCCTCATGAATGGGGGTGATTCCAGCAAACTATTTTCCGGTGGGGGCGCCGGCATCGGTATTCCAATCGTGCCGCTCGGCAGCACGGCGCCGGGCATCACCAATGAAAGCCATTTCAGCTTTGTCATCCCTGACCGCGCCGCCTATGACACGAACTGGCTGCGCTGGAAGATCCATATCGATCTCGACGACGGCGCCAATAGCCGCAGCATGGAACTGCTGCCGCCCAAGCCCGCGAGCTGACGCCAATCCTGCCATCTCCAGGCGGGCCGTTACGACGACGGGAATATTCCGCCACCAAACTTGTCTCCTTCCTGGGCAGCGCCTACATCGAGGTAGCGAACGGGGGCGATGGCTGGATGTGGAGAGAGGCGGCAATCTTGATCGGGGAGGGAGCGGCGATCCGCCGTGCCGCGTTCGCTTGTCTGGTTCTGGCCCTGCTCTCGGCGTGTGGCAGCGATGAGGCGGCTGCGCCGGCGACCCAATCACCTCCGTCAGCACCTCAATCCCAGACGGAGAGCGATCAGCAATGGACGAAATCGCCGCCGCTGCTCGACCAGCCGAAACCGGCCCAGCCCGTGGCGCAATCGCCGACCGATTTGCCGCCGATCAGCGCCACCATCCCGCCTGAGAGCCCGGATCATATCGTTGTCAGCGTCAATGACCCGCTGCCGGTCAGTGCCGCGAGCCTGATCGATCCGCAAGGCCGGGTGATCGCCGCCGCCCGCATCGATCACAACCGGGTCTCCTATAAAGGCGGCGGCGTCGGCTGGCCGCAGATCGGCTTCGGCCTGTCAGGCGGCAGCAGCAGCGGCGTCTCGACCGGCTTCGGGATCGGCATTCCGATTTTCCCGCAAACCACGCAGGCGGCGGGCTCGATCAATGAAAGCCGCTTCAGTTTCGTCGTCCCCGATATCGCCGTCTATAACGCCAGCTGGCAGCGCTGGAAGATCCATGTCGATCTCAGCGATGGCGTGAACACCCGCAGCTTCGAGACCCTGCCGCCCGCACCTCCACGCAACTGAACCGCCGCGTAACCAGGCTCTCAGTTCAGCAGGCCGCGCAGGCGATAGAGTTCCTCGAGCGCGGCCTTGGGCGACAATTCGTCGGGATTGATCTCTTTCAGCGCCGCCTCGAGGACGCTGGCCTCGCTCACCTGGTGCGGCGCCTGGGCGACCGCCGCGGTGAACAGCGGCAGATCATCGGCGAGCCGGGTGAGGGCGCTGGCCTGCTCGCCCTTCTCCAGTGTTGCCAGCACTTCCTCGGCGCGGTGGACCGCTGCCGCCGGCAGGCCGGCGAGCTTGGCGACATGGATGCCGTAGGAGCGGTCGGCGGCACCCGGGCCGATCTCATGCAGGAACTTCACCTCGCCCTGCCACTCCATCACCTTCATGGTATGCGGCCGCAAGGCCGGCAGGCGGGCGGCGAGGCTGGTCAGTTCGTGATAATGCGTCGCGAACAAGGCGCGACAACCATTGACCTCATGCAAGTGTTCGAGGCAAGCCCAGGCGATCGAGAGGCCGTCAAAGGTCGCGGTGCCGCGCCCGATCTCGTCGAGGATGACGAGAGCGCGGCTGCCGGCGAGATTGAGGATTGCCGCCGTCTCCACCATCTCCACCATGAAGGTCGAGCGCCCGCGGGCAAGATCGTCAGCCGCACCAACGCGGCTGAAGAGGCGGTCGACAATGCCGATCCGTGCCGCCTTGGCGGGCACGAAGCTGCCGATCTGGGCGAGGATGGCAATGAGGGCATTCTGCCGGAGATAGGTCGATTTACCGGCCATGTTGGGGCCGGTGATCAACCACAGGCGCTGCGCCTCGGCGAGATCGCAGTCATTGCCGATGAAGCTGCCGGCCTGGGCGCGGCGCAAAGCTGCCTCCACCACCGGGTGGCGGCCGGCGGCGATGCTGAAATCGCGGCTCTCATCGACATGCGGTCGCACCCAGTCCTCCGCCTCGGCGAGATCGGCAAGCGCGCTGACGACATCGATCTCGGCCAGGGCCGCGGCGGTGGTCGAGATCGCCTGGCCCTCGGCGAGCACGAAGCTGCACAATTCGGCGAAGATATTAAGTTCGATGGCGAGCGCCTTGTCGGCCGCCTGGTTGATCTTCTGCTCCAGCTCCGACAGTTCCACCGTGGTGAAGCGAGTCGCGTTCGCCGTGGTCTGGCGATGGATGAAACTGGTATCGGCCCGTACCTTGTCGGCCTGCACCGTGGTCGCCTCGATGAAGAAGCCGAGCACGTTGTTGTGCTTGATCTTCAATGAGGAGACGCCGACGGCGTTCTTATAGCGGGCCTCCAGCGCCAGGATATGTTGCCGGCTGTCGTCGCGCAGCAAACGCAGCTGATCCAGTTCCGCGACATAATTGCGGGCGATGAAGCCGCCGTCGCGGGCGAGCAGCGGCAGCTCCTCGGCGAGCGCGCTAGCGAGCTTGTCGATCAGCGCTGCCTGATGACCGAGACTGGCGACGGCCGCTTGCAGGAAGCGGGGTACATTGCCATTGCCGCGTTCGAGCAGCGCACGCACCCCGGCGGCGGCGCGCAGCCCGTCGCGGATGGCAGCGAGGTCACGCGGGCCGCCGCGTTCCAGGCTGAGGCGCGAAAGGGCGCGTTCGAGGTCGGGGGCGCGTTTCAGCGCCTCGCGCAGATCGGCGCGCAGATGAGTTTCCTGCAGCAGATAGTGCACGGCTTCCTGACGGCCGCCGATGGCAGCGGCATCGGTCAGGGGGGCGGCCAGCCAGTCATTGAGCAGGCGGGCCCCAGCCCCCGTCACGGTGCGGTCGATGGTGGCGAGGAGACTGCCCTGGCGCTCGCCGGAAAGATTGCGGGTGAGTTCGAGATTGCGCCTTGTGGCGGCGTCGATCTCCATCACCGCGCCGCTGCCGAGCTGCGCCAATTGGCTGAGGCGTGGCATCTTGCCCTGCTGGGTCAGCTCGACATAAGTGAGGATGGCGCCGGCGGCGGCGACCTCCGCCCGGCTGAAGCTGCCGAAGGCATCGAGCGTCGCCACCTGGTGGAATTGCTGCAGGCGAAGACGGGCATTCTCGCTGTCGAAGCGGGCGCTCGGCAGTGGCGACAGGGCCATCTTCCAGTCGCTGAACAGCTCGGCGAGATCGGCTTGGGCAAACAGGCGCTCGGGCACCAGGATCTCGGTCGGGTCGAGCCGCGCCAAGGCGGCGGCCAAGGCCGGGCGGCTCAGAGCCTGACAGCGGAACTGGCCGGTCGAGATATCGACCCAGGCAATGGCGAAAGCGCCGCCCACCTCGGCCAAGGCGACGAGATAGTTATGGCTGCGGGCTTCGAGGAGATTGTCCTCGGTCAGGGTACCCGGCGTCACCACCCGCACGACATCGCGCTTCACCACCGACTTCGAGCCGCGCTTCTTCGCCTCGGCCGGGTCCTCGACCTGTTCGCAGACGGCGACCTTGAAGCCGGCGCGAATCAGGCGGTTGAGATAGCCTTCGGCGGCATGCACCGGCACGCCGCACATCTGGATATCTTCGCCCTCATGCTTGCCACGCTTGGTGAGCACGATATCGAGCGCCGCCGCCGCCTTGACGGCATCGTCGAAGAACAGCTCGTAGAAATCGCCCATGCGGTAGAACAGCAAGGTGTCGGGATGAGCCTGCTTGACGCCGAGATATTGCGCCATCAAGGGCGTGACACCGGCATCGGCCGGCGCCGTCGCCCGCGCCGGTTCCACCGTTGTGTCGCCCGTCTTGTTTTCGGTCACATCGTCCATCATGCTGTCTCGTCTAACATCGGCAGGCCGGTCCTGCCACAGCTACATCGTGCTGAATAGCTGATTCGGCCGGCGATCAGAATAGCCATAAGCCAGCGCTAACATTGCAACGCAACATGCCAGAAGGCCGCCGCGATTTGGTCAGAATTCTGCGCCAGACTGGCAGCCGCGTTCCGGCAGATTGGACAGAGTTGCGTCCCTATCTTTCCAACCTCTGCGAAACATGGCAGGTTTTGACCGGATTAAGGGGAGGAGCGGTGTCGCCATGAGTGTCAAGAAGCCGACGATTACCGAAGAGGATGCGCTGCTGTTTCATATGCAGGGCGGGCGTCCCGGCAAGATCGAGATCATCTCCACCAAGCCCCTGACCACCCAGCGCGACCTGTCGCTGGCCTATTCGCCGGGTGTGGCCTGGCCCTGCCTCCGGATCGAAAAAGACCCCAGCACGGCTTATGACTACACCGCCAAGGGCAATTTGGTCGCCGTCATCTCCAACGGCACCGCGGTGCTCGGCCTCGGCGACCTGGGTGCGCTGGCCTCGAAGCCGGTGATGGAAGGCAAGGCCGTCCTCTTCAAGCGCTTCGCCGATATCGATTCCATCGACCTCGAAGTCGATACCAAGGATGTCGACCAGTTCATCAATTCCGTGCGCTATCTCGGTCCCAGCTTCGGCGGCATCAATCTCGAGGATATCAAGGCGCCGGAATGCTTCATCATCGAGCAGCAGTTGCGCGAGCTGATGGATATTCCCGTTTTCCACGATGACCAGCACGGCACCGCGATCATTTCCGCCGCCGGCCTGATCAACGCGCTGCATCTGACCGGCAAGAACATGCGCGACATCCGCCTGGTGGTGAACGGCGCCGGTGCCGCCTCAATCGCCTGCGTCGAGCTGGTGAAGTCGATGGGTGTGCCGCACGAAAACGTCATTCTCTGCGACACCAAGGGCGTCATCTACCAGGGCCGCACCGAGGGCATGAACCAGTGGAAATCCGCCCATGCCGTGCCGACCAAGGCGCGCAGCCTGGCGGAAGCCATGCAGGGGGCCGACGTCTTCTTCGGCCTCTCGGTCAAGGGCGCCGTGACGGCGGAAATGGTGAAGTCGATGGCCGACAAGCCGATCATCTTCGCCATGGCCAATCCCGATCCCGAGATCACGCCGGAACAGGTCAAGGCGGTGCGGGGTGATGCCATCGTCGCCACTGGCCGCAGCGATTATGCCAACCAGGTCAATAATGTCCTCGGTTTCCCCTATATCTTCCGCGGCGCCCTCGATGTCCGCGCCCGCACCATCAACGAACAGATGAAAATCGCCGCCGCCCAGTCGATCGCCGCTTTGGCACGCGAAGACGTGCCGGACGAGGTCGATGCTGCCTATGCCGGGCGGCGCCTGCGTTTCGGGCCGGAATACATCATCCCCGTGCCTTTCGATCCGCGTCTCATCTCCTGGGTACCGGCGGCGGTCGCCAAGGCGGCGATGGATAGCGGTGTCGCCCGGAAGCCCATCATCGACATGGAGGCCTATAAGACCGAGCTCGCCGGCCGCCTCGATCCGGCGGCAGGCAGCCTGCATCTCGTCTTCGAGCGCCTGCACAGCAATCCGAAACGCGTCGTCTTCGCCGAGGGCGAGGATGAAAAGGTCATCCGCGCGGCGATCGCCTATCGCGCCGCCGGCTATGGCACGCCGGTCCTGGTGGGCCGGCCGCAGCGCATTGCCGAGACCATCACCAATGCTGGGCTCGGCGATGCCGGCGGCCTGGAGATCGTCAATGCGGCGATCAGCCCGCATAACAAGCTCTACCAGGACATGCTCTACCAGCGGCTGCAGCGCAAGGGCGCCCTGCAGCGTGACGTGCAGCGCATGGTCAACCAAGACCGCAACATCTTCGCCGCCTGCATGGTGGCGGAAGGCCATGCCGATGCCATGGTGACCGGCGTCACTCGCAATTTCTCGGTCTGCCTTGAGGATGCCTTAAAGGTGGTCGACGTGCGTCCCGGCCAGACCCTGATGGCGCTCTCCATCGTCGTCGCCCGCGGCCGCACCGTCATCATTGCCGATACCCAGGTGCATGAACTGCCGGATCCGAGCCAGCTGGCTGATTTCGCCAGCCAATGCGCCCATATCGCCCGCCAGCTCGGCCATGAGCCGCGCGTTGCCCTGCTCTCCTTCTCGAATTTCGGCGATCCCGCCCGTGAGAAGGCGGTGCGCATCCGCGAGGCGGTGGTCGAGCTCGACAAGCGTCGGGTCGATTTCGAATATGACGGCGAGATGCAGGCCAATGTGGCACTGGATTACCCGCTGATGCAGGAGCTCTATCCCTTCTGCCGGCTGAGCGGCCCCGCCAATATCCTCATCATGCCGGCGCTGCATTCCGCCAATATCACCTCGAAGCTGATGAAACAGCTGGGAGGCTCGGTGATCGGCCCGGTCCTGATCGGCCTCTCCAAGCCGGTGCAGATCGTGCAGACCGGCGCCACCGTCAATGAGCTGCTGACGGCGGCGGCCTTCGCCGGCATCGCCTCGATGATGATCGGGCGGTGACAGGGAAACAGTGTCGGCGAATATCCCCATGAAGTAGCCCCTCACCCCACTTCTGTGAAGTGAGGGGGCTGGCAGAGCGCCAAAAACACCGAGACTCCCGATATCACGCAGCGACTAAGGCCCTCCACCGGTACGGGGGAGGGAAAGAGTTCGAATGGGTTGGGCGATGGATTAGCCAAAGCCCACGCAAAAAAACGGGCGACCCGATGACGGATCGCCCGCAGGAAGACAGGGAGAGGCTGACGGTCTGGCGACCGTCAGATCGCCTTCTTGCCCATCTGGTCGGCGATGTATTCTGCCTGACGGATGGCCAAGGCGACGATGGTCAGGGTCGGATTCTCCGCCGCCCCCGAGGTGAACTGGCTGCCATCGGAGACGAAGAGGTTGGCGATGTCGTGGGTCTGGCCGTGCTTGTTGACGACGCCATCCTGCGGCTTCTCGCTCATCCGGTTGGTGCCGAGATTGTGCGTCGACGGATAAGGCGGGGTATGGATGGTGCGCGTGGCGCCGACCGCCTCGTAGATGGCGCTGCCCTGCTTGAAGGCGTAGTTGCGCATCGCCGTGTCATTGGCGTGGTCGTCGAAATGCACATCGGGGATCGGCAGGCCGAAGGCATCCTTCTCGGTCGCATGCAGGGTGATGCGGTTGGTCTCCTGCGGCATATCCTCGCCGACGATCCACATGCCGGCCATGTGGCTATAGGCATCCATCGCCGAGCAGAAATCCGGTCCCCAGGCACCGGGATCGAGGAAGGCGGCCATGAAGGGCAGGCCGAGCGACAGGGTTTCCAGCTCAAAGCCGCCCGCAAAACCGCGCTCCGGCTTATAAACGGCCTCGTCGCGGACGATGCCGGCCATGGTGGTACCGCGATACATATGCACCGGCTTGTCGAAGATGCCGTAGACCGAGCCGGTGGTGTGGCGCATGTAGTTCTTGCCAACCTGGCCCGAGGAATTCGCCAGGCCGTCGGGGAATTTCGACGATGCCGAATTGAGCAGCAGGCGCGGGCTCTCGATTGAATTGCCGGCGACGCAGACGACACGGGCCGCCTGGTGTTGCTGCTGGCCCTGTTTGTCCGCATAGACAACGCCGGTCACCAGGCCCTTGTCGTTATGCTCGATCTTCAGCACCTGGGAATTCGGCCGTACTTCGAGATTGCCGGTCGCTTCTCCCTTCGGAATCTCGGTATAGAGCGTCGACCATTTGGCGCCCGACTTGCAGCCCTGGAAGCAGAAACCGATCTGCTGGCAGGAACCGCGGCCATCCCGCGGCTGGGAATTGATCGCCATGTTGCCGGTATGGACGGTCTGGTAGCCGACCTTCTTGGCGCCAGCCGCCAGGACCTTGAAGTTGTTGTTGCCGGGCAGGCGCGGGATGCCATGGGTGCCGGTGACGCCCATCTTGTCCTCGGCGCGCTCGTAGTAAGGCTCCATCTCCTGCAATGTGATCGGCCAGTCGAGCAGATTGGCACCGGCGATCTCGCCATAGGTGGTGCGGATCTTGAACTCATGTTCCTGGAAACGCAGGGATGCACCGGCCCAATGCACGGTCGAGCCGCCGACCGATTTGACGATCCAGGCCGGCAGATTGGGGAAGTCCTTGGCGACGCGCCAGCTGCCCGAGGTGGTGCGCTTGTCGAGCCAGGAGATATTGGTGAAGCTCTCCCACTCGTTATTGACGAAATCCTCGATTTCGTTGCGCGCCCCCGCCTCCAGCAGCACCACCTTGATGCCCTTCTGGGCAAGCTCGTTGGACAGAGTGCCGCCGCCGGCGCCGGAGCCGATCACCACGACGACGCTGTTATCAGTCAGATCGAATTTGGCTGCCATGATTGCCTCCCCTCACGCGTCTTTCAGCCAGGCGAGGTCGTTGAAGCCGCGGTGGATATAGCCACCGAGCTCGGCCGACGGGCCTTCATAGCCGAAGATTTTCCAGACTTCCGGATTGTTGTAGATGCCGGTGACGCATTCGCCGCGCACCGACTGGAAGAAGGGCGTGGTCTCCATGTCCTTCAAGGCTGCAAGTTGCTTCGCCTGGTTGAGCGAGGCGAACTTGCTCTGCTGCAACTGGGCGATGCCCTGCTGCAGGGTTGTTTTCAGCTGGTCGTTCTTTGAGGCCTTGTCGTCGAGGCTGTGGGCGACATTGGCATAGATCGCATCCTTCAGCTTCTTATGCGGATAGATGGCGCGGGCGAACTTGATCAGGGTTGCCGTTTCCTGGCTGCTGAGGACGGTGGTCGACACCGCCCAGGCACCGTCCGGCGCCATCACTATGCCCGTCGTGCCCATGACCGCCAGGCTGGCGAGCAGGGTGGAGCTGCCGATCAGGAAATCGCGTCGTTTCAGTGAGGCTTGGTTCATCGCTTTCTCTCCCCGTACGAACCGCCCGTCGGTTACCGATCTTGGCGGCTTAAGCAGATATGAAAGGACGCTCGCCGCTCAGCGATAGCGCCCGTGATGTTGCAGGACCTCGATCTTGTAGCCATCGGGATCGAGGACGAAAAAGAACTTGGCCATCAGGCCGCCATCGCGGTGGAATTCCTTGGCCGGGAGCGGGTTGAGGCCGCGTTCGGTGAAGCGCCGATGCTCGGCGTCCAGGTCCTCGACGATGACGGCGACATGGCCATAGCCGTCGCCATGGGTATAGGGTTCGGTGCGGCCGTGATTCCAGGTGAGCTCGATTTCGACATCGGCTTCGGCATTGCGCAGATAGACCAGGGTGAAGCCGTCGAAGTCGTAACGGTCGGCGGGCTTGAGATTGAACGCCGTATCGTAGAAATCCAGGGATGCGTCGAGGTCGCGCACCCGGATCATGCTGTGGATGATCTTTGCCATCTCTCCCTCGGTCTTGCCCTCGGCCTTGATTGCGGGAGAGTCTAGGCCAATCAACCTTGGGCTGGTGTTATTCCATTACTACGCCTGTTGTTGCTGCGCTGCGATGCGGCTGTCAGAACGCGCGAGCCGAGGACGCGCCGGTCCCATGCGTCCCGTTCTCGGCGCTATGCTTCTGCTTCTTGCGCAGTGGCGTCAGGCGGATACCAGCCGCTCCTCGGCGGGTCGTGATGCCACCGGCAAAGCAGGCGCGGCGGCGAGACCCTGTTTGGCAACGGTCACCGGCTGTTGCGAGTGGTGCTTCTCGATATAGGAGGCACAGGTCACGCGGAGCAGTGAGGTGAAGTTGCCGACCTCGCCGCGCAGTTCCATCACCTCGTCATAAAGCGTGCTGATGAAGCGCGGCGTTGACATGCCCTCCTGCGCGGCGATCTGGTCGAGGACCGACCAGAACAGGGCCTCGAGGCGGATGCTGGTGCAAAAGCCGCTGAGGCGGACCGAGCGGGTGACCGTTTTATAGATGGTGGCGTCCTGGCTGGCGAAGACCTGGCACATGATGTTCTCTCCCTGAACTGGCCAGCGGACAGGCTGGCCGTGACAGATGGCCGGCTTATCTGCGGCCGCGCCGAGCACGGATCGTCATTCCGTCTCGCATGTGGCTAGCGGTCATCGCCATCTCCGGCCTTGCGGGGCCGTGAGAACGGGACATCGCCAGCCAGCGCGGCGGTCCATCTTTCATGATCAGGATCGGCCGTTTCGAAGGGGGGATCAAGTCAAAGCAGGGACATCATGGCGCGAGATTCATGCTGCATTGCAGCGCAATCTGCGGAAGGCATTGTTGGCCCTGTCCGATCAGTGCTTCTGCAGATAGCTGATGATGAGCTGACGCTTATCCGGATCGTCCTGGTGATAGAGCATCACCGTGCCGGGAATGACCTGCTGCGGATTGGTGATCCATTTGTCGATCATCTCGGCAGTCCAGGTGATGCCGGGCGCGGCCTTGACGAAAGCCGGCGAGTATTTGAAGCCTTTCAGGCTGCCGGCCGGGCGGCCGACCACCCCATGCAGATTGGGTCCCTGGCGCAATGGTGCCTTGGGGTCGGTTGTATGGCAGGTGCCGCAGGATTTCTTGAACTGCAGGGCGCCGGGATCGGCGCTGTCATCGGCCCTGGCACCAACGCTGGCAATGAGACCACCGAGCAGCAATGCGACGGTTATGACCACTGAAAGCAAGCTGTACGGGCGCTGGCTGCTGGCACTGCAAGCGACTGAAGGGCGGATCAATGATGGCATCGGCAACCTCCATTCCGGTGATCGGCCGAGCATATTCAGGTGATTCCCCACCAGGGTGTTAATCCGCTACCACATCGCCCCGCAGAGAGTCGGTTCGGCTTGCGGGTTCAAGGGCGAGATGAATCTTTGATGAAGCCATGCCGCATGCCGGAAAGATGCGTTAATCTCGATACGACTCGTGAAATCATTTGCCCTGAGTAAAGCTTCATGTCGAACCGGCTGATGCGCCTCTTCGTTCCGATGACCGGCCTGACCATCCTGGTCATGCTGGCGATCGCCATCAGCGGGCGGCCGGACTGGCCGCTGCTGATCGGCGCCGCCGTCATCTGGCTCGCCGGGATGGGCCTGGTGGTACGCCCTTTGCTGCGCCAGCCGGCGCTTGATGTCACCTTGCCGGTCCCGGCCGCCGAAGACGACGAAGCCACCGATGTGGTGGCCGACCGCGCCCGGGACATTCTCAATGCCGTTCCGGACCCGCTGCTATTGATCGGCGAGGGGCGGGAGATCACCTGGGCCAACCAGGCGGCCGAACGGCAGTTTGGCGGCCGCCTTGCCGGCCGCAACCTGCTGGCGGTCCTGCGCCATCCGCCGCTGCTTGAGCAGATCGAGGCGATCCGCCAGGGACGGGAGCTGGAAGAGGGCGAGGAAGGCGGCCTTGACGCCCCTTTGCGTCTCGATATCGGCCATGAAACTGAATATCAGGCCGTTGTGGTACCCTTGCACCCGCAGATTGCCCCGGTGGCGGGCAGGCCGCGCGTCACTGGGCGCGAGGAAGGCGACCTGCTGATCCTGCTGCGCGACGTGACGGCGGCCCGGCGGCTCGACAACCTGCGCAGCGACTTCATTGCCAATGTCAGCCATGAATTGAAGACGCCGCTGGCGACGTTGCTTGGCTTCATCGAGACCATGCGCGGTCCGGCCAAGGACGATCCCAAGGCGCAGGAACGCTTCCTCGGCATCATGCACGACCAGGCCAGTCGCATGACCCGCATGGTCTCCGATCTCCTGTCACTGAGCCGCATCGAATTGCATGAGCATAGCCGGCCGCGCGGCACCACCGATCTCGCGCGGGTGCTGGGTTCGGTGGCTGATGGCCTCAGCTGGAAGGCGCAGAACCGCAAGATCAAGCTCTGCCTGCCGGATCCCGACCTGCTGCCCTGCGTGCCCGGGGACAGCGACGAACTCACCCAGGTGTTCCAGAACCTGATCGATAACGCCATCAAATACAGCCGCGAGAGCAGCAAGGTGTCGGTCGAGGCCAGTATCGTCACCGACCCGGTCCAGCTGAAAAGTCGCCTCACCGGCCTGCGCGACCCCAAGGGCATGGTGGCGATCACCATCCGCGACCAGGGCGAGGGCATCGCCCGCCAGCATCTGCCGCGTCTGACCGAGCGTTTCTACCGGGTCGATGCCGCCCGCTCGCGCGATATGGGGGGCACCGGGCTCGGCCTCGCCATCGTCAAGCACATCGTCAACCATCACCGCGGCAGCCTGGACATCGATTCGGTGCTGGGCGAGGGCAGCACCTTCACCGTCTATCTGCCCCTGCCGGAATAGCGATTGGCCGTCGATCGCGTGCTGCGGTATCCGGGCCGATCGCAGAATCGACCTGAGAATCGGCCGTCATGACGGACAAAAAGTGGCGCTGATTCTTCCCGCGCATGGCAAAATTATTATTTTAAATCATCTCGTTAATGGCCGTCACACGTTTGTCACCAAAGTGTCGTAATAGACGAGCGTCGCTCGCATGAAAGTCTTGCTCGTCCGGCCTGGACGGGGTCAGGCTGGGTGCCGGCAAGACACCTTGCCAGCTTGACCGATGCGGTCCGGCGCGCGGTGCGCAGCTGAGCAGGATGAACAGAAGCCGATTGGGACAGCCGATGGGCGATCGGCGTTAGTGGAGAAGGCAATGACGACGACCATGAGCGACCATACCGTCAAATCATTCGATAACGATCTGCAGCATCTCAGCCAGGTATTGGCCGAAATGGGCGGTCTGGCTGAATCACAGCTGAGTTCGGCGATCGACGCCCTGGTGCGGCGCGACAGCGAACTGGCCGCCCGTGTCGTGCAAGCCGACAAGCGCATCGACGATCTCGAACAGGAAATCGGCAATTTCACCGTCCGCATCCTGGCCCTGCGCCAGCCGATGGCCCAGGACCTGCGCGAGGTGGTGGCGGCGATCAAGATCGCGGCCGATCTGGAACGCATCGGCGATTATGCCAAGAACATCGCCAAGCGGGCGCTGATCCTCAATCAGAGCCAGCCGCTGCGCCCCGTGGCCTCGATCCCGCGCATGGGGATCCTCGCTCAGCAGATCGTCAAGGGCGTGCTCGACGCCTATATGGAAAAGGACGCCGATCGCGCCCAGGCCGCCTGGCGCCGCGACGAAGACGTCGATGAAATGTACAACAGCCTGTTCCGCGAGCTTCTCACCTATATGATGGAAGACCCGCGCAACATCAGCCCCTGCACGCATCTGTTGTTCATCGCCAAGAACATCGAGCGTATCGGCGATCACGCCACCAACATCGCCGAAATCATCTATTTCCTGGTCCACGGCAAGAGCCTGGATGAATCTCGCCCCAAGGGAGATACCACGAATGTTGCAATCGGCGACTGACCGCAATCGACCCCCGATGAACGCTCCCCGTGATGGCCAGACCGGCCAAACCGCCCAGCCGTTGATCCTGATCGTCGAGGATGAGGTCGCGCTCGTCACGCTGCTGCGCTACAACCTGGAACGCGAAGGCTTTCGTGTCCTGGAAGCCGGCAATGGCGAAGAAGCCCTGCTGCTGATCAAGGAACAGCGCCCCGATCTCGTGCTGCTCGACTGGATGCTCCCCATCCTCTCCGGCATCGAGATCTGCCGCCAGATCCGCCGCAGCCCGGAGCATCGCCTGACCCCCGTCATCATGCTGACGGCGCGTGGCGAAGAGGGCGACAAATTGCGCGGTCTCGAAGTCGGCGCCGACGACTACGTGACCAAGCCCTTCAGCCCCAGCGAATTGGTGGCCCGTGTCCGAGCGGTTCTCCGCCGGGCCAAGCCGCAGCCGCAGGGCGAGACCCTGGCCTATCGCGACCTCAACATGGACCTCATTACCCATCGCGTGCGCCGCGATGGCCGCGAGATCCATCTTGGGCCGACCGAGTTCCGTCTGCTCAAGTTCCTGATGGAAAACCAGGGCCGGGTCTTCAGCCGCGAGCAGCTGCTGGATTCGGTCTGGGGCCGCGACATCTATGTCGAGCCGCGCACCGTCGACGTGCATATCCGCCGCCTGCGCAAGGCGATCAATATCGAAGGGGCAAGTGACCTCGTCCGCACCGTGCGGTCGGCCGGCTACGCCCTCGACGCCGAAGACTGAGTTGAAAGTCCCGCTGGTCGAGAGGCCGGCGGGCGACATGGTTCCCTGACCAGACTGGACCCGGCCCCGCTCGGCCGGGTCTTTTTATTTTCCGATTTCTCCCCGGCCTTTGATGTGGATCAAGGTCCTTCTTTTACTAAGGGTAAAAAATATTTATCCTAGAGAAATCGCCAGATCCGATTTCCGGCGATTATTGCCGGCAGTTTCCCTGGCGTTTGCGCATCAAACGGGCCGATCGGGCCCGGCAACGGGGAGGTGAGGAATGCCGAAGAATATTCTGTGTGCCGTCGATGGATCGGATATCGCCGACCGGGCGGCTGCCTGCGCAGCCCAGTTGGCCAAGGAGACCGGGGGAAAGCTGACCTTGGTCAATGTCAACACGGTGCCCAGCGAAAGGATGGCCCAGACCTATTTCTGGGATGAAAAGCTGGTCAGCGCCATCGATGCCCAGATCCACCGCCAGCTCGCGCTGGCTTCCAAGGCAGCCGCCAAGCAGGGGATCGCCGCGGCGGACGCGGTGGTGATCACCGGCAGCAAGGTGGCGGCCGCCATCGTCGCTTATGCCGATGCCAAGCAATTCGACCATATCGTCATCGGCACCGGTGTCACCACGGAGCTGGAGCGCCTGTTCCTGGGCTCAGTGGCGACCGATGTCGTCGCCCGGGCCCATTGCCCGGTCACCATCGTTCGGTAGCCGCGCCGCTATATCTCAGTGCCGGAAATGCCTGAGGCCGGTGAAGACCATAGCGAGGCCGGCCTCATCCGCGGCGGCGATCACTTCGTCGTCGCGCATCGAGCCACCCGGCTGGATCACCGCCGTGGCGCCGGCTTCCGCTGCCGCCAGCAATCCGTCGGCAAAGGGGAAGAAGGCATCTGACGCCACCACCGCGCCCGTGGCCCAGCTCTGCGCGTCACCGGCGGTCTTGGCCGCTTCCGCTGCTTTCCAGGCGGCGATGCGGCTGGAATCGACCCGGCTCATCTGCCCGGCACCGATGCCGACGGTGGCGCCCGCCTTGGCATAGACGATGGCATTCGACTTCACATGCTTGGCGACGCGCATGGCGAAGATGAGATCGGCAAGCTCGGCCGCATTCGGCGCCCGCTTGGTGACGACTTTGAGCGCATTCGGATCGACGCGGCCATTATCACGGCTCTGCGCCAGGAAGCCGCCGGCGAGGCTCTTGAAGATGAGGCCCGGCGCGGCGGGATCGGGCAGGCCGCCGGTTTCCAGCACGCGCAGATTCTTCTTCTTGGCGAGCACGGCCTGCGCTTCGGCGCTCACCTTAGGGGCGATGATCACTTCCGAGAAGACCTGGCTGATCAGATCGGCCGTGGCGGCATCGAGCTCGCGATTGACGGCGATGATGCCGCCGAAGGCGCTGACCGTATCGCAAGCGAAGGCGCGGCGATAGGCGCCGGCGAGATCGCTGCCGGTGGCCACGCCGCAGGGATTGGCATGCTTGATGATGGCGACGGCCGGCTCGGCGAACTCCGCCACCGCCTCGAAGGCGGCATCGGTATCGTTGAGATTGTTGTAGCTGAGTTCCTTGCCCTGCAGCTGCTTCGCCGTGGCGATGCCGAAACGCTGCTCCGATGTCGCATAGAAAGCGGCGCGTTGATGCGGGTTCTCGCCATAGCGGAGTTCGCTGCGACGCTGGCCGGCGATGCTCAGGCGGTCGGGGAAGGTGATCTCCTCCTCTTCCGCCATCCAGCGGCTGATCGCCGCGTCATAGGAAGCCGTGCGGGCATAGGCGTCGAGGGCGAGGCGCCGGCGCAGTTTCAGGCTGGTGGCGCCGCCGAGGGCAGCCATCTCCGCCATCACCGCGTCATAGTCCTTGGGATCGGTGATGATGGCGACGAATTCATGATTCTTGGCGGCGGCGCGGATCATCGCCGGGCCGCCGATATCGATATTCTCGATGCAGGTGTCGCGGTCCGCGCCCTTCGCCACCGTCGCTTCGAAGGGATAGAGATTGACCACCACCATGTCGATGTCGGCGATCTTGTGCTCGCGCTGGGCATCGATGTGATGCTGCAGGTCGCGCCGCGCCAGGATGCCGCCATGGATGGTGGGATGCAGCGTCTTCACGCGGCCATCCATGATCTCCGGGAAGCCGGTATGGTCGGAGACTTCCTTGACCGGAATGCCGGCCTCGGCGATCGCCTTGGCCGAGCCGCCGGTCGAGAGGATCTCGACATGGCGATCGGCGAGGAATTTCGCGAAGGGAATGAGATCGGTCTTGTCG
>Ga0209455_1000283_pt1 | contig 54701 bp, 57 predicted proteins | sample AraplaCol_mCL_r2_FD_184275 | JGI IMG/M metagenome (GOLD analysis project Ga0209455, IMG submission 184275) | Arabidopsis root microbial communities from North Carolina, USA - plate scrape CL_Col_mCL_r2 (SPAdes) (version 2) | ecosystem: Host-associated > Plants > Roots > Endosphere | place: USA... | reverse complement strand
CGGGCCGGCGTCGAAGGCGACGGCGTCCCAGCCGGCGCGCGCCAGGCGCTGCAGCATCACCGAGCCTCCGGCGCCGCAGCCGACGATGGCGATATCGACCTCGTCGCTGTCGGCGAACCGCCGCATCTGGTGCCGCAGCCGGGGTTCCTCCCGGGAGCCGTCGGGCGTGAGCAGCCACGCGGAGTCATTGCGCTCGCGGACCGTGCTCATGAGCCGGCCGTCCCGGTGCGCGGTATGTCGCCGGGCTGCGCGTCGGCGACCTCGAACGGCTCGCGGCTGTCCACGCCGAGGTTCTTGTAGCCGCGGGGGAACGCCGGCCCGGCGAAGCCGATCTCGTCCCAGGCGGCCGGATGACTGTAGAAGGCGGTGCAGGCGTAACGCGTCCAGAGACTCCAGATGCGCGCGCGGTGGAAGCCGCGCCATTCGCCGTCGCCGTCTTTGATGCCGGAGAGGAGGCCGAGCTGCTGCTCCTCGTCGCACGCGGCGAAGGCGCGGCCGTGCACCGCGTGGGCCTCCGCGTCCAGGGCGGCGAGGCTCGTCCGCCACACCTCCCAGTCGTCGGCCATCGAGTCGTAGTGCCAGCCGTCGGTCTCCTTCGCGGCCAGCCGGGCGTCCACCATCGCGGTCACCGGAACCCGGCGATCCTCGGCATGCTGGTCCAGCAGGCGGTCGAACAGGGCGGTCGCGGCCGCCTCCTGCACCGCGTCGAAGAACCGGATGTCCGGCGGACGGCCGACCCGGGAGAACACCACCGAGCGCGTCTCCTCGTCCCAGTGCTCGGCCTGGTCGAGCACGTGAAAACCGGGGAAGCGCTCGGGGACGCCGTCGCTCGGGGTGTGCGCGGTCACTTCTCGCGCCTCAGGACGGCGGCCAGCAGGCCCATCCCGCCGACCAGGGTGACCAGCAGCGGAGCGAGCAGAGGAGGACCCATCTCCAGGTTGTAGCGCAGGTTCCGCCAGCCGCCGGGCTTCTGCCCGACGCCACGGGCATGCAGCCAGACGCCCTGCAGACCGTTCGCCACGATCGTGGCTGCGGCGATCGGGAGCGCCGTCTTCGCGGCCGTCCTGCTGAAGAACCCCGCCACCCCGGCGACCGCGCCGATCGGCCCCAGGATCACGGGAGCCCACATCCACCGGTTGCCGAAGCTCGCCTTGTCGTGCTCGAAGTAGATCTCGGCGGCGGTCACCACGGCGCCCGCGGCCGTCAGGGCCGACAGCGAGCGCTCGAACCGCCCGGTCTCCACATCGCGGACCAACCGATCGACGCCGCGCACGACCTCCTTCCGCCGCGCCCCGCCACCCCGGCTCTTGTGCGTCATCGCCGCCTCCAATCGATTGCTTTATCGCAAGCGTTGCACTTCGCAAGGGCGTGGGCTAGTCCCTCGGAGTACCTTTTCAGGCTTAAGTCGCGCGAGGTGAGCGGGCGCCTGAATTGCAAATTGCGAGAATTGCGAGTTCGCAATGTCTCGGGGTCATACTTGAACCGTGAAACCCTCTTCGGAACCCGCTGAGGCCGTCGACGCGGCGATCGCTGCCGCGAACGTCCTGATGGGCGTCGCCGCCCGGTCGGTTCAGAGAGTGGAGGACGAGGTGAACAGTTTGCAACTGCGGGTGCTGATGCTGATCGAACTCGACGGTCCCCAATCGCCGGGCGCGATCGCGACGGAGCTGGGCGTTCACCCTTCCAATGCCACACGCACCTGCGACAAGCTGGTACAGGCCGACCTGATCTCGCGGGCCGAGGACCCGCAGGATCGACGCTTCATCCGCCTGGAACTCACGCGCCGCGGCACGGCGCTGGTCGAGAAGGTCATCGCGGACCGACGCGAGGCGCTGGCGGGCATCCTGCGGGAGCTTTCTGCTGCTCAACTCGATCAGGTTGTTCTCGGCCTACAGGTCTTCGCCGAGGCTGCGGGCGCCGAGCCCGCGCGCGACGGCCGGTTCACCCTTGGCTCGCGCTGACCGACGCTCGCGGCTAGGGCTTACCAGCCGCAACTGCCCAGCGTGCCTGTGATGCTTGGGGCATGGATGTTGCGGGTCTGCAGGAAGAAGTTGAAGCTGTCTCAGCCTCTTATGCTGAGCGTCACGGGATCAACCGGACTGACGATTGGTTCGTGCTCAAGCTGGGGGAGGAGGTCGGTGAGCTGACTCAGGCGTATCTAGCCAAAAACGGTCAGGCTCGCGACAAGGGACGCAGCGACGCGCAGATTGAACAGGACTTTCGCGCCGAGCTTTCCGATGTCCTTGCTCACGTGCTTCTCCTCGCTCAGCGATTCGAGGTCGACCTGGTCTCCGAAGTCGAGCGGAAGTGGCTGGTGTGGAAAGCTGGGCGTACGAATGCATAACGAGTCGTGGACAAACTAATTGGCGGGAGCCCAGGACAAAGTACTGGCGGAGATTGGTTCGAGCTTGGCTGAACGGACAGTTTGCGTTGGCAGTCGCCAGCAGCTTGAACGCTGACCCACTGAACTCTCTGGCTAGGAACGGCCCGCGTCAGCGAAATAGGAGCCGAGTCGGAGGCTCGCTCACTCCGTGAAGCACCTTCGCGTTTTCATTTCTCGTATCATTCGCGCTCGTTGCGGGACGGTAATCACCATCGTCGCCCTAGCGGTCACCTTCCCGTCCGGGGGCCCCAGCCTGACGACGCCTCCGCTTCGTTGGTGCGATCCAGGTTACGAGCGTTGAGGCGAGTGTGTTGGCAGGCACCAGGCCTGCACCCCCGTCAGGGGGAATGAACCGGCCGTAAGCGGGCCGAAATGCCAGTTCGTCGGCGGTGCCACGTTCTCGAACGACATCAGCGCCCACCATCCCTGATCCGCCTCGCCTGCTTCACAGATAGATCTGACCTGCTCCCGGGGTGAATCGCCTTGCGAACAAGGGAAACTACCGCTTGCGTCGAGCGATCAGGAACGCCACGACCAGGACCACGAACAGTGTCGTGAATACCGCGACAAAGGCCCCGGCACTGATTCCCATCCGTCCTCCTTGCGAATTCTCGCAAGACGACGGTATCAAAAATCGTCGTTCGAACCTCCAGTCCCGCAGGGGGATTGCTGAATGGGCGTTGCTTGAGGTTTGATTCGACGAGGCTGTCAGATGTGGGTGCGGGGGTGGTTGGGTCGGTAGGAGTCGGTGCCGGTCTGGATGGTGGTGCCGTTGAGGGTGCCGGTCGACGATGGCGGCGCAGAGGCGGGAATCGTGAAGATCTTGGTCTGCCGAACAGTTACGGATGGGTCCGAGAACGCCGACCTCACCGCCGGCAAGGTCGGCGAGACCCGTGGTTGCGCCTGGACTCGAGCCAAAAGGGCTCCAGGAAATACCCAATGAGGGAGAAGTCCAGACCTATTGCGAAACAACCACGCCCGTACGCCCCGCGCGGACCAGCGGTTGAAGTTCTTATAGATCGTGTTCCAGTTCCCAAACCGCTCCGGCACGTCCCGCCACGGCGCCCCGGTGCGGAACCGCCACACTGTCGCCTCGACCACCGTGCGTCGATCCACCGGCGGCCGCCCCGCCGACTTCGCCGTCTTTAATAGCGGACCGATCACCGCCCACGCCTCATTCGAGACTCGCCCACGAGGCGGCCGAGGACGTTTAGCAACACGGCCTAGTCGCTGTGGCCTTGCGCTGCTGCCGCAGCCTGGAAACGCTCCCGCGGATCGCGGGCGAGCGGGGTCGGCGTGGGATCGCGTGACGTCAGGAAGTTGCCGATCCAGCCGAGCACGAGGCGCACGCGGCCTCCTGGGCTCGGCAAAGCAGCGGCGTGATAGAGCTTGTCCGCGGCCCAGGCCGGTGCGCCGCGCAATCGCACACCGCGGATCACCGCCGCGCCACGCGCGCCGCCGTAGCTGGCGAGCGTCCCCAGCGAGGTGTGCTGGTAGTCGCGTGCCGGTCGCCCGTCGAGGGTGCGGCGAAGGTTCTCTGCGAGCACCCGCGCCTGTCGGACGGCGTTCTGCGCGTTCGGCGGATAGTAGGCGTGCTGCTTCTTCCGGGTCAGGTCGGGGACCTGCGCGTCGTCCCCGAGCGCCCACACCCCCTCGAGCGGAGTGCCGCTGTCGTGGACGGCCTGGAGGCGGGCGTTGCATCGCACATGACCCTTGGGGCCGCGGGGCACGTCGGCATGATCGAGCACCGGGTTGGGTGTGACCCCTGCGACCCAGACGATCGTGTCGGCCGGGTGGGTCTCGCCGTTCGAGAGGGTGACCTGGCCGTTCTCGCAACTGGTCATCTCGGTGTTCAGCAGCACATCGATGTGCCGGCGGTGCAACAGTTGCAGCGTCCAGGTGGACAGCTGCTCCGGGAGCTCCGCGGCGATGCGCCCCGCCGCCTCGACCAGGAGCCACCGCATTTCCTCAGCGGCCAGCCCGGGGAAGCGAACGAACTCGGCGGCCGCCAGGCGTTGGAGCTCGGCGATGGCTTCCACGCCGGTGTAACCTCCGCCGACGAACACGAAGGTGAGTGCCCTGCGGCGCTCCGCGGGGTCCGACGCCGCCGAAGCGAACCGGATACGACCGATAACCTGGTCGTGCAGGAACTCCGCCTCTTCGATGCTCGAGAAGCCGATGGCGTTCTGGGCGAGACCCGGCACGGGCATCGTCTTCGTCACGGCGCCGAGCGCGAACACCACCTGGTCGTAGTGCAGCGGACGCTCGGTCCCGTCCAAGGCGCGGACGATGGCGATCTTGGCCGAGGTGTCGACCGACTCCAGTGATCCGGCGACTAGGTCGGCGTGCTTCAGCCGCCGCCGAAGCGGCACGGCAGTCTCACGGGGCCGCGTCTCGCCTCCGGCGACCTCCGGGAGCAGCGGCTTGTAGGTCAGGTACGGGTCCGGTTCCACGACGGTGAGCCGCATCCGGTTCGCCCGCACGTCGCCGCGAAGCTCCCTCGCGAGGGTGAAGCCGGCAAACCCTGCTCCCAGGATGAGGATGTGCGGTGCGCTCATCGGGCCCTCGCCTTCGTTGCTTGCGTCGTGTCGATCGGGATTCGATCGCGGGTTGTGCCCGCCTCGCCGGCGAGCAGGTGGAAGGCGCTTCGCACCAGCGCGAAGTGGCTATAGGCCTGAGGCATGTTGCCTAGCTGCTGGTCCCGGTGCGGGTCCCACTCCTCGCTCAGCAGGCCGACATCGTTGCGAAGGGTCAGTATCCGTTCGAACAGGTCCTCCGCTTCATCGCGGCGGCCGGCGCCGACGAGAGCGTCGACCATCCAGAATGAGCAGAGGATGAACACCCCCTCGTCGCCCGTGAGGCCGTCGTCGCTCGCACCGGGACGGTAGCGCAAGACGAAGCCGTCCTCGGTGAGGCCCTGTTGGATGGCCTCGATGGTCCCGAGGACACGCTTGTCGTCGGGTGCCAGGAAACCCACCCGAGGGATCAGCAGTAGGGAGGCGTCCAGTTCACTCGAGCCGTATGCCTGCACGAACGTGTTGCGCGAGGCGTCATACCCGTTTGCCAGGATGTCCCGACGAATCGCCGCGCGCGTCCTCTCCCAGCTCCTGATCGGCCCGGGGAGGTCGAAGCGACGCGCCCCTTCGATCATGCGATCGAAAGCTACCCAGGCCATGACCTTGGAGTGCGTGAAATGCCGACGCGGGCCACGCATCTCCCAGAGTCCGTTGTCGGGTTCCTGCCACCGCTCGGTGAGATGGTCGAGAAGAGCGACTTGGAGTCGCCAGACGTCGTCACTGGAGCCGATCGTCGACCGCGTGAGCGCCAAGCCGTCGAGGACCTCGCCCCACACGTCCAACTGGAGTTGTTCGGACGCCGCGTTGCCGACGCGCACCGGGGTCGAGTCGTCAAAGCCGCGGAGCCAGTCGAGCGTCTGCTCCGGAAGCCGCCTGCGCCCATCCAGCCCGTACATGATCCGCAGCTCCGCCGGGTCGCCGGCGATCGCGCGCACCAGCCAGTCCCGCCAGGCGCGGGCCTCGTCGGTGTACCCGGCGGTGAGCAACGACTGGAGTGCAAGCGCCGCGTCACGCAACCAGCAGAACCGATAGTCCCAGTTGCGCGCGCCTCCCGGCTGTTCGGGCAGGGAGGTGGTGGGCGCCGCGACGATGCCGCCCGTGGGCAGATAGGTCAGCGCCTTGAGCGTGATCAGTGAACGTTGCACGGCGTCCCGGTGCGGCCCGTACACGAGGCTCTGCGCGCTCCACCGGGTCCAGAACAACTCCGTCGACGCCAGCGCCTCGTCGGGATCGGTCGGCGACGGCGGCTGCTCATGGCTCGGATACCAGGTCATCACGAACGACACCCGGTCGCCGGCGGCGACATCGAACTCGGCGACGGTGCGAAGATCACGGCCGGAGAGCGGGACGTCCGAGGCGACGAGGACGGCGTCCGGCCCGGCCACGGCTCGGATTCCCCGCTCGGAGTGCGTCACCCACGGGACGACGTGGCCGTAGTCGAATCGCAGCACCAGTTCGGTGCCCATCCGCACTGTTCCCGATAGCCCTTCGACGATCCGCACGAGGTCGGCGCTGCGGTCGCGCACCGGCATGAAGTCGGTGACCCTGACCTGCCCATCCGCCGTCTCCCACTCGGTCTCGAGGATGAGCGTGTCATCACGGTAACGGCGTCGAGTCGAGCGGCCTCCACCGATCGGCGCCACCTGCCACCTCCCGGCCGAAGCGTCGTCGAGAAGAGCGGCGAAGCAGGCCCCCGAGTCGAACCGTGGAAGGCACAGCCAGTCGACGGACCCGTCGACCGAGACCAGTGCAGCCGTATGCAGGTCGCCGATGAGGGCGTAGTCCTCGATCCGTGGCGAGGTCACAGACCGCCGCCGCCGTGCATGATGCCGCCATCAACGAACACCGTCGTGGCGGTCAGGTATCTCGCCTGGTCCGAGATGACGAACGCAACCACCTCGCCGATCTCCGCCGGGTCCGCCACATGCCGCAGCGGGATGGAGTTTTCCAGCTTCTGGCGAAGCGAATCGTCCGTCATCGTCTGCTCGTTGATCGGCGTGTCCACCGCTCCCGGCGCGACGCCGACCACGCGTATCTGCTGGGGGCCGAGCTCGACGCCGGCGGTGCGGGTGAGCATCCGCATCCCGCCCTTGGAGACGCAATAGGCGAGGTTGCCGGGCATCGGCCAATCCTCGTGCACGGACGACATGTTGACCACGACACCGGGCGACCCTTGGCGCAGGAACTGCTTCGCCGCCCGTTGCGTGCCGAACACCGCGCTTTTGAGATTGATGGCCACGACCTCGTCCAATACCTCCTCGTCCAGTTCGAGGAGGCTGTGGCGCTTCTCGATACCGGCGTTGTTGACGAACGCGTCGAGCCGGCCGAACTCGTCGACCGCGGAGCCGATCAGCTTGTCGATGCCCTCCGTGGTCGTCACGTCTGCTTCGACCCCGATCGCGCGACCGCCGTCGGCCGTGATCTCCTTCACGAGTTCGGCCGCGTCCTCAGGATGCGCGATGTAGTCGATCACGACGGCTGCTCCGGCCGCGGCGATGGCGCGGACGATCGCCATTCCGATGCCGCTGTTGCCGCCTGTCACGACGACGCTCTTCCCGTTCAGGTCCATTGCTCAGCTACCTCGTTCATGCGCCCCATTGAACACTTTATTTGCGAATATGCAATAGTTGCAAACTAGTAGCACCTGAATGATCCGACGCTCGCCGAGACTTCGAGGGGGCATGCCCACACTTTGATGTCAACCCCGTCGGACGCCCGTCGCCATGCGGGGCTGCGTTGCACGCGTCGCGTCGACTGCGGCGTTGCACGCGTCCCGTCGACTTCGGAAGGCAAGCCATGACCGCCAAACTGAACCGCACGGCACTCGAACACGCCCGCTCCCTCGTCGGGGAAGAGCCGGATCGTGCGCGACGGACGCGACGACTGGAGCGAGCCCGCTTCGAGCGCCGACGACGAGAACTTACGCCGGCTGCATCGGTGCGCGGTCATCTCGCTGGAGAGCCGTGCGGCGCAGACCGACCACGACGAGATCGCCCGCGTGGCCAAGCAGCTCCTCGACCAGATCGACGGCTGAAGAACCTCCGTCACGCCACGCGGGTCAGATCCGCGAGTGGGACTCCGGCGTCGCGCAGCCGGTCGATGCGAATGGGCGTTCACATTCATTCCCGCGACGACGCGCTCGCCTCGGATCCAGAAGGCGCTGATACGTGGCGCCGACGACATCAGGGCGGATCGGCGGGGTCCCCAGGGTAAGTGATCTGCCGTCCGTCGACCTGAGCGAAGGACGTGAGCATATGCGGTTTTGCGTTGGTTTTCGAGAAGATGTGCCTGATATTGAAGTGGCGGATGAGCAGGGCATCCGCGATGAGCGAGCGGTGGCATCGCCACGGAACCGCCTCGGCGCACATGACGACAACAACAGTGTCCTCGGCGAACGTGATCAGTTCGTTCAAGCCAGTCAAGAACGAGGGCGTTTGCATGTAGTCGGCGTACGCCCTGAACGATGCATTGCGCCACCCGCCATTCAGATCCGTCCGGTTGCCATGTCGGCGGCCGCCGAGTTTCTCGTTGAGCCGGTATCCAAGGTCGACCGCAGCGAGCTCTGTCGGCAGCACGTCGATCGCGTACTGCGGATTGTGCCGCGACTTCGGGATGCTCCGCACGTCAACGACCATCTGGACGCCGTGCGCTCTCACCATCTCGACAAATTCCGGAAACGGATGCGAGGAATGGCCGACCGTGAATATCGGGTTCCCGCTCACTGCATTCCCCCAGGTGTCGCTGCCGCCTTCAGCACATTGACTGGAGTGAGTCCACCACTCCCGACCGGCGTGCACCGAGCGACGTCCCCGGCTACCCTCGTCACGGCAGCTGCTCTATCGCAACCATTGCATTTTCGCAATGAATACTACTACCATGGGGGGGAGTGGCGCTCGGAGACTGCCGCCCGAACAGCACCTCGACGACTAGCGGGCCGCGCGCCCGATCGCCCCGAAAGTAGACGCCTCCATTGCTTCTCGCCGACTCCGGATTCTCCGGGCCGTCCATCAACGACTTCTTCCCGCCCGCACTCTTCTTCGCTGGGACACCATTCGAAGTCAACCGAGTCACCATCATCCGCCTCGTCGCCACACTCGCGATCGTGTTCGTCTTCGGTCTGGGTACGAGGCGCATGAAGGTTGTGCCCAGTCGCTGGCAAAGCATCGTCGAACTCGGGTTGGACTTCGTCCGCGTCAACATCGCTGAGGATCTGTTGGGCAAGAAGGACGGCAGACGATTCCTGCCACTGTTGACCACGATCTTCTTTATGGTTCTGTTCTTCAACCTCACGAGCATCGTCCCTGGACTGAATATGGCAGGGTCCGCGGTGATCGGCGTGCCCTTGGTCCTCGCCATCGTCACTTACGGGACGTTTATCTACGCCGGCATCCAACACAGCCCGGCTGGGTTCTTCCGCAACGCGTTGTTCCCACCGGGGGTTCCATGGCCGTTGTACATCATCGTCACGCCCATCGAGCTGATTTCCATCTTCTTAGTGCGGCCGGTAACGCTCATCCTGCGTTTGATGATGAACATGGTGGTTGGGCATCTGCTACTCGTGCTGTTCTTCTCCGGCACCGAATGGTTCTTGTTCGAGTCCCAGGGGTTGTTCAAGCTGTTCAGTATCGGCACCATAACGTTCGCGTTGGCGTTCACCTTGATGGAAATCCTTGTCGCGGTATTGCAGGCGTACATCTTTGCGTTGCTTACCGGCGTCTACATCCAACTCGCGGTCGCCGACACGCATTGATATACGGATCTCCTTGTCGAGAGAGTCGTTCGTCGAGATGGTCCTCGCAAGCCTCGTCGCGGTGGCGAAAGAGACACCCAATTGACCCGACTAACTTACGCCGGGGTTCTTTCACACTCAGAAGCGGCGATACGGGACAGTCAGAGCGCTGCTCCAAACGCTTAGCGGGAAAGTTGCGCGCGACGAGACAAGGCCAGACGACAGGATCCAGGAGCAACGAAGGAAGGCAAGAAGGAATGAGACCTGAGGGAGGACAAGTGGAGGAGCGAATAGGACTCGACAAATAGGACACGAATCGAAGAGCGTAGATCGGATGCTAAGAGCGGATGCACGCAGGCACTTAAGTGGAACGGCCCGAGCCAGCCGCGGTCCCAAAGGGCTCCCGCGTCAACACGGTTGCCTCCATGTCCCCGGCGTTCGACGCCGAGCGATCCGCATTGCGCAACCCTGATCCTCGTGGACAACGGTGTCTACTTGCGACGGTGCCACATGGCGATGCGGGGTGTCTGAGTAGTGGCCCCGCGTCGTAACCCGAGACGATGACGGGGCCACTTTCATGGCCTTATGCCGATGGTCGAGGACGCCGCAGGCGGCGCAGTGCTGATGAGGTTTGAGGGCCTTTCCGCCGCTCGATCGTAGCTCGTTCCCGGTGCTCCGTGCCGGGCTTTCGCGGCATATGCTCACTCCGCTGCGCTCCGCTCCGCTATTCCACCGACCCGGCACTGCGCGCCTCCCACTCGCTCTCGATCACTCGCCGGAAAGGCGCTCAAAACGATCGACCTTGGGAGTGAGTGGGATGCGGGTATTCGTCATCGACACCAGCAACATGGCACCGGAACTGCAGGGCGGACTCCTCGGCGTGGAAGGGTCCTCGAACCCGACCGCAGCGGAGAAGCAGGAATGCGTTGAGACTGTCAGCACATACGTGATGGACGGGTGGGCGATCGCTGCCGACCCGCACACTGTGATCGGCTGGCTCGGCGCCCTCACCGCGGAGACGGCTTGCGTGCCCTTGGTCAACCTCACCCGGCTCTCTCTAGGTCAACCCGCGCAGCACTCCGCACATCTCTGACCTACCGACTGTCGACTCTGCCACGCGGCCGGGTGGTTTGGAGTGTTGGGAAGCCGGATGCCCGGCCGCGGGATGTGGTCGGGCAGTGACCCGATTCTGCGAATGTCCGATTTGCGCGTCAAAACCGGCTGGGAATCACAACGTGTAGGTATGAGGGCACCGGTTTCGAGGACGGCACCACGGCGCAGTTCGCCGTTCGCTGCGCTGGAAGTCTCGCCGAGCTCACAGCAGAAGTGGCCAGCACTTCCCTTGTGCACTAATGCGGCGGCGCGATCGAACACGCTGAGCTGCAGTCGTCTCAGGCTCGCGTCGGTGGTTAAGAGGACGATGATCGCGTGGTCTCTTGATACGGCTAACGACGAGGAGAAACGCCCCGATTCCGATCAATTTCTAGCGGGTTTCGGACATTTGGGCTGTTTGCGCGCCAAAACCGCCTTGGAACCGGAAGTTCTAAGTAGAGGGACTCTTTTTGGAAAGGACAACACTGTCCAGTTCGGGAAGTCCACGACGAAGTTAGCGGGAGGTGAGTGCAGGTGCGAGGCGGAGTAGCAAGATGGAAGCGGGGACAGTCCTCCCACGGCGTCAAGCAAGCGGTCAACTACGCCTTCAGCGGTGTCTGTGACGCAACCCTCACCGCCAAGACCGCCGACGGGGTCATAGCCGCCGCCGGCTACGCGGGCGCCGTCATGACCCGGTACATCGTCGAGAACGGCGCCATCCGCGACGACCTCCTCACCCGCGACCAACTCAAAGACTGGGTCGACGGACTCGACCCCCTCAACGGGGAACGCCGCGGCCGAGACCTTGAGTCCCCCGTCGCCGATCTGGTCTTGGATGCGACGATCAACGCCCCGAAGTCGTTCTCCATCGCCGCGATGCTCGACCCCGACCTGGCCGCCGCGTACGAAGACCTCCAAGATCGACTCCGCGACCGGATTGTGAAGCTCTGGCAGTCCGAGCTGAACGCCCGCCGTGGCAAAGGCGGCGCCATCCGCGAAGACCTGGCCCGGATCGAAGTCGTCGAACTCCGCCACGAACGCTCCCGCTCCCTGGACCCGCACAAGCACCGCCACCTCTGGCTGAACGTCAAAGTCCAAGGGCAAGATGGCAAGTGGTCCAACATCGACACGAGGGTGGCGTTGCGGTTTCAGAACGTGATCAACGCAGAGGGCGACCTCGCCTCCCGCACCGACCCCACCTGGATCACCGCTCTCGCATCTAAGGGGTTCACCCTCAATGAGGACGGGGAGATCGCCCAACTGCAGCACCTGGTGCGACCTTTGTCGAAGCGGTCCGCACAGATCGAAGCCAACAAGACCACCCGCACCGCCTGGTGGAAGCAGCAGCACCCGGGTCAGGAACCCTCGCATGACGTGTTGAACCAGATCGACCGATGGGCGTGGGCCACCGGCCGACCCGACAAACCCCGTGACCTGGACGAAAACGATTGGGCGGAGCTGATCCGTCGGGAGCTGACGGCGGCTGATCCGGCAATGAGTCAAGAACGCGGCGCCGTTTCCGCTGCTGGTGCTTCGATCGAGGACTTGGATCTGGAGCTTTTGGCAGCCCAGGCCGTTGTCGACGCGGATGCCCGCTCGACGGGCACGGGTGGCCGGTTCAGCGACATGGACATCCGGGCCGGCGCGATTCGCGCGATCGCGACAACGGGCGTTGTGGCGGATCGCAGTGAGCTCGCTGCAACCGTCGATGTGGTCGCGGAGGCGGCTGCTCGCACCTACACGGTGACATTGTTGAACGAACCTGATATCCCGAAGCACGTGAAGCATCGGATGGCCACTTCGGCTGTTGTCGCGAAGACCGCCCTTGCCAATCGAATCGAGGCGATGGCGGCGCCAGGGGATGCCGTTCCGACCCGCGAGATCACCGCAATCGCCCATGCGCTCGACCCCGAGCGCGTGCTGGACGGCGACCAGACCGACGGTGCCGCCGCGCTCGCCGGGACCGCCTCGATCGTCTCTATCACCGGGGCCGCTGGAACGGGCAAGACCACAATGCTCAAGGTCGCCGGCTCCGCCCTTCGCCGGCACGGCCGAAACATGATCATCGTGGCTCCCACCAAGAAGGCCTCCACCGTCGCCGGACGGGAAACGGACAGCGCCGCCTCCTCCCTCCACCAGCTGCTCTACGACTATGGATGGCGCTGGACGACGCGCCCCTCCGGCAGCACCGAGTGGACGCGACTGCTCCCCGGCTCGGTCGACACCACGACGGGTGCCGAGTATCGCGGGCCTCGGATCCCTATACGGCCGGGCGACAGGATCGTCGTCGATGAGGCCGGCATGCTCGATCTCGAAGCAGCGGCCGCCCTCATGGATGTCATCGAACGCACCCGGGCAACTGTTGCGGTCGTCGGCGACGATTACCAAGCTCTCCCCGTCGGGCACTCCGGTGCGATGGCATTGTTCCGATCTGCATCATTCGGGCGGATCGAACTCACGAATATTCACCGGTTCCGCGATACCGATTGGGCCGACCTCACCTTGCGACTTCGCGACGCCGACGGCGCTGAGGAAGGACGACGGATCGCTGCGGAGTTGATCGAAACCGGGCACGTGACACCAGTCAACACCGAGGTCGAAGCTCGGCAAACAATGGTCGATGGATGGTTCGAGGCGGTCCGACACGGACAGACGATCGCTCTCGTCACCGCCACCCATGCCGAAGCACAGCAAATCAACGACAGCATCCAGACGCAGCGCATCGCGTCAGGTGCACTAACCGCCGCTCGTCAGGTGCTCGGTCAGTCCGAACAACCATGTTTCGTGGGAGATGTTGTCCAGACAAGACGCAACGACAGCACGTACGGGGTGGAAAACCGTCAAACCTGGACCATCAAGAGCATCACCAAAGACCACGTGCTCCTGGCCAGCCTCACCGATTCGTCTCACCTGAGGAAAATCACGCAAGAATACGCCCGCTCGCACCTGCATCTCGGCTACGCCAGCACCGTGTACGGCGTCCAAGGAGAGACCACTGAGCGATCCATCGTGGGCCCCGGCGTCGACGCGGCTGGCCTTTACGTCGGCCTCACCCGAGGCCGCGGGAGAAACGAAGCGGTCGTCATTGCAGGAACTACACGCGCCGCAATCACCGAACTAGCCGATAGCATGCAACGCCAGCCGCGAGAAGAAACGCTCGAGAAATCCCGGATCGCCGCCCGCCGCGAACTCGCCCGCGCATCCCACTCCGACCGGACCCGAGTCTCGGCCCCTACCGAGGCCTCGTCACCGGCATTGCGCTACTGACCTGACCGCACTGTTACCTTGATACCAAGCCCGAGGCCAAGATTTTGAGCCCGAGCCGGTTCGCGCCTGCCAACGTCGCGTCGACCGCGTGGTACCAGAGGATCGCCACGCCAAGCGCGTCGGCCTGCTGCTGTGCCACCGGCCGCACGCCCCCACGCACGAAGATCAACGCCTGCCGACCATCGGAGGCGGCAAGCCTCGCAGCAGTCTCAACCGCGTCGACATCCAGATTCCCCCGTCGATTGTCGACCCATGCGAGATAGAGAGAACTGTAGAGATCGCAAAGCTGCCGCGCCGGATCACGCGTCGCGACAGTTTCCACCGCGCCCAGATAGATCATCCATTCGCGGCACAACTCGACCGCTTCATCGGCAGAGACACCAAACGGCCTCGGTGCCGGAGGCTCACCTTCCACTCCACCAGTTTGCCCGACGCCACGGTCACCCGGCCTGACGGAGCAGCCTTTGTGCCCATTCGTCAAAGCCTCCCCGCACAACGGTGACGGCCGTGTACCCGACAGCTCCGAGAATTGATTGCGCTGCGCGGGCTCGCGGTCCAGCTTTGCAGTAGAGGACGATGGGGCGCTCGAATGATGCGCCGTCGATCGAAGCATTTCGCCTGAGGCGGCTGAGCGGGACAAGGCGCGACTCTGGGATCCGACCGGCGGCCCACTCGTCTTCTTCTCGCACGTCGACGAGCTCGAATTCCGATCTCCCGGCGGACCGTTCTCGAAGCAGGTGCTCAAGTTCCGAGACGGTGATCGAGTCGTCATGATAGTCGGCCACGACTTTGGGATCGCATATGTCTGGTTCGTCGGCGAGGCGCGCGGCGACGTGTCGTTCCGGATCTCTCACGACATGAAGTTCCCGCCAGGAGGCCTCCTTGAGGTCAAAGGTCGCGAGCCTTCCCAGCAGGGATCGCCCGGTACCCGTGATGAGCTTGAGAGCCTCGGCAGCCATCATCGAGCCTGCAACGCCGCAGAGCATGCCGAAGACCCCCGCTTCCCCGCACAAGGGCGCTGACTCGGGTGGCGGTGAGTCGGGGAAGAGGTCGCGGTAGGTGGGTCCGTGCGCGCTCCAGAAGACGCTGACCTGCGCTTCGAATCGGAGGATGGATCCCCAGACGCAGGGCTTCCCGGTGATCTCTGCGGCGTCGGAGACGAGATAGCGGGTCGTGAAGTTGTCGGTCCCGTCAATGACCAGGTCGTACTGCTCGAACAGCTCTCTCGCGTCAGCGGGCGTGAGGCGGAAGGGATAGGTCTCTACCCGGACGCGCGGGTTGAGCGCTGCGATGGAGTCGCGCGCGGACTCGACCTTGAGCCGGCGGACGTCGCCGGCGCCGTGGATGACCTGGCGTTGGAGGTTGCTCGTCTCGACGTGGTCGTCGTCGATGATCCCGAGCGTCCCCACGCCGGCGGCGGCCAAGTAGAGGAGGGCGGAAGAGCCGAGGCCTCCGGCGCCGATAACGAGCACGCGGGCGTCCTTGAGTCTCCGCTGGCCGAGGACTCCGATCTCCTCCAGCAGGATGTGACGTGAGTACCGGTCGTATTCGTCGGCCTCCAACTCGGATTCGGGTTCAACGAGGGGCGTCATGCTGTTGCGGTGGGTGGTTTTAGTCACAGGTCGGGCCGGCCTTCCATCGAAGAGGAGGCGAGCGCTCCGGTCCGCCGGGGAATGCGCCCGGAGAGGGCGGCGAGCCGACCTGCGATGACGGCGTGGCGGAAGGCGGTCGCCATACCGACGGGGTCCTGTGCGCGGGTCACGGCGGTCGCCAACAGGACGGCCTCGCAACCGAGCTCCATCGCCAGAGCGGCGTCCGAGGCGGTGCCGATGCCGGCATCGAGGACGATCGGCACGTTCGCACGCTCGGCGATCAGAGCGATGTTGTGCGGGTTGAGGATACCCAGGCCGGTGCCGATGGGCGCGCCGAGCGGCATCACAGCAGCGGCACCGAGATCCTCGAGCCGCCGCGCGAGGGCGGGGTCGTCGTTGGTATAGGCGAACACGGTGAAGCCGCGTTGGACAAGCTGCTCGGTAGCCGAGACCAGCTCGCCGCCGTCCGGCAGCAGGGTCTCCTCGTCTGCGATCACCTCCAGCTTGATCCAGTCGGTCCCGAGCGCTTCTCGGGCGAGTTCGGCGGTGAGGACGGCCTCCCGGGCGGTCAGGCAGCCGGCGGTATTCGGCAGGAGCCGGATGCCCCTGTCCGCGATTAGGCGGAACAAGGAGCCTTCCGCGGAGGGATCGTGCCGGCGCATCGCCACGGTGGTCAACTGCGTGCCAGACGCGGTCAGTGCCGCACCGAGTCCGCTGTAGCTCGGGGCGCCCCCGGTGCCCATGATGAGGCGCGACGTGAACTCCACGCCGTCGATACGGAGGACGTCGACGTCAGGATCGACAGCGTTCGCGAGCATAGTCATCCTCCCTGGGTCGCGCTAACGATCTCGACGATGTCTCCGTTGGCGAGCTTTTCGGCCGACCAGCCGCTGCGCGGGATGACGGCGGAGTTGACGGCGACAGCGATGCCGAGCGGCGCTGCGTCAGAGGCCACTCCTCCGACCGCTACCCGAATGCCGGTGCGCTCTTCGACGAGGTCCGCGATGGAGAGGTTGGCTCCTCTGGTCTGCGACTGGCCGTTGACGGTGATCGTGATCATGCGGGGGTACTTTCTGCCGTTGTGCTGATGCTGTTTCGTACTGCGAATCGGTCGGGACGGAAGTTGTGCCAACGCTGGTCGTGCTCCCCATCGATGAGGCGGAGACAGATCTCGGCGACCATCGGCGCGAGCAGGACGCCGTGGCGGAAGAGTCCCGTCGCGACGATCAGTCCCCGCACGTCGGCGCCATCCGGTCGCATCACCCGGCCGAGCAGCGGCCCGTTGTCCGGCGTCGCCGGGCGGGCACGCGCTGTTGCTTCGACCAGTTCCAGCTCGGCGACCGCCGGCACGATCTCCTGCGCGTCGCGCAGGAGGCGATGAATGGCGCCGGCGGACACTCCGGGCATCCCGTCCTCGCGTTGGGTCGCGCCGACGACGAGCGTGCCGTCGGAGCGTGGGACGAGGTAGACGCTCTCGCCGTGCACGAGCCCGCGCACGGTGGCCGTGAGCAAGGGCCGGAGGGTGGTCGGAACGCGAAGCCGCAAAATGTCACCGAACACGGGTCGCAACGGGAGGTGCAGTCCTCCCGGAAGGGCCTCGATTTCCTTCGCGTCCAGACCGTTCGCGAGGACAACCTCCTCCGCCACAACCTCCTCGTGCTCGGTTCGCACACCGTGCACACGTGAGTCCGGGTCCGCCGAATCCGAATGCAGCAGCCCGACCGCGCGCTCGCGAAGGATGACGCCGCGACCGGTGTGGATCAGATCGTCGACCAGACACCCGGCGAGTGTCCGCGGGTCGACCTGATGGTCGCCGCCGACGAGATAGGCGGAAGTCACGCGCGGGCCGAGCAGGGGCTCCTTCGCACGAGCGTCCCCGGTCGTCAACCTCTGGACCTCGAGGTTACAGCGACGGTGCGCGGAATGGAGGTCGGCCAGAGCCCGCCGGTCGCCGGCGTCGATCCCCACCAGCAGGGTCTCCGTCGGCAGATATCCTGTCGGTTGGCCATCGGGGGAGAGCTCACGGACGAACTCCGGGTACCGGGCGGCAGAGGCGAGCATGAGCGGGAGGAGGGCGTCTTCCTGGTAGTGGTACTCGCTCACCGGGGCGAGCATCCCCGCCGCGGCGAAGGTGGCGCCCCGCGCGGGCGCCGGGTCGAACAACCGGACAGTGCGGCCAGACCGGGCGATCCGCCAGGCGATGGCTAGGCCGATGATCCCGCCGCCAACGACCGCAACGTCGACGACCGTCCTGTCGGAGCGGCTCGCGACCCCGGATACGCTGATCTCATGTCCCTCGCCGCCGCTCAGCTGTACCTCTGCACCGACGCCCGCACCCCTCAGGGCGACTTCGCCCACTTCGTCGACGCCGCGTTCTCCGGAGGCGTCGACATCATCCAGCTGCGGGACAAGACCCTCGAGGGAGGCGAGGAGCTCGAAGTCATTACCGTCCTTGCCGAGGCCGCAGCCAGGCATGGGAAGCTGTGGTCGGTCAATGACCGCGCCGACATCGCCCTGGTCTCCGGGGCTCCGATGCTGCACCTCGGTCAGAAGGATCTGCCCGTCCCGGTCGCGCGGACGGTCCTCGGCGCACGAACGGCGATCGGGCTCTCCGCCCACAGCGTCGAGCAGGTCGACGCCGCGATCGCCGCCGACGACTTGGACTACTTCTGTGTCGGCCCGGTCTGGGCGACGCCGACGAAGCCCGGCCGCGCCGGGGTCGGGCTCGGCCCGGTCCGCTACGCGGCCGATTCCGCCTCGGAGCGGCCGTGGTTCGCGATCGGCGGCATCGACGAGACCACCATCGAGGAGGTCGTCGCCGCCGGCGCGCAGCGTGTCGTCGTGGTGCGGGCGCTGACCGAGTCCGATGATCCCGCGGGCAGCGCCAGGCGCTTGCGCGCATCGCTGCCGATCCTCGCCCATCACGGCTAAGGCCGGGTGGAGGTGGGTGCAGGCAGGTAGACCTTGCCGCCTGATTCGGCGAACTCGGCGGATTTGGCCGCCATGCCGGCGACCCGCTGCTGCTCGGTGACGCCGCCGAACTGGTCGCGGATGTCCTGCGAGATCCGCATCGAGCAGAACTTCGGGCCGCACATCGAGCAGAAATGCGCCGTCCTCGCCGGCTCCGCCGGCAGTGTCTCGTCGTGGAACTCCTGCGCCGTTACCGGGTCCAATGACAGCGCGAACTGGTCGCGCCAGCGGAACTCGAACCGCGCCTTCGACAGGGCATCGTCGCGGGCCTGCGCGCCCGGGTGGCCCTTGGCGAGGTCCGCGGCGTGCGCGGCGATCTTGTACGTGATGACACCCGTCTTCACGTCGTCGCGGTCGGGCAAGCCCAGGTGCTCCTTCGGGGTGACGTAGCAGAGCATCGCGGTGCCGTAGCGCGCGATCTCGGTCGCGCCGATCGCAGAGGTGATGTGGTCGTAGCCGGGCGCCACGTCCGTCACCAGCGGTCCGAGCGTGTAGAACGGAGCGCCCTCGCAGAGTTCCTGCTGCCGCTCGACGTTCTCCCGCACCAGGTGGAACGGCACGTGACCGGGCCCTTCCACCATCACCTGCACGTCGAACTCCCAGGCCCGCTTGGTCAGCTCGGCGAGGGTGTCCAGCTCTGCGAACTGGGCGGCGTCGTTCGCGTCCGCGATCGACCCCGGCCGCAGCCCGTCACCCAGCGAGAATGCGACATCGTACCGCGCGAAGATCTCACACAGCTCGTCGAAGTGGGTGTAGAGGAAGTTCTCCTGGTGGTGGGCGAGGCACCAGCCAGCCATGATCGACCCGCCGCGGGAGACGATCCCGGTCACCCGCTCCGCCGTCAGCGGCACGTAGCGCAGCAGGACCCCGGCGTGCACGGTTATGTAGTCCACGCCTTGCTCGCACTGCTCGATGACCGTGTCCCGGTAGACCTCCCAGGTCAGCGCCGACGCGTTCCCGTTCACCTTCTCCAAGGCCTGGTAGATCGGCACCGTCCCGATCGGGACAGGAGAGTTGCGGATGATCCACTCCCGGGTGGTGTGGATGTCGTCCCCCGTGGAGAGATCCATCACAGTGTCCGCACCCCACGTGGTCGCCCACTGCAGCTTGGAGACCTCCTCGGCGATCGAGCTGGTCACCGCGGAGTTGCCGATGTTCGCGTTGATCTTAACCAGGAACGCCTTGCCGATGATCATCGGCTCCGACTCCGGGTGGTTCACGTTGTTCGGGATGATGGCCCGGCCGGCAGCGACCTCCGACCGCACCAGCTCGACGTCGCAGTTCTCCCGCAGCGCCACGAACCGCATCTCCGGGGTGATCACCCCGTCGCGGGCGTATCGCATCTGAGTGATCGTGCGCCCCGGCTTCGCCCGGCGTATCGGCGGCCTTGCGCCCCGCCACTCGGCCGACGCCTCGCCCCGGCGGATGGCCGAGCGGCCGTCGTCCTGGAGGTTGCGCTCCCGGCCCGGATAGACCTCCGTGTCGTCGCGCGCCACGATCCAGTTCTCGCGGAGAGCAGGCAGCCCGACGACCGGGTCGCTGCCCGGCCCCTCGGTCCGGTAGACCGTCACCGGCGGATTCGCGGACCCGTCGGGAGAAGGATCCAATGCGATCCGGTCGACCGGCACATGAAGGTCATGCTCCGTGTCGCGCAGATAGGCCAGAGAGCGTGCAGCTACGACAGAATCCATCGAAGAGACTCCTACTTCCTTCGCCGGCATTACCCGGACAGGTTCGAACGGTCGCAGGCCGCATCAGCCCGATCTCAGCCCTTGCGAGGGCCCCCGTGTGGATGCACCGACCATAGCGCACGATCCCCAAGCGCGTCGAACCGCACCTGCTAATGTCGCGCCATGACCCCCCGAGAGCGCAGCATCCCCCGCGTGCTCAGCATCGCCGGCACCGACCCCACCGGCGGGGCCGGCATCCACGCCGACCTCAAAAGCATCGCCGCCAACGGCGGCTACGGCATGGCCGTCCTCACTTCGCTGGTCGCCCAGAACACCACCGAAGTCCGCACCATTCACACCCCACCCGCCGACTTCCTGGCCGAACAACTCGACGTCGTCAGCGACGACGTCACCATCGACGCCGTCAAGATCGGCATGCTGGGCTCCGCGGAGAATACGGCCATCGTCAGAGCGTGGCTCGCGCGGGTCTCCCCGCCCATCGTCGTCCTCGACCCAGTGCTCAAAGCCAGCATCGGGCAGCCGCTGGGCAACGACGATCTGCTGCAAGCACTCGTCGACTTGTTGCCCTCATGCGACGTCGTAACACCCAACCTCGACGAACTCGCGGCCCTCACCTCCGAACCGACCGCGCCGTCATGGGATGCCGCGATCGCGCAGGCCCAACGGCTGTCCGAACGGTTCTCGGTCGCGGTCCTCGTCACCGGCGGCCACCTCGGCGGGCCATCATCCCCCGACGCACTCGTCGACTCACACGACACCCTCGGCACCGGCCAACCTGTCACCCGAATCACCACTCCGCGCATCGCCACCAAGAACACGCACGGGACCGGTTGCTCGCTGTCTGCGGCGCTCGCCACGAATCGCGCGCTACTCGACGACTGGGTGAGCGCGCTCGACGCCTCGAAGAGGTGGCTGACAGTCAGCCTCCAGTCCGCCGACGATCTCGACGTCGGCCACGGACCAGGGCCACTCAACCACCTCAGCCAATACTGGGAACACCTCCGCACGGCAGCGGGACCCGTCAAGAGTTGACGGTTTCTGTCCTCCATAGTGAGGACACAACCAATTCACCCGTAGAGTGTTGCTCACCCAGGGATGCCCGGCCGACGTGGACACGCATTCGACTCGGATACGTCTCAACCCGACACGGATCGGCCGGCATCCCCAGGGCGCATCGTCGCTGCAAAACCAACCGGCGAAGCGTATTTTGGTGGCATGCCTGAGGATCCACGACGACTCACCAGGGAAGCGACCTTCCGCTCCCCGAGCGGTGCGATCTTTCGTCGGGTCAAACTCATCGACGGCCGACTACCGCAGTTCGTCGACCTCCCCTCAGCCGGCCGATCCGGCGCGCGAGACCACTACATCCTCGCGCTGAACGATCCGGTCCGGCCCATCTACCGCTGGCAAGGCCAGCTCTCCGTGAACTGCACGGCGTGAAAACGACCGTGGCGCCAGCCTCCCTCTTGGCCTAAAGTTTGGATTGAAGTCCCAATTCGGGACTTCGTGTATTCGCTACAACGGGAAAGCGGCCGTTATGTATTTGCTGCGCAGCTACTCGGGGGAACTCACGCTAACGTTCAATCACGACGATTTCATTGCGCTCTTGACCCGCTCAGCGGAGCGAGGACTGACACCAGAGGCGTACGTGGAATCACTCGCAACAAGCGCCTATCGACATCCACTGACCATGCGTGAGGCGGAAGCGGATGTGACCGGCCCGAGGTAAGGTGCTCAAGCCGCCGGCTTCGGGAAGCCGCAACCCGCCCCGAATTGCACGGCAACACGGACCGGATCCAGAGCGGAAATCCCAAAGCGGTGAGTAAACGGTGAGTTTGGCCAAAAACCATTGACCGGGCAGTCTGGGCCGCAGCCCTAGTTCCCAGTGTTTATCTGGGATTCCTGGCCACGCGAGTGTAGTTCAATGGTAGAACTTCAGCTTGCCTGAACTTGCCTGATACCCCCAAACGACGCTTCGCTTGCCTCTCAGATCCTGCTCACGAGGATGTCCGAGATCCGAGATCGCCACTGTTCCGCTCGAGCATCGTCGGCAGAGCCGAACAACGCGGCGTTGAGATCGTGGAGCTCGCGGTCAGTGAGCGTGTCGAGATCAGCGAATTCGATGCCGTTGAAGGCGTCATCGGAGAGAGCGGATTGCATGGCTCTAGCCTGGCGCAAACTATGCCGAAACCGCCATCCCACTCGCGATATACATCATAAATGTTGGGCTTTACACTTTAAAGCGTCGTCCTCGGTCGCGGCGCGTGACTACATTTCGACTACAACCGTACGAGATCGTATGAGGTTCTATGTGATCTCAGTAGATCAACTTCCGCGGAAAATCAACGGTTTTAGCTCGTACGGGGTCATATTAGGTCCTAGGATTTCGACTGAAAATCGAAAGGTCACCGGATCGATGCCGGTCGGAGCCACTGGAGAAAACCCCCGGTCCGATAAGGATTCCGGGGGTTTTTTGTTGGCCTCTGAAGGCCTGCGAAACGACGTTTGACTACATTTCGGCTCCGGCCGAAACTGCACGTGATGCGGCGGTGCGCCTGTGATCGTGGGGAGCTCTCGGTGTTCGGGGCGCGGCATTGTCCTGAGCAATCCTCGGGGGTACGTTGAGCGTTGTTCCACCGTCAGGAGCCGGCTGCACGGCCTCGGCTACCCCCAGGAGACGGCCGGTCGCTCCCAGACGCTCTACGCCCTCGAAGGCGGCCACTTCGCCGCCTGGGAGCAGCCGGACTCCTCCGTGAGCGAGATGCGCGCGTCGTTCGCGACGCTGCGCTGACGAGCCGCGTCCGCCGAGGCGTCGGTGTCCGCATTCGGGTGAAGGAGAACGACGATGAGCATGATCGATGAAGCCTTGGCGGCCAATGCGGTCGCCGCGGCCGACTACGACGCGAGCCATGCGGGGCCGCCGAAGCCCAAGATCGCGATCGTCACCTGCGCGGACCCGCGCCTCAGCGGCATCCTGCGACTGCTCGGACTGGATGAGGCCGACGTCGACATGATCCGCAACGTGGGCACGGTGATCGACGACGACTCGATCCGGTCGCTGGTGATCTCGACCCGCGTGCTCGGTACCAAGGAGATCATGATCATCAACCACGACGGCTGCGGAATGACCACCTTCACCGATACGGACCTTGAATCGCGGCTGCGTTCGGAGTCCGGCGAGTCGCCGATCGCCCCGGCCCGGTTCTACAGCTTCACCGATCCGGTCGAGAACACGCGCGAGCAGATCCGCAAGACGCGGTCGCATCCGTGGATCGCTGCCGACGTGCCCGTTCGGGGTTTCATCTTCGACGTCAGTACCGGGCTGCTGTCCGAGGTGGTCACCGACGGCACGACCGCTGACGCCGGGTAAGAGCTCCGATCGTGCCGAGCGAGGCGATGCAGCAACTGCTGCGCGCGCTGAAGCAACGCCAAGCGGAGTCTCCGCCGGCAGCGCCGTCGCTCGCGGACGAGCGCGCGGGTTTCGCCCCGGTGGGTCCGCTGCATCCGATCCCCGACGACGTCCGGGTGACCGCGGTGTCGGCCGACGGGGTGCCGGCTTACTGGCTCGACGCCCCCGGAGCGGACAGGGACCGGGTGCTGCTGTTTCTGCACGGCGGCGGCTATCGACTCGGTTCGCTCCGAAGCGACGGGGAACTGGCGGCACGACTCGGGCGGGCCGCCGGGATGCGCGTGCTGTTCCCCGAATACCGGCTGGCTCCCGAGCATCCGTTTCCCGCTGCCATCGACGACGTGCTGGCCGTTTGGAGGTGGCTCCATACCGGGCCGGGGACAGCTCCGCGCACCGCGGCGGTCGCCGGTGACTCGGCGGGTGGCGGGCTTACGGTCGCGCTGCTCACCGCGACGCGCGACGCCGACGAACCCGAGGCTCGGGCGGCCGTGCTGATGTCGCCGACCGTCGATCTGACAAGCTCGGGCGCGTCGATGTCGGAGCGGATCGACCAGGACCCGATCTCCACGCCGGAGCTGTTGCAACAACTCGCCGCCGACTACCTGGCCGGAGCGGACCCGCGAACGCCGCTCGCCTCCCCCCTGTTCGCCCCTCTCGCGGGCCTGCCGCCACTGCTGATCCTGGTCGGCACAGCCGACCTGCTGCTCAGCGACTCCCAACGATTGGCCGAGGCCGCCTCGGATGCGGGCGTCGACGTCGAGTTGCACGTCAGTGATGGCCTGCCCCACGTCTACCCGCTGATGCTCGGAACTCCCGAGGCCGCCGCAGCCACAGAACGAATCGGCCGGTTCCTTCGCGAAAGAGTCGCGTGACGCCCGAGCCTTCAGCGTCCGAGTCGAGTACGCCCGCGGGGAGGGCCTCAGAGCCGGCAGCCCCCTGTCGCGAGGTAGTCGTGCACCATCTTCACGACGCTCGCCCCCTCGCCGACCGCCGCCGACATCCGCTTGACCGATCCGCTGCGCACGTCGCCGACGGCGAAGACGCCCGGAGTGGAGGTCTCGAAGGGCTGGGAGCGCGAGTCGTCGGCGCCCGCGCGCGGCCCGGTGAGGAGGAACCCGTGTTCGTCCCTGCCGATGCCGGGGCCGAGCCACTCCGTCGCGGGCGCCGCCCCGATGAAGACGAACAGGTGCGCGGCGGCGAGCCGATCGCGCGCGCCGGAAGGCCGGTGCTCGACGGTGACGGATTCCAGCATGGTTCCTCCGGCGGCCTCCACGACTTCGGACTCCAGGTGCACAGAGACTCGCGGGTGAGCCTGGACCTGAACGACCAGGTACCGTGACATGTCCTTGCCGAGGTCGTCCCCACGCACGACGAGGTGGACGCGAGACGCGGTACCGGCGAGGAATACCGCTGCCTGCCCGGCAGAGTTGCCTCCGCCCACCACGACGACCGGGTCGACTCCGCACTCGCGCGCCTCGTTGATCGTCGCCGCGTAATAGACGCTCGTGTACTCGAACCGGTCGAGGTTCTTCGCCGCCAGACGGCGGTACTCCATTCCGGACGCGACGACGACGGCCCGGGGGGACACTGTCGTTCCGTCGGAGAACCGGACGGCGAGCCCCTCCCCGGCGGAGTCGAGGGTCTGGGCGAACGCCGGCGCGAAGACGGTCGCCCCGAACTTGACTGCTTGAAGGCGGGCGCGCTCGGCGAGCTCCGCCCCTGATATCCCCGAGGGGAATCCCAGATAGTTCTCGATCCGGGCGGACTGCGCCGCCTGCCCTCCGGTGGCGACGGCGTCGGAGAGAACGACGGACAGTCCGTCGGAGGCCGCATAGACCGTCGCGGCCAGACCAGCCGGCCCAGCGCCCACGACCAGCAGATCACAGGTGGCGCGGGGCCGTGCCCTCCTGATACCGAGGGCGTCCGAGACGTCCGCGACGGAGGGGTTGCGCAGGACACGCGAGCCGGCGAGGATGACGACCGGCAGATCGGCGATGTCGAGGCGCAGCCTCCGCACGATGACCTCCGCCGCCTGGTCGCTCTCCAGGTCGAGCAGCCGGTGCGGTATCCGGTTGCGCGCTGCGAAGTCGAGCAACCGGCGGGTGTCCGGGGAGAATCGCGAACCCACGATGCGAACCCCCGCGCCCAACCCGATCGCCATCGACCGCCGGATGAGATACGCGCGCAGGATGATCTCGCCGAGCAACGGGTCGCCGGTGACGACCCGCTCCAACGCAGGGATCGGCACGGCGAGAACCCTACCGCTCCCCAACGCGGCGATCGTGACGAAGGAGGGCTGACCCTCCAGCAGCCCGATGTCGCCGACGAAACGGCCGGGCCCGTGCACCTGGACCTGCCCAGTCCGATCGCCATCGTCGATGATGACCTTTCCCTCGACCACCGCGAAGAACGATTCGCAGGGCTCGCCCGCGCGCGCGAGGATCTCCCCCTCCGCGACGTCTTCGGTGGTGCCGTGTTCGCCCAGGGCCTGCAGCTGAGCCGGGGTGAGCCGAGGGTACGCCCCGAAAGCATCGGGCGTCTCGGCCGCCGACGGGTCGGCGCGGGGAGCGCTCACCACACGTAGTCCTCGTCGAAGTAGCACCACCGCCAGTCCTCGCCCGGCTCCAGGGAGCGGACGATCGGATGGACGCCGTGAAGTGCATGCGCCCGGGCGTGCTTCATCGGAGAGGAGTCGCAGCAGCCCACCTTCCCGCATGTCAGGCACAGGCGCAGGTGGACCCACGGCGTTCCGAGCGCCAGGCAGTCCTCGCACGCGCCCGGCGTGCGCGGAGCCACGGGGCGGATGTACGCGATGTGCGGATCCCTACGAGCGATCACGGTGGCCCCCTCCTTCCTCGGCCTCTCCGGCCTTCTTCTGCGCCCGCCGGCGCTGCAGCATCGCATCATCGAACCAGCGGCGCAGGACAGCGACGGGCGCTGCCCCCGCCTGCCGCGCGATGACCTCCCCGTGATCGAGGATCATCAGGGTCGGCACGGCCTGCACGGAGAACCGGGAGGACAACCGGGGCGCCCGATCGACATCCACCTTGACGAGCTTCACCTCGCCGGCCCGCTCGGTCGCCAGTTCCACCAGCACCGGGCTCACCATTCGACAGGGCCCGCACCAGGTCGCCCACATGTCGACGATGACCGGCGGATCCGCTTTCACCGCGATCTCCGCGAATGTGTCGTCGAGAGCGTCGACGATCCACGGCAGAGGTTGGTGGCAGTTCGCGCAGCGCGGCCGCCCGCTCGCAGCGACGGGAACGCGGTTCTTGCGCCCGCAGTTCGGGCAGCGGATGACGGTGGTCGCCTCGAGGGTGGTCATACGGGGACCCCGGCGTCCGTGTCAGCCGGCGCCGGCGCCTCGACTGCGTCGACGACGATGTCGCCGTCCCGCACGTCGATGCGCACGGTCGAGCCGTCCAGAACCGTGCCGGAGAGCAGCGCCCTGCCCAAGCGCGTCTCGATGTCGTGCGAGATGTACCTGCGCAGCGGCCTCGCGCCGTAGAGCGGGTCGTAGCCGCGCTCCGCGATCAGGCGGCGCGCCTCCGGTGTCACTTCGAGCCCGATCTGACGTTCTGCGAGCCGGCGCGCCAAGTCGCCCATGAGCAGGTCGACGATCGATTCGATCTGCTCCAGGCCGAGGGGGGCGAAGATGATGATGTCGTCCACCCGGTTGAGGAACTCCGGGCGGAAGCGGCTGCGCAACTCCGCCAGCACCAGCTCCTTGACGTCCTGTGGAATGTCACCGCCGCTGTCGCGGGAACCGGTCAACAGGTGTTCGGCCCCGATGTTGGACGTCATGATCACGATGGTGTTCCGGAAGTCGACGGTGCGACCCTGGCTGTCGGTGATCCGTCCGTCGTCGAGCACCTGCAGCAACGTGTTGAACACGTCCGGATGCGCCTTCTCGATCTCATCGAAGAGGACGACGCAGTACGGGCGGCGGCGTACGGCCTCAGTGAGCTGGCCGCCTTCGTCGTACCCGATGTATCCCGGAGGTGCTCCCACCAGCCTGCTGACCGTGTGGCGCTCCTGGTACTCGCTCATGTCGAGCCGGATCATCGCGGACTCGCTGTCGAAGAGTGCGCTGGCCAGGGCTTTCGCGAGCTCCGTCTTCCCGACTCCTGTAGGCCCCAGGAAGATGAAGGAGCCGATCGGCCGGCGCGGGTCGCGGATGCCCGAGCGGGCGCGGATGATCGCCTCGGTGACCAGTCGCACCGCCTCCTCCTGGCCGACGACGCGCTCGTGCAGGACCTCGTCGAGCTTGAGCACCTTCGCGCGCTCGCCCTCCTGCAACCGGGCGACGGGGATACCGGTCCAGGCAGCGACGATCTCCGCGATCTCCTCCTCGGTCACGACCTCGCGAAGGAGCCGCTGCCGGCCCTGTTTCGATTGGAGCCTCTGCTCCTCGGCGGAGAGCTGTCGCTCGAGTTCGGCGAGCCTGCCGTAGCGCAGCTCGGCCGCACGGTTGAGGTCGTAGCTGCGCTCGGCGTCCTCGGCCTCGCGACGCACCTTCTCGAGTTCGCCCCTGAGCTCCTGCACCTTGCGGATCGCCTGACGTTCCGCCTCCCACTGGGCACGTTTCGCGTTCGCTTCCGCTTGCAGATCGGCGAGTTCGCGGCGCAACTCCTCGAGGCGGAGCCGGCTCGGCTTGTCCTTCTCCTTCTCCAGGGCGGCCTCCTCGATCTCCAGCCTGGTCACACGCCGGGTGAGCTCGTCCAGGTCGGCAGGCATCGAATCGATCTCCGTCCGCAACCGCGCACAGGCCTCGTCGACGAGGTCGATGGCCTTGTCCGGCAGGAACCGGTCGGTGATGTACCGGTGCGAGAGCGTCGCTGCCGCCACGAGCGCATTGTCCTGGATCCGGACTCCGTGGAAGACCTCGAGGCGTTCGCGCAGCCCGCGGAGGATCGAGATGGCGTCTTCGACGCTCGGCTCATCCACCAGAACGGTCTGGAACCTCCGTTCGAGCGCCGCGTCCTTCTCAATGTGCTGCCGATACTCGTCCAAGGTGGTCGCGCCGATGAGATGGAGCTCACCACGAGCGAGCATGGGCTTCAGCATGTTCCCCGCGTCCATCGCGCCCTCGGTGGCTCCGGCGCCGACGAGGGTGTGGAGCTCGTCGATGAACAGGAGGATGCGCCCCTCGGCGGCGACGACCTCGGCCAGCACCGCTTTCATCCGCTCTTCGAACTCACCGCGATACTTGGCGCCGGCGACGAGTGCCGCCAGGTCGAGCTGGAAGATCGTCTTGTCGCGGAGCCCTTCGGGGACGTCGGTGCGCACGATCCGCTGCGCCAGACCCTCGACGATCGCCGTCTTGCCCACGCCCGGCTCTCCGATCAGCACCGGGTTGTTCTTCGACTTGCGCGAGAGGATCTGGATCACGCGCCGGATCTCGGTGTCCCGCCCGATGACCGGGTCGAGACGGCCGGACCGCGCGTCCGCCACGAGGTCGCGGCCATACTTCTCCAGCGCCTCGTAGGTCTGCTCGGGAGTCGCGGAGTTCACGTGCTGATTGCCGCGAACGGCCGTCAGGGCCCGGAGGAAGCTCTCCCTGTTCACCCCGTTGCTCTGCAAGAGGCGCGCAGCGCCACCGCCGCCGGGATCGTCGGCGAGCGCGAGAAGCAGATGCTCGACCGAGACATAGGAGTCCTTCAGGCGCGTCGCCTCCCGCTCGGCACGGTCGAGCGTGGCCGCCAGGGCTTTGGAGAGGAACACCTGACCGGGCGTCGCCCCTGGGCCGGTGGTGCGCGGTTTCCGTTCGATCGCCTGCTGCACCTCGGTGAGAAGGACGGGCAGGTCGACCCCCGCCGCTTCGAGCAGCCGAGGGATCAGGCCGCCTTCCTGGGTGAGCAGGGCGAGCAGGAGATGCTCGCTCTCGGTCTCCGTCTGCCCGTTCCGGCTCGCGATGCTCTGGGCCTCTTGCAGGGCCTCCTGGGACTTCTGGGTCAGCTTGTTCATCTCCATGGCGGAGTCTCCCTTCCGGAGCGGACGACCGATCGCCGGCCCTCGAGCACGTCGATTCGGGCGAGCAGGTCGATGACGAGTGCGACGCCCGCGTAGTTGAGCGCCAGGTCCGCGTGCAGCCGCACGATCCGCCGGACCTGCTCGGGTGCGTCCGGGGCGAACCACAGCCGTCCTGACGCGTCCGCGCGCGCGGGAACGAGCCCGAGTTCGACGAATCGCCGGACCAGTTCGGGATGCACCCTGGATGCTGCGGCGACCATCCCGAGGTCGAGGCGGGGCGGGAGCACGGGGAGCAGCGGAGAGCTCATGATGACGACCTCGGATCGTAGGAGGATTCGCGCTTCAACTGCTCGAAGAGCTCGCGTTCGCGGTCGGTGGGGTGCGGGGGCACCATGATCTTCACCTTGGCGAACAGGTCGCCGGGCTTCCCACCCGGCTGAGGCATCCCCTGGCCCTTCAATCGCAGCCGGCGGCCACTCGACGAGCCGGGGGGAACGCGCACCGTGATCGGGCCGCCGGGCGCCCGTGTCGAGACGCTCGCGCCCAACGCAGCCTCCCAGGGAGAGACCAGCAGGTCCATCTCGATGTTCTTGCCGTCGAGGCGCAGCCGCCGGTCGGGCCTGACCCTGAGGGTGATGACCAGGTCTCCCGCCCCGCCGTCCTGTCGCCCGGGTCCTCCGCCGCCGGAGACGCGGATGCGCTGCCCATCCAGGGCGCCGGGCGGAATCCGGAGGTCGAACGTCTGACGCTCACCGTCCGGGCCGGCGAGGACGACCGTTCGGGGACCGCCGCGGAACGCCTCTTCGACCGTCAGCTCGAGCTCGGCCTCGGAGTCCATCCCGCGACTGGAGCCGAAGACGTCGCCGAAGAGGTCGTCCCAGTTGACCGAGGCGCTCCCCGGGCCGGCTCCCGCCCGGGCGCTGGACCAGCTGAATCCCGACGCACCCGGCCGGGCTCTCGCGCGCGCTCCGCCGCCTGCGCCCCCGGCGGCCTGGGCGGCGTACTCCTGCTCGGCCCCCGCATATCGACGGAAATCCGGTCCGAACCGGTCGTACTGGGCGCGCGACTCGGGATCGCTCAGCACGTGGTACGCCTCGCTGATCTGCTTGAACCGGTCTTCTGCGCCCGACTCCTTGTTCACATCGGGGTGGTACTTACGTGCCAGCTTGCGGTAGGCGCGTTGAATCTCCTTGGCGTCGGCCGTGCGCGGGACGCCGAGCAGCTGATAGTAGTCCTGTGCCACGGCGTCACTCCCGGGTTGCGGTGACGACGACGCCGGCCGGGCGCAGCAGTCGATCGGGAGTCCCGAACCCGAGCCGGGTGACCGCCACGACGGTCCGCGGTTCCAGGTCGTCCCTGTCGACGACCGATACGACCTCGTGGAGGCGCGGATCGAACGACACGCCGACCTCGTCGATGCGAGGGTAGCCGAGGCGCTCGAGGGCGGAGACCGCCTGCTCCCGGATCGACTCGATGCCGTCGCCGATGGGGTCGTTGACCTGCTTCGCGTACGTCACCGCATCCGCGAGCCCGTCCACGACCGGAAGGAAGACGGAGGCTGCGCGAGCGCGCTCGGCGTCGCGGGCCAGGGCGAGTTCACGGGCGGCCCGTTTGCGCGCGTTGTCCAGGTCAGCGGCGGCGCGGCGCCAGCGATCCTCGAGCTCCGCGAGGCGGACGTCCCGTTCGTCCTCCGGGGTAGGCTCCGCCGTCGTCTCGGCCCCGTCGACCGACGCGAGCGGCCCATCGCCGCCCGAGTCGCGTGCATCCCGGCTCTCCATGTCCGGGGCCTTCAGTTCCGATCGAACTCGGCGTCGACGACGTCGTCGGAGTCGTCGGTGTCGTCGGCTGCTCCGGCGCCGCCCGAGGGCGACGAATCCTGAGGTGCACGGGCGACGGACAGCGCGGCGTCCATCTGCCGCAGCTCGCTCGTCAGCTCCCGCGCCTCGGATGCGGAGACCTCCCGTTCGACGGCCTCCCTCGCCTGTCCGACCAGCATCTCGGCGCGCGACCGTTCGTGCGCCGGCGCCGTGTCGCCGTGCTCCGCAAGCGCCCGCTCGAGTCGGTAGGCAGCGGCGTCCAGTTCGTTCCGCGCGTCGATGTCCTCACGCAGTCGCTGGTCTTCAGCGCGGTTCTGCTCGGCCTCGCGTATCATCCGATCGATCTCGGCCTGATCGAGGGTCGTGGTGCCGCTGATGGTGATGCCCTGCTCCGCCCCGGTGTCCTTGTCGCGCGCGGTGACGTTGAGGATCCCGTTGGCGTCGATGTCGAACGTGACCTCGATCTGAGGCTCGCCCCGCGGGGCCGGCCTGATGCCGGTCAACGTGAACCGGCCCAGCACCCGGTTGTCCGCAGCGCGTTCGCGCTCCCCTTGGAGCACGACGATCTCGACCGAGTCCTGGTCATCCTGCGCGGTGGAGAAGACTTCGCTCCGACGCGCGGGGATGGTGGTGTTGCGCTCGATGATCGGCGTCATCACCCCGCCCCGCGTCTCGACGCCCAGCGAGAGGGGAGTCACGTCGAGCAGGAGGACGTCGCTGACTTCGCCCTTCAGCACTCCCGCCTGGATGGCCGCGCCGATGGCGACGACTTCGTCCGGGTTGACGGTCATGTTCGGGTCTTTGCCGCCCGTGAGTCGCTTGACGAGGTTCTGCACGGCCGGAATCCTGGTCGAACCACCGACGAGGATGACCTCGTCGATGTCGTTCTCGGTGACCTTGGCATCCTCCATCGCCTGGCGCACCGGTCCGAGGCAGCGCTCGACCAGGTCGGCGGTGATGTTCTCGAACGTGGCTCGCTTCAGTGTGGTCGTCAGGTGCTTCGGCCCGGCGGCGTCCGCCGTGATGAACGGCAGGCTCACCTGCGTCTGGCTCACCGTGCTGAGCTCGACCTTCGCCTTCTCCGCCGCCTCGAACAGTCGCTGGAGGGCCTGTGGGTCGTTGCGGAGATCGATGCCGTTCTCCTTCTGGAACTCGTCGGCGAGGTAGTCGACCACGCGGCGGTCGAAGTCGTCGCCGCCGAGGTGCGTGTCGCCCGCGGTCGAGCGGACCTCGACGACGCCGTCGCCGACGTCGAGCAGGCTCACGTCGAAGGTGCCGCCGCCGAGGTCGAACACCAGGACCGTCTCGTGCTCCTTCTTGTCCAGCCCGTATGCGAGGGCGGCCGCCGTCGGCTCGTTGATGATCCTGAGCACCTCGAGTCCGGCGATGCGCCCGGCGTCCTTCGTCGCCGTGCGCTGCGCGTCGTTGAAGTACGCCGGAACGGTGATGACGGCCTCGGTGACCTTCTCGCCGAGGAACTTGCCGGCGTCGTCGGCCAGCTTCCGCAGGACGAGGGCGCTGATCTCCTCGGGGGCGTACAGCTTGCCCCGGACATCGAAGCGGGCTTCGCCGCTCGGGCCGGCCACGACGTCGAAGCCGACCGCCTTCGCCTCCGCTTCGATCTCGTCGAAGGATCGCCCGATGAAGCGCTTGGCCGAGGAGATCGTACCCTTCGGGTTCAAGATCGCCTGGCGACGGGCGAGCTGGCCGACGAGCCGCTCGCCCGTGTCGGTGAAAGCGACGACCGATGGAGTCGTGCGAGCGCCCTCAGTGTTCGGGATGACCTTCGCCTCGCCTCCCTCCCACACCGCTATCACCGAGTTCGTGGTGCCGAGATCGATGCCGACTGCCTTAGCCATGTGAACGCTCCTTCTGTCTGATCAATCGCCCGACGGCGGTTCGCTGCTGCGGGTGGGCTCGTCTTCCGCCCGCGACGAGATCTCCACCCGCCGCGGACTGCTCGACTCGTCCACTGGGACGAGCAGCGTCAGCACACCGTTTCCGAGATGGGCGGTCAGTCCCGAGTCGTCGAGGCTGTCGCCGAGGAAGAGCCGGCGGATGAACTCTCCGCGGGGACGCTCGTCGATGAGGACGAGGTCGTCCGGCGCGAATTTCGGCCGGCGTTGGACGGTGATGGTGACGACGTTGCGTTCGACGCGCACGTCGATGTCGCGGATGTCCACACCCGGCGCGTCCGCTATCACGATGTACTCGCCTCCGCGCCGATACGCTTCCAGCGGCACCGCGAAGGTACGCCGGTTGGCGCCGAGCGCCTGCTCGACCGCGCGATCGACATCGCGAGACGTGTCGAACCCCATCAGACTCACGAACTCCTCCTTCACGGACGGATCGCTACGTGCTCTCGATACGGAGTCTTCGCCTGCGGAGCCGTCGCCTCATCGGCCGAGCGGGGCGAAAAGGAGACCCGGGGGTTGCACTGTCAGAGCAAGCGGATGGGGGCTACCGTTCACCGCGATGGACGCGTCGACTTCTCCGAACGATGTCGCGCAGCCCGGCAGCGCCCCCAGGGCACGCCCCGACCTGTACGACATCTTCAGGGTGGGTTCCGCGATGTTCGAGCATCCGTCCAACCGGCGAACGTTCCGCCTCGCAAGGGAAGCGGCAGAGGAGATCGCCGGTTGCGCCGTTCAGGCCGTGTACGTCACCTCGCACGGGCACCTCGTCCGGTATTCGGGCCGCGAGGATCACCGACTCGATCTTCTCGTGGAAGCCAGAATGGGGATCGACGGCGACCTCGCGGACGAGGGGGCGTGGTGCTTCGCGCTCTTCTTCCGCGGGACCGGCAAGGTGCGGGGAGCCTTCGTCCTCCAGGCGCCCGGGAAACCGTCGGGAGCCGAGCTGCGTCTCCTCCTCGCGCTCGCGGAGCCGACGGGCGCCGCGCTCGCGGCGGCCGAGCTCATCGGCCGCGAACGCCGCCAGGCCAAGGAATTGCGGCGACTCGGGAAGGCGCACGATGCCTCCAACCGCGCAATGGCCGCCACGATCGTGCAGTTGAACGCGCAGCAGCAGATCCGCGACTCGATCGTCGCTGCGGCGGGCTCTGGAAAAGGAGAGGCGCAGATCGTCGAGACGGTGAGCACCATCACGCGGCGGGCGGTCGTGCTGCAAGACTCCTTCGGCAATGAGCTCGCACTCGTCAACGCCGCAGACGCCACGGAGTCTTCCGCGATGACCGCGTCCGTCGACAACCTCTCGACCGCTGGACGCACGAGTACCGGCTGGCGGTCGACGGTGATCCGCTCCCGAGGTGAGACACTCGGCGTCCTCGGCATCTACGATCCGGACAACAGCAGGAGCGACGACGATCGATTCGCGGTCGAGTACGCCAGCGCAACGATCGCGGTCGAGCTCGCCCACCGGCGGAACGTCGCAGAAGTGGAAATTCGGCTCGGTCGCGATCTGGCGGACGACCTCGTCGCTGGCGGCGACGTGGTCGACGGTCTCGCTCGTGCAGAGGCGCTCCACTTCGACCTCGGCGGCCTCCAGCGCGCGGTGCTCGTCGCCTGGGAGTCGCCCACCCCGAACGGAGTCGATGTCAGTGCCGCTGTTCGCTACCAGCTCGCGGCGATGCATGTGCCTGCGCTGATCTCTCGCCGGCCGGAGGCGACGCTCGCCGTCGTCGCGGACGGCTCCGACCTCTCGAAGCTGTATGGGAGGGTTTCGGCCGCCCTGACCAGCGTGCGAGGCTCGATCGGCGTCGGGGGCCGGTGCACGGCCCAGGAGCTCCCCCGCTCGTTCGCCGAGGCGGGCCGGGCACTCCGCATCCGGGCCGAATCACGGCAGCCGCTGGGCCTCTCGAATCACGACGATCTCGGCCTCCTCCGCATTCTCGACACCTCGGACGACGGGGTCCGGCTCGAACGCTACGTGAGCGAGTGGCTCGGCGCACTCATCGACCATGACCGGGAGCACCGCTCCGACCTCGTCCACACGCTCGGGGTGTATCTCGACTCCGGCGGAAACTATGACCGCACCGCGGCCGCCCTCGTCATCCACCGGAGCACTCTGCGCTACCGCCTCGGCAGGATCCGCGAGCTGAGCGGTCTCGACATCGGCGACCCCGAGTCCCGGCTGAATCTGCACATCGCTGTGCGGGCGCGGGGCGTGCTGACCGGCTACCTCCGCTGAGCATCGCCGGACCCTCGCCCGAAACGGAAGACCCAAGGAGCCTCCCCCGGCCAGATCAGGAAGCGTTCAGCGGCTTCGATGCGGACGACGGACTCGTCGATGTCCTCGAGGAACCCGAGCGCTATCGCCGTCCCCTCCACCGGCGAGATGCCCTCCCCCTCTTTGGGCGCGCGGAAGGACCGAAGCGTCGTACGCCGATCGAAGAGGATCGCCTCGTCGTCGAGTGCACCGGTTTCGATGCACGTGACGCTGCTCACCGCATCCGCCACATCGTCCGGGTACCCCCGCATCAGCCCTTCGTAACCGCCGTAGGGGACCAGGAGGACGAAATGCCGCGCCGCGCCGCGCAGCGCGTCGAGCGCGTCTCGGACGCCGGGCGCAGTCGGATCGAGCACCTCGCTGTGCAGCGACCGCAGCTCGGCGATGACGGCGCGGTCCTCCGCTTCGGTGAAGCCGTCGGCGATCATCCGACCGAGGGCTCGGGTCTCGGCGGAGGTCCGATCGGTGACCCCGCCGGCGAACGAGCGGCGGGGAATCCGGAAGCTCATTCCGAGGATCGGCAGCGAATCGTGAGCGATTGCCGGAACCTCGCTATCGGCGGGGAGCCGCTCCGAGACCCGCTCCCGCGCGTTCAGTGCCTCGCGGAGGGCGGCGGCGAGCGACACGATCCGCGACGGCGGCACCGGTTCTCGGAGCGGGCGAGCGTTCTGAGCTGCATCCCGGCTGCTGATCGTCGCCTCCAGTCCTTCTGCAGGCGGGCCCTCTCGTGGGTCGGTCCCGGATGAGCCGTCGAGTGCGGTCAGCTGTGCGCGGTCGATGAAGTCGAGCAGCTCCGCCGACCCGACGCTGCCGGACGCCGAGCTGTTCGTCTCCCACAGGTCCCATCTGCTGAACGGCGTTCCCGCCTGCACGACGTCGCGTGCCGCGAGGATGTCGCGCCAGGATCCGTCCGAGGCCAGGATCGCCTCCAGGCCCGGGTCGGCCGGATAGCGCTGATCGTTCGTACCGGCGAGGTACTGGAGCCATCCGGACAGGACCAGAAGACCCGCCCGGACTTCGCAGCGAGCGGACCCCTCCGGGTCCGATTCGAAGAGCCGGCGGAGCTCTTCCGCCGCCCGCGTCGCGACCTCCGGCCTCTTGGCGTCGAGAGCGAGCTTGACCAGCTCGACCATCGCCCAGATGCCGCGCGATCGCAGACCCTCGCTCGCCGACGTGTCCGGGTATGTGGTGAGGTTCTGGACGCACGCGAGGATGCGAGGCAGCAGCGCGTCGAACTCGGGTCCGCCGTTCCGGAGAATGTCGGACCACTGCCGCGTGAAACTCCGGAGGCATTCGTCGACGTACTCCGTGGACCCCGTGCCCGGTGCTTCCAGAGCCCGAGTCGTCGCTGCGTCGAGGAAGACCTGTGCGACCTGCGGCGACAGCAGGAGGTCCTGCTCGACCTCGACCATGCTCTGGAGGAGTCCGCCTCGCTGGCCCGGGGATGCCCGTCGAGACGCGACCGAATGCTCGTGCTCGGTCATCCACACTCCTCGCACGACATGCCCGAGCAGCTCCAGCGCCCGCTCGGCCGTCGCCAGGGCACCCGACCGCAGGGTGGTTCCGATGGCGTCTTTCAGAGCGGCGATCTCGTGTTCGGTCTCTTCGTACGGGGTGACCGCTCCCGGTGCCTCCAACTCGATGCTCGACTGGAGGAGTCGGACGATCCGTCCTGTCGTGGCCGCTTCGAGGCGGGCCGACGTGACGACGCGGAACGCGGTGTCGCCGAGCCGGGTACGGTCCCCCGGGCGGATGTCGAGCAGGATTCGCGGAGCGACGTAGTCCTCGGCGGGGCCGCGATCCGCCGATCCGCGGCCGATCGCCGGCAGACCGAGCGACGCGATCGCCTGGCGGACGCCCTTGGGCTTGATGGCTCGCACGATGCGCCCCGCCTCGGGAACCGGCACGTTCAGCGTGGAGACCGCGCGCGCGGAGGTCCGTGGATCCGATTCCGACGCCAGCAACTCGTCCAGTCCCTTCCTCGTGTCGGCATACCGGCGCGCCATATCGTCGAAACGAACGGACAGCGTCTCGATCAGCGAGGACCGCACGACCTCATCGAGCCGGGACGGATGTCCGAAGAGGCGGGTCAGCCGGGAAGTCGAGACCAGCAGCAGGACAGCGGTGGCGACGAACCACGCGAACGCGATGACGACGCCCGTCGCGCTCGGCAGCCAGATGCTCTCGAGAGCCATGACAGCGTTCGCGACCAGCCCGACGGTCACGAACCACCCCGCGCCGATGTACGCGAGGACACGCTTCCTCGACGTTCCGATCGCGAGGGGAGCCTCCGCGAACAACTGTGCCGCGATCGTCAATCCGGCGAAACCGACCGACAAGAACGTCGTCTGGACCTGCCACAGCGCCGTACCGGACCCGGCGACCGGGGAGAGGCTCCGGCGCAGCCAGACCGGATCGCCCCCGTGGTGGACGACGACGAGGACGACCGTGCTGACGAGCAGGGCGCAGGCCACGATGCTGGCCTGGCCCCACCACGGACCACGCGATCCCCGTGAAGCACGATTCTTTTCGCCCATGACGCGACACTACTCAGCCGTCTCGCTTGCGCGTGAACCTCTCCGCCAGCCTCCTGGCCATCCCCTTGGTCTCCGTTTCGACGCGCTGCGCCAGCTGTTGAAGCCTGCGCAACGGATGGAGCTGGGCTGCATGCCGGTGGCTCGACTCTTCGCTGGTCTCCTCGAGCGGCACCACGAACTCGTCATCCGCTACCGTGACCATGAACGCAGAGTCGTCCGGGTTCAGAGCGATGCTCACCGGCACCGCCGCCCCCGTCTCCTGGTCCACGGAGACAGCGGTGATCGACAGGTCGATGTGCTCGCCGTCGTCGACCTCGACGACCTCGACGTCGGTCAGCGGCCCGCTCTCGAGCGCGAGGACGAAGTCGTCCTGGGCGGGCGTCCGGTCTTCATCGTCTCTGTCGGTGTCCACGATGGCTCCTTCGCTACTCGATGGACCGTATCGGTGAGCACGCTACGCGCGAAGCAACTTGCTCACACGTCCCGGGCAGCCCAAGAGTGTTCCCGGCACTTCACCTCCGAAGGCAGGTGCGTGCGGGCTCAGTCGCCTTCGTGCCTCACGGCGAGAAGGTCGACGGTGCGCAATTCAGGGTCCTTCGCGAGCAAGCGGGGACCCTCCTGGCCGAGAGCCGCGGGAACGGCGCCGTTCAGATGCGCTTGCCGCGCGTCCTCGTCGGCGAAGGTATCGAAGATACCGAAATGCGTTTCGTCGAGGCGGAAGGCGTACCACGTGCGCGTTCCCGGCTCGAGTTCGACCAGGGTTTTGCCGCCGATCAGGAACTCCTCCAGTTCTGCCGCTTTGTCGGGCTTCGCTTCGAGCAGTGCCAGCACACCGAGCTGCAGTTCCATGGGATTCTCCTCGTGGGTCGGTGACGCCCCGCCATCCCGGGTCACTGAGGTGTCGGACCGGACGGTACGCCCGGACGTGCGGGTCCGCCATACCTCGGCTGCCGCGTTCCTCGTCCGACGATGACGAGTCGAGGGACTCGTCGGCAGGTCCTAGGTCGGGCGGTCAACCGCGTTCGTCAGTTGCGAGGCGACGGTGGAGCTCGGCGTTCTCGGCGAGCAGCTCGCGTACGCGGCCGATGCCGGCGAGGTTGATCCCGTCGCCTTGCAGGACGGCCACCTCGCGGATGGCGGCGATGTCGTCGTCGCTGTATCGACGGGTGCCGCCCTCCGTGCGCGCCGGTGTGACCAGACCCTTCTCCTCATAGAGGCGCAGCGTCGCGGCGGGGAGGTCGGCGAGTTGCGCGGCGACCGCAATGCTGTAAAGGGGCACGTCACCCGGCCGGTCGGTCACACTTAAAGTTTGCTGTTAATCGGAAATATTGTCAAGCTGTGGGTGTATTAAATCTATGTCAACAGCTGTAGGTAATCTCATCCGGATGGCGGAAAGGGAGGCTCCGAGATGCAGACGGCGACCGAGACGACGACGGCAGGGTTCGCAGACCTGATCTGCTCCGACTCGGAATGGCTGGAGGCCGAATTCGCCGCTCTCGTCGCGCGTGCACGCTTGGAGCCTCCCCTGCGCACCGGCAGTACGGGTCCGCGTGCCGAGTCGCTGAGCCTCGGACCGCGCACACCGGTTCGGGTCCGCACCGGCGCCGGAGACAAGCGGGTACGGGCGGTGGCCCGCTATCCGCCTGAGCCGTGATCCTTACCGCAGCGAACCGCGACGCGCTTCAGCGATCGCACCCACCACGATGAAAGGAGTTCACACCCATGGCCATGTCGTTCGATCCTTTCAGCCAGCTCGACAGGATCGCCCAGAGCGTCTTCGACACGAGCCGCCAACCGCGCATGATGCCGGTCGACCTCTCGCGCGAAGGCGACAAGTACCTGCTCAACGCGGACCTCCCTGGCATCGACCCCGGGTCCATCGACATCGACCTCGACGGCCACCTGCTCAGCATCCGCGCGCAGCGGTCCGCGGGCGATCACTCCAACAGCCGCTGGCTCCTCCAGGAGCGCCCCTTCGGCAGCTACCTGCGCCAATTCACCATCGGCGACGACGTCGACACCGACGGCATCAGCGCCAGCTACGACAACGGCGTGCTGAGCGTCCTGATCCCCATCGCCGAGCGGGCGAAGCCGCGCAAGGTCAGCGTCGGATCGGCCACGGAGCATCACAAGGCCGTCACCGCCTGAGCGGCGGCCGGCGAGCGGGCTCCACGCCGGTGCAGGCCGGACCGCATGATGCGGGCGGCGCGCTTCGCTCGCCCAGACCCACGGGCGGTCGCCCCCGGAGATGGGGCGACCGCCCTTCGCGTGCAGTGTGCGGAGGTCAGGTTCAGATCGCGGGGGAGGAACGCGGCGCGTGCACCACGCCCTCGACAGTTCATCGCGCCCCATCAGTTGATCCCGCGCGAGAGCACTGCGGGGGTTCGGCCCGCAGCACCGTCGCAGCGGGAGTCTGCCGCAGCTCCAGCAGTGGACAACTGAACGGATCGGCGTCGCCCAGGCCGACGCGGTTGATGTGGCGGGTCACCAGCGCGTAGGAGGCCAGCAAGCCGGTCTCCGTGTACGGGACGCCGTGCTCCCGGCAGTAGTCGCGGATGGTGGGCGCGGCACGCCTGAGGTGCGGGCGCGGCATCGACGGGAACAGGTGGTGCTCGATCTGGTAGTTGAGGCCGCCCATCAGGAACTCCAGCATCCGGTTGCCGCGGATGTTGCGGCTCATCAGCACCTGCCTGCGCAGGAAGTCGAGCCGGGCGTCGTGCGGCACCAACGGCATTCCCTTGTGGTTCGGTGCGAACGACAGCCCCATGTAGAGCCCGAACAGGCCCAGCTGGACGGCCAGGAAGACCGCCGCTTTGCCCGGCGAGAGCACCCACAGCACCAGGGCCAGGTATCCGACGATCCGGACGGAGAGGAACGCGATCTCCACCGGGCGGTGTTTGACCGGCTCCCGTTGCAGTACTCGCCGCACGCTGGAGGCGTGCAGCGACAGTCCCTCCAGCAGCAGGATCGGGAAGAAGAACCAGCCTTGGTGGCCGATGAGCCAGCGCAACGGGGCGGGGCGGGAGGCCGCCCGCCCGGGAGTGAACGCGATCACCGGCAGGTCGAGGTCGGGGTCGGAGCCCAGCTGGTTGGGGTTGGCGTGATGCCGGGTGTGCTTGTGCTGCCACCAGCCGTAACTCATCCCGACGAACAGGTCGCCGACCACCAGGCTCACCCAGTCGTTCCAGCGGCCGGAGCGGAAGATCTGGCGATGCGCGCTGTCGTGGCCGAGGAACGCGATCTGCGTGAACAGGAAGGCGAAGAGCACAGCCGTGAACAGCTGCCACCAGCTGTCGCCCACCAGAACGAAGCCGAGCACCAGCGCGCCGGTGAGCACCGGCACCAGGACGATCTTCGTCCAGTAGTACCCGTAGCGCCGCCGGAGCAGGCCGGACTCCCTGATCACGGAGGCCAGTGCTGTGTACTCGTTGCCGGCCGCCGCCGATCTCGGCAGGCTCTCGGAGACCTCGGACATCGTCGCGCCCTTCCACGCTCATGACGTCAGGGTCCAGGACGACGTACTGCCAGCGTACGCGCGAGCGGTCTGCGCGCCAGTCTGGAGTACTGTGGGCGTGAACGCAGTCCTGGACCCAGGCCGCATCGCGAAACCGGGCATGCGCGGGTGAAAGGGCTGGTAAGACATGGTTCTCGACCACTCTGCTCCCCCGACGCTGTGCCAGCCGTTCCTGGAGTCGCTGCCCATCGCGCGTGCTGCGATCTCCACCCTGCAGGACCCGTTCGACATCGAGACCGTGTGCGCGACCGACGCTCTCGCCGCCCGTCTCGACGAGCTCCAGATCGATCTGGGCCAAGGTCCCTGCTGGCAGGCGCTGAGCACCCGCGCCCCGGTCCTCATCACCGCGGGTTCGCCGGACTCCGCGTGGCCGAGCCTGTCCAGCGCGATCGCCTCGTCCGGGATCCACTCGGTGTTCGCCTTCCCGCTGATCGTCGGCGCCCTCGGGATCGGCGCCGTCGACCTGTATCTGGACACCCCGGAACCGCTCAGCCCCGCGGACATCGGCCACGCCGAGACGCTGGCCGGCATCGCGGCCATGCAGGTCCTCAATCAGGCCGTGGAACGCCGGTCGGCCGAGGACGGCGGTCCCTTCACGGAGAGCCCGTACTCGCGGCGCGAAGTCCACCAGGCGACCGGGATGGTCGTCGCGCAGGCCAAGGTCAGCCCTGCAGACGCCCTCCTGCTCATCCGCGCCCGCGCCTTCGCCGAGGGCCTCCCGGTGCGCGAGATCGCCACCCGGATCATCGACCGGGAGATTTCCTTCCAGCTCTGACACACGGTTGTAAATTGGAGGAATGGCCAGGTCTTCCGGCAGGGAACAACAGCTTCTCCAGACGTTCGTCGAGCTGGCGGACACTCTGGTGATCGGGTACGACGTCGTCGACCTGCTGCACACCCTCGTGGAACGCTGCGCGCAGATCCTCGATGCGACCGACGCCGGCATCCTGCTCCCGGATCCGACCGGGACGCTCCAGGTGGTCGCGTCGACGAGCGAGCGGAGCCAGCTGATCAGTCTGCTCCAGCTCGAAGCCGACGAAGGCCCCTGCGTGGACGCGTACCAGACCGGTCGGCTGGTGACGGTCGACGACATCGCGGCGTCCTACGCGCGGTGGCCGCGCTTCGCCGTGGAATCCTCCGGCGTCGGCTACCGCTCGATGCACGCCATCCCGCTCCGGCTGCGCAACGAGACCATCGGCTCGCTGAACCTGTTCAGAGACCAGGCCGGCCCGCTCTCCCCCGACGACGCCGCCGCCGCGCAGGCGCTGGCCGATGTGGCCACGATCGGCATCCTTCAGGAGCGGGCCCTGCGGCAATCCGACATCGCGCGCGAGCAGCTGCAGCACGCGCTGGACAGCCGGGTGCTCATCGAGCAGGCCAAAGGCGTCCTCTCGCAACTGGAGGGGATCGGCTTCGCCGAGGCGTTCGAGCAGATGCGTACGCGCGCCCGTAACTCGGGCACCCGGCTCTCGGTGGTCGCCGAGCAGGTCATCCGGGACGCGCAGCGACGCTGAGCACGCCCGGTGCGCAGCGGGGTCAGTGCCCGGCCGGCTCCGCTGCGGACTCCGCCTCCAGGTGCACCAGCTCGGGGGTCTCCTCACGGGGCTCCTCCGTCACATGCAGCCCGGACTGGCCGGCTGCCGCCTGCAGCATGTCCGCGATCCAGACCCGATTGAGGTGCGGTGGACGACTCCCGAGGAACTGGAACCTCAACTCGCTCGTGGGAGTGATCCAGATCGTCTCCCGACCCGACCCGTCGCTCATCGGGTGGGCGAAGGTGAACGCGACGCTGTGTCCGTCCCGGAGCAGAGTCAGGATCACGACTTTGACGTGCGCCAACGTTCGATCTTCGATGTTGATCGTGAAATCGGACTGTCCGTAATGAAGAAATCCCATGATCCCCGTCCCGACGTTAAACCGGATGATCCGCGCTGGGCTGCTGCGTCGAGCGCTCGGTGACCGGGTCCAGGGTCAACTACGAGGGTACTGCGCCCGCGCGGCGTGCGCCACGCACTCGGTCTCATTAGCACGATGCGCGCGAGGTTCAACCCCGAGTCGATGCCCTCCACTTCGCCGTATGCTCGGTCGACCATTCGAACCGAAGGGCGGCAGATGAGCAGGAACCTCCGATGACCTCAGCGCTGAGCGATCGCCGCGCAGGGACGCGTCGACGATGGCACGAGAAGTTCCTCGTCGAGGAGCGGGTCGTGCCGGCCTCCTCGCGGCGGAACCTCTACATCAGTTCGGCCGTCCTCGTGCTGGTCGGGCTGGTCTGCTTCCTCGTGGTCCTGGACTCGGTTCGCGAGAGCGACGGGCTGTCGGCGATCGACCGGCCGATCCAGAGCTGGCTGGAGGGGATGCGGTCACCGACGCTGACGGTCGTGATGGCGGTCGTCGCCACGGTCTTCGGTCCGATCGTGCTGCCGATCATCGTGCTCGTCACGGTGGTGTGGTGGGGCTTCGCGGCACGGCACGCGTGGCGGCCGCTCCTGCTCGCCTGCAGCATGATCGTCGGCGTGGCCACGGTCCAGATCCTCGCTCCGGTCATCGGACGGCATCGGCCGCCCGTCAGTGCCATGCTGATCGGCGTGGACCACACGTCGTCGTTCCCGTCGGGGCATGTGATGGGAGCAGCCGATTTCCTCGTGATCACGACCTACCTGGTCTTCTCGCGTCGCCGGAACCCGGTGCACACGGTGATCGCGCTCGTCGTCGCGTTCGTCCTGGCGCTCGCGACGGCCGCCTGCCGGGTCTACCTGGGGTACCACTGGCCGACCGATGTGCTCGCCTCGATGTCGCTCTCCCTCATCGTCATCGGCGGCGTGATCGCCGTGGACACCTGGCGCACCGTCCGGGTGCGCCCCGCTACGCAGGAGTCACCGTGAGCAGCGAAGGGCCGGTGGAGGCCGTCGAAGAGGTCCTCGCCAGCGACGCTCCCGCCGAGGTCAAGATCGCGCGACTGTGGCCGGTCGCCTCCGGTGCGGCGGCGCTCCTGTTCGTCGTGCTGCTCGCGACCGTGATCTTCTACCGGCAGGCCGACAAGCCGTTCCCTTTCGAACTCGCGTGGATGAACGAGATGGTCACGGTCCGGGCGCCGATCTGGACGATCCCGGCGCTCGTCCTCAACTGGGTGGGCGGCGGCATCAGTTCGATCGTCTTCGTCCCGCTCGTGATCATCGGCGGCCTGCTGATCTGGCGCCGCCCCTGGGCCGCCCTGTACTACGTGATCGCCGCGGTGACGAGCGGCGTGATCGTGACCGTCATCAAGAACCTCGTCGGACGCCCGCGGCCGACGGCGATCCTCGTCCAACCCGACTTCGGCTCCTTCCCCTCCGGGCACAGCGCCACCGCGGCCCTCATCGCGACGACCCTCGCCATCATCTTCTGGCGCAGGTGGGTTCTGATAGCGGGCCTGGTCTACACCCTCCTGATGATGCTCAGCCGCACCTATCTCGGCGCTCACTGGATCCTGGACACCGTCGGGGGCATGCTCGTCGGGGTGGGGGTCGGGATCATCCTCTGGGCGCCCTTCGCGCTGCGCCTGTACCGTGAGCGCCGGCGACCCCATCCGCCCATCTGGGTCAAGGTGGCGCCCCCTCAGATCGTGAGGTCGCGCAGGTAGGCCGCGTACCCCTCGGGGGCACGCCCGGTGAGGCGGCTCGAGGTGGTCACCGGGTGGCGCTCGCTCTCGGCGATCGGGTAGCGGGCTGCGCGCAGCCGGGCCACGAGGTCCACGTCCTCCCCGACGAACAGCGGAAGGAATCCGCCGACCCGCGTGTAGGCGTCCGCCCGCACACCGAGGTTCGCGCCGTGCACGTGACCGAGGGTGGCGCCGGGTGGGTGGCTCCGCTCCCAGGCACGCTGCCTGGCCTCATCGAGCTCGTCCAGTCGCGGCACGACGGCGCCGACGTACGCGGCGGAGGTCGCCGCGCCGCTCAGGTGCTCGTTCAGCCAGAGCTGCGGGACCACACTGTCGGCGTCCGTGAACGCGATCCAGGTGCGATCCTCCGGGACCGGCCACGCACCCAGGCCGGCGACGACGGCGTCGTGACGGCTCCGGCCGACGTTCTCGTGATCGCGCTCGATCACCATGACGTCCGGGAACCCACGCGCGACGTCGGCCGAACCGTCCGTGCACGCGTCCAGCACGAGCACGACGGTGGAGCGGACCGCGACCGTCGCCCGTGCCGCCTCGATGGACTCCAGGCAGGGGCCCAGCGTCGACTCCTCGTTGCGTGCGGGGACGACGACGAGAACACCGTCGACCGTCATCCGAAGACCTCCAGCAGGAAGTCCTGGTCCTGGTGCTGCATCAGCACGCGGAGTCCAGCGCGGTTGGCGAAGGCGGCATGGGCATCCCAGCCGGACTGCGCGAAGTCGTCCGCGTGGCCCGTCCAGTGGCAGAGCACGACGTGGCCGCCCTCCGCGAGCGACCCGAGGATGCGATCGACCGTGGCCGCCCACTGATCCGCCGCCAGGTAGTAGGCGACCTCGGAGACCACGATGAGGTCGAACGGGCCGTCGGGCCACTCGTCCGGCACCCGCATCCTCTGGACGGCGACGTTCGGGTGGGCGGCTGTGCGCTCGGTGGCCAGGGCGACCGCCGTCGGCGCGGTGTCGACACTGAGCAGCGCCTCGCACCGCTCTGCGAGAAGCGCGGACATCTCGCCGTTGGAGCAACCGATCTCGAAGCCGCGCGCGTACCGCTCCTTCGGCAGGACCGCGCACGCGATCGCGCGCTTGCGACGCTCGTACCACCGGGTGCGCACGGACCACGGGTCGGCGCTCACCCGGTGCAGTGCCTCGAAATGGTCGCCCGCGACGCTCGCCTCCGGTTCGAACAGGATCTCCCTGCCCTGGACGGCTCGGTCGACGAAGGCTACCGTGAGCACACCGTCGGGATTCTCCGCGGTGTGCATCTGGCTGACGAACATCGAGAGCGCCATGCGTTTCCGAGCGCGGGCACACCCGGTCAGCTCGACCTCGCTCACCCGGTCCCGCGGGAGGTCGTCCGGCGAGCCCCACTGCCACATCCAGATCGGGTAGAGCAGGAGGGCGTCGCCGTGCGCCGCGCACGCCGAGGAGACCTCCCGGCCGAGGGTGCGATGGTCGCCGTGCCGGTCTCCCGGCCAGGGCGCCAGTACGAGCATGCCCTCGCGGCGGCGAGCGGCCAGAGCCAGCTCCACCGCGTCGCGGAGGAGATCCGCCTCGTGCTTCAGGCCGCCGTCCGTCAGGCCGAGCACGGTCAGGTCGATGGTCGACCCGAGCCGGGACAGCGCGGACGTCAGTTCCGCCACCCGCTCTTCGCGCTCGCTCGTGGCGACGACGACCGAGATGTCGATGCCGAGCTCACCGGCCATGGCGAGGAGGCCGCCGACACCGAGCGTCTCGTCGTCGGGATGCGCGGAGAAGACGACGATCCTGCTGAAACCGGCGACCCAGTCACGGGACCGGTGCGGCACGCCCTCCCAGATCGACGGGTCCTCCCAGGCGTCGAACGGCGTCGTCGCGACGAGCGGGTCGAAGGTCACCACGCGAGGAGCCCTCCCGCCAGGTGGCCGGCAAGCGAGGCGTCGTCGCGGCCGCGATGGTACTGAGAGACGTAGAGCTCGAGGTCGGCGCAGCGGCGGGCCAGTCCTTCGTCGAACGCGAGGGCGGCCGGTCCGAGGACCTCACGGGCGGCGTCGAGCGTGGCTGCGACCGCGTCGGCGACCGTGCCGCGGACGGCGTGGGCGAGGACGGCCGGATCCGGGACCTCGTGCTCGTCGATTCGGGCGGCCGCTTCGTCCAGCGCCAGCCGGCCGGCGTCGAGGCGGCGGTAGAGCTCGCCGGCCCGTGCCGCGAGGATCGTGTCGTCAGGGCGCTTCCTGGCGCGCGCGATGAGGGCGTCCACGATCGGGAGGCAGCCGCCCCACCAGCACGCGGCGACACCGATCGCGCCCCACCGGAAACCGGGGCGGTCCAGGTACCACCCGTCGCCGCCGACGGGGCGCGCGGGCGAATGGTCGAACGCGACCGGCCCGCTCACCACCTCGGCGAGACCACGTGCGACCCACTGCGCCGCTTCGACCGTCACACCGGGAGCACCCATCGAGACCGCGAACATCCGCCGGCCGCCCTCGGGCGTGGATGCGGTGACGAGCGCGCTGGTGAGCCTGCCGGCGAGCGAGCACCACGGCTTGCGACCCCGCAGCACCCAGCGGTCCTGCTCCCGGCAGGCCAGCAGCGCGTCGCCGGGCGCCTCCGCGGCGAACACGCCCCAGGTCGTGCCCAGCTCCGGCTCAGAAGCGTCGGCCTCGGCGAGGATCGCCACAGCGTCCAGGTGCGGTTCGATCACGCGCGCGGCCGTGACGTCGACCGCGGCGACCCTGGCGAGTCCGCGGAAGCGTTCGGCCGTGCGCCCCGAGCCGGGCAGCGGCAGCAGAGCGTCCGGGCGCGTCGCGCGTAGCACCTCCAGTAGCGATGCGACGCTGCCACCGCACCGTGCTGCGGCGTCGAGGTACGCGTTGACACCCGTGATCGTGGTTGGAGCGGTCGTCATGCGACGACGCGCATCGGCCGGAATACCCAGACGGATTCGAGGGGTCGGGCGCTCCCGCTGGTGTCAATCCGGCGCGTGTCCATAAGAGGCACTCTCGGCCGAGATCCGAAGGGATCAAGCCCCTTGCGCGGTCGCCCCTGGCGTGTGTCCGCGACGGCGGGCTCGGGACGGTCGGGCCCGCACGGTACGCGCGCCTCCTTGTGCAGACAACCGGCTCCGCCCCGCTGCTTCTGCGCGTAGCGTCCCCGTCGAACATCTACGAAGCGTTCGCTCACCTCGTCGCCCCCGGCAACGGCTGGCCCAAGGCCATCCTGTACCCGGCGGCCTGAGACCAGCCGACCCAGAGGAGCCCGCGATGCCTGAGAACCAGTACGAGTTCGACAACCCCGTGGACCGCTACCCGCACATCCACCCGCCGGAGACCCAGGTGCCCGAACCGGGGACGGACAGCGAGCTCGACCCGCCTGCGGACCACGGCGAGAGCAGCTACGTGGGCAACGGCCGCCTCGCCGGACGCAGGGCCATCGTCACCGGAGGCGACTCCGGGATCGGCGCGGCCGTGGCCATCGCCTTCGCACGGGAGGGCGCGGACGTCGCGATCGTCTACCGCCCGGAGGAGGAGGTCGACGCGCGGGCCGTCGCGGAACAGATCCGCGGCGCGCGGCAGACCGCTTTGATTCTCCCGGGCGACCTGACCGAGCGGGCCTTCTGCGACGAGGTCGTGAAGCGCACCGTCGACGAGTTCGGCGGCCTGGACATCCTGGTCAACAACGCCGGCAAGCAACTGTTCTGCACCGACCTGGCCGAGCTCCCGGACGAGCAGTTCGACGAGACGATGAAGACGAACGTCTATGCGATGTTCTGGCTCACCAAGTCGGCGCTGCCGCACCTGCCGGCGGGGGCCACGATCATCAACACGACCTCGGTGCAGGCCTACCTGCCGAGCGAGCTGCTGGTGGACTACGCCACGACGAAGGCCGCCATCAACACCTTCACCAAGGCGCTGGGCCAGCAGCTCGCGCCGAAAGGCATCCGCGTGAACGCGGTCGCGCCGGGGCCGGTGTGGACGCCGCTCCAGGTCAGCGCGGGGCAGCCGCCCGAGAAACTGCCCGACTTCGGGTCGAACACCCCGCTAGGTCGCCCGGGGCAGCCGGCTGAGCTGGCACCGGCGTACGTGTTCCTCGCGTCGGCGGAATCCAGCTACGTGGTCGGCGAGACCCTCACCGTGACGGGCGGGATGCCGACGCCGTGAGCGGATACGGATGCGGGCGCGCTCCAGACTGGAGCGCGCCCGCGGCCGCAGCCGCTATTTGACGGCCGGGCGCCGGTTCTCTGCGCTGACCATCCAGGCCAGCTGCTCCAGCCGGCCGATGATCGCGTGCAGCAGATCCGCGGAGGTCGGGTCCTCCTCGTCCACCTCGTCGTGCACCGAGCGCATCGTGCGCACGACGGCCTCCAGCCGGTCCGTGATCAGGTCGACAGCGTCGGAGGTGTCGACCTCGCCGTTCGGGAACTGCGTCAGCGTCGTCGTCTCCGCGACCGTGCGCGACCGGCCGTCCGTTGTCGCGTGCAGCGCGCGCAGCCGCTCGCCCACCGCGTCGCTGAACTCGCGCGCGGCCTCCACGATCTCATCGAGCTGCAGGTGCAGGTCGCGGAAGTTGCGGCCGACGATGTTCCAGTGCGCCTGCTTGCCCTGCAGGGACAGCTCGATCAGGTCGACCTGGACCTGCTGGAGGTCGCCCGCGAGAGCTGCCGGGGCGACGAACCCGTTCTCGGCGTTCTCGCGCCGGGTCTCGTGCTCGCCGGGCGCCGCGCCTTTCGCGCGCGTGGTCCGGGGCGCGGCCGCCGCCTTCGTCGCCGTGTTCGACGTCTTGGATGTCGTAGCCACTGTTGGCCCTCCTTCGGTCCGTGTTCAGCGCGAACCTAGGCTCGGCTCCCCCGCGCGGCCAGCGGGTTGACCTCGCGCCGAATCGTGGTGCGGATCACCCGCGTCCGGTCATCCCCGCACGGCAGGCTCCGGCCGGCGTTGATGAAGACCTGCTCAGGGACCTGGGAAGCGCGCCCTCGCGGTGGGAGCGTCTATGCCATGAACGCAGACAAACAGGCGTCGCGGCACCTCTCCGGCATCCGTACCGCCACCATGATCGCCGCCGGGGTCGTCGCAGCGGCCGTGACGGGGCTGTTCGGCCAGTGGGCGTACGCCGCAGCGGTGGGCTGGGCCGTCGCGTGCGCGGTGTACCTCACCTGGGTCTGGATCACCATCTCCCGGATGGGCGGCTCCGAGACCGGGCGGCACGCGGCCGCCGAGGACCCGTCGCGGACGACGAGCGATGCCCTTCTGCTCATCGCCTCGATCGCCAGCCTCGCAGCGCTGGCGCTGCTGTTGGGGCAGACGAAGAACGCTCCGCCGCCGGGCAAGGACCTGATCGCTGCGCTCGGCCTGGCGTGCGTGGCGCTGTCATGGTTCTTCGTCCACACCCTGTACACCCTGAGGTACGCGGTCCTGTACTACAACGAGCCGGCCGGCAGCGGGAGGCACGGGATCGACTTCAACGAGGATGTCGCGCCGCGGTACCTCGACTTCGCCTACCTGTCGTTCACCGTCGGGATGACCTTCCAGGTCTCGGACACCGACATCTCCAGCCAGCGGATCCGCGCCGCGATCCTGCGGCACATGCTGCTGTCGTACCTGTTCGGGGCGGTCATCATCGCGTCGTCGGTCAACCTCGTGGCGAGCCTGGCGTCCTGAGGCCCGGACGCGCCCACCCGTGCACAGCCGATGCTCCACCTCGCCGGCAGTGACTCGGGCTCAGCGGTGACGGAGCTCCCGTCGGAGCTGCAGGTACGCTCCGGGGGCGCAGGCCAGGTCTTCGAGACCCAGCTCGATCAAGGCGAGGCGCGCACGCAGGACGACCCAGCGAGGGAGCCCCGTGAGCCGTGCGAGTCGCGCATGGCTCAGCGTCGAGACTCCGGTGTCCGAAGCCTGTGACGCCTCGACGTGGGCGACCGTGAGCACGGTCCCACGGTCGAGGGCCTTCGCGGCCAGGAGTGGGAACGCGTCAGGGTGCCGGAGCGCACGATCGACCGCGGCGATCCACTCGTCACGCCCCTCGAAGCGGTTGCGTTCCACCGCCCTACCGCCTGGCGAGGCCGATCAGACGGGCGAGTCCACCGCGGACCCGCGGCGTTGGCCGCGGTTTCGCGGGCTCGCCCGCACGGCTCCCGGTCGGCGCTTTCCCGAGATCCACGAACCCGACGGACTGACACCGTGTGCATGTCCACAGATGGGTGTGGACCGACAGGCCGACACCGTAGTAGGGGTTGCCGACCACTCGTGTGCGGGCGCCGCAGCGCGGGCAGGTGCGCCTCCGCGACGGGGACTCCGAGGCGGTCATCGAGGGCCGGCCGCGCTGTGCCGTGGTGGGTGCATACATTTCCGCCTCTTGTCCAGCAGGATGCGGCGGCCCTCCCCACCCGAAGGGGAGGACCGCCGTTCGTGGCCGACGCAGGCGCGGCTCGGCGACCCATCCACGCTATGCACATCGAGAGACCGTGGATATCCGCCGAGCGCGGCGTCCTGTCCGAACTGCGCGCCACCCGAGCGTTTAGTTAGTGCACATACAATCTCCGAATGCGATCGCAACACGATGAGATGTTCAGGAGCCGCCGCATCGCTTCGGGACGCGACGTCGAGCTGGCCCGTCGCGCCCTCTCCGATGTCTTCCTCCCGGTGGACTTCCCCCATGCAAGATCGACGACCGCCGTCGACCTGACCCTCAACGCCGTGAACGTCGGCCGGATCGTGTGCGGCTTCATGCGCTTCGGGGACGCTGTGCGCCTCGACACCGCCGAGGCCGAGAACTACCACGTGAACATCCCGACCACCGGCGCCGCGACGATGTGCGCGGCGCTCGGCACGCCCGTGTACGGGACCCCCCGGACAGCCGGGGTCTTCATGCCGGGGAGGCCGGTCGAGTTCGACTTCAGCGAGCGGTACTCCCAAATCGCACTGATGATCCCCCGCGACGGGCTGCAGCTCGAACTGGAGGACCTGCTCGGCGGAGGCCTCGCTCGCCCGCTCGAATTCGAGGCCGAGCTGAGCCTCGCCGGAGCGGGCGGGCAGTCGATCTTGCACGCCGTCCGGATGATCGACGCCGCCGCGGCGCAGGCGGACGGTCCGCTCGGTCACCCGCTGGCCGCGCAGCGGTTGGAGCAGATGCTGATCCAGGCCCTGCTGTTCGCGCAGCCGCACAATCACACCGCTCTGCTCGCCCGCCCGTCACCGTCTGCGGGCAGCCGCCCGGTGTCGAGAGCGGTGGAGCTCCTGCGCAGCGACCCCGGACACCCGTGGACGGTCGCCGAGCTGGCGGCGGAGGTCTCGATGAGCGTCCGAAGCCTCCAGGAAGGGTTCCGCCGCTCGCTGGAGACGACACCGATGGCGTACCTGCGCGGGCTCAGGCTGGAAAGAGCGCATGACGAACTGTCTGCCGCGGAGCCCGGCACGGTCAGCGTGACCGAGGTCGCCACCCGGTGGGGATTCGTGCATCTCGGCCGCTTCGCGGGGGCGTACAGCGGTGCGTACGGCGAGCCGCCGTCGGCGACCCTGCGGCGCTAGACGCCGATCCTCCGCGGCTCCTGGAGAATCCGGTCAACCCCTTGCGTTCGCGCACAAGCGGGCATTGCATCCGAGGTGAGGCGTCGGGACGACAGGGAGGCACGACCATGACCGTCAAGCTCAACCGGAAGGCGCTCGACCACGCCCGCTCGCTCGTCGGGAAGGGCACCGTGGTCCGCGACGAGCGGGACGACTGGAGTGAGGACGCGCCGATCGCGGACGACGAGAACGCGTTCATCGAGAAGCACGGCTGGGAGCAGTACGCGCTCTGGCACCTCGGCGAGGACGCCGAGAAGAGCGAGGAGACGAAGGGACGCTATAGCTTCCCGTACGGGGACTTCGCCAAGGTCCATCGCTGCGGAGTGATCTCCTTGGAGAGCCGCGCGGCGCAGAACGACCACGACGACATCGCGCGCGCCTCCAAGAAGCTGCTCGAACAGATCGACGGCGAGTGAGGCCGGCGTGCGACGCATGAAGACGGGGCTGACACGAGTCGCGCCCCGAGCCGCGCGCAAGCGCGCACAGAGCGCCGCCGTCGGGATCGACCGCCTCGTGCGGAACGTGGAGACGGGCCGGTTCGAGCGTTCCCTCTCCGCGCTCACGGCCGCGGGCGCCGTGGTGACCGCCGCCGAGATCTACTTCGAGCACGACAAGGCGAGCTTCGGCAACCGGTGGATGTGGGCTCCCGTGATCCTGGGGCCGATCGGAGCGGTCGCCGGGGTGGTGGGGTTCTTCAGCAGGACGGCCGCGAAGACGGCGCTCCCCCTCGCCGCGGCAACGATCGTGGCGAACGGTCTGCAAGGCGTCTGGCTGCACGCCCGCGGCATCGGGCAGAAGCCCGGCGGCTGGCGGAACCTGCGCTACAACCTGGAGATGGGTCCTCCCCTGCTCGCTCCGCTGCTGGTCACCCTGGTCGGCGGGATGGGCCTGCTGGCCGCCGTCCTGAGGCGGGAGAAGTGACCGCGCGCAACCTGGGTGATGAGGTCCCGGAGCGCTTCCCCGCCTTCCACGTGCTCGACCAGGCGACGCACTGGGACGAGGAGACGCGCTCGGTCGTGTTCTCCCGCGTCGGCCGTCCGCCGGACATCCGCTTCTTCGACGCGGTGGAGGAGGCGGCCGCGACCGCCCTGTTCGACCGCCTGCTCGACCAGCATCCCGAGGACCGCCGCGTGCCGGTGACCGCGATGGTGGACGCCCGGCTGGCCGCGAAGGAGACCGACGGCTGGCACTACGACTCGATGGCCGACGACTGGGAGGTGTGGCGGACGAGCCTCGCGGCCCTGGACGAGGAGGCCCACGCCCGTCACGGCCGCTCCTTCGCGGAGTGCGACGAGGAGCAGCAACTCGACCTCCTCTCCGGGATCAAGGACGGGCAGGGCGACTGGCGCGGCTTCCAGCGCTCCCGCATCTGGAGCCTGTGGACGCGCTACGCCTGCACCGCCTTCTACAGCCATCCGGCCGCCTGGGACGAGATCGGCTTCGCCGGGCCGGCGTATCCGCGGGGCTACAAGAACCTCGGGCTCGACAGCCGGGAGCCGTTCGAGGTCGCCGACACGCAGCCCGACGACATGCCCCGCACCGGGACGGCCGGCTCATGAGCACGGTCCGCGAGCGCAACGACTCCGCCTGGCTGCTGACACCGGACGGCTCCCGCGCGGAGCCGCGCCTGACCGAGCGGATGCGGCGCTTCGCCGACAGCGACGAGGTGGACATCGCCATCGTCGGCTGCGGCGCCGGCGGCTCCGTGATGCTCCAGCGCCTGGCACGCGCCGGCTGGGACGCCGTCGCCTTCGACGCCGGGCCC
>Ga0209455_1000282_pt1 | contig 54881 bp, 49 predicted proteins | sample AraplaCol_mCL_r2_FD_184275 | JGI IMG/M metagenome (GOLD analysis project Ga0209455, IMG submission 184275) | Arabidopsis root microbial communities from North Carolina, USA - plate scrape CL_Col_mCL_r2 (SPAdes) (version 2) | ecosystem: Host-associated > Plants > Roots > Endosphere | place: USA... | reverse complement strand
GTACCGCTAACCATGCCTACAGTGGCAGAAATCACCCTTTCGAGCAAGCCTCGAATCCATCCACCCCGCAAGAGCCGCGCCATGACCCCTTCCCTGCTTTCCCTGCCGCTGGTCTCTCCCGTCTTGTTGGGCCCGCTGCTCCTGTTCATTCTGGTCAGCTCGATCACCCCCGGCCCCAACAATGCCATGCTGGCTTCGTCGGGCCTGACCTTCGGCATGCAGCGCACCGTGCCGCATCTGCTGGGCGTGAACCTGGGCTTCGCGCTCATGGTGCTGCTCGTGGGCCTGGGGCTAGGCGCCGTGTTCACGCGCGAGCCCATGGTGTATCAGGTGCTGAAGTACCTGGGCGCCGCCTATCTGCTGTACCTGGCCTGGAAGATCGCCAATTCCGGCTCCATGCAGGAAGGCCGGGCCCGCACGCGGCCCTTCACGTTCCTGCAGGCCGCGATGTTCCAATGGGTCAACCCCAAGGCCTGGGTCATGGCGGTGGGCATCGTCGCCACCTATACGCCGCAGCAGGGGTTTTTCGGCAATCTGCTGATCGCCACCCTGGCCTGTATCGTCATCAATCTGCCGTGCGTCGGCCTGTGGGTGCTGTTCGGCAGCACGCTGCGCCGCTGGCTGCACAAGCCCGGCATCGTGCGCGGCTTCAATGTCGCGATGGCCCTGCTGCTGGTGGCGTCGCTCTACCCGGTGGCGCTGGAGCTGGCGGGCCGCTGAGCCAGATCCAAGGCTCCAGCTCCCGATCTTCACGCCAGCGGATCGATGCGGCTGAACCGCTCCACCCGCAGCCCGCACGCGCTCAGCCAGCGCGGCATGTCCTCGCTCGACAGCACTTCGAACTCGGCGGCGCGCTGCCGCATGAGCGCATCGCCTTCGTCCGGCCCGACCGCATGGGCGGGATGGCACATCATCAGATCGCCGTCCTGGGCCGCATCGAACCAGCGGCCCAGCAACTGCGCGTAATGCTCGGCCCCGCCGCTCAGGCTGTAGACCCCCAGGAACCGGTCATTGCTGCGCCAGCCGCGCCGGCGCACGGCGCGGCGCAAGGCATGGCCGCCCAAGGCGCCGATGACCTGGGCCTTGAACGCATTGCCCAGGCCCACGCCGGGCTGGGACCGGGGCAGGGTACAGCGCAGCCAGGGCATGCGGGCGCCGTAGCGGCGCTGCAGAATCGCGATCACCCGCGGCAGCACGCCGGGCAGCTGGTGCACGTGCTGGTGCCCATCCAGATAGGCCGGCGCAGCGCCGTAGATGTTCTCGAAGGCGTCGAGCTGGCGTTCCAGCTGGCCGTCCACCCAGGACGGGATCAGGCGCCCCATATAGGCCCAGCCGATCAGCGTCTTCAAGGGAACAGCGGGCTCCTGCCCGCCCACGCCCTCGGTCAGATCGAAATGCAGCCCCGCGTCGACGTCCATCTCGCGCAAGGCCGCGACATGCGCCGGAAACGACGGGCCGAGCGGCATGCAGCTCACCGCGCCCAGGCGGCCGGCCCGCGCCAGATCCAGGATGCCTGCGTCGACCGCGCGATTCATGCCAAAATCGTCGGCGCAAATAACTATGCGGCGCAGCAACCCCTGCCCGTTTTCCTGGTTTTCCACGCTTCGATGCTTCCGCTGTTAAAACAACTCTTCTGGTTCGTCACCGTCGGCTGCGCCGCGGCGGCCACGCATTGGACCACCGCCGTCCTGCTCGTCAAGTTCGGCGGCCTGTCGCCCGTGCTGGCCAACGTCGGCGGCTGGCTGGTGTCTTTCTGGGTGTCGTTTTCCGGTCATTATCTTCTGACCTTCCGGCACACCAGGGCCCCACTGCTGCCTGCCGTGCGACGCTTCTTCATGGTCTCGGCCTCGGGCTTTCTCATCAACGAAGCCGCCTACGCCTGGCTGCTGCACGCAACCAACCTGCCCTACTACGTGTTGCTGGCGGCCGTGCTGCTCGGCATGGCCGTCATGACCTTCATCGTCAGCCGGCTGTGGGCGTTTCGCCACAAACCCGCTGCTTGAATGCCGCGTCGGCATCGAGCAGCCACAGCATATTTCTCTTGGTCGACGCAGCGGGTTTCACGCCCGCCAGAAGCGGATAGCGGTTCTGGTCGCCGCCTTCGCCCAAGACCCAATAGCGCGCCCCGACCGGTCCGTGGCAAACGCGCCGCTTCCATTCCTGCTCCGAAATCAGCACCTGCACGGTCGGGTCGAACTCGGAAGCGTCGAGCAGTTCCTTGCGCCAGCTATCGGTGCGCGCAATGCTCGGATCGCTCCAATTGTCGACCACCCAGGCCGGTTGTGCATAGCGCGCATAGAACTGCAGGTCGAAACCGTACGAATGCAGCATGACCAGCGTATCGCCGGGCCTGGCGTCCTGGCGCATGACCTCGCCCAGCGGCTTGGCGCTGCGGCTTATCGTGCTGATCCCGGCGATCACCAGCGTAATCAGGCATAGGATCACGGCCGCCACGCAGGTGATCGAGGCCCGCCGGCCGTAGCGCGTCGATGCCGCGCCGTCGCGCTCGATCGCTTCGCGCACCTGCTCGGCCAGCAGGAAGGCCAGCGGCGGCAGGGCCGGCAGGATGTAGCCCACCAGCTTCGAAGCGGGAATCGAGAAGAACACCAGCACCACCAGGCCCCAGATGGCCATGAGCCGGCGTATGCCCTTGGGGTCGCGCTCGGCCTTCCAGAAAGGCCTGCGCAACAGGCCCAGGCCCCACAGCGTCCAGGGCAGCGCCGTGGCGATCAGCACCGGCACGTAGAAGAGGATGGGCTCCTTGTTGTTGAAGCCCGAATCCAGAAAGCGCTGGAAGTGCTGATAGACGAAGAAGTAGTGGAAGAAGCCCGGATAGCGCACCTGCATCGCCAGGCACCAGGGCAAGGCCACCACGGCGAAGGCCAGGAGCGTCGCAGGCCGCAGCAGGGCGAGCATGCCCTTGCCGTCGCGCCGCATGAGCAGCCAGAAGAACAGCACGCCCCCCGGCAGCACCGGGCCGATCAGGCCCTTGGCCAGGAAGGCCAGGCCGGCCAGCGCGCCCATGAGCGCCGACATGGCGCGCCAAGGGCGGCCGCTGTCGCGCAGCATGATCGTCTCGGCGCCCGCCAGCACGGTGGCCGAAATCAGGCCGGCCACCAGCATGTCCATATTGGCGAACTGCGCCGCGCCGAAGAACAGCGGCATGGTGGCCATGACGAGCACGGTGATGCGTGCCGCCGCCACGCCGTAGTTGCGGCGCACGAAGGCATAGGTCGCGAACAGCGCCAGCCAGGCGCCCAGCACCGACGGCAGGCGCACGGCCCACTCGTTCATGCCGAACACGCGCATGCTGATCGCGTCCAGCCAGTAGAACAGGGGCGGCTTGTGGAAATACGGCATGCCGTCCAGCAGCGGCGTGGAAATGTCGCCATGGCGCAGCATGTCCCAGGCCACGCCGGTGTAGCGGCCCTCGTCGGGCAGCGTCAGCAGCCGCACCCAATTGAGAAAAACCAGCCAGAAAGCGGCCAGGCCCAGCAACGCGGCGTCGCCGGACAAGAACCGGCGCGGCTGCGCGGAAGTATTCGTGGAACTCATGGGATCAAAATTTCAATTCTGGCTGGGCGCATCGCGGTTCGATGCGTCGGACGGCAGGTCGCGGCGCGGCCGCGCCTGACCCAGGCGCTGCCCGGTAATGAAGAGCGGCCGCCCCTTGACCTCGTCGAAGATGCGCGCCACGTACTCGCCCATCACGCCCAACGAAAGCAGGTTGACGCCGGAGAAAAACAGCAGCGCCGTCACGATGGTCGTCCAGCCCGAAGTCTGGTTGCCGTAGAGCAGGTATTGCGCCACCAGGACCACGCCGTAGACGATCGACATCACGGCAAAAAGCGCGCCCATCAGGCCCAGGAAACGCAGCGGCCAGGTCGTGAACGCCGTGATGCCGTCGGTCGCCAGGCCGAACAGGCGCCAGAAGTTGAAGCTGCTGCTGCCGTGCAGGCGCTCCTTGGGCATGTAGGGCATGGCTTCGGAACGAAAGCCCACCCAGGCATACAGGCCCTTCATGAAGCGCGTGCGCTCGGGCAGGTTGACCAGCGCGTCGACCACCTTGCGGTCCATCAGGCGGAAATCGCCCGCGTGCGGCGGCACCCGCACACGGCGCGTGCTGCCCAGCAGGCGGTAGAAAATCTTCGTGCCGACGCGCTTGACCCAGCCTTCGTCGGTGCGATCGCTACGCACGGCGTAGACCATGTCCACGCCCGCCTGCCAGCGCTGCAGCATCGGCGGGATCAGCTCCAGCGGGTGCTGCATGTCGGCGTCCATGCTGATCGCCACGTCGCCGGTGACTTCTTCCAGGCCGGCGGCCAGCGCCGCCTCCTTGCCGAAATTGCGCGACAGCTGCACATAGCGCACGCCCGGGGTCCTGGACCACTGGGCCATGAGCTCGGGGGTGGCGTCGGTGCTGCCGTCGTCGACGACGATGATCTCCCAGCCGTCGCACCACTGTTCCAGCAGGGCGCTCAGCCGGGGCAGCAGCACTTTGAGATTCTCAGATTCGTTCAGGCCGGGGACGACGCAGCTGACCAGCCCGCGCACGGGCGGACGGCCGTCGACCGAACGGGGCGGCGCCGGCAAATCGGACTCGGCGGCGCGCTGATCGAGGGGGGACGTGGTCAAGATTTCACCGAAAAGCAAACAAGGCTTCGAAGTATGCACCAGCAGTATCGAATTGTGGCTGGATTGGCCTGACTCGGGGATAAATAGCCGTCCCCTTTTCCTCCTGCTGGGTCTGCCGCTAGGTTACCGTGAAAACAGTGTGGGGAATGTGCCTCATCCACAGGCCTGAAAAATCGCAATTAATTGAAATTGCAATAAAATATCGAGTTCCATGCCCGCATTCGCCATGCGGGCTTATCGTTTTTTAAGCACCCGACATGCAGGCAAACTCCAATCCCCCGCAACCCCTGACGTCCTCCCAGGCATCGTCAGCCCGCGCCGCCTCGGCACGGGGCGGGCGGCTGGCGGCTGTCTTCTCCCTCAACGCCCCGTCGCTGCAACCGCTGGTTCTGCTGATCCTGGGCTTGAATCTTCTCTTCTGGGTCGCGCTTCCCAGCCTGCTTCTAAGCGGGCCGGACGCGGACAACATGGAAGAACTGGTCTGGGGCAACGTGTTCCAGTGGGGCTATTACAAGCATCCGCCCCTGCCCTCCTGGGTGCATTTCGCCTTGATGTCCGTCTTCGGCCGTCATATCTGGATCACCTTCTTCGCCGCCCAGCTGAGCGTCGCGCTGGCGCTCTACTTCATCTGGCGCCTGGGCTGCGAACTCACCTCGCAGCGCAACGCCCTGCTGGCGGTGGTGCTGACGATGCCCATCGCCTACTTCACGACGCGCGGCGTGATGTCCAACCACAACACCCTCCAGCTGTGGTCGGTGGCGGGATCGATCTGGATGCTCTACCGCGCCTGGCGCTACCAGCAGCTGCGCGACTGGATCCTGCTGGGCATGTTCGCGGGCTTCGCCACGCTGACCAAGTACAGCATCGCCGTGTGGTACCTGATATTCATCCTGCACCTGGCGCAAAGCGGCAGCCTGCGCGATGCGCGCACCTGGAAGGGCATGCTGGCGGGCACCGCCCTGCTGGTCGCGATCGTGATGCCGCATGCCATGTGGCTCTACCACATGAAATACGTGCTGCACGACCCGGCCAACCCGCTGGACTACGCCGCCGGATCGACGGACGTGTCGACCATGACCCGCGCCGAAAACCTGCTGGACATGTGGTACGTGCTCACCACCACGCTGGCGCGCCTGGCGCCGATGCTGCTCGCCATGCTGGTCATCGCCGGCCTGACGCGGCGCGCGCGCCGCAAGCAGATCATCCCGGCCCAAGGCAGCATCGCCGCGCGTCTGCGGCCCGAAGACCGCCGCTTCATCCTGCTGTTCGCCCTGGTTCCCTTCGTGCTGACGTGCGCGGCGTCCTTCATCGCCGACACACGCATGATCGCCGACTGGACCACCACTTACTTCCTCATGACGGGCCTGCTGACGTTCTGGCTCTACCGCGAAAACAGCGACCAGCGCCTGTTCAAGACCGCACTGGTCACGGTCCTGGTGATCCAGTTCCTGACCGCCGCCGGCTATGCCGTGGGCCGCGGCCCGCTGGCCAGCTTCCTGGGCAAGCCCGGCCGCTCGAACTACCCCAGCCATGCCGTGGCCCGGGCCATGAAGCACGCCTGGTATTCGCATGCCCGCGCGCCCCTGCACTTCATCACGGCCGACACCTGGCTGGGCGGCAACATCGCCATCCACGCCGGCCGGCAGGCGCAAGTCCTGATCAACGGCGATCTGCACGACTCGCCCTGGGTCGATCCCGAGCAGCTGAAAGCCTGCGGCACGCTGGTCGCCATGGACATCAGCCCGAACGCCCCGGACGGCGTCCCGCCCAAGGTCGCCGCCGCGATGAAAGAGGCCACCATGACGGGCACCGTCAGCCTCCCCGCCACCATGGATCCGGACGGCCCGCAAATAACCTTGAAGTGGGGCGTGGTGCCGCCGACGGGCGGATGCCGGCTCATTGCGCACAAGCACCACGGGTAGCAGCGAGCTTCCATTGGTCGAAAAAAAACGGGCGCCATGTGTGCATGGCGCCCGTTTTTTTGAATAGAGCCGCCGTCTCTAAGCCGCCGCGCGCTCGCGCGCCAGATGCGCGATTGCGGCCTGCACCGCGCCTTCGCCGTGGGGCAGGCCCAGCTCCTTGAGCGCCAGGTCCAGCGTGGCCAGGCAGCCCAGGATCATCGGCTCGTTGATGCTGCCCATGTGGCCGATGCGAAAGGTCGAGCCGGTGAGCTTGCCCAGGCCGCCGGCGATCATCAAGCCCAGCTTTTCGCGCGCATGGGTGCGCAGGCGATCCGGGTCGATGCCTGCCGCGGTGCGCACCGTCGTCACCGTCACGGCGCGCTCGGACGCCGCGGGCACGTTGAACGCCATCGCGCCGGCCTGGCTCCAGGCCTCCACCGCCTGATGCACCGCGCTGGACAGCATGCGCTGCGAGCGGAAGATCGCGTCCAGGCCGCGCGCCTTGATCAGGTCCAGCGCCTCGCGCAGCGCGAACATGTGGTGCTCGGGCATGGTGCCGCAAAACTTGGTGTAGTACTCGTCGCCGATGCGCGTGCTCCAGTCCCAATAGCGCTGGTAGCGCGGCGTGGCCTGCGCGACCTGGACGGCCTTGTCGTTGGCCGCCACGATGGCCAGGCCGGGCGGGCACATCAGCGCCTTCTGCGACGCCGTGATGGCCACGTCCACGCCCCAGGCATCCATCTCGAAAGGCATGGCGCCCAGCGAAGCCACGGCATCGGCCACCAGCAGCGCGGGGTGGCCCGCCGCATCCATCGCCTGGCGCACCGCATGGACGTCGCAGCTCAGGCTGGTGGCGGTATCCACCTGCACGGCCAGCACCGCCTTGATGCGGCGCCCGGTGTCGCCGCGCAAATGCTCTTCGATGCGCGCCGGGTCGATGCCCTGGCGCCAGTCGCCCTCGATGGTCTCGGTCTTGATGCCGAGCGCGCGGGCATGGCCCGCCCACTCATGGGCGAAATGGCCCACGACCGGCACCAGCACCGTGTCTCCCGGCGCGCAGATATTTCCCAGCACCGCCTCCCAGCTGCCATGCCCGTTGCCCGCATAGATGAAGACGTGACCCTGGGTGCGGAACAGGCCTTTGAGATCCTCGAAACAGGACTTGGCGAGTTCTTTGAGTCTGTCGTCGGCGAGATCCAGCGGCTGCCGGTTCATCGCGTTGAGCACCTGCTGGGGAATATGAGTGGGGCCAGGGGTGTGCAGAAATTCGCGGCCTATCATGGTGCGGGTATCGGAAAGAAAAGGTTGAACGAGGCCGATGCGCCATCGCGCGCTCGGCATCCGGTGATCCTGCCCGAGAATGGTTGCGCAGGCAAATCGGCGGATCGCGCCGCGAAGACCTCAGTCCTCGTTCTGGCTCGAAGCGAGATTGCCGCGCACCTTGCCCAGAAGCTTCAGCAAGGTCCGCCGCTCCGAGTCGCTCAGGCCCTGCATGGCCAGGTCGGTGATCTCGTCGCCCAAGGCCAGCGCGGGCCCCAGCGCGTCCTCGACCTTGTCGGTCACCTGCACCAGGAAGGCCCGGCGGTCGTTGGGCGCCGGCACCCGCCGCACCCAGCCCGCCTCTTGCATGCGGTCGAGCATGCGCGCCACGGTCATGGGCGTGACGTCCAGCGTCTCGGCCAGCTTGGCCTGGCTCATGGGGCCCAGCGTGGAAAGGTAAAGCGCCACCCGGCACTGGGCGCGGCTCAGGACCAGGCGCTGGCGTCCGCGCCGATCGAACTGGATGCCCATCAGCCGGGCGATGTCCGAAACCAGAAAACCGAAGCGCTCTTCGTAGGAATAAGGCATGGGATAAGATCTTAATAAGCTTGCTTATTATAAGCCACCATATATTATAATTTTCTACTGCCTCATCGAGCAGTCCCTGCTTGCCTCTCGCAGTACCCCTTCATGTCTGCCGCCGACGCTCCTGCTCCAATCAACCGCGGCATGATCACGCTATCGATCATGCTCGCCACCCTCATCCAGACCCTGGACAGCACGATCGCCAACGTGGCCCTGCCTCATATGCAAGGCACGCTCTCGGCCTCGCAGGACGAAATCACCTGGGTGCTCACGTCCTACATCGTGGCGGCGGCCATCGCCACGCCGCTCACCGGCTGGCTGGCCGCGCGCTACGGCACCACCCAGCTGCTATGCGCCTCGATCGCCGGCTTCACCGCGGCCTCCGTGCTGTGCGGCATTTCCGATTCGCTGGCGCAGATCGTCGCGGCGCGCTTGCTCCAGGGCGTCTTCGGCGCCTCGCTGGTGCCGCTGTCGCAGTCCATTCTGCTCAACATCAATCCTCCCAAAAAGCAGCCGCAGGCCATGGCGATCTGGGGCATGGGGGTGATGGTGGGGCCCATTCTCGGCCCCACGCTGGGCGGCTGGCTCACCGACAGCTACAACTGGCGCTGGGTGTTCTTCATCAACCTGCCCATCGGTTTGCTGGCCCTGTTCGGCGTCATGACCTACATGCCGCGCATCAAGACCGGCGGGCGCACCGCGCTGGATCTCTTCGGCTTCGCCACGCTCTCGCTGTTCATCGGCGCGCTGCAGGCCATGCTCGACCGCGGCCAGCAGAAGGACTGGTTCAACTCCACCGAAATCCGCATCGAAGCCATCGTGGCGGTAGTGAGCCTCGTCTTCTTCCTCATCCACACCGCCACCGCCGGCGAGCGCTCGTTCTTCCGCCCCGAGCTGCTCAAGGACCGCAACTTCGTCGCGGGCAGCTGCTTCATCTTCGTCATCGGCGCCATCCTGTACGCCACGCGCGCGCTGCTGCCGCCCATGCTCGAAAGCCTCATGGGCTACCCCGTGGCCACCACCGGCCTGGTCACCGCGCCCAGCGGCATCGGCACCATGATCGCCATGCTCTTCGTCGGCCGCCTGGTCGGGCGCTTCGATGTGCGCGGCCTGCTGTTGATCGGGTTGCTCATTGCGGGCTACTCGCTCTACCAGATGATGGGCTACACCCTGGTGCTGTCGGAAAGCGACATCGTCTGGCCCGGCGTGGTGCAGGGCGTGGGCCTGGGCCTGATCTTCGTGCCGCTCGCGGCCGTCAGCTTCACCACGCTCAAGCCCGAGCTGCGCGCCTACGGCACGTCCATCTACAGCTTGATGCGCAACATCGGCAGCAGCATCGGCATCTCGGTCGTGCAGTCGGTGGTCACGCGCAACAGCCAGATCGCGCACGCCTCGCTGAACGAGCACGTGGGCCGCGGCGAGAACGGCTGGCAGCAGTATTTCGACCTGGCCACCGCGGCCGGCCGCGAAAGCGTCAACCACATCATCGACCAGCAATCGTCGATGATCGCCTACCTCGACGCATTCAAGTTCATGTTCGTCGCCACGCTGTGCATCCTGCCCATGATCTTCCTCATCCGCAGCCACGGCATCCATGGCGGCAAAGATGCCGCAGCGCATGCGGTGATAGATTGATCCAGGGCATGTAGCGGGGCGCGTCGCGCCGACGCCTTTTCTCTTCGATTTGTTCCTTAAAATGAAATTTGTTCTACGTAAGAGACAACAGGGAAGTCGACATGCCCAAGCCGCTCACCATCGGAATCGCCGCCTGTTCCTCTGAAGGCGCCGCGCTTTGCTACCGGACCATCTGTAGTCGCGCCCCGCAATTTCTCGGCGCCCATGCCCATCCCGACATCGTCCTGCATTCGTCCTCTCTTGCGGAGTACGTCGACGCGCTCGAGCGCGACGACCTGCCCGGCGTCGCGCAGTTGATGCTGCATTCCGCGCATCGCCTGGCCGCGGCCGGCGCCGATTTCGTGATCTGTCCGGACAACACGATCCATGCCGCCTTTGCGCTGATGCGCGATGCCTCGCCGCTGCCGTGGCTGCACATCGCCGAAGTCATCGCAGCCGAGGCAAAACGGCGCGGCGTGAAACAGGCCGCGATCCTCGGCACCGAGTGGCTGATGGCCGGCGATGTCTATCCGAGCGTGCTGAACAAATTCGATATCCGTCATCAGGTTCCAAAATCGTCGGAACGCGACGAGATCGGACGGATCATCATGGACGAACTCGTCAACGGCATCCAGAAACCCGCCTCGGTGCAATACCTGCAGGACGTCATTGCGCGCATGAAGGAGCGCGGCTGCGACGCCGTGGTTCTGGGATGCACGGAGCTTCCGATCGTGCTCGGCGATGCGAACTCCGCGCTGCCGACACTGGACTCCACTCGCCTGCTGGCCGATGCCGCGCTCCAACATGCAATTTCACATTGCAACAGCATGTCCGCGGCGCAGCCAGGAGCGACGCCGATGCCATCGGATCGATGGCCAAGAATGACCTAGGCGCCAGCGCCAACGCAAGCCGCGGCGAGGGATCCGGCCCGCGCAAAATTTCGTTTCAATGAAACGCACTTTTTGCACGACCTACGAGACACCATGATCCGGTCTCAATTAAAAATTCCATCCTGCCGTGCAAAGCCCTCAGATGGATGCAATGAAAAGGGCCCTGGCGTGCGCCTGCGTGTCCTGGTCCGCCCTGGCCTTCTCCGCTCCGGCCCGCGCCGACAATCTCTTCACCCAGTTCGGCGGCGGCGTCGCCGAACGCTGGAACAAATCGATGGCCGGCGACAGCGAGCTCTACGTGCCGGTCGAAACCTGGCACAACCGCGCCATGTACAGCCGGCAGGCCATCAACCGCTTCAACGAACGCCCCTGGGGCCTGGGCTACGGCAAGGGCTACCACGACGACCATGGCAACTGGCAGGGCTTCTACGCGATGATCTTCAAGGACTCCCACAGAAAGTGGCAGCCGATCGCCGGCTACGGCTCGACCTGGGACTGGTACACCAGCGACCACGATTGGCACGCCGGCCTGGGCTACACGGTCTTCGTCACCGCGCGCGACGACATCATGCATTACATCCCGTTCCCGGGAATCCTGCCCTTGGTCTCGGTGGGCTACAAGAAGTTCACCCTGCAGGGCACCTACGTCCCGGGCAAGCGCGGCACGGGCAACATCGCCTTCTTCTGGGCGCAGTACACCTTCTGATCTTCTGGACTACGCCGCGCTTGCGCCAGACGGCGTTGCACGAGTTGACGACGGCGGCCGAAATAAGAAAAGGCCCTCTGGTTTTCACCGTAGGGCCTCGATTCTTTATTTGTCCGGGTTTTTGGTGGGCGGTACTGGTTTCGAACCAGTGACCCCTGCCGTGTGAATCGAAAGAAAGCCGGTTTAACCACACCAACTTAGCTAGGATTAGATTCCGAATCAATTACTTAGCTTGTATGGAATTGTACCTGCTTAGACCATCTTTACAAGAAAAGTGTGGAAAATTTGTGGCGTCAATTCAAAAGCCATTCCTTCTCATCAGCCTCAAGATCCCGGTCCATCACAACGACCTTGACCCTATTCATAGCGACACGATCCAGCTTTTCATACTCTGCCAAACATATCTGCGTGAACTCATCATCCAGTGTGATGGACTGAGCTAATTCTTCAAGAGAAGAGGCTTTAGTTGCTGGCCGCCTACGCAGTTTGCGCAGGACGGCCATCATCCCGCGAGCGGTGGCATCTAATGCCATGCCATCCAACAAGAGCATGTTGGCTTGTGACAGCGTCAGCCACTTCTTGTGGAGCGCGTTCACGATCATTTGTTTATATGTGTCGTGACTCATACCTCTCTTGGAACCCATCCAGTCTCGGAGGCTTGAGGTGTCTTCCTTGGGATCGCCACGGTATTCATCAAAGAGCCCTTGGGAGACCTCCCTCAAGGACACCCTAGGTCTCACGCAACCATCGCAGGAATTGTGGCGACACGCCTGGACATTGTCGTTTCCTTTTTTCTGAATCGTGTATTCCGTGTTTGGATGCCTCTGTCGCACCACCTTAACGGTAGACGCATCAGGAAAATCCTGAACCTCTTCCAGTCTCCACCATTTGCAATTCTGCTCGCCTGCTACACGGCAAGCGTTCTGTCGGATGAGACGCAACGTCGAGCCAGCTAGATCTGCCGGCACCATCGCAGTGAATCGCGCTCGCCTTTTATCAGAAGCCAACAGGTCAGACTGTAGAAGGCTCAAGGCCCATGCGCATCTGCTGCTTCCTAGCATGCTCACTTAATTTTCCTCCCCTCTAGTTTGGCTTTGTTGGCAGGATGCTGCTGTCTTAGCTCATCCTATACAGAGAGTCATGTCATGGCAATACGAGAGAGGGATTACGCGCTCACCGAGCGCGTCTCCAAGTGGGGAGATGACGTTCTTATCAACGTTATCGAAGCAGCGGCAATCACTGGCTTGTCGCCGAACTCCATACAACAACGAAGGATCAGGACATTCCCGCAGCCCGTGAAATGTGTGAGGCGTTTGAAATGGCGTCTCGGTGAGGTCCGGGCGTGGATGCGGACGAGAGATCCGGCGCCCGAAACTCCCGAAGATCCGCCACCGAAACATCGAGGTGGTCGTCCGCGCCTCCCGATACCGACTCATTCTTCGATGATTGGATAGCTGGTAGCTACCCAGTACCAAACAGCTACCAATCCAAAAATCAAAAAAATGAGCGAAGAAAAAACAACTGCCGCAGCAGTAATGCACGTCAGACACCGATCGCGCTGGGGAGCCATCCCAGAGTCACTGATCGAGGACACTCGGCTCGGTCTGGATGCACGCGGCGCGGCGGCATGGCTGGCGATCCGGCCGGATGGTTGGCAGATAGTGGTGCCCGTGATGCTGAGGCGGCTAGGTATCGGTCGCGATCGATGGCGCCGGATTGCCATAGAGCTGGAGGCGGCTGGCTATCTCATCCGCACACGCCGCCATGATGATGATGGGCACTGGCAGTGGACGATGACTTTCGATCCGTTGCCCGAGCCAGCGGCATGCGGATCTGCCGTCGATGGTGGAGCCAGCCATGGCGCTGCCAGCGATGGCGACACCATCGATGGCAGCGCCGGCGATATAGGGGGTACCAATATAGGTGGTGGTGGTAGATATATATCGACCACCACCACCCCCACACCCGATGACTATGCGGATGCGGCGGTGATGGTGGCGACATCACCGCCACGCAACGAGCTCAAGTATCGGCAGGCCATCATCCGACGGATAACTCGAGACGGCCCGACAGATGCAGATCAGGCTGACTTGGTCGAGGCGAATCGCCGCCGCGAAGCGGCCAGGAAGCGCGCGGAGCAGGTCGAGGCCGAGCGCCTGCGCGATCAGCACTCCAGGACACCCGAGGCGCGCGCCACCGCGCGCGAACATACCGCAGCCCTCCGCGCGATGCTTCCGCGCCCTAACACTATGCGATGACCCCATATGACCTCACCCACGCCCGCCACGCGCGCCATGATCGCGCTCGGTGCACTCGTGCTGTACCTGACGTGCATCTTCATCCCCCTCGGCCAACATCGCCTTTTGCTACGTGTGGGAGGCTGGTGGGTCTGGCCAATCGCGGCGGGCCTGGGGCTGCTGGCCATCGCACTGACCGGCCCGCAAATTAGCGCCCATCTTTTTGCCCGGCTCTGTTGCTTGCCAATGGGGCTGCTCTACGCCTACGACTTTTGGCTGGTCGTCTATGCAGCGCTTCCAGCATCCAAAGGGAGCAAAGCATGAGTCACTACCCACCGGGCACTCATCTGGCGCACACGGCCCGTGCAGTGGTTGGCAAGAAATTTTCCGTGGAACTCTGATTATGGATCAAATTCTCGGCGCATTTTTTGCCATGGCCGCGGGCCTGTTGGTCTTGCCGTGGATCAACCAGGGGATCCACACCGCACGTCAGACACAGATCGACGTGACGACGGCGCAGCAACAGCAGCAATGGAATGCTGCGGTCTCGGTCTATGTGAGTCAGAATAGCGCCACGCTGCAAACGACGGCGACAGCCACTACGCCGGTCACACTGACGGTGCCTATGATCCAGGCAGCCAACGTCGGTCTGCCTTCGACCTTCGCGCCAACCAATCCTTTCAACCAGACGTGGATCGCCCAAGTTTCGCAACCGACCGTGGGCACGCTGCAGGTCCTGTCTTTCGGTAGCGGCGGCACAGCGATCAAGGACACGGAGCTCGGGCAGATCGCGCGCGCGGCCGGCGCATCTGGAGGTTTTATCCCGACCAACAACACCGGTGCTTATCCGGGTGGAGCAGCGTTCGGTTATGGCACGCTAGGATCGTGGAAAATCGCGACCGCAGGCTATGCCGTGGGCGCTGGCGGCACGCCGGCCTCGCTGCTGACGTTCTCGAACGGCACGCTATCGAGCAACTACCTGTATCGCAATTTGATCCCTGGCCAGCCACAGCTGAACGACATGAACACGTCGCTCGGGCTGAACCACAACAACATTACGAGCGTGGGCCAGCTGCAGGCCGATTCGGGAGATGGCGTGGTGATTGGAAGTTCGACCTTTTACGGCGATGCCAACGATACCGCCATCAAGCAGAACGGCACACTGTATGTCCAAAATCAGGCAGGTACCGCGCCTGGCCCAATCAACACGGGTACGGCTACGGTCACCGGAGATGCCGATGTGTCTGGGACCATCACCGTGGGCGGCAACGTAACCGCTACGGGCGCCGTGACGTCAGGAGGCCTTCTTACCGCGCAGGGGCAGATCCAGATCAATGGAACTGCTGTTGAGGGCACGGCATGCCCCGAAACCGGCCGTGTTGTGCAAGATGGTGCGGGATCACTACTTTCATGCCAATCCGGTGTCTGGTCCAAATTGAGTGGTGATTCGACGACGTTCTTCATGGTCCCCACATTTGGGGGGGGCTGTGTTTCCCCCAATCCAGCCACAGGCTCTTGCTCGTGCCCGTCAGGAACTCGGTATGTGAGTCTCTCCGGGCAGGCCTCCTCTAACGGCTACGCATTCGACCGGAGTATTTACGCATGCGTCCCTTGAACGAGATCTCATTGCCAACCCGCGCGGCGCTGGTCACAGCCGTGACTCTCCCCCTGGCCAGCACAGCTGCCGCACAAAGCACGGCCGGTGCCACTTGGCAGCGATTCAGCCCGCCGGCCGGCGACACGGCTGTCTCGTTCCTGTCCGAGGTCTTCGGTCCCGTGGTGAATCTGGTGTCTCATGCGACAACAGCAAACGCTGCCGCAGGCGGGACAACCGATACCGTGCTGGGCAGCATGATGGCGGTCTACTGCTCGGCCGTGATCTTCCTGGGCATGGTTTTCGTGGCCTATACCTCGATCAAGGCGACGGTCAATTCCGCCCACGACGGCGAGTTCCTGGGCCGCACCATGCATTCGACCTGGGTACCACTACGCTCGGTCCTGGGGATTGCGCTGCTCCTACCCCTGGGGTCGGGCTATTCGTTCGTACAGATCGGCCTCATGTGGGCCACGCTGCAGGGCGTGGGCATTGCCGATGCCGTTTGGAACGCCGGTCTGACCCAGCTGCAGGCCTCAAGCATGATCGCTCAGCCGATCATCCCGAATTCGCGACCCCTGGCGGCCAGCATCCTCGAGTCCGAGGTCTGCGCGGCCGCGATGAACAGACAATATGCCGCGACCGGCCGATCCACCCAGATCGTGCTGAACAGCACCCCTGTCACGATCACGACCGCGACACCGCCCAACGTCACCGTCGGCGCCGAACTGGTCGCGCCGACAGCGTCATCGAATCCGACCGGCACCTACACCACCAAGGCACTCTACTGGCACGCCAACGACAACAGCTACATGAATCCGAACGTGTGCGGCGGCCTGATGTGGCGCGATGACTGGAGTGCATCGAGCAACAGCAGTACCGAGCAGATCAAATCCAAGCTGATGATGGCACACGAACAGGCCGTGCAGACGATGATCGCCACGCTGCAGCCGGTCGCGGCCTCGATCGTCGCCGGCTCGAAGCCGGACCCGGGCGCGCTCGACAGCGCCGCCAATGCGTATGAAGGGACGCTGCGCGCCGCGGCACAGACGGCGCTGTCCAACGCAGGCAATAGCTCTCTGGCCGACTTCATCACAGCTGCCAAAACGGGAGGCTGGATCTTTGCAGGCACCTGGTACAACCAGATCGCTAAGCTCAACGATGCCATGCAATCCACGCTGAACGCTTTACCTTCCGTGGATCCGATCACGATCACCGACAAGGAAACAGCCCAGGTTCTGCAAACCTACTCGGATGCCATGACGACGGCGCAGGAATACGCCAAGAATCACGTGGACGCCGTGCGCCAGGAGTACTACGCCTCCACCGATGTGCACTATTCCTCCGGCGATGAAAGCTCGGGCACCTGGTGGAAGAAGATCCTCTCGGCCCCCTTCATGGGGCTGATCAACCAGACGACGCAGTTGATCGCCGGTTCGAACCTGAATCACATGACCCAAATGAAAGCCTACGGGGACTTCATCGTCTACACCGCCGAAGGCATCATGGGATTGGCTGCGGTGGCAACAGGCGCGGGCTCGTCGGTCGCATCCACGGTCACGGCAGGCCTTGGATTCAACATTGGTGCCGTGCTCCAGTTCTTCTCGCCGTTCATAACAATCCTTTTATTTCTTCTGATCGGGTGCGGCGTGACACTCTCGACCTACCTCCCCATGGTCCCGTTCATCACCTGGGCCACCTCGGTCGTGAACTGGTTCGTGTTGGTCGTAGAGGCCATGATTGCTGGCCCCCTGTTCGCCGTGGCGCACGTGCACCCGGATGGAGACGATGTTTCTGGCAAGGCGGGGCCCGGTTGGATGTTGGTGCTCTCCCTTTTGATCCGCCCCACGCTGATGATCTTCGGGCTCATTTGCGCCATGCTGCTGACCGAGCCCATCGTGGGCTTCATCAATGCAGCCTACATGACCGTGGTTGCAGGTGTTCAGGCTGACTCCCTCACGGGGATCGTGAGCTACATCGCCTACGTTGCCACCTATGTGATTGTCATGACCACTGTCGTGCATCTTGTGTTCTCGCTCATCCACTGGATTCCCGACAACATCCTACGCTGGGTCGGTGGCGTCGCTGGCGGAATCCATACAGCACAAAGTGCCGGAGAAGCCACTCAGAGCAACTTTGAATCGCAAGTGCAAACCGTTCGCCAGCACGCTGGCCTTGGTGGTACTGGACCGGCTCCATCGAGCCACGACATGGGAAGCATCGCCTCTTCTTCGGCGACAGATCCTTCGTCTTTACCCGACCACAAGGATCTGTTGGGGTAACGGTGATGCTATCTGCTCATCTGCGGCCCGCTAGGGCCGGAGGCAATAATTTCCCCCGTTTCGGGGTCATATTTGATGCCTTTCTCAAGCAGCAAGGCAGCCAAGTGATTCCGCCTTACTGCTTGCCGTGCGGCAGGATCAGCAAGGGCAGAAGAGGGAGCTACCCTCTCAACAATCTCTGCAAGCTGGTTGGACAAGAAGCCGGATGCTTTTATAGAGGCATAGGACAGGATTACCTTTTCCCGCAGGGCCTCGTTCTCTCTTTCAAGCTCTTGGATCCGTGCCTTCAGTTTCTCGGCGTGTTGAACCCACGAGTTCAAATTGGTCTTGACGCGCCGCGCTGCTGCGTAGCCCACAGAAAGGCCAGACTGATAGTCGAGCGTACTCATCGAAGATCTCCCACTGGGGCAACGTCGACACATGATACGCATGACGTGCTCGAAATAGAAGGTTCTCGTGCTCAAAACTACCTGGGTCACCGTGACTCCCGATCGTCTCGCGTGCGCGGCCGCCAGAGTCACTGTGACGCAAAACAGAGAAATCGACACCTAAACCCGCGCCACAGTGACCCGAGCAAGAGTCACAGTGACTCAACTTCCCACGTATGGCCGCGTCACAGTGACGCTGCCTGGCGCCCCAAAACACATTCTCTGGAGGTCCCTTCCATCGGAAGAGACCTCCGGAGAATGTGGTGGGTAGGTGGGTTGCGTCGCAACCTACCCACCACTCAGGCGCCCACATTTCCATCCCGTTTGAGCACGTATCCTCTTCATCGAGCACAGGCCATGACTTCCGACGAACAAAAAGCAGGATTTGATCTCGTAAAAAGAGCACGCCAACAACATGATCTTATGGCGCCAAGCAAAGCATCCTTGGCCACGCAACAGGAATATGAACGCGAATTTGACCGGCTCGTTGGCGAACGAAGAGAGGCCACCGACATATGGCGGGCTGTGATCACAACTGATTCAAAGCGCACCTACTACCGTCGGGCGGCGGCGCTGCGGCATGGGGTTCGCACGTGGCTGAGTGACTATCTGCGGCATCAGGACTCGTGCCAGCGCGCCGGTGACTGGAGTTCTTGGCAGAAAAGCCTGGAGAGCATTGATGCCCTGCTTGAACTTGACGAGCTAGTTAACAAGGCTGCCGGGCGCTGCCCTCTGGCAACGCCAAAACGGCGTGCGTCCAAGCGTCAGCATTTGGCCAAGTTCCCCGCCAAATGGCGCGATCAGTTGGCAGCGCGGTTCAGGGGGGATTCCTACGAGGCAGCATTCCTGGTTTCCGCGTTGACTGGTTGCCGGCCCCACGAACTCGAGAGAGGTATCAATGTGACCGCTACGTCGGACGGCGTCGTACTTAGCGTTCGTGGCGCCAAGGTAAAAGACGACACCCAAGGCCAGGAGTGGCGCATTTTTAACTATGGCGATCACCCCTTCGTCCTTCGTCTGCGGGAAATCTTGAACATGTCTGAAGGGATCACCGTATCAGTGGACGTGGCGAGCAAAGTGAAATGGACGACGGTTTTGCGCGGATCCGGATGGTCACTGTGGCCAATTACGGTCAAGGCGAAGGACAAAGAAGGCAAAACCAGGATCAAGAAAATCGAGGTGACCCCATACCTTCTGCGGCACGCTCTAGCCAGTGACTTGAAGCGACAAGGATGGGATCTCGACGAAATCTCTGCCGGGCTGGGCCACGTCAGCAGCAAAACACGGTCGCTCTATGGCCATTGGAGCTCTGGTGGAAGTAGCCCGCTTGGATTGAAAGGGATTACCGCAGCAAAGCCTGTCCGAAATTCGGAAAGAATCCCCATGCATCGAAGCGCGGGGCCTAAACCGTAGCGCACCAAGGACGCATCATGAAACTACACACCTTTGTCTCATTGGGCTTGTTGTTGTGCCTAGCCCCCAGCCTAGCTCTCGGTCAGATCGACACCCTCACATCCCAAGCTGCAGATGCTTGTGGTTTTGACCAAATCAAGCACGAGGTCGCCACAACTCCTGTATGTGCTGATGGCCCGCCCATGTGCTATCCCCAGTGGCTAGCCTTGGCTCAGCGGTTGCAGACAGCCGTAGACTGCCGAATGAAAGCATTGATGCCGAAAGGGAAAGGCGTGGCGACGAGCATCTCGAATACCATCTCATCCCCCCAATGACGCTAAGGCCGAAATTAGCAGCAGTTGGCGGCGGGGCCGTGCCGGCCCCCTGGCCGGCGCTTCGCGCCGCCGCCCCGACCCCCAGGTGGGCCTGCGGCCCCCCGACCGCTACGCGGCCGGCTCCCCTCGCCAGGCGCTACGCGCCCTGGTTCGGCAGTGGGGCGGACAATTCTGCCAGCAATGCTGATTTAATAGCTTGATATTGATACCTCCGGATCACTGGGGGGCTTTGGACGGAGAAGCTCACGATGAGCGAGATTGATGCATTAGGCCAGGCAGTGGCCAGCGAAGCGGAGCCTTGCACGGATCATCGCTATTTCAGGTTCAGAGGAATCAACGTCAACTTGATCAAATCTCTGGTCAATTCAAAGTTGTATTTTGCTAGGCCAGAAACGTTAAATGATCCCCTCGACTGCCGCTTAGATCTACGGCAGTCCTTCGTGCGAGCTGCATCGTCCGCAACTGAGACTCGGAGGCGAAAATTCCTAGAGTCAGCACTGAATCATGGAGGCAAATTCCTTCACGAATGGCAGGTACAGTTCCAAAATTTCGGCATTGCATCCTTTTCTCTTGGCATGTTAGAACCGCAGTCAACCCTTATGTGGTCGCACTACGCGGACGAACACCGTGGGGTTTGCTTGCTTTACCGATTTCCAGAGTCGTTTTTGCTAGATTCGGCTCATCAAGTGTTCGGGGTCGACAAAGTAAGTTATGCCGACAACCGACTGACCAATTGGTTGGCCCACGAAGCTCCATTAGAAATGGGGCAGTTCATAAAAGAACTGGTGAAGATTTATCTCACTGCGAAGAACCCAGCGTGGGCATATGAGCATGAGGTAAGAATCATCCGGTCAGAATTTGGTTTACTCGACATTCCCCGCGGATATCTTGAGCAAGTTTGTTTCGGTCTGCGCACATCACAAGCAGACATAGACCTTGTTACCAAATTGGCGGCTGAGAATTGCGGGTGCAGCAAATTTTGCCGAATTGTGCGCAGCCACAGTGATTTCGGACATTCTGCAGAAGAACTTTAAATCCCCCCAGCTTGCGCTACATGGCCGCCTCCCCCGTGTGGCGCTTCGCACTCCGGTCCAGCAGGTGTAAGGGGTTTCAGGCACGTCGTGCGACTTAGGCAAGGCCCTACCAGGGCCGCGTCAGAGGCCGTCAGGCCTGCGCGCGAGGAGGCGGTGGGAAACGGCGGGAACGGCCCGCAAGGGCCGTCTGTCCACGCCCTTGCGGCGTGGGCAGCGCCGGCTTTCCACGGCCGGGCGCGGGACATGCAGACTATGGCCCAAAGTGTCGAGGTGAGTATTTTTATACTTGTCGGAAATTATTGATTTGACGCTATGGTGATAGCGTCAAACACGGAGGAAATGGACTCGGGTCTAGAAATTTCAAAGAATTACGGCTTAGCTGCCAAATATTGAGCTAATTTTTTGCCTGCCCAGCTTGGCATAAATTCGTTGTGCCAAGTGGAAAGCAGATCATTATTAGGTCTATCTGCGTTCTGACGCGGAACACGCCAACACTGATTGCTTACTTTTTCGTGAATCCCTAGATCTCCCTCAGACAGGAATGCCAAATCAAATTCCGGTGAGGTGATGCCCAAGGCTTGCATTTCTTTCAAATATTGTCCGTCAACGCGTGCGACCTCCTGTGCGATAAGACGAGTATTAGAGCGAATCCGGTCGCGTAGCAGACTGACGCGAGTGGACGTTACGGCCGTTGTCACTCCCATCCCTGGCCCGACGTAGACTTTTCCATCGACGTCCAGCATCGTACTTACACCGAGATCCCGTAATTTCCTGTGCTCAGCATCGGTGGGCGTTTTGTCCCACGCGAGGCCTAAGGCACCTTTAAGCCGGTAGCGCTCTGCATCGTCAGGCCAATTCCGAATATAGGTTTCCACCAGTTCGCGTAGCGAAAATAAGTTTTCTTCACTGTGTTCCTTGACGTCAATGAAAAGCGCTACGTTGCTATACACCATAAGAAATAGGAGCCAGCCGGAGCGATCAGAGTAGGTTTGGCCAGGCGCGACAGCCTTGAGCGGTAGATGCAGATGATGGATGCCCCAGTCTGCCCAGAGCCCGTCTGTGCGCTTCTGGCTCTTGGATCCACTGGTGTCGTTGAACTGGGTAAGAGTCCTACTTTGATAGGGATTGACGTCGTCACCCCAAATAAGCAGCTGCTCAATCCGATGTAGTCCTACCTCAGGTTCTGGAGGTAGCGCCAAAGGAAATTTTTTCGATACAAGAATCTGACGCCGGACCGGCGCGATATAGCGCATCGTAAAGTCCGCCCATCGCAGAAGCGGTTCACTCAAGTCAGGTTTTGCGCTTTGGGTAAAGGTCAGCCCATAGGCTGCAATCGCTTTCTTGGCGATTTCATCGATATCCCGTTGAAACGTGTTCTCGATATCCTGCGCGGAAGGAAACAAGGTGTTTATTCTCCAAGATTCGTATGACCAACTTAGCGTGATCGACCTGGAATTGCAAACCACACCGGGAGCCACTAAGCGAGAGATAACCAATTAGTGGACTATCGTTCTCAATCGTTGAGGTGCTTTTGCACGTGGCCCCCCTCGCAAGGCTCTTCAACTACGCTAAGAAAGCCTCACAGCTAAGAATCAATTCTCGACCGTATGCTTTAGCGGCGTCCCATACGGCAGCACGACTCACCGCGAGAAGCATGTAGGCGGCATGTGCTATCGCAACGACCAAGACCACTACAATCCGGCTTCCTTGCGGCGTGTCGGTATTCCAGGACAGACGCCATAGGGTGAATGCACAGACAACGACGACGACGATATTCAGACATAGTGCCAACACCTTGACCCCGAGTAGATTGCGGCGAAAGCCATAGGTGATATTTTCCCCGAAAAGAATGGAGAATTTTTTCGTGTCACGCGTGTTCTGGCGAAGCCAGTTTCCACACTGATCATAGAAGGAGTCTGCTGTGGCTTGATCTGCGGCCTCATCTGCGGCGCTGGGCACTGAAACACCGATCTTGCCAGCGAGAAACGCGCAATACCTATCTTTCGAGCCACCACCAATGGTCAAATCGTTTCTACGGAACATCGTGATCGAAGGCTTACCTCCTTGCTCAGCGTAGAGCTTGCTCTCAATAGCACGACCACGAGCACGCGCGAAATCCGCTATTGCCCACAGCAATACCAGCATTCCGAGCGATGCTATCAGGTTCGAAAGTCCGAACGTCTTCCATGAAATCAAAAGAGTCACCGCCGCGAGGGCAGGAGCAGCTCCGATGATGGCCGGGAAAAGCCTTGCGCGAATGGCATAGGCGTCGAAGAATTTGAACACTTCAGTCACAGGCCCTCCACCTCAGTTTGAAACTCCTCCGCGACAGCAGGAACCATGCCCGGGTGACCACCACCGCGGTAGTGCGAGATCCACTTCGTGCGGGTGGAGTAGACTTTGAAACCTCGACGCATAAAAGCATTGATCACTTGGCCGCGTGGGTAGTCTTCTTTATTGGAGCCTACTGAGCAGAAGGCCACGCCTACTTCCGTACCTTTAGCGACTTTCGGCCCGAGCCAAGTATTGAGTACTGAGGGCGTTACATTGTGTCGGCTTCCATGATGGGGGACCTGGACAAACTTGGGCCTGTCTAGTTGCAACTGAACGGCATAATCAGCCGCTTCATCAAGGCCAATAGGTCCTACGTCAGCGGTGAGCAACGCTCCCTCTTCGTTTAACACTGCATATTGCACGACGCAGCTTTCGTTCGAAGCTGATGTTTCAGTGTGAGATGCGAGCGTTTCGATGTCCCATTTTTCTTCAAGCTTCTTCTTCGCAGCTTCTAGCAGGGCCCGCAGCCCGAATCCTTTAGCAGTCGTGTCTTCTGTGTACTTGGTTGGCGTCTTCTCAAAATCAGAGATCGATTCGATGTATCGGCCTCTTGAAGGAGCAAGAACGGTGAATTCCCCGATCTTGTCACCTTGAAAGACTTCATGAATCTCAGTGCCTTTTTCGTTTGCAAGTCTCTCAAGCTCGACGAGATAGGGATGCCGCCGTTTGATGTCATCGATTAACCCCTGCAGGGTAAAGTTGCCGTGAAAGTGATGAAGAATTTGTTCGGCATACAACCAAGGCCTGTTCATCCATAGGTGCCCAACTCTGATTTTTTTCATCACACCCACAAGCCCAGTCGCATGATCATCATCAGCGTGCGACAGCACCATGTGATTGATGAAGGGATTGCTGTAGTACTTGTTGAGGTGATTGATGATGGTATCAGCCGTTTCAGTTCGGCCACCATCGACAACGTGGAGGGTATAGCCAGAGGCATCATCACCATAGCGCATAACGATTGCGTCTCCCGAGCCTTCCCCTACGGGCAAGAAATCTATCTCATATTTCATTATTGTTGCCCCCTCTATTTTGAAGTGATCATCATAAAAATAATTAGTAGGCCGTGGAACCTCAGATCAATGAGACGAGGCTCCACCAGGGCCGCGTCTGAGGCCGTAAGGCCTCCTTGTGAAGAGCCGATGGAAAAGACCATTGCCCCCAGACTCGCTTTGTGGACAATGGTCTTTTTCACGGACAGACACAGGTAAACAGGCAGCGACACGAGGCATCGAAGCAGATATATTTATACTTGTCAAAAATTATTGATTTAATGATATTTTACTCTGTCAAATATCGCTTCCTTATGCCTCAAGATTCGCTCACTATCGCTACTGTTCGACACCTCGATCTTGGCATTTCTGAACAATTGGCCAGGCAAGCAAAAAAGCTTGTTCTCAACAAGTATCTAATAGATAAAGCTGTCGCTGAGCATGGTGCATCGATGCTCGCTCGCGATCTTCATGGTGGTGGATACGGGCCACATGAACCCTTACCTTTTCTACATCATGTGCTGCCGTTCTTGTCGGAAAGCGATTCCGTCGGCGAGCATGCATACGCTCTCGTTCCTACCAGTCATACGTTGGGATGCAGTTGGCTGTGGCGTGGCCATCACCTTACGAAAGAGGAAACTAAGGAGTTGGTTTCGCAGTTATCCAATTCGGCAGCGCTACTTGATGGCACACTAAACAACGTTAGCTATGGATGGATCAAATCACTAGGAATATTGGTTCCTTATGAAGGAAAAAACAGAGTTGATTTCCTTAGGGAGCAATGCGTTGAAAACATCCCTGCGAAGATCCGTGAGCGCACCTACCCGAGCCCTGATCGAATCCAGATTTATAACGTCCAAGAAAGCAGTTTTCTAGAGACATGGGCAGTTCTCGACAAACGTTGGGTGCAGAAGGTATCCAATCCGAGTTGGACATGTCCTTTGTTAGAGGCTTATGGTGTGACCATTGACAATCGCTGGCCAGACCATTTTCCTAGACCAGAGTTGATCCAACTTGCCTTGTTTGAGCATCCCGGCAAAACCTCTCCCCTGGGACACCCTGATTTCAATGGTGATGCGATCGTTGATTTGGAGACATTAGCAGCTATAACCAGGTATCAATCGGAGAGCATCCGCTGCGCCATACTTGATCTAAAGAATATCAAAATCGATTTTCGCATCCCAATTATTTCTACTTTTAGCTTTGTATTGAGCTTCCTAGGTCTCGCCATGCTCCCCACCAATTGGGCCGACTTCAGGATTGCGGCTGGAATTTTGTTCGGAGCCTCACTGAGTTGTGGCCTGGTATTCGCACCGCTGGTGATCACAAAGCGCAAGGTCATAACTGGTCAATTCACGATACCATCCAAGCTGGCTCCTAAACATCAGGATCGCTACGCTCCGAAACCTCCGCAGTAGCTTTACGTTAGCTCGATCACCCCCGTGGAATAGGCAGAATATGATTCTGGCCACGATGTAAATTTCCAACTATCTGAGACTCAAATGAACGTAGATATTTCCCCTGCTAATCCATGCGCCATCGAGTGGTACCACGGTACAGATGCAACACCATTCAAGACTTGGCAATGCCCCCCGCCGCAACGCAGCTTGATCGACGTTCAACATTCGGGGCTTTTCTTTAGCACGAATAAGGCATTTGCGGCTGCTGCTGGAAAAAATCTCTGCTGCGTACATTTACATCCGGAGGCCAAAGTTATCACTCCAGGAATGGAAGGAAATCAAAGCACCGAATTTCGGAAGGCAGTTCTTGATAGTCACCCGATTGCTCGGTCGTGCCAGTGGTTAGTAGACGATAAGACTTGGCTGCTCGCGTGGTCGACCGGTAACATCATGCGTTATGCATATGACGCAAATAATCCAAAAACAGTAGCGCAACTTGCTATTGCTTTGTCTTCAAACGCTATGGCAATTCAGAAAATGGTTGTTCAACCGCTGACCGAGGCTCAACTTCGAGACATGGCGATGCAGAACTTAACCCGAAGCTGGATTGAACAACTAATTTCTCAAGCGAAAAAGCTCGGATATCAAGCTGTACATGGCTATGAGATAGATCGCTGGGGGAACAATAATTCACTTGTTTCTCAGCCATGGTTAGCTGTTACTGATGCGTCAGCTATTAGCCTACCTACGTGGCTCTAATGCTCGAAATGAAAACCTCGTAGTGTTGACCTCGTCGTTCAGCGCTAGATGATGAATCCTCTCTAGTCGCAGTCCGATCATCTACATAGCTGTATAGCGCTACCTTACCGCAACCGCTATGCAGCGGGAGGTAGCCTATTCCCCGGATTGTCCGAATATCCTGGGTGATTGAGATCCTCAAAGCTGGGGCGGCTTATTTTGCTAATCCTGACCATGGTAAGAGGCGGGCAGTATTCAATACATCGTCCAGCGCCCGGTGGTGAACCCCTTCCAACTGCAGCCCGACGATCTGCAGCGCAGTATTCAAGCCCACCTGCTTAATGTGTCGATTTTTGGCAAACTGGGCCTCGATATTCTGATGGAGCAGGCCTGCCAGGGGATCAAGGATGCCATGCCGAGCACAATCTCGATGGATCTGCCTGGCGTCGTAACCACCCCAACTTCCCCACGCATCTCCCACCAGTTCATAGCGCTGGGCAAACTCGGCCAGCTTGGTGGACACTTCTGGCCAGCCCAGGGCGCCGTTGATCTGGAATTGCTCAATATGGGTCAGCTTCATGCAAAAGGCGGTAAGGGTTGGTCGATCGACCGGTCGGACGAAGGACTGAAACTGATCAACTACCTGACCGTCTAGAGTGGACCAGCACGCGCCCACTTCGATGATCTCCATCTCCTTAGGTGGAATGCTGCCGTCGTCAGCGCACGTTGCCTCTAGGTCCAGCACCAGGATCACGTTCAAACCTCGATCACCAGGTCGGGCCGAAACTCTTTCACAAGCCCGTGACCAACGTAGCCCCTCGGATTGCTCATCACTCGGGCATTACCAATCCGATAGTCCACCGCATGATGCGTGTGCCCATGAATCCATAAATCCGCCTTGGCAACCAGACCGTCTAGACGGCTTGCATAGGCCGCGTCCAGCAGATCTGGGGATTGCAGGGCAAGGCTCGTCGCTGACGGCGCGTGATGCGTCACCACGACTGTCTTTTTCACGTCCGAACCGGGATCGGTGGTCAACTCCCGTTCGAGATAAGTACGGCTCTCCCGGTGTAGGTCGAGCACATGATCCGGCGTCAGCGTATCGCTACGACGGTTCATCCTGCCCTCGATCGGATCCCATCGAAAGCCACCTCTGCGACCTGAGACGATGATTTGATCGTAATCGTTCACCCAACGGCCGGCTTCCTTCATCGCGCTCGCTTGCTTGTCCTCGCCCAGTAGGGCGAAATCGGTCCACAAGGATGCTCCTAGAAAGCGCACTCCGTCGATGACGACAGAATCGTTCTCCAGGAAATGGACATGCGTTCCCGCGACTTTCTCCTGTGACTTACGCAGCAAATCGGGCATCACCCGGTTGTAGTACTCGTGGTTGCCCATGACGTAGATCACTGGGCGGGTAAATCCTAGCGCCCACTCCAATCCAGCCAGACCCACGCCAATATCCCCAGCCAGGATAGTGACGTCGGCATCGATGGCACTGACGTCAATTTCCCGCGGCCACTTGCCAAATTCTAGGTGCACGTCCGAGAGGATGTGAATTTTCATGCTGTTCTCCAGATACGAGAGCGCGGCCGGGGCCGCTAATGCCCCTTCGATTTACGAAGGGGAACGCTGCTAGACGGTCAGCGTGCTGTGCGTATGCAAATTCGTTCTCGCTGTAGATGCGCGAACGAGGTGCTACCCAGCGCGACCGAGGTGGCCGGCTGTCGTCGCAAGGAGCGAGATCGGGTAGCGTTGGAGAACATAGGTATTGGAAAGGGCGATTTGTTATTTTCGCGTATCAACCATATCACGCTTCAACATGAAGGGTGAAAGGCTATGGGGCATTTACGCCCCACCTTGTCGTAAACAACGGACAAGATGACGCCGAGCCCCATCCTATGTTCACCGACGCAACCTTCAATCTCAATCGCTGGCTGCGAGCATCCCTTGAAGAAAGCGGCGAAATGCTGCCTCGGTTTTGGCCGTCACACTGGCTTGTTGATAGGCCTTGGCTGCAAGCTCCAGGGCGGGCTGCAGAAGTGCGGATAGCGCTTTGATCTCAACGTCAGTAGCTCGATCTTCGAGGTCGGGCGATACATCAGTGAGCAAATCGGAACAGACCCAGGTCGATACAATGCTTTCAGCCATGATTCACCTCTAGGTGGTGGGTGGTGGTTAGGTGAGTGGCTAGGTGGCTGCCTGGCCATTCACCGCTTGCAACTGGGGCGGATGCCCCATAAATATTCACCTTCAGCCAAGCTTCCGAGCGAGATCAGATGCTTTCGGGTGGTAGTAGCGCTGGAGCATGGTCAGCGTTTTATGGCCTGTCACGGCCGACAGCTCCAAAACATTGCTGAGTCGTTCAGCCAGGCGGCTAGTCGCCTCATGTCGAAGGTCATGAAAGTGCAGATCTTTGATGCCGGCACGCTCGACTGCTCGGGAAAACGCCTTTTTCACGGCATCGGCAGTAATGGGAAATACACGCCCTGAGGCATCTCGTGGCAATGCTGTAAGCGTATCGACGGCACACGTGGATAAGGGAACGTCGCGTGATTCCCCGTTCTTCGTATCCAGTAACCGGACGAACCTCAATTCGAGATCCACATGCTCCCAGAAAAGGGACAACAGCTCGGAACGCCGCATGGCTGTCTCGATCGCCACAATGACGAGTGGTCGGATCCAGGGATTTGAGGGGCCGGTCAGGCGCCCCTGTTCGTCCCTCGGGGGGCAGACCAACGCATCCAGCAGGCGTTGCTCTTCTGCTCGGCTTAGCCGCCGATTCCTAGCCTTGTTTTCCTTTGGCCTACGAATCAAGGCAACGGGGTTTTCAACGTAGATCCCCCAATCAGGCGCAACAGAAAGAACGTGTGAGATAAGGTTCAAATCCCTGTTGCAGGTTGATCCCGACACTTTGCGTAATCTGCGCGCGCAAAAGTCAGCCAGCATTTGCCTGGACAGATCCGAAACCATGACCTGGGCCAACGGATCCTTCATGAGCGCCCGGAGCCGATATTGCTCAGCTTGCCCGCCCTTCTTCTTAGGAGAGACCGTATCTCGGTACTTTGCGAATAGTTCGCTTAGCCTCGTGTGCTTTGCTTGCGCTATGTCTTTGTAGACACCACGGGCCATTTGTCCCTCGATGTCACCCGCCCATGCTTGGGCCTGCGCTTTAGAGCTAAAACACCTGGATATTTCGGGCCAACCGATACGGCGCACCAGCGCCTCCCAGCTATCACCCTTTTTCCGAATTGTTGCCACGTCCACTTCCCACGATAACGATTGTGGATATGGTGTGGAAATCCGGCCGGCCCGAGGGAGGAAAAATAAGGCAACAGCCCTACGCTCCCTGCGGGAAAAGAAAAATGCCGGCTAGAAGCCGGCATTTTCCTAACAAATCACACGATGACCCTTCGTGGGTTTTTGGTGGGCGGTACTGGTTTCGAACCAGTGACCCCTGCCGTGTGAAGGCAGTGCTCTACCACTGAGCTAACCGCCCGACAAAGAAGCGGAATTCTAGCACGCAAAACCCCGTCAGACAAGCTAGCAGGACATTTGCGGGACAGCGCCGCCCAGCCCCTATGCCGCCTCGCCCTCGGGCGCCAGCGGTTCATAAGCCCGCCACACCGCCTTGCCGCCCGCCTTGTCCAGGTCTTTCAAATAGGCTGCATGCACAGCCAGTTCGTCGGCGTCGGCCGCCACGACCGGCAGCACCGAGGCGTCGAAGGCGCCCAGCGCCACGGCGCCATTGCCCGAGCCGGACCCGGCATCGTCGGTGTCGATCAGCAGCGCGTCCTGGCCGCGCGTCATGGCCAGCCAGACTTCGGCCAGCAGCTCCGAGTCGAGCAAGGCGCCGTGCAGGGTGCGGTGCGCGTTGGAGATGCCAAAGCGGTCGCACAGCGCATCGAGCGAGTTGCGCTTGCCCGGGAACATGGCGCGCGCATGCAGCAGCGAGTCGGTGATGGAATCGCAATATTGCGAGATCTCGCCGCGCCCGATTTTCTCGAGCTCGGCGTTGAAGAACTTCACGTCGAAGCTGGCGTTGTGCGCGATCAGTTCCGCGCCCTGGATGAAGGCCAGGAATTCCTCGGCCACATCGGCGAAGCGCGGCTTGTCGGACAGGAACTCGGTGGTCAATCCGTGCACGGCCAGCGCGCCCTCTTCGCTGTCGCGATCGGGGTTGAGATAGAAGTGCAGGTTCTTGCCGGTGAGCGCGCGGTTGACGAGCTCGACGCAGCCGATTTCGACGATGCGGTTGCCGTCCTCGACGCGCAGGCCCGTGGTTTCGGTGTCGAAGACGATCTGGCGCATGCGTGACCCTGTGCTGAAAATTCGGCTGAAAAACGGTGCAATCCGGAGTTTACCCGGCGTGCCGGCGCGCGCTTTCCACGCCCAGGTTGGCCAGGGCGTCGGCGCGCTCGTTGCCCGGATCGCCGGCATGGCCCTTGACCCAGCGCCACGACACGCGATGGCGGCTCACCTGCTCGTCCAGCGCCTGCCAGAGCTCGGCGTTCTTCACCGGCTTCTTGTCGGACGTGATCCAGCCGCGCCGCTTCCAGTTGGCCAGCCACTCGGTCATGCCCTTCATCACGTATTGCGAGTCGGTGTGGACGGTCACCGTGCAGGAGCGCTTGAGCACGCGCAACCCTTCGATGACCGCCAGCAGCTCCATGCGGTTGTTGGTGGTGTGGGCCTCGCCCCCGTGCATTTCTTTCCGATGCTGGCCCGCGCGCATCAGCACGCCCCAGCCGCCGGGGCCGGGATTGCCTTTGCAGGCGCCGTCGGTCCACATCTCGACCTGATCCATGTCCTGCATTTCGAATGACTGCATATCCACTGCTCGTGCTACCTATAAAACAAAAACGGCCCGACGATTCAAGCCTTGTCGCGATGCATGACGACCGAGGCCGCGCGCGCATGCTGGCGCTTTTTCTTCCAGGCCGGCCCGATCAGGCGCATGCCCGCCACGCGCTTGGTGGCCGACACCACATAAGCCGCGCCGCCCATCGCCCACATGCGACGCCCCTGGCCTTCCAGGAAATTCCAGCGCCGCAGCCACAGATCGGTGCGGCACGGCGGCGCATAGCAGCCCAGGCGCGTGATATCGACGTCGAAAGACATGAGCTTGAGCCAGTCCTTCATGCGCAGCGGCGATACCTGCGACGACACGGGCCGCGGCAGCCAGGCTTCCATGCCCGGCATGAGATTGCGCGCGCCCCACAGGCTCCAGGGGTTGAAGCCGGAGATCACCACGCGCCCCTCGGGCATGAGCACACGCTCGACCTCGCGCAGCACCTGGTGCGGCGAGTCGGTGCATTCGAATACGTGCGGCAGCACCAGCAGGTCCACGCTCTGCGATTCGAAAGGCAGGGCCTCGGGCAGGGCCGCCACGCCGTTGCGCCAGGTCACGGCCGCTTCGGCGGTGGCGATCTCGGCGCCCACCACGGCCTTGAACGGCATGCGGTTGGCGCGCAGCAGGTCGATTCCGGGCAAGCCGACCTGCCAGGCCTGAAAGCCGAACACGTCGGCCACCTGTTCGTCGAACTGCGCGCGCTCCCAAGCCAGGACGTATTGCCCCGGCGGCGTCTGGAACCATTCGGTCAGTTCTACAATCGGCAGAGTATCTCCAGCCACATCCATCCTCGCCATGAAATCTGCCATTGCGTCCCCGCAGGGCGCTGAACTGCTACCCCTGCCCGCCTTCGACGACAACTATATCTGGGCCGTCATACGCGGCAACCAGGCGGCCGTGGTCGATCCCGGCCAAGCCGGCCCGGTGCTGCGATGCCTGCAGGAGCGGGGACTGGAACTGCGCGCCATTCTACTCACTCACCATCATGGCGACCACGTGGGAGGTGTGATGGAACTGCTCCGCGCGACGCAAGCGACGGTGTACGGCCCGGCCAGGGAGGACCTGCCGCATTGCGACGTGCGCCTCGCCGAAGGCGACCGCGTCGTTCTGCCGGAGCTGTCCTTGACTATGACGGTGATCGACGTGCCCGGCCACACGGCCGGCCACATCGCCTATTACGGCCATATCGGCCAGGGTAAACCCGTGCTGTTCTGCGGGGATACCCTGTTCATGGCGGGCTGCGGCCGACTTTTTGAGGGTACGGCCGAACAAATGGAGCAATCTCTGGCAAAATTGTGCGTCTTGCCAGAAGGCACGCAGGTCTGTTGCGCACACGAGTACACGTTGTCCAACCTGCGATGGGCCCTGGCAGTCGAGCCCGACAACAGCGCCATGCTTCAGGCGCAAGAACAGGCCCGGCGTCAACGCGAAAGCCATCTGCCCACGCTGCCTTCGAGCATCGGTCAGGAATTGCAGATCAACCCTTTCATGCGTACTCGCCACCCTTCGGTGGTCCAGGCTGCTTCCGCCTGGGCTGGTAGCCCTTTGTTGCAATTGTCGTCGGTCGATATATTTGCCGCTCTACGGCGATGGAAGAACGAATTCAAGTAAACCCATGAGACTGATCCGAACCCTACTCCTGTCGTTGCTCGTTCTATTAGCCGGTTGCGCCGGCATCAACCGACAGGCGGATCAGGACACGAACTACCGCCAAGCGCGCGAAACCTCGCGCACCATCGACCTCACCAATCCGCCCTCCGACGTGTGGGAACGCATCCGGCGCGGTTTCGCCATCCCCAATCTGAACAACGACCTGTCCAAGCAATGGACCGAGTACTACGCCTCGCACCCCGAGGCCGTTCAGCGCATGGCGCAGCGCGCCAGCAAGTATCTTTATTTTATCGTCGACGAAATCAACCGCCGCGGCCTGCCCACCGAGCTGGCCCTGCTGCCGTTCGTCGAAAGCGCCTACAGGCCCACGGCGCAGTCTTCCGCCCAAGCCTCGGGCCTGTGGCAGTTCGTGTCGGCCACCGGCCAGCGCTACAACCTCAAGCAGGATTGGTGGCGCGACGAGCGCCTGGATCCGATCGCCTCCACCAACGCCGCGCTCGACTATCTGTCCGAACTCTTTGAAATGCAGGGCGACTGGTACCTGGCCCTGGCCTCGTACAACTGGGGCGAGAACGCCGTGCAGCGCGCCATGGCCCACAACCAGAGCCTGGGCCTGCCCACCGACTACCAGTCGCTGGATATGCCCGAAGAAACGCGCAACTACGTGCCCAAGCTGCAGGCCATCAAGAACATCATCGCCAACCCCGCGAAATACGCGATCACGCTGCCGCCGGTCGAGAACACGCCCTACTTCGCCATGGTCAGCGAGCCCACCGACATGGACGTCGAGGTCGCCGCGCAACTGGCGGAGATGCCGCTCGACGAATTCAAGGCCCTCAATCCTTCGTACAAGCGCCCGGTGATCGGCGGCAAGAACGACAACAGCACGCTGGTGCTGCCTACCGACAAGATCGAGGTCTTCACCCGCAACTTCGCCAACTATCAAGGCCGCTTGAGCAGCTGGCGGGTCTATCAGCCCGAACGCGGCGAGAAGGTCGCCGCGGTCGCCAAGAAGCTGGGCATCTCCGAAGGCGGGCTGCGCAAGCTCAACGGCATCTCGCCCCGCACCAAGGTCGTCAGCGGGCAAAAACTGCTGGTGCCGGCCGAAGGCGTCAATGCCTCGACGCTCGTCGCCATGGCTTCGGCCGACGGCGAACTGCCCCCGGTCGCTCCGCCCGCGCGGGCCCGAACCGCCAAGGCCGCGCACGGCAAGAAAGGCAGCCGCCACGAAGCGCGCGGCCGCAAGGCTCATGCTCACGGCCGCGCGACGCACGTGGCGGCCCGCAAGAGCGCCAAGCACGGCAAGAAGATCGCCGTCGCCAGCGCCCACAAGGGCGGGCCCAGCATCGGCCACATCCATAACCGCGACGAAAGCCACGCCGTCAAGGTCGCCAGCGCGTCCGGCAAGCGACCGCATTAAAATGCGCGTGTCCCGACCACGGGCGACACGACAAAAGGACAAGACATGGGTTTTCTCGCCGGCAAGCGCATCCTGATCACCGGGGTGCTTTCCAACCGATCCATCGCCTACGGCATTGCCCGCGCCTGCCACCAGCAGGGCGCGGAACTGGCCTTCACCTACGTGGGTGAGCGCTTCAAGGACCGCGTCGGCGAATTCGCCGCCGAGTTCGGCAGCGAATTCGTGCTGCCCTGCGACGTTGCGGAAGACGCGCAGATCGAAGCCACGTTCGCCGAGCTCGGCAAGCGCTGGGACGGCCTGGACGGCCTGGTGCACTCCATCGGTTTCGCGCCGCGCGAAGCCATCGCCGGCGACTTCCTCGAGGGCCTGTCGCGCGAGGCCTTCCGCATCGCCCACGACATCTCGGCCTACAGCTTCCCCGCGCTGGCAAAGGCCGCACTGCCCATGATGCAGGGCCGCCAGGCCTCGGTGCTCACGCTCACCTACCTGGGCGCGGAAAAAGTCGTCTCCAACTACAACACCATGGGCCTGGCCAAGGCCTCGCTGGAAGCCTCGGTGCGCTACCTGGCCACGGCGCTGGGCCCCCAGGGCATCCGCGCCAACGGCATCTCGGCCGGCCCCATCAAGACCCTGGCCGCCAGCGGCATCAAGGACTTCTCGTCCATCCTGAAGTTCGTCGAGGCCAATGCGCCCCTGCGCCGCAACGTCACCATCGACGACGTGGGCAACACGGCGGCCTTCCTGCTATCGGACCTGGCGGCGGGCATCACCGGCGAGATCACCCACGTCGACGCGGGCTTCTCGACCGTCATTCCCGGCATGCAAGGGTGACGCGGCGGTTCTGTCCTCGGCCCGCCGGAGACAGAACTGCGCCCAGGCGGCTTTCAGGCCGCTTTCGATCAGACCAGCTCGGTCGCGACCTGCACATCCACCGTCGTCATCAGGCGATGGATAGGGCACTTTTCCGCCACGGCCAGCAATTCGGCGCGCTGCGCCTCGTTCAAATCGCCATTGAGCTTCAAGCGCGCGGTCAGCTTGTAGACGCCGCGCCTTTCCTCGCCGGCGTCGCGCACGACTTCCACGTCCACGGAAACCAGCGGCAGCTGCTTGCGCCGCGCGTACCACATCAGCGTCAGCGCCTTGCAGCCGCCCAGCGCACCGTCGAAATAATCGTGCGGGTCGGGACCGTCGCCGTCCGGCTGGGGAAAGCCCAGCGGCATGTCGTGGCCCTCGGCCGTCAAGGTGTAGCGCAAGGCGCCTTCGGGCTGATTGGCGCGAACTGTTATGGCCATGGATCATCTCTCCTACGTTCTGGCATGTTGTAACACTTATCCTTCTTTCGAATCGTGCCGCGGCGTGCCAGCAGGCACAATGGACACCTCGGCCGCCTCCGCGCGGCACTATCGATCGCAACACATCATGCTGTTTCCCTCGCACTCTCCTCTCTTCACCGCCCGCGGTTCCCGCTCCCGTGCCCGCCGCGGCGCCTGCGCGGCATTGGCGGCCGCCGGGCTGATGATCGCGGCCGCCAGCCCGGCCGCCACCGGGCTGGCAGCCGTCACCGGCAGCCTCGCCTCGGCAGCGTGCGCGCCGAAACAGCACGGCTTCGTCCTGGTCCAGGACGGGCACGTCTCGCTCAGCGCGTCCCTGCCCCACTCCAGCCTCAAAGAAATGCGCAACACCGGCGCCAACGTCGTGGCCATCGTGCCCTTGCTGCAGCAACCCAAGGCCGACTCCGCCACCGTGGACCGCAGCCTGGACATGAGCGACGGCGAACTGGCCCACATCATCCGCCAGGCGCACAAACTGGGCCTGCACGCCATCGTCGACCCGCACATCGAGATCCCGGGCGGCAGGCCGGACGACGTGCACATGACCAGCGACAAGGACTGGGCCGCCTGGTTCCACCACTACGAACAAGCGCTCGTCGGGCTGGCCGCGGTCGCCGCGGACGAGCACGCCGAAGCCCTGGTGATAGGCACGGACCTGGACCAGACGGTGACCCGGCCGGAATGGAAGGACTTGATCGCCCGGCTGCGCAGGGTATACCGCGGCCGGCTCGTCTACGCGGCGCAAGGCTCGGCGGGCGTGGAGCAAGTGCCCTTCTGGCACAAGCTCGATGCCGTGGGCGTGACGCTGTTCCCGGAACTGGACGCCGAAGGCGGTCCGGCGAAATGGCGCGCCGCCCTGGCCGACGAACGCAATCGCCTGCTGGCGCAGGCCAGGCAGGCCAAGCGCCCCCTCTACATCGCCGAACTCGGCTTTCGCGCAGGGCCGGGCCCGACGGCTCAAACGACCTCCAGCGCAACGCCGCCCCCGCCTTCGATCGACGAAGCCACGCAAGCGCATGCGCTGGCCACATGGCTGGCCGAATTGTCCGACCCTGCCATACACACCGTGCTGATCTGGCGCTGGAACAATGTCGAGCAGGACGACGGCTTCATCGCGCAAGACGGCAAGATCGAGCATGCCATGGCCAAGCGGTGGCACTCGTGCAGCCGCACGACAGTGAGTTGGTAGCGCCTCGGCCATGGCCGACATCGACCTGCCCGCGGATCCGGCCGGTCATCGCGCCCTAGCGGAAGAGGCGCGCGCGCGGGGCGACGAACTCGCGATGCTGGCCCATCAGCTTGCCGCGCGGGCCCTGGAGGCCGACAGCGCATACGCCGCCGAGCGCCTGGTTTGCGTCGGCACCGGCTACTTCATGAAGAGCGAGCACGCCATGGCGCGGCGCTGGTACGAACTGGCGCTGCGGCTCGACTCCGGCCTGGCCATCGCCTGGCAGAACCTGGCTGCGATCCATGCCCAGGCCGGCGACCCGCAACAGGCCCAGGCGTGCCGCGATCGCGCCTACGGCCTGCAGCGCGTCTTCGTCGAGACCGCCGGACGACCCAAGCGCCGCGTGCTGCTGCTGTGCACGGGCCGCGCCACGGGCAACGTGCCGTTCGACCTGCTGGTGCCCACGCCGGACAACGGCCGCATCAAATACGCCATCGACTACGCGGCCCCTGCCGAAGACGCGGCCCTGCCCGCATCCGACCTGGCCTTCAATGCGATAGGCGAGCCCGACGTCGCCGAACCGCTGGCCGAGCGCCTGCGGGATTTCGCGCGGCACTATGACCGGCCCTTGCTCAACGCCCCCGAACGCGTCGCCGCCACGCGGCGCGACCGGCTGCCCGCGCTGCTGGACGCTATCGCGGGCCTGCAGACCGCGCGCTGCCTGCGGCTGGACGATCTCTCGACTCCGCTGGAAAGCACCTCTGTCGCATTGATGCAGTGGCTGGAGGCGAACCGCCTGATCTTGCCGTTGCTGATTCGCCCCGCCGCCAGTCACGGCGGCGTGGGCCTGGTGCGCTGCATGGACCAGGCCGAGCTCGAAGCGGCGCTGCGCGCCGCGCAAGGCCCCGGCTACCTGAGCGCCTACCGCGATTGCCGCAGCGCGGACGGCTACTACCGCAAATACCGCGTCGTGTTCGTGGATCGGCGCCCCTACCCCTACCACCTGGCGATCTCGCCGCACTGGATGGTCCATTACTACTCGGCCGACATGCTGGTCGAATCCTGGAAGCGGGAAGAAGAAACGCGTTTTCTGGCGGACCCGCGGGCCGAGCTGGGCACGCCCGCCTGGGCGGCTCTCGAAGCGCTGGGCCAACGCCTGGACCTGGACTACGCCGGCGTCGACTTCGCCTTGCTGCCCGACGGCGCGGTCTTCGTGTTCGAGGCCAACGCCACCATGCTGGCGCACCGCGAGCGCCCCGGCGGGCCGCTGGCCCACAAGAATCCCTATGTGCAGCGCATCGCGGACGCATTCGAGCGCCTGTTGCAAAAGCAGGGCGCGTGATGCGCAGTCCGCGGTTACCAAAAACCTGAAACCGGCTGAATAGCGCCGCCATCCTTAGAACTATAATTAATGAGCTTATAAATTATAGAAATAAGGAATCGACACGGTGGGCGGAATCATCACGCAAGGCAACATTGCGCGCCTCTCGACGGCGCAAGCCCTGGCCGGCGCCAATACCACGGTCATCTACGCCACGGCCGCCATCATCGGCAACACGCTTGCCCCCACGCCGGCCCTGGCGACCATGCCGATCTCCGTCTTCGTCGTGGGCATGGCGGCCAGCACATTGCCGGCCGGCACCATCGCGCAGCGCTACGGCCGCCGCACGTCCTTCATGGTCGGCACGGGCTGCGGCATCATCGTCGGCCTGTTGTCCGCCCTGGCGATCTGGCTGGGCGATTTCTGGCTCTACTGTTTCGCCATGCTGTTCGGCGGCGCCTATGCGGCGGTCGTGCTGTCCTTTCGCTTCGCCGCGGCCGAGTGCGTCGACACGCACGACCGCGCCCGTGCCCTGTCCACCGTCATGGCGGGAGGCATTGCCGCAGGGGTGATAGGTCCGCAGCTCGTCACCTACACCATGGACCTGTGGCAACCCCACATGTTCGTGGTGACCTACATCGCCCAGGCCGCCGTCGCCCTGCTCAGCGCCTACATCCTCATGGGCGTGACGCTGCCCATCCCCAAGCGCGACAGCCAGGCCTCGACGGGCCGCCCGCTCAGGCAGATCGCGCGCCAGCCCGCCTTCATCGTCGCCGTGATCTGCGGCATTGTCAGCTATACGCTGATGAACTTCCTGATGACCTCGGCGCCGCTGGCCATGCACCTGTGCGGACTGCCGCAGGAGGCCTCCAACCTGGGCCTGCAGTGGCACGTCATCGGCATGTACGCCCCCAGCTTCTTCACAGGCCGCCTGATCACCCGCTACGGCGCTCCCAAAATCGTGCTGATCGGGCTGGTGCTCCTGGCCTGCGCGGCCGTCGCCGGCCTGGCCGGCCAGACGGTCGGGCACTTCTGGGCTTCGCTCACCCTGCTCGGCCTGGGCTGGAACTTCGGCTTCATCGGCGCCTCCGCCATGGTGCTCGAGGCCCATCGCCCCGAAGAAAAGAACAAGGTCCAGGCGTTCAACGACTTCCTGGTGTTCGGCACCATGGTGGTGGGTTCGTTCTCCTCGGGCAGCGTCCTGGCGCTGGACGGCTGGCACGTCGTGTGCCTGATCGTCTTCCCACCCATCGTGGTGGCGCTCATCGCACTGGGCATGCGCGGCAAAATGGTCGGGCGGGCGCAGCAAGCCTAGAATGCAAATATTTGCGCCCAAAGGTATCAAATCTGCCGCAAGCACGGTAGGCTAATAAAAAGCTTCCCGTACCACGAACCCGCAAGAGGACGGCGCGGCTCAATCCGCGGCCGAATAATCATGACTTCCAATAATCCCTCGGACGACTATTTCATGGATCTGCGCAAGGAGCGACGCACTCGTCTGCTGTTCGATCCCTTGCTGCTCGACAAAGAAGGCCGGGTCATCGCCCGCGTGGCCGATCTCAGCATGCACGGCGCCATGCTCTACACCCGGCGCGGCGCGTATCTCGAAGGCGCCACGATCTCGGGCTGGCTGCAGTCTCCGCCCCTGAACGGCGAGGACGAGTTCTACCTGGCCGTCACCTATCAGGTGCGCTGGGTCTCGAACGAGAACGAGGCCGGCTGGAGCCAGGTGGGCTGCCAGATGAAGCCCATGGACGAAATCTCGAACCGCAGGCTGGATCTGCTGATCAAGCTGACCGCGCCTTGACGGTCACGCGGCGCCGTCCTGCAGCCAGCGCTGCGAGTCCTGGCCAAGCGTGGGCGCCGCGCGCTCGATGCGGGGCCTGGCGCCGTTGATCCGGTACGGCGGCGCGTGCACGAGAACCGTGCGGCCGTCGGGCGCCGTCTGCTCCACCAGCATGTCGCGCTCCAGGACATACGGATGTTCGAGCAGATCCGCGATATCGCAGACCGGCCCGGCGGTAATGTCGCGCACGGCGAAAAAAGCCAAGGCCTCGTCCAACGTCAGTTTTGCGATATGCCCTTGGATGAGATCGTCGAGCGCGTCGATATTGCGCAGGCGCGCCTCATGCGTCGAGAAGCGCGGATCGCTCAATCCCTCGGGATATCCGATGCCTTCGAAGAGCCGCGCAAGCACGCCTTGCATCCCGGCCGAGACCGCCACCCAGCGTTCATCCTTGGTCCTGTACACATTGCGGGGGGCATGCGTCGGCGAGCGGCTGCCGGATCTGGGCGTTGCCTTGCCGGATAGCTGGTACTCCGCCGCTTGCGGGCCGAGAATGGAAAACAAAGGCTCGAACAAAGACAGGTCGATTTCCTGCAAGCCTGCGCCTTCGTTGGCATCCCGATGCCGCAGCGCCGCAAGCGCGAGCGTCGCGCCGTAAAGGCCCGCCACCGAATCGGCCATGGCAAAGGGCGGCAGCACCGGCGGCCTGTCCGGAAAACCGTTCATCGCCGCGAAGCCGCTCATCGCCTCGATCAGCGAGCCGAAGCCGCCCTTGTTGGCGTAAGGCCCGGTTTGCCCCCAGCCCGAGATGCGCACCACGACGAGCCCCGGCCTGATCTCCTGCAGAACGTCTTTGCCCAGCCCCATCTTTTCCAGCGTGCCCGGCCGGAAATTCTCGACGAGCACGTCCGCTGCACCCAGCAAGCCTCTCAATGCCTGCTTGCCCTCGTCCGATCGCAGATCCAGCACCACGCTTTGCTTATTGCGGCAATAGGCCATCCAGTAAGTGCTCATGCCTTCGCGCTGCCAGGCTCGCAGCTCGTCGCCTTTGCCGGGAGGCTCGACCTTGATTACCGTGGCGCCCATGTCCGCGAACACATGGGTCATCATGTTGCCCGACACCAGCCGAGACAGATCGACGACGCGAACGCCGCGCAGCAGCGCGTTCGCGTCGTCGGGTACGGATTGCATAGGCGCCATGCGTCGCTCCTTCACGGCATTGTGGCCACAAGATCACTATCTTTAACATGATCCCGGCCCCTGCCGGAAAAGCCCGGCCGGACAGGCTCGGCCTGACAGACCCGGCTGCGACGCGGCGCCTACATCGGCTAGTGGGACACGGGCTGAGCCGACGGCGGACTCGATGTCTCGGCCGGATTCGGATCCTCCTCGGCCATGGTGTCCTTGGCGCCCGTGGTGCGCGACCAGCCGCCACCCAGCGCCTTGTACAGCCCCACCCGGCTGGTGAGCCGGGCCAGGCGTATGGTCACCAGCTCCTGCTGCACCGTGTAGAGCTGGCGCTCGGCATCGAACACCGGGAAGTAGTCGTCCACGCCGTTGCGGAAGCGCACTTCGGAAAGCCGCCTGGTGTCTTCGATTTCCTGCATCTGCGCCTGCGCCGCCGCGGCTTCGCGGTCGTAGGTGCCGCGCGCGGCCAAGCCGTCGGACACCTCGCGGAAGGCCGCCTGGACGGTGTGCTCGTACGCGGCGACGTCGATGTTCTTGAGCGCCTTGGAGGCATCGAGATTGCCCTGGTTGGCGCCGCCGTCGAAGATGGGCATGCTGAGCGCCGCCCCGACGCCCCAGGCCAGGCCGCTGCTGAACAGGCCCGCCAGCGCGGCGCTCGCCACGCCTATCGAGCCGGTGAGCGAGATGCTCGGGAAAAAGGCCGCGCGCGCCGCGCCGATATTGGCATTGGCGGCCTTGAGCTGATGTTCGGCCGCGATGATGTCCGGCCGCTGCTCGAGCAAGGTCGAGGGCAGTCCCGCAGGCAGCTCGGCCACGGGCGTTTCGTCGCCGAAAGTCTGCGGCGGCATGAGGTCCGCCGGCACCGGCCCGCCTATCAACAGGGCCAACGCATTCTGATCCTGCGCCACCTGGCGCGTGTATTGCTCCACGCCGACGCGCACGGCCTCGAGCTGGGTCTGCGCGCGGTGGACGTCGAGCTCGGCCATGCCGCCCACGCTCTTGCCGCGCTTGACCATATCGACCGTCTTTTGCTGAACATCGAGGGTGTCCTGCGAAAGCTTGAGCAAGGCCTGGTCCGCCTGCAGGGTCAGATAGGCGCTCGCGACCTCGGAGACCAGGCTGATCTTCACGGCGCGGCGCACCGCGGCAACGGCCAGGTATCGCTCGAGCGCGGCGGCCTTGAGACTGCGCACGCGGCCGAACAAATCGATCTCGAAGGGATTGAGGCCAACGCCGGCCGTGAAGGTGTTCAGATGGGTCGGCAGGCCGCCGCGCAGGTTGGCGGGCATGCGCGAAGTCGAGGCGCCCCCAAAGGCCGAGAAGGACGGGAATTGCGCGGCGCGCTGGATGCTGTACTCGGCGCGCGCCTGTTCGATGGAAAAGGTGGCCACGCGCAAGTCTCGATTGTTCTTGAGCGCAAGCGCGATCAGCTGCTGCAGCTTGGCATCCTTGAAGAAGTCCTGCCAGCCCAGATCGGCCGCCGTCGTGCCGGCGGGCGTCGTCGCCTGCGGCGCCCCTTGATAAGCCGGGCCACCGGGATACTGATTGGGCACCGGCTGCGCCGGCCTCTCGTAGCGCGGTTGCAGCGAACAGGCCGCCAGCCCGAGCGGGATGGCGATAGCCAAGGTGCGGCGCAGGAAGCGCGGGTTTCGTTTGGTGTTGTTCATAGGAATCAGCCTGTAAAAGCGCGCCGTATGAGCTGCGCGATGGCGAGCCGTGGCCTGCCTACGTTTGCGATGTTGTCGGCCGGATTGCTGAAGAGCATTCGGATCAGCGCATGACGCGCGGCCATGTCGGGTTGCAAAGAGATGCCCAACAGATTGCGCTTGCGGCGCATGACGGTACAAGGAACCCAGCCGGCCTCGCCCAGCCACACCTTGCCCTCGGTGCCGTCCGGCACGCTGCCCGCGTGCTTCGAGAGCAAGGCCACGCCGTTGCACGACAGGTCGCGCGTGACGCCGGGCAGCTCGTACACGACGTTATCGGGCCCATTGCTCTGCAGCCTGAGCGCGGAGGCAGCCCGATGCGGGAAACGCTCTTCCTTGCGCGGACGAGGCAGTTCGAAGCAGACCAGCAGCGAAGTCATATAGAGAATCATCGTCATCGCGGTCCAGAACGCATTCAGGAGCAGCCCTGTCGACGTCATATTGCTTGCCGTCTCGCGCGCCAGCCCCATGCCCGCCAGCACGAACATGCCGCCGTACATCGCGGCGAACTTGCCGTGCACCACAAGCTTGGAACGGTCCAGCCCCTTGTTGGTGACCTTGAAGGGCCGTCCGAAAGGTTTGAAAATCGCGCTCGCCAGCATGGCCGTCACCGCCATGGAAGTGACGGTCTGCGTCACTTCCGTGAAAATCGGCATGGCGCGCGCGCCGGTGATCCACATGCTGTAGGCCCAGTACATGAGCAGCGCCGGCAGCCCGTAGGCAAAGAACTGCATGGGCTGGCAATAGAACGCGGGTATGTCGAAATACCAGTACAGCAAGGGCGCGAGCAGCAGCAGCACTGAGAAAGGCCGGACCAGCCAATGCATCAGGCCGTGCAGATAATGCAATCGCTGCAGGAAGCTGTAGCCGCGCCCGCGCAAGGGCCCGTCAGCGGTAAGCGCCACCTGTATGGTTCCCAGACCCCAGCGCGTGCGCTGGCTGATGAACTCGGGCAGCCCTTCGGCCGAGAGCCCCACGCTGAGCCGTTCGTTGAGCCAGCGCGTCACGTAGCCATGAGGCATGAGCTTGTAGCTCAAGTGGATGTCCTCGGTCACCGTTCCTGTCGGGAATCCGCCGATGCGATGCAGCGCCTCGCGCCGCACGACGAAAGACGTGCCGATACAGAAGGCCGTACCCCAGGCGTCCCTGGCCGGCTGCATCACATCGAAGAAGGCGCGCTGCTCGTCCACCCAGCATTCGGTGGAGCGCAGGTTGTATTGAATGGGATCGGCGTTGTAGTAGAACTGGGGTGTCTGCACCACGCCCACCTTGGGATCGCCGAACAGGCCGATGATGCGCATGAGGATGTTGCGGTTGGCTGCGAAGTCCGCGTCCAGCACCATGATGAACGGCGCGCCGCCGCCGTATTTTTTCAGCTCGCTATGGCGCAGTCCGTTGTTGAGGTTGCCGGCCTTGGCGTGGGTGTTGTCGGGCCGAGTCACGTAGTTCGCCCCTACCTTGTCGCAGAACTCCTTGAGCCAGCCGCGGCGCGTGTCGTCGAGCACCCAGACGCGAAAGTTGGGATAGTCGATCGCCAGCGCCGACACGATGGTCTTCTCGAGCACGTCGAGCCCTTCGTTGTAGGTGGCGATGAAGACATCGACCGCCGGCACGGCCGGCGCGCGCCTGAGCCAGATCTCGCCGGCATCGGCATCGGCGCTGTGATTCGAGGTGCGCGTGAAGGTCATGATCGAGATCATCGTGTAGAAAATCGCGATGCTCTCGAACACGAAGAACAGATACGACCACAGGCTCGCGAAGTCCCCATGCCATTCGGGCAGGGTCTGCTTCCAACGCCAGATGAAATAGACCATCACCAGCGTCGCCGTGATCGCGCCGAACAGCCAGCGGTCGGACGCGCGATGCCGGTCGGCGCGCAGGCACATCACTACAATCACCATGACGACCAGATTGATCTCTATGACGGTGTTGCCATCCAGGAAAAAATCGAACATCAGTTCTCCTTGGGCTGAAAAGGGTTGCGGCCTGCCGCGGCGAGGGCGGCCCAGGCGGTCGCGCCCAGATGCGGCAGGTGGTAGTAGAAGAAGTCTTCGCCCTTCGAATCAGGGCCGATGGACAGGCCCGTGCGTATGCGCGCTTGCGGCGTCGCATACAACAGGCCCGAAGGCGAGCGCTGGGCCAACAGGAGCGGCCAGAGCGTCTGGGCTTGATCGCAATGGCCGGTAGCGCACAGCACCAGCGCGGCCTGCCCCGTGCCCTCAGTCCATATGCCGTCGGGGTCGCCCTTGAAACCGTAGCCGCCGTCCACCGCGTGGTGGGCGCGCATCCAGTCGAGCGCACGGCCCCATTTGTCCATGCCGTCGGGAAAGGCGATCAGCGGCCAGATGTCCGCGTCCAGCGCCGAAGGCCCGCTGTTGGGCGTGTGCCCATCCGGATCCGTGCCGATGATGAAGCGCCCTTCGGCCGGCCGCCACATGGCCTGGACGAAACCTCTGGCCCGCTCGGCCGCGGTCTTCCAGCGCGCCTGGCCGTCGCGCCGCGCAAGCCAGGCATACGCGGCATAAGCGTCGGTGTTGTGCTCGGTGGACTTCCAGCCCTGGCGCCGCGGCCCGGTCTCTTCGCCGAAAAAGCCGCCGATATAGCCGGCCGGCGCCTGAGCATCGAAGGTCGTCTCGTCGACCCAGGCCATCATGGACGCGGCGGCATCGGTATAGCGGTGATCCCGCGTGGCATCGCCCACGGCCAGCAACATGAGCGCCGCCCAGGCCACGTTGCCCGTGGCCGTGCTGACCTGATAGGCGTCTTCGAACCAGCTCTTGCTCGGAGCGTCCCACCAGCCCGGCAGCGGCACCGGCCCCTTGGGCACGGCCCCAGCGCGATAAGCGTTGCGCAGGCGGCCGTCATGGTAATGGCGATCGTGCGTCAGCGCCGTGGTCATGCCGTCGGCGATGCGGCGCGCGGCATCGACGTGCCCGCAGGCGAGCAGCGCGATGCCGGCCAGCGCATTGTCGTAGACGAAGGCCGAACCCTGCAGCGCCGAGGCCAGCGGTTCGCCCCCAGGCGCGGGCTCATAGCTGGCGAGCATCACCGGCCCCTTGCCCGGAATGGCCGCCACGCGGCTGTCTATCGCCTGGCAGGTGGCCTGCAAGAGCTGCTTGCGCGCACTTTCACCGGTCGGCTCGCTGGCCAGCGCAGCGCCCGTCAGCATCGAAAGGCAAGCCATTGCCATATGCAGCACCTTCATGCTCGGGCTCCCGACGCGGTCCGGTCAGCGCAAGCGCGCGACCAGGCCTTTCCACCAGGGATTGAGACTCACCTGGGCCCAGTGACCCAGAGCGCAACCATCGGCCTGGCTCTTGGAGCCGGGCAAGTTGGTGATGGGCTGATCGAGCTTGGCGATCAGGTAGATCTCGTTCTTCTCGATCGGCGGGAAAGGCACGATGTAGCGCGCCTGGTCGCCCTCGGGGGCGCGAGGCAGGATCTCGCTCACCGACGCCGGCACCGGGTCGGACATGCCGTCCACATGCACCGACACCTTGGTGCCCGGCAGCAGCTTCTGGCTCAAGGTGCGCGGAAACACAGCCACCACTCGCGCCTCGCTGCAATTGACGGCGCGCATCAACGTCGCTCCGGCGGCGACGCGCGTGCCGACCGGCGCAAGCACCTCCTGCACCACGCCGGACGAATAGGCGCTGACGTTGTAATTGGAAAGACGCTCCAGGCGCGTCTGCTCCACCGACACCAGCTTGCCCATCGACTCGCCGTACGACTTCTGCTGCGCCAGCTCGGCCTGCAGCTGGCCGATCTCGACGCGCAACGTGTCCTGCTTCTGCACCATCGAACCGACCGAACTGTCGGTGCTCGTGGTGTAGATCTTGCCGCGCGCGGCCCGGCTCACGCCGATCGCGGAGTCGAGCTCGGTGCGAATGGAGTCGCGCGTCCCCGTCAGCGCGGCGAGCTGCGCGCGCGAAGTGCTGGTATAGGCGGCGCTCACGGCGCCGGCCTCTTCCATCGCCTGATTGCGGCTGACCACCTGCTGCTGCATCGCGACCTGCCGATTCGCCGCAGCCAGGCGAGCTTTGATGCCTCGAATCAGGTTCGCATGCTCGCTGCTGGACGTGTTCTGGTAGCGCTTGATGTCGGCATCGATCTGCGTTACCCGCGCCTGATCGCTATCGAGCTGGGTCTTGAGCGCTGCGTAGCGCTTCTGGCTGTCGAGCAGTTTGCCCATGAGCTGCATCAGCAGGCCGCGGTCCAGATTGGGGTTCTTGAGCGTCATGATCGACTGCCCGGCCTTGAACTGGCCGCCCACGGCGATGTTCTGCGTAGTGACGACGCCTTCGACCGGCGTGGTGATCAGATGGACCGGACTGTCTATCACGGCCCGATCGGTCGATCGCATGAAAAACGAAGGGAACATCACCGACAGGATGAGCCAGATGCCCAGGAGCACCAGCAAATAGCTGCCTACGCGCGGCACTGCGTACCATAAGGGCCGTACGCTCACCTCGCGGCGGCGGCGCGGCCCGGGCAATCCGGCCGGGCGCACCAGCGGTCGCGGTGCGGGCAAGAGGACTTGCTGCCGCGAATTATCTTCCGTGCTGTCTCTATTCACCTTGGGACCTAGTGTTTGGGGATCAGCGTTTAAGGCTAGGGAAGATACGGAGTGCGTACTGTGAGCGGCTGTGAGTGCATGTAATGAACGAACAGGGTTTCCCCTAGCCAGACACACATCCACTCGGAAAAGCTAAAAGTATTTAACATTCGAGCCCCTGATTTCTCGCAAATCACGGGCTTTTCTTACGCAAGTCTGCGACGCGCGTTCAGCTGGAAGAGAATTTGTCGGAAGTATGCTGACCTACCGCAAACCGTTCTGACGGAGGTAGTTGATGGTCGATGCCGATGAATGCACCGTTCACTGCAACAGCGCAGGTGCAGCATGAGCAGTCTCCCAGCCTGGCTGCATCGCAAGTACGAACGCTGGAAGCTCGACACATTGAGCCAAAGCGATTTCCGTCCCGGCATCGGCATACTCAAGCTCTCGTTGATGGCGGTGTTCGTGGGCATCGCGGCGGCCTTCATCGCCTATGCGCTGTACCGGATGATCGGCCTGGTCACGAACATCTCGTTCCGGCAGGAGTTTTCCTCCGCGTTCCTGCCGCCGGCCTTGCATGCCAGCACGCTGGCCATCGTGCTGGCGCCGCTGGCGGGCGGCCTCATCGTGGGCCTGATCGCGCGCTACGGCAGCGACCGCATACGCGGCCACGGCATTCCCGAGGCCTTGGAAGCGATCTTGTTCCGCAAGAGCAAGATGATGGCCAAGGTGGCGATCCTCAAGCCCTTGTCGGCGGCCATCGCCATCGGCACCGGCGGACCGTTCGGCGCCGAGGGGCCCATCATCATGACGGGCGGCGCCATGGGGTCGCTCTTCGGACAGTTGTTCTACCTCACTGCGATGGAGCGGCGCACCTTGCTGGTGGCCGGGGCCTGCGCGGGCATGTCGGCCACCTTCGGCACGCCCATCGCGGCGACATTGCTGGCGGTGGAACTGCTGCTGTTCGAATTGCGTCCGCGCAGCACGATCCCGGTGGCCATCGCATGCTTCGTGGCCGATGCACTGCGCATAGGGCTGCTCGGGTCGGGTGCGTTGTTTCCTCTCGCGGCCATCTTCCATCCGAGCCTGGCGAGCTTCGCGTCGGCCGCCGTGTGCGGTTTTCTCGCCGGCCTGCTGGCGACGCTGTTGACCGCGCTGGTGTATCGCGTCGAAGACACCTTCCACAAACTGCCGGTGCATTGGATGTGGTGGCCGCTGATCGGCGCGGTGGCGGTGAGCGTGGGCGGCTTGATCGAGCCGCAAGCGCTGGGCGTGGGCTACGACGTGATCGGCAAGATGCTCACCGGCCAGATGGCGGGCACCGCGATCCTGGTGTTCATTCTGGTGAAATCGCTGATGTGGTCGATCTACCTGGGCTCGGGCACGTCCGGCGGCGTGCTGGCGCCGCTCCTGGCGATGGGCGCGGGCCTGGGCGGGCTGGAAGCCATGGTGTTTCCGGGCTCCGAGCCGCTGCTGTGGCCCTTGCTCAGCATGGGTGCGATGCTGGCGGGCGTGATGCGGCTACCCTTCACGTCGATCATGTTCGCCCTGGAGCTCACTCACAACGCCAGCGCCCTGCCCGTGCTGCTGGTGTCCTGCACCGTGGCCTACGGCGTGAGCGTGTTCCTGATGCGGCGCTCCATCCTCACCGAGAAAATCGCGCGGCGCGGCCTGGACATCTTCCGCGAATACTCGGTGGACAGGCTGGAACACACGCCGGTGCGCGAAGTGATGACCACCGAGGTGATCACGGTGCCGGGCAGTTTCAGCGTCCGCGAACTGGCCGAGCGCTACTTCGGCCCCGACCAGCCTTATCGCGCGTTTCCGGTGGTGGACGCCGACGGCGGCCTGCTGGGCGTGGTCGACCGGCGGGACGTGCAGCGCTGGCTGAAGGAGGAGGCATCCCGCGACGCGACCCTGGCCGGCATGATGGAGGGCAATGCGCCGGTGATCGCGCTGCCCGACGAGAGCTGCCAGGGCGTGGCGGTGCGCATGGCGGTGGAGACGCTGGATCGCATCCCCGTGGTCGGCGCGGACCGCCGCAAGCTGCTGGGCATGGTCACCCGCTACGACCTGCTCAAGCCGTATACGCACTATCACGACCAGGAAAGAGTGCGCGAGCGATTCTTTCTCAACGGCAAGATCGCGCCGGACGGCGAGTGATCCGCGGACTTGGGTGATCGGCCCGATGGCGTGCTTCACCCGGACCGATCAGCGGCGCTTCGCTTTATCTGCCTTCTCTTTATGGCGCTTCGCCCGCCGGTGCTCCCGCTCGGCGAGCAGCTGCGGCATCAGCTCGTCGATGTACTCCTTGGCGTGACGCCTTGTGGTCACGAGCTTGTATCGATCGACGGCCTCCTGGGCGCCGCTCGCGCCGAGCAGCTCCAGGTGCGCCTTTTTCAGGACATGCACAAAACCCAGCAGAGTGCTGCCGTCCCGGATCGGCCGGTCATCGGGGTCGTCGAAGGCGTCGTCGCTCATGATCCAATACTCGCAGGGCAGTCCGAGTCGGCGCGGGGAGAGCCCTCGATCAGGTGAAGAACATCGCGGGCTTGCTTGTCGCGCTGGGTCAGCGGGCCGCATCCGAACAGCCTCCCGATCGTCGCCGGCACCGAGCTGTGGTCGTATTCGGTGTGGTCCACCACGCCCTTGCCCACCCAGGGCGAGACGATCACCGCCGGAACCCGCACGCCGAGCACCGAAAAGTCGAACCCGTTTTTGCTGAGCTTGCCGTCCGCGCCGTCACCGGGCGGGGTTGCCGCCTTGATCGGCGCGGAGTCGTAAAAACCGCCGTGCTCGTCGTAGAGAATCACCAGCAGGCTGTTGGGCCAGACCGGGGATTTCCGGATGGCGTTGTAGACCCGGGCGATAAGCTGGTCGCCCCCGCTCAGGCCGTCCATGGGGTGCTGCGAACTGCCGCCTTCGTAGGTGTTGTGGACGACATCTCCGTAGGAGGGCTCGATGAACGTATAGGGGTAGGAGTAGCCATTCTGCAGATCGTCCGCGAAATGGCTCAAGTTGTCCACGTCGAAGAAACTGATGCCTTTGAGCGACGCCACCTGGGGGATGCGACCCGGCTCGAGAGGGTTGTCGTCGTCCTGGTAGAGCTTGTAATTGCCGGAGCCGAGCGCATCGTAAATGGACCCGTTGGCATAGCTGAAGCCCTTGACCGCTTCCCATTCGGCCAGGTCCGCCGAGGTGGGAGAGTCGTCGAGGCCGGAAGACGACGCCCCGTGCAGAAAATAGCGGTTGGGCCAGGTCGGTCCCGGCAACGAGGCCCGCCAGAAATCGCAGAGCACATAGTTCGTCGCCAGCTGATAGAGCGCGGGGGTTTGCGCGGCGGCATCGATGCCTCGCATGACCGTGCCGACGGAATCGAGCGGCGGCGGCTTGCCTTCCGTGCTTGTGGTCGCGTAATTCGAAACAAAGCCGGAGTTGTCCGTCGCGGGGTAGGGTTTGCCGGGCACATAAGCCGCGCCGGCGCCGCACAACTGCTCTACGACATCTTTGAATTCATGGCCGGGGTCCGACGGCGCCTGGTTCGGGGCGCCGCCTTGAAATGCATGGGTCCGGCCTTGATAGACATTCGCGCTCGCACCATTGGCGACATGGATTCCGGGAATGCCCGAGAGCCCGAACATGTGATCGAACGAGCGGTTCTCGAGCATCAGGACAAACACGTTTTTGATGGCAGCCTTGGGATCGTTCGATGCCGCCGTCGATGCGCTATCGTCACTCATGGCATGTGCTCCCTGTTCTTCCCGAAAAATATTCTCGGCGCTTCGAGTCCGGGATCCCGGCGCGGATCAGGCGGCCACGTCTTCCCAGTCCAGGATCACCTTGCCGCTTTGGCCCGAGAGCATCGCATTGAAGCCCGTCTCGTATTGCGCCACGGGGTAGTGGTGCGTGATGATGGGGCTCAGATCCAGGCCGCTTTGCAGCATGGCGACCATCTTGTACCAGGTCTCGAACATCTCCCGGCCGTAGATACCCTTGATCTCCAGGCCCTTGAAGATGACCTGGTTCCAATCGATGGCGGTGTTGGCCGGCGGGATGCCCAGCAGCGCGACCTTGCCGCCATGGTTCATACATTCCAGCATCGAGGTGAACGCGGCGGGCACACCCGACATTTCCAGACCGACGTCGAAGCCCTCGGCCATGTGCAGGTCGTGCATCACGTCCTGCAGCTTTTCCCGGCCGACGTTCACCACGCGCGTGGCGCCCATCTTGCGGGCCAGGTCCAGGCGATAGTCGTTCACGTCGGTGATGACGACGTTGCGCGCCCCCACGTGGCGTGCAATGGCCACGGCCATGATGCCGATGGGGCCGGCGCCCGTGATGAGCACGTCTTCGCCCACGAGGTTGAACGACAGCGCCGTGTGCGTGGCATTGCCGAACGGGTCGAAGATCGCGGCCAGGTCGTCGGAGATGTCGTCGGGAATCTTGAAGGCGTTGAAGGCCGGGATCACCAGGTATTCGGCAAATGCGCCGGCGCGGTTGACGCCCACGCCCACGGTGTTGCGGCACAGGTGGCGGCGGCCCGCGCGGCAATTGCGGCAAAAGCCGCAGGTGATGTGGCCTTCGCCGGATACCCGGTCGCCGATCTCGAAGCCACGCACTTCCTGGCCCATGGCGACGATGTGGCCGACGTATTCGTGGCCGACGTGCATGGGCACGGGAATGGTTTTCTGCGCCCAGTCGTCCCACTTCCAGATATGGATGTCGGTGCCGCAGATGGCGGTCTTCTTGATCTTGATCAGGACGTCGTTGTGGCCGACTTCCGGTTTCTTCACGGTGGTCAGCGTCAGCCCGACGGACGGGGTCAGCTTGCTCAATGCTTTCATGGCGAATCCTTGAATCGATGTATCAGGCGATCGCGCCCGCAGCCTTGCCCGCCCTGCCGAAGGCGGCGATGGCGCGGTCGATCTGCTGCGCGGTGTGGGCGGCGCTCATCTGGGTGCGGATGCGGGCCCGGCCCTTGGGCACCACGGGATACGAAAAGCCGATGACGTAGATCCCGTCGGCCAGCAGCGCATCGGCCATCTTGGAAGCCAATTGCGCATCGCCCAGCATGACGGGAATGATGGGGTGATCCTTGCCCGCCAGCGTGAACCCGAGCTTGCTCATCTCGCGGCGGAAGTGCTCGCCGTTCTCGCGCACGCGGCGGCGCAGGGTTTCGCCTTCCGGGCTGCCCAGCAGTTCCAGCACCTTGATCGAGGCGGCCGCGATGGACGGCGCCAGCGTGTTGGAGAACAGATACGGACGTGAACGCTGGCGCAGCAGCTCGATGATTTTCCTGTGGCCAGAGGTATAGCCGCCCGAAGCGCCGCCCAGGGCCTTGCCCAGCGTGCCCGTGATGATGTCCACGCGGCCCTGCACGCCGCAATATTCGGGCGTGCCGCGGCCATGCTCGCCGACGAAGCCGACGGCATGGGAGTCGTCGACCATCACGAGCGCGCCATATTTGTCGGCCAGATCGCAGATGGACTTCAGGTCGGCGATGATGCCGTCCATGGAAAAAACGCCGTCCGTCGCGATCAGCTTGAAGCGCACGCCGGCCGCGTCGGCGGCCTTGAGCTGCGCCTCGAGGTCGGCCATGTCGTTGTTGCGATAGCGATAGCGCCGGGCCTTGCTCAAGCGCACGCCGTCGATGATCGAAGCATGGTTGAGCTCGTCGGAGATGATCGCGTCTTCTTCGGTCGTCACGGTTTCGAAAAGGCCGCCGTTGGCGTCGAAGCAGCTGCCGTACAGAATCGTGTCGTCCGTTCCCAGGAAAGCGGAAATGGCCGACTCCAGTTTCTTGTGCACCGATTGGGTCCCGCAGATGAAGCGCACCGAAGCCATGCCGAAGCCGTAGCGGTCCAGCCCTTCCTGCGAGGCGCGGATGAGCCGCGCGTCGTCGGCAAGGCCCAGGTAGTTGTTGGCGCAGAAATTCAGGACGTCCGAACCGGAGGCCAGGCGGATCTGGGCCGATTGCGGGCTCTCGATCACGCGTTCGGCCTTGTAGAAACCGTCGGCGCGGATCTGGTCCAGGGTATCGCTCAGATGGGCAAGAAAGCGTTCACGCACGGGAGAGTCTCCTTAATTATCGGGCAATCGTGGCCTGCTCGCGGGCGCGCATCAACCCGGCTGCATCCGGACATGTCGTGATTATCCAATAGCGGGGACAAGTTGAGTCGATTTGAAAAAAATCGACGCATGAAAACATGCGCCGGGACTGCAAATCCGAATCTTCAATCCGCCGCCGGCGTGTATCCAAACGGCCAACGGACATCGCTGGCCGACGGCTGGCTTGGCGGCGCCGTCAGGCTTGCGGCCGGATGTGCGTGCGGATGCGCGCGGAATACGAATCCCGCGGCCCGGCCGCCTTGGCGCGCTCCGTGTAGCGCGCCTGCGCGCGCCGCTGCGCCATGCTGCCGCTGCCTTGCAGAGCGCCCAGCTTGTGCAGGTATTCGGGCAGGTAGCCCGACAGCAGCAGCCGGTAATCCAGCGGCATGCCCGGCACGATGAGCGCCACCATGCGGTAGACGATGGTCGTGCAATTGGCCGTGACGGTGTTGTAGAAGCGGGGCGCGCCGACCAGCCGGTTGGCCGTCGCCACATAAGACAGGAGCAGCGCGCGCGCCGCCTCGATCGGCATGGCCACGCGGTAGAGGTAGCCGTCCTCGCCGCGCACATTGGTGCGCACGCGCAGGCAGTCCTCCTCGGTCGCCGCGACGATGCTCAGTTCGTACTGGCGGAAAAAGCCGCCCAGCTCGGAGAACTTCTCGCCCTGCTTGCGGCGTATTTCCACCGAGAACACCAGGTACTCGCCCCGGCCGAAGCCGAACGAGACCATGGTGTGCGCAACCGCCTCGCGCCCCCAATACGACAGGGCCATGTCAACCGACTCCAGCCGCGACAGATCGTAGCGGCGCGTTTCCCAGCGCTCGTCGAAATCGTCCGGGCCGCGCCAGGCGAAGTTGCGGACGTTATCGATGACCATCGCGTCGCCCTCGACCCGGCCGCTCATCAGCCGGGAGACCTCCGCCTGCCAGGCGCGGTCGTTCGTGGGCCGAACGCCGCGCCACCACCAGGCCAGCGCCGCCGCGCCCGGCAGGAAGGGCGCGATCCAGGCCCAATGCCGCGACCATGCGCCCGCCAGCGCCAGCAGGACCAGCGCGCCCCAACCCGCGGCCAGCGCCCGATGCGCCGGCTGCGGCCCGCGCACGGCCAGGGCCAGTCCGCCCCACAGGCAGGCGAGCACCGCAAACAGGCTGAAAACGATGATGCCGAACACCGGTCCTCTCTTTGCGGCCCGCCGCTTTCCCGCAAGGCCATTGCCCGCAATATCGCCGATATACTGCCACAGTCCGGCCCGACTCCCTTGCCCGGGCGACGACGCGAAGACCGACATGCCTTCCTTATTGCCGCGCTGGACGATCGCACCGTGGGCCCTGCTCTACATGGCCTGCGCCTACCTGTCCTGGTACCTGGACGACCCCGACAACCAGATCGTCTTCGCCTGGTTTCCCGCTGGAGTGGCGATCGCCGCTTTCTTCGCCCAGGAACGGCGCCACTGGCCCCTGCTTTTCGTGGCGCTGCTG
>Ga0209455_1000281_pt1 | contig 55215 bp, 51 predicted proteins | sample AraplaCol_mCL_r2_FD_184275 | JGI IMG/M metagenome (GOLD analysis project Ga0209455, IMG submission 184275) | Arabidopsis root microbial communities from North Carolina, USA - plate scrape CL_Col_mCL_r2 (SPAdes) (version 2) | ecosystem: Host-associated > Plants > Roots > Endosphere | place: USA... | reverse complement strand
GGGCGCGCCGCCGCGCTCGGGCAGATCGACGAGCACGGAGCGGTCGGCGAAGGGCGTGAGCTTGCGCTGGTCCATATCGCGCACGCACGGCATGCGGCGGCCGTTCAGCAGCGACACCCAATAATCATAGGCGCGCGCGTGCATGCGTCGCTCGCGGCCGAAGGCGAATACGGGTTCGTCCCCCATTCCGGCGGGGACAGCTTTAGCCTTTCCGAACACACTGACGCTGGTCATCGAACCTACCTGTCCTATTCGATCACGAGCCATGCGCCCCGGTTGGTTTAGGAAGGGTGAATCCGCGCGCGCACCTAAAGCGATGCTTGTCAGCCAGCATAACCGCTGGTAACGGCCCGCTTCCAGCGCGCCGCCTTAGCTCAGCTGGTAGAGCATCGCATTCGTAATGCGGGGGTCACAGGTTCGAGTCCTGTAGGCGGCACCACCACGACATATTGGCGCAGGGTTACGCTCCACGAAAGGGCGGCCGTGCGCAGCTCGCCAGCGGGCATACACGTCGCTTTCATGGCAGAATTGCGTTTGCGCGCCGCGCGGGCGCGGGGTCCAGAATCGCGACCCGGGAACCGGTCCCCCTAAGGAGTGCGGGACCGGTTCCCGCTCGTGCTGCATGCTGTCAGACGAGAAAACGAACCGGGGACTGGTCCGCCGATGGCGCCGACGCGCTCCGACTTGGGGACAGAGCGGCCGAACGCCGTCCGTGGTTCTAGACGATCGCGGTAGCCGCGCGGAGCGAAGCTTCCTCATCGATCCTTGAACGCGGCTCAATCCTCGGTCCGCAACTTCAGCCCCCAGCCACGGACCGTCTGAATTGGGTCTCCGGCGCCCTTCGCCGCGAACTTCTGCCGAATGCGATGAACGAGCACATCGAGCGTCCGCACGCTCCCGCCCTCGCGTTCGAACATTTCGGCCAGCATTGCGGCGGAGGCGCGCCCGCGCCGCGCGAGCAGCTCCAGGATCGCGCTCTCCATCGGAGCCAGCATGATCTCCTGCCCGCCGACATGGAATTCGAGCGGATCATAAGTGACCGTCAGCGCGGCGTGGCGGAGCATGACCCTTTCGATTGCGTCCGCATGCCGATCGCGCGCGCGGACCCCATCAAGGACGGCCTGCACATCCTCCGCGTCGCGCATGATCGAGGCGGGGCCGCCTCCTAGCTCAGACATGATTCCGGCGTAGGAAAAGTCGGTGGCCATGAATTGCGAGTGATTGCGAAAATCGGGCGAATGCACCCCGCGCGGGCCCCGGCTCGCCCAAACATTGTCTATCCGCATGGCCGCATGCCATAGGATGCGCCATGCGGGATGTGGGGGTCGAGGCGGCGAGCCTGAGCAATCATGAAGGGCACGTCCTGGCGCTCGTCTGGCGGTGGCAGCCCACCACGGCTTATTTCCTGAGCAAGGCGCTGACCCAGTCGATCGCTTCGGACGTTTCGAACAGCCCGGGCAGCCTCTATCCGGTGGTCGAGCGGCTCAAGAAAGCAGGGCTGGTCACGGCCGAACTATCCGGCACCGCCAAGCGCAAGACCGAGCTGCTGCGCTGTACAGAGGCGGGGCTTGAAGCGATCCGTTCATGGATGCTGCGCATCGAGCCGAGCGCATTGTTGCCCAGCGACCCCTGGCGCATGCGCGCCGCTTTCCTGGGCGCGCTGAGCGCGTCGGATGCGCAATCCTGGCTGCTAGGTATCCGCGCCGCACTCGCGGAGGAGAGCGAGCGGCTCGAACGCGCGAGGAGCGCGGTGCTGGATTTGCCGAGCCAGATCGAACTCACGCACGCCCGGCTGGTAACGGCGGCGCGCATTGCTTGGGCGAATGAGGCGCTGATCCTGCTGCAAAGCCCAAGGCTCCCCGACCCGGCCTAGCTGTCGTAAAGCAAACGGCGCGCGCGGCCGGCGAGCGCGTGTGTCGTCAAAGCGGGTGCGCAGCTGTGCGGTCCTTGTTGGAACCATAAGGCGATTTGCCGCGCGATCACATCGGACGCCCCGGGCGTACCGGTGACACTTTGATCGAGTTCGGCGATCACTGCCATCACCTCGGACACATCGGGCGCACCGCCGGACGCGATGCTGAGTTGCTCGATGCGTTGCACCGCCTCCACTATCTGCCGGACCACTTCGTCGCGACAGGAATTCGTATCGGCGGACATGGGGTGATGGGGATGTCGCATGGTTGCGCGCCACTGAACGGGTTCGGTACGGATTTTAGCGGATGCGCGTGTGCCAGAATTGCGATCGCTTGCGCATTCGCGGGAGGCAAAAAAAGGGCGGGCCCGAAAGACCCGCCCCAAATATCCGGCAGGACCGGGAAAGATTACCAGTCGATCTTGGCGCCGACGCGGAACCAGCGGCCGATGAAGCCCTGGGCCGCCCAGGCCGGGTTGAACTGATAGAGGCCATAACCCGCGGCCGGGTCGTACGGTGGCTTCACATTGAAGACGTTGAGAATGTTCCCATAGAGCGTCAGGTGATCGCCCACCTTGTAGGTGGCGGTGCCGTCGACATCGATGAAGTGCCGCGTGTGGCACTGGATCGGCGTTGCACCGTCGCGATATGTCACGACTTCTACCGTCAGCGAGCCAAGGCAGTCGCCCGGAATGCCGCCGTCGTCAGCGCCCTCAAGGCTGTAGCCGCTTGTGTAATTGACCGTAGCGCTGATCGTCGCCTTGCCGTGGAAGTCGAGCGTGTTCTGCCAGTTGCCGCGCCACTTGGGCGAGCCCGAGCAGGACGTGATCTCACACGGGCCCAGCGTGCCGTCATAGCGCTCGATCGTGCCGTCGGCGTCGATCTTCTCGAGCTTGTGGACGTAGGTCGCGTTGAAGCTGCTCGTCCAGCGGATACCCGAAGTGATCGGCAGACGCACCTCGGCGGTGAAATCAAGACCGTTTGTCTTGAGCGCACTCGCATTCACGTAAAGACTGGTGACCGTGCCCAGGAGCGGCAGCGCCCCCGGGAAGGCTGTGTCCGGAACGCCAGCGGCGGTGACGCAGCCGGGGACGTTGGTCACGCCGTTATTGGCGTAATATTGGGTGATCGCGGCCGCGCAATTCGGCGTCGTGATCAGCCCCTTCACCTTGATGTTGTAATAGTCTGCCGTGAGCGTGAGCCAGTGGACCGGATCGAGCACGATACCGGTCGTATAGGAGGTCGATTTTTCCGGCTTCACATTGGGATTGCCGACCGAGGTCAGGCCAACCGCATAGGGCAAAGTGGCGTAGGCGTCGCCGCCATGCGCGGCGATGAAGGCGGCGCCGCCGTCCTGCGTCGGCAACACTTGGCGGCTGACGAAGCCCGTCGTCGGGAAACCGAACGCTTCGTTGAAGCTCGGCGCGCGGAAGCCCTTCGAATATGTGCCGCGCAGCTTGATCTGCTCGATCGGTTTGATCTGCGCCTCGAACTTCGGCGAAAAGTTCTTCTGGCCGGTCGAATAATTGTCATACCGGCCCGTCGCCTTCAGATCGAGCTGACGGAAAAGCGGTGCGTCGATTTCGTAATAAGCCGATTTGACGTTACGCGCGCCGATTACGCCGACTGCGTTCAGCACGAAATACCGGTTGTAAGGATCGGTTTCGTTAGGCGGATTGCCACTGGGATTGTTGACCGATTCCTTACGATATGCAGCGCCGACCGCGACCTGGAACTGGCCGCCCGGAAGATCGAAGAAGCCGTGCGCCAACGTGCCTTGTACAAGCGTCAAGTGGGTCGACGATTTGGTGATGTCGATCGGCGTCAGATAGTCGCGCTCTGCCTGCGAATTTGCCTTCATGTTGACGAAATTGAATGAACCGTCGGCGATGACATCGAGCAGGCGCCGCGCGTTGATGTAGTTCTTCGCCGTATAGGTGAAATCGATGTCCGAATGGGTCACGTCGAAATCGTAATTCCAGTCGGAATTGGCACCGAACGAGCCCTTGATGCCGGCCGAATAGCGGAACGTCCGCGCGTCGGTATTATCTTCGGGCGGTAGGTCGTAAAAGCTGATCAGGCGGGCCTGCTCGCCCAGCGCCGCGAACGGATTGTTCGGGTTGAGCGTGCCGTTGGCCGCGGTGCAGGTCGCAGTCGTGCCGCGCGGACAGACATAAGCGGGTAGCAGCAGCGGGCTGAGCGTGACCTGCGTGCCACCCGCCGCGGTCTGACCGGCGAGCGAAAGCGGCGCACCCGGGTTCCAGGTCTTCGATTCATAGAAGTTGAACATCGCATAGGCTTGCGCATGGTTGCCGACATTGACGGTCAGGTGCACATTCCCACCAAGCCGCTCCACGTGCGAATTCAGCAGACGCCATTCCCGGACGCGGTCCTCCTGGCAGACGACCGCGGGTGCGGTGGCGCCGGCCGCGGTGCCGCGCTGTGCTGCGGTGAGCGTGACCGGGGTCAGATTGCCGCAGCCCGCAGCGGGGTTGAGCATCTGGAAGGTCGAGCCCGCGACGGGCGCGCCGGCGGCCGTGTACGGACGAACGAACGGGACGGAGGTGGTGGCGATACCGCCGTACGTGCCGTCATACTGGATTCCGTTGAGGACGGCGTTGTTGGCGCAGACGCGCTGACCGGCCGCCACCGACCCGTTGCCGTTGGCGACGCCGCAGATGCTGCTCTGGTCGGCGGTGCCGAACGGGCCGCCGCGATCGCGCAGATAGAGCGGGTCGTTATTCTGATATTCGGCATTCACATAGATGTTGAAACCGTCCTTGCTGAGGTCGCCGTAGCCGTAGGTGGCATCGAGGCGCTGCTCGCCGTCGTCGCCGTGCTGCGACGTGCCACCCGAAGCATTGAGGTGCAGGCCGGTGATCTGCTTCTTGATGATGATGTTGACCACGCCCGCGACCGCGTCGGCGCCGTAGGTCGAAGATGCGCCGTCCTGCAGCACCTCGACGCGGTCGACGATCGAGTCCGGAATCGTGTTGATGTCGACGAAGTTGCGGTCGCCGTCATCCGCGAGCGGATAGACCGCGCTGCGCAGGCCATCGAACAAGGTGAGCGTGCGGCCATCGGTCAGGCCGCGCAGCGACGGCGCGCTGGCACCCTTGGGGAAGCCCAGCTGGCTCCAGTTGCTGTTCAGCGTGCCGCCATTGTTGGCGGAGAGCGACTGGACCGCGTCGGACACGGTGTTGATGCCGCGATTGGCAAGGTCCTGCGAACTCAGCACCGTGACCGGCGAGGCGGTCGCGGCGGAGGCATTGCGGAACAAAGTGCCGGTCACGACGACTTCTTGTTCCGCGGCGGGTGCGGCCGCAGCCGGATCCGCGACCGGCGCCGCGGAAGTGGTTTGCGCATAGGCGGCAGAACCCATCGCGCCGACGCTCAGAATGACGGCCGAACCCAGGATGGTTCCGGCCAGATAGCGCCTCTTGGTCATAGTCAGTCTCCCTTTGCGCCGCGAGTCCCTTCACCCCTGCGCACTAACGGCGGCACATGCGCCACTCGGTGAGATCATCACAATAATTTATTATTACGCAACGTAATAATATTGATGGCTGTTGCTCAGCTGTAACGCCCGTGAATTTTGCTCACAAAATATTACTTTACGTAATAATATCGGAAAGCCGGCCTATGCGGAAATAACCCCGAAAGCGTCGATCCGCCGGGGCGTATTCCATCGCGTTCGACCGTCTTTGCCGGGCGGCGCGGCCAGTCAGCCGGTCGGCATGCGTCTCAGGTAGTCCGTCAACCAGGCTGTGAAGCCGGCGACGCGGCGATCCTCTTTTTGCTCAGGCCGGCAGGCCAGATAGAGTGTCTGTCTTCCGGCGCCGGTGGCCGCGTGGCCGATCCGCAATCCATTCTGCGTTTCACGCGCTATCAGGTCGCGCGGGGCCAGGGCGACGCCGAGACCAGCGCGCGCCGCATGGATCGCGGCGGTGATATTCTCGACCCAGATAGCGCCGTCGTCGAGCGGCGCGGTCTCTGCAGTGCCCAGATGATCGCGCCACGCGGTGGGATGCGATCGTATGTGGATCAGGCGATGACGTAGCAGATTTGCGGGGTCGGCGAGGTCACCGGGCTCCAGTTTACCCGATGCCACCGGCACCATCGGCATATCCATCAGCGGGTGCAGCCGCATCGCGTGAAGATCGGCCTTGCCGATCTGGATGATGACCAGCGGACCGTCGGCATCGTCCAGCCCACTCGATGCCGACACGTCGAGCGAGACCGTCAGGCTCGGGTGGCCGCGTTCGAATTCGCGGAAGGCGTCGAACAGGAAGAGATGCGCCAGATCGGGGCTGGTGCGCACCCGCAGGCGATGGCGGTTGGAGCGGCCCTCCTGCAGCAGATTGCGGCTCGCCCAGTCGAGCTGTTGCAGGCCGGCTCGAACCTGCGTGGCGAACTGCTCGCCCTGCTTGGTGAGCGCGACCGACTTGCGGCCGCGGACAAATAATTGCGTGCCGAAATATTGCTCCAGCCCCCTGATCTGGTGGCTGATCGCAGATGGCGTGACCGCCAGTTCGAGCGCGGCGCGGCTGAAGCTACGCAGGCTGGCGGTGCGCTCGAACGCCTGCAAGGCGGAGATTTGCGGTGTGACGCGAAGCGGCAGGATGGCGTTGCGCGATGCGGCGGGCTGATAGGTCATAAGTCGCTCAGGCAGCCCGGCTCAGGCCGGCGGCGAAGCGAGCCTCGAACTTGGGAGGATGGCCGAACTCTCGCACGAAGGCGTAGCTGAAGGCGCTCGCTTCGCTATAGCCTGCGCTCAGCGCGATCTCGGTAACCGAGGCATCCTCCTCGCGCAGTCTTTTGGCCGCGTGGTGCAGGCGGATCGTGCGGTGATAGCGCCCGGGCGGCTTGCCGAAGACCAGCGAGAAATAGCGTGTCAGCTGGAAGCCGGACATGCCCGCGACGCGCGCCAGTTCGTCGAGCGGCACCATCCGCTCTTTTTGTGCGTGGAGATAGGCGCGCGCGCATTCGAGCCGGTTCAGCACCTCGCGCCGGGTCGAGAGCTTGTGCGCCATCAGCCGGTTCATCGAGGCGGTCGCATCGCTCAGCATCGTATCGAGGTGCGCGCCGGCGGTCTGCAGCAGGCGGTCGAGATCCAGTTCGCTGCGCCGGCCGCCATGGACCAGTTCGGCGCAGCAGGTGAGGAAGCGGCCCAAAGCGGTTGCCTCGGTCGACTGGATCAGCGCGCGGCCTAGCAGGGGCTCGTCCGCATTGGCAGCGCTCAAACGCGCGGGCAAATAAAGGCAAAGGCCGCGCGCGGTCTCGCGCCGCGGCACATAAGCGCGATAAGGCGTGCCGCGATCGACGATCAGCATCTGCCCCGGCGACACCGCATAGGACCGTCCGTCAATCTCGTGGACATGCTGGCCTTCGATCACGAGCTTGACCGCCAGCGCCTCGCTCATCATCCGGCTCTCGCCGAGCGGAAGGCACGACACGACAAGCTTGCCGCCGCGGGGTGTGGGGGCGGCAGGCCCGTGCACCACCATTTCCGTAAGTTCCACCACTATACTCTCTTTTGCTGGTCCGGGATCAGCTTGACCCCCTCTCGAGACTTGTCCAAAACCGCGATAAAGGCATCGGAATCACCGATAGGATCGGATGCGCAGAGACTTCGAAGTTCGGCAGTGCCGCGTGCTGGTGGCGGTCAAGGATGGCGGCAGCGTCAGCGCCGCCGCGCGCTTGCTCGGCGTCGCCCAGTCGACCGTGTCGGAGACCTTGCTGTCGCTCGAACGGCTGGTAGGCACGCCGATCACGGTACGCCGGATCGGGCGCGAGGCGATGCTGACCGAGGCGGCCGAGGCAATGCTGCCGCACGCGCGCGCGCTGATCGCGGCTTCCGAAACCGCGCTTGCCGCAGGCGCGCGGCAGAGCCAGGCCAAAATCCGGTTCGGCACGGTGGAGTCGATCAGTTCCTATCTGCTGCCCGGGCCCTTGCGTGATTTCCGGATCCTGTGGCCGCAGGTCGATGTGCAGATCACGATCGGCCTGTGCGCGGATCTGCGGAAGCGGGTCGAGCGATCCGAGCTGGACGCGGCGCTGACAGTCGAGGGACCGAGCGGCGCGGGTGATGCGCCGGCGGTACGCGAATCCTGGCCCGCGCGGCTACGGCTGGTTGTCGATCCCAACCATCCCTTGGCGGGGCAAAGTGTAGGGCGGCGCGATCTGGAGACGCAAAGCTATCTGCTGACCGATCCCGACGGCGCCTTCAACGGGCTGATGCGCGGTTGGCTGCGCAACGTCGAGCACGCCCCCCGGCTGGAATCGGCGGGCAGCGTCGATGGGGTGAAGCGCGGCGTGCGGCGTGGCGATGTGGTCGGCGTCCTGCCCGAATATGCGGTTACCGAGGAACTCACCGCAGGGGCGCTCCTGCCGTTCGATAGCGACAATCCGTTACCGTCGATCGCGCTCCATCTGACGACGATGGACGCGCCGCGGGCCAATTCGCCGCTCGAAAGCCTGATCGGCAAGATCCGCGACGAGCTGGGCGCGTCTTCGGGGCGCGGTTAAGCGCGCTGTTGCTTCAATGCCCGGGCGTTACGGGCATTGGCGGCGACATGCCGACGATCTTTCCGTCCGCGCTCAGGCCGATGCCGATTATGAACGTGCCCTTCGCAAAGGTGACCTCGTATCGGTCTTCGCCATCGCGCCAGAGTCAAATAGGCCGTTCAGGCAAGCTTTCTACTTCGCGGCAGGCTTGGCCTTCGGCTGCCACAACTCGATCTTGGTGCCGTCAGGGTCCACGATCCACGCGAAATTGCCGCTGGGGTCGCTGTCGTCGCGCGCCAGCACCGGCACGCCCTTGGCCTTCAATCGGTCGAGGAAGGCGGTGAGGTCGTCGACCGCGAAGTCGAGCATGAATTCGCGCTGCGACGGGTCAAAATAGTGGCTCTTCGCGCTGAACGCATTGAGCGTCACCACCGGCGGATGCTTTGGCGCATCGTAGGGCAGAAGCGCGCCGCCCCAGGCCTCGATCTTGATCCCCAGCACATCGCGATACCAGGCCATCAGCGCCTTGGGATCCTTGCTGCGGAAGAAGATGCCGCCCACGCCGGTGATATGGCCGGCGGGCTCGGCTGCGAGCGGCGCCAGTGCCACGGTCAGCGCGAGGATCGGCAATAGTCCGCACAGCTTCATAACGCCCCCTTAGTAATGCGGCCCCGCCCAGCCCGGCAAATAGGCCGCCTTGGGCTTGTGCGCGATCTCCAGCGCCTGCGCGACCGCCTCCTCGAAATGCTTCTCGACCTTGTCGCGCTTGATATGCCGGCGCAGGAAATCGGCCCACAGGAATTCGGAATAGGGCGTCTGGTCCTTGGCATAGCCGCCCGCGCGGCGCAGCTCGCCGGCGAGGGAGCGATAAGGGTCATCAGCCAGCTTTGCGACATGCCTGGGCAGATGCTTGAGCTCGCGACGATGGCCCTGGTCGTCGAACGGGTGCAGCCAGTTCTTGTTGTCCATGAAGGTCGTGAATAGCCGGTGCTGCAGTTTGGACAGGTCGGCCACGACCCGCACCAGCACTTCTTCCACGCCTTCCTCATGCAGCGCGCGGGCAAGGTGGTGATTGTCGATCACCCACAAATGCTTCTTGGGGCCGCACACCACCGGGATCATGTGGCGGCCGAGATAGCGCGCACCTTCGCTTTCGGCGATCTGGCGCCATTCGCGGCGTTTGCGTTCGACCTCGCGATAGCCGATTGTCATCTGGGTGGGGCGAAGCTCGTCGATCTGCACGGGAACGAGTACGGGTTCGACGTCGAGCATCAACGGGCCTCCTTGCGCGCGGCGGTGACCGCATCGTCGACGCTAAAATAGGAATGTTGCACGAGATCGTCGGCACCGGCGGCGGCGAGCAGGTCGCGGATCGGGTCGTGTACGCGCGCCAGGCCCAAGGCGATCCCGCGCGCGGCGACGCGCTCGTCGAACTCGATCAAAGCCTCAAGTGCCGTGCTGTCGAGGTCGGTGCTTTCCTCCAGGCTCAGCACCAGCGCGCGGACGCCGCCCTCCGGCAGGCGGCGATAGAGCTGGCCCAGCACGCGTTCGGCATTGGCGAAGAAGAGCGGTTCGGCCGGACGCCAGATATGGATCCCAGGCGGGCGAACCGCTTCGGGATGGCGCGCGATATCAACATAGCTATGGCCGCCATTGAGCTGGCCGAGCTCGATCAGATGCGGTGTCGCCAGCCGCCGGATCAGGGCCATGATCGATAGTGCGATCGCGAGCAGCATGCCGTTAAGTACGCCGAACACGAGCACGCCCAGGGTGGCAGCGACCGCAATATATTGGTCGCGGCCGATCTTCCACAATTGTGCGATCGGGCGGATGTCGAGCGCGTGCGTCAGCGCCGCGATCACCACCGCGGCGAGGACCGGCTGGGGCAGGAGCGCGATCGGCGCCTTCGCGATCAGGATCAAGGCGGCAAGTCCGAGCGCAGCTACCACCGCGGTCACGCGGCTTACCGCGCCCGCCGCCTCGCTAGCCGATCCGGCCGAGAAACCCGCGCCGACCGGCATGCCCTGGACTGCGGCGGCAGCCAGATTGGCAAGGCCGAGCGCGCCCAGCTCACGATCGGGATTGAGCGTGTCACCATGGCGCAGCGCGAGCGCGCGCATCGTGCCCCAGCTTTCGGCGAAAAGAATCAGCACCAGCGGGAAGATCATCTGGCCGAGCTGCGACAGGGTCGCGATCGATAGGGACGGGAGGCTGGGCCACACCAGCTGCATGTCGATCGCGCCGACCGTGGCGACCCCACGTGCGGGAAAATTGAATGCGCGCGACGCGGCGATACCCGCGACCAACGCCAGAAAGGCGCCGGGCAAGGCTGGCAGGCGGCGGAGCACGAGTAAGGCTGCGAGCGCGCCTAGCCCTGTAACGAGGCTTGCGATGTGCCAGAGCGAGGCAGCCGCCAGCAGCTGCGCGGCGAGGCGGAAGATGTCCGGCGCAGCGATCGGCACGCCGACTAAAGCGGGGAGCTGTCGCAGGATGATCGTGATCGCGAGGCCGAAGGCAAAGCCGCGCAGCACCGGCCGCGCGATGAATCCGGTCAGCCCGCCCAACCGCAGCAAGGCTGCGATCACGAACAGGCCGCCCGCCATCGTTACCGCGATCGTCGCCAGCGCATCGCGTGTCGCTGCGTCGGCGTCGACCGCGGACAAAGCGGCGGCAAGGATCGCCGCGGAGGCGGAGGTCGGCGAGACGATCGCGAACCGACTGCGCCCCGCCAGCGCATAGACCAGGCAGCCCGCGATCCCCGCCAGTACTGCGCGGCCGGGACTTAGCCCCGCAATCCCGGCATAGGCTACCGCCTCCGGTAGCATCAGCCCGGCAATCGAGATGCCCGCGATCAGGTCGCCGCGCTTCATGGCCTGAGATTAAGGCAAAGCGCCCGGATTGGGAACGCGTGCGCCTATTGCGCCGGCTTCTGCACGTCCTTCTTGAGCGGCGGCATGCGGCTGGCCTCGGTCATCGGCAGGCCCGCCTCGGTCGGCACGTAGATCAGTTGCGCGCCGGTATCCTGCAGCGCCTGTATCTGCAGATAGCGCAAATAGCCTTCGGGCCCGCCCAAGCTGTTCTGCAGGATATGGTTCGCCTGGGCCGCGCCCTCGGCACGCGTCACTTCGGCCTTGGCCAGCTCGACCGCGGATTCCATCTTGGCATGGGCTTCCAGCACCGCGACTTGGCGCGACGACTGCGCCTCGGCAAGCTTGGCGCGCCCGGCCATTTCCTGCTGGTAGACGTGATAGCGCGGGCACCCGCCCAGCGCGAGGCAGCCGATCAGGACGATCACGGTCGTGACGCCGACACCCGAGCCAAACCCTGTTCCGAAATTCATGTCCGCTCTCCCCGTCGCGATTTTCTGTACATCAGCACGCTTCGGGCCGCGCGCGCTAGGGGGCAGATGAAACAGGACCGAATACGGCTTCGAATTCGACGGCGAAGGTTGGCTGTTAGCGCAGCCCGATCAGCTTCGCCGCATTGTCGTGGAAGATCATTTTCTGTTCGTTCGCGGTGAAGCCCAGATCGCGCACCGCTTTCTCGGCGACGGCGGGCGTATCGACCGGCCAATCCGATCCGAACAGGAAATGGTCCACGCCGACCTTGCGGATCGTCCACACCAGTTCCGGCTGGACCGGCGAATTGGCGTAGATCGCCGCGATTGCGGACAGGTCGAAATAGACGTTCTGCGCCATGCCGAGCTTGGGCAATTGCGCGTACATGATCGCTTCGCGGAAGGTGCTGAAGCCCATATGCGCGAGGATCAATTTGGTCTGCGGATGCTTGACCGCGAGCACCAGGAACTTGCCCATCTCCGACAGGTCCCAAGGTTTGTAGCTGTCGAACAGCACGATCAGCCCCTTCTCGCCGCAATGCTGGACCGCCGCCGCCACCGCGGGATCGGCCACGTCGAAATTCTGCGTATTGGGGTGAAGCTTGATCACCTTCACCCCCGCCGCCGCCATGCGGTCGAGCTCGGCCATCGCATCCGCGCCGTCGGCGGGATGGACCGACGCGATCGGATAGAAGCGGCCATTGCCCGCCCTAGCCGCCGCGATCACCGCGTCATTCTGCGCGCGCGTCTTGTCCATCTGGCTTGCGCGCGCGATCACGATCAGCGCGCTCTGCGTCACCCCCGCTTCATCGTCGATCGCGGCGATCGGCGCGGTGCCCTTGCCCTGATCAGTCGTCGGTGAAGCGGATATGCGCATGCGCGTCGATGATCGGCCCATGATAGCCCGCATCCGCCTGCGCCGCCGCCGCAATCAACGCCGCCGCCGTCAGTGAAAGCGCGCGCTTCATAGAATATCCCCTCATCCCGGACTGTATTAGTCCAATAGATCGGTAGGGGCGTGCCGCAAGGGCCTTAAACCGCGCAAATCGTCCGATTGAACAGGGCCAGCATCCAGCCGACCGCCTGCAGGAACAGCGCGGGATCGTAGCGAGGGCCTTCGTCGCGCAGGAACGCATGCTGCGCGTTGACCTCGTGCCATTCGTAGGTGGCGCCGACTTGCTGCAATCGCGCGCGGATCGCCTCGCGACCTTCGAACGGCACGTGCGGATCCTGACGGCCCCAGACGAACATCGTCTCGGCCTTGAGTTCATTCATCCGCGTGAGGCTGTCGTCGGACTTGCCCTCACCCAAGGTGGCCGAGTGGATGTCGGTCGCGTAGAAACATGCGGCGGCCGAGACTTCGGAATTGAGCGCGGCGCGGTAAGCGAGGTGGCCGCCCAGGCACACGCCCATCGTCGCGAGCTTGCCGGTGCAGGCGGGATGCTGGCTTAGGAAAGCGAGGCCCGCGCGCGCGTCGGCATCATAGGCCGCGATCGGCTTCGCGAACTTCAATTCGTTGCCGCGATCGGTGCCGGCCTTGTCATAGGCCAGCACGGTCCCGGCAGGCTCATATTCGTGATAGACTTCGGGTACGCCGACCACGAACCCCTGGCCTGCGACCAAAGCCGCCAGCCGCGCGATCGGGCCGGTTATCTGATAGATTTCGGAAAAGAACAGGACGCCCGGAAAGCGGCCCTCGATCGCCGGGCGGAACAGGTGGATACGCATCGTGCCGTGGCCGGGGACGGCTACATCCTCAAATTCGTCACTGCGGATGATCATGCGCCTGCTCCCTTTCGCAGGGGGCAGATAGAGGGGTTCAGCGGCGGATCAAAGCGGCTTGCAGGCGGGGAAGCCGGCCTGTGCCGCGGTCGGGCAGGCGCGCGGCTGGACATAGCCTTTTTGGCTGACGAATACCGCCCAATCGGATCCTTCGCGGCAATGAGCGACCCACATGCCCATGCCCTTATAGTCCTGCTGGTAAGCGGATTTGGTGACGCCGGTGCAGGATTCGCCGGAATCGGTGATCGACCGGAACAAGGCAGCATTGGCGGCGGCGGGCGCGAGCTTGCGCAGGTCGTCGACATAATGATCGTCGTTCGTGGCTGCCCCGGTCTGATTGGATGTCGGCGCGGGGGCGGGGACCTCGTCGGAGCCTTTGCTGCACCCGGCAAGCGCCAGGATCGTCAGGGTCGCGAGGAAGAGGCCGTGCCGCATGATGTGCTCCTAACGCTAAAGGCGCAGCGCAGATCATGCATTTTACGCTTTCGGTGGCGCGCGGCGCAAATTCCTATGGAAAACATATAAAGCGGCACTTTCCCCCGTCTCGCTTCATTACGGCGCGCGCGCCTAGTTGCGCATCCTCGACTTTCGATCCGAGGATTCGATGCAGGACATACTCTGGATAGCCATCATGCTCGGGCTGACGGCGGCGACGCTCGCCTACGTTCGGCTGTGCGACAATGCGTGAGGGGCTGAAACAATGACCCTCGATCTCTGGCTGGCGGCATTCACCGCGATCGGCCTTCTCCTTTATCTCGTGGCCGTGCTCCTGCGGCCTGAGCGCTTCTGACGGGAGCGTCATCATGACTATCCAGGGCTGGATCCTGATCCTCATCTTTTTCGCCACCCTGATCGCCATCACCAAACCGATGGGGATGTGGCTGTTCGCGCTCTACGAAGGCCGGCGCACGCCGCTGCATGCGGTGCTCGGCCCGGTCGAGCGCGGCTTCTATCGCCTGTCGGGTATCGACCCGAACGAGGAGATGAGCTGGCGCCGCTACGCGGTGCACATGCTGATCTTCAACTTCGTGCTGGCCCTGTTCACCTATGCGATATTGCGGCTGCAGGCGTTCTTGCCGCTCAACACGCCGGGCATGGCCAACATCACGCCGGATGGCGCGGTCAATACGGCCGTCAGCTTCACGACCAACACGAATTGGCAATGGTATTCGGGCGAGGCGGCGATGTCGAACCTCAGCCAGATGCTGGGGCTGACGATCCACAATTTCATGTCCGCCGCGACCGGCATCGCACTCGCTTTCGCTTTCTTCCGCGGTTTCGCGCGGCGGCAGTCGTCGACGCTCGGCAATTTCTGGGCGGATGCCACGCGCATCACGCTCTATCTGCTGCTGCCGATCTCGGTCGTCTATGCTCTCTATCTCCTATGGAGCGGCGTGCCGCAGACTTTGACCCAGCAGGTCACCGCCACCACGCTCGAAGGCGCGAAGCAGGTGATCGCGCTGGGCCCGGTCGCGTCGCAAGAGGCGATCAAGATGCTCGGCACCAACGGTGGCGGCTTCTTCAACGGCAATAGCGCGCACCCGTTCGAAAATCCGACAGCGCTGACGGACCTTGTCCAGATCGTGTCGATCTTTTCGATAGGCGTCGGCCTGACCTGGTGCTTCGGCAAGGCGGTCGGCAATGTGCGACAGGGTCGGGCGATCCTGGCGGCGATGCTGCTCATGGTTCTGGCGGGCGTGATCGTCTGCTATTGGCAGGAAGCGGCGGGCAACCCGATGCTCCACCAGCTCGGCCTCGCCGGCGGCAATATGGAGGGCAAGGAGGTCCGTTTCGGCACCGCCGGCTCCGCCTTGTTCGCGGTGGTGACGACGGCAGCCTCTTGCGGCGCGGTCAACGCCATGCACGACAGCTTCACCGCGCTGGGCGGCCTCGTGCCCCTGTTCAACATCGAACTGGGCGAGATAGTCGTCGGGGGCGTCGGCTCGGGCATTTACGGCTTCCTGCTGTTCGCCATCCTCGCCGTGTTCGTCGCGGGCCTGATGGTCGGCCGCACGCCGGAATATGTCGGCAAGAAGATCGAAGGCCGTGAGGTCAAGCTTGCGGTGCTGGCGATCGCGGTGCTGCCGCTCTTCATCCTGGGCGGGGCGGCGATCGCGGCGGTTACGACCGCCGGCCTCGCCGGGCCGCTCAACAAGGGGCCGCACGGCTTCTCGGAGATCCTCTACGCCTTCACCAGCGCGGTCGGGAACAATGGCTCGGCCTTTGCCGGTCTGACCGCGGGTACGCCTTTCTACAACGGCATGCTGGCGGTGTGCATGTGGGTCGGCCGCTTCTTCATGATCGTGCCGATGCTCGCCATCGCCGGCAGCCTCGCCGCCAAGAAGCACACGCCCGAAACGGCGGGATCCTTCCCGACCACGGGCGGCCTGTGGGTCGGCCTGCTGATCGGGGTGATCCTGATCATGGGCGGCCTGACCTTCCTGCCGAGCCTCGCGCTTGGCCCCATCGCCGATCATCTCGCGATGATCGGCGGCCACCTCTCGTAGTAAAGGCACGCGCGCTATGGCTCGCACTGCAAGCAAATCCCTGTTCACCGCCGACCTGCTCTTGCCGGCGGTGGGACAAGCCTTCGTCAAGCTCGATCCGCGTCAGCTGGTGCGCAACCCGGTGATGTTCGTCACCGCCTGCGTCGCCCTGCTGCTGACCGTGCTGCTCGCTGTCGGACACGACAATCTGGCGCTCGGCTTCAAGCTCCAGCTGGTCGTCTGGCTGTGGCTGACCGTCTTGTTCGGTACGTTCGCCGAAGCGATCGCCGAAGGCCGCGGCAAAGCGCAGGCGGCCAGCCTGCGCGCGACCAAGGCCGAACTCACCGCAAAACGGATCAAGGGCAAGGCGATCGAGGATGTCCCGGCCAGCGCCTTGCGCATGGACGACATAGTGCTGGTCCGTACAGGCGAGTTGATCCCGTCCGATGGCGAGGTCGTGGAAGGCGTCGCCTCGGTCAACGAGGCCGCGATCACCGGCGAAAGCGCGCCCGTGATCCGCGAGGCCGGCGGCGATCGCTCGGCGGTGACGGCGGGCACCCGGGTGATCTCGGACGAGATCAAGGTGCGCGTCACGGTCAATCCCGGTCAGGGTTTCCTCGACCGCATGATCGCGCTCGTCGAAGGCGCCGAACGGCAGAAGACACCCAATGAGATCGCGCTGACGATCCTGCTTGTCGGCCTGACCATCATCTTCCTGATCGCGGTCGCGACGATTCCCAGCTTTGCTTCCTATGCCGGCGGCGCGATCCCGGTGACGGTGCTGGCGGCTCTGCTGATCACGCTCATCCCGACCACGATCGCGGCCTTGCTGTCGGCGATCGGTATCGCCGGCATGGATCGGCTGGTCCGCTTCAACGTTCTCGCCAAATCGGGCCGCGCGGTCGAGGCGGCGGGCGACATCGATGTACTGCTGCTCGACAAGACTGGCACGATCACGATCGGCGATCGCCAGGCGAGCGAATTCCGTCCGGTCGGCAGCACTTTGGTCTCCGAGTTGGCGGAAGCAGCCCTGCTTGCCAGCCTTGCGGACGAGACGCCGGAAGGCCGCTCGATCGTCGTGCTGGCCCGTGAGCGGTTCAACATCCGCACCCTGACCCTGCCGGAAGGCGCAGAGATCATCCCCTTCACCGCGCAGACGCGCCTGTCGGGTGTGAAGTTCGGCTCGACCCTGATCGAGAAAGGCGCGGTCGACTCGATCCTCAAGGCCAATCCCGGCAGCGGCGACAGCGCCGCCGCGACCGAATTGCGCCGCGCAACCGACGAGATCGCACGCGCCGGCATGACGCCGCTCGCGGTTGCCAGGGACGGGCGCCTGCTCGGCGTGATCGCGCTCAAGGACGTGGTCAAGGCGGGCATCCGCGAACGCTTCGGCGAATTGCGCAAGATGGGCATCCGCACGGTGATGATCACCGGCGACAATCCGCTCACCGCCGCCGCGATCGCGGCCGAAGCCGGAGTCGATGATTTCCTTGCCCAGGCGACACCTGAGGACAAGCTCGCGCTGATCCGGACCGAGCAGCAAGGCGGCAGGCTGGTCGCGATGTGCGGCGACGGCACCAACGACGCACCCGCATTGGCGCAGGCTGATGTCGGCGTCGCGATGAACACCGGCACGCAGGCCGCGCGTGAGGCGGGCAACATGGTCGATCTCGACAGCGACCCGACCAAGCTGATCGAGGTGGTGGGTCTCGGCAAGCAATTGCTGATGACGCGCGGCGCGCTCACCACATTCTCGGTCTCGAACGATGTTGCCAAATATTTCGCGATCATTCCGGCGATGTTCATCGTGCTCTATCCCGGGCTGGGCGTGCTCAACGTGATGCATCTGACTTCGCCGACCAGCGCGATCCTGTCGGCGATCATCTTCAACGCGCTGATCATCCCCGCGCTCGTGCCGCTCGCGCTCAAGGGCGTGAAATATACGCCGATGGGGGCGGGGCCGCTGCTGCGTCGTAACCTCGCAATCTACGGGCTTGGCGGGCTCATCGCGCCATTCGTCGGCATCAAGATCATCGATGTGGCCGTTGCCGGCCTCCATCTCGCCTGAGGACAAAAGACATGGGCAAGGATTTTATCTCGTCGTTGCGGCCCGCACTGGTGATGACGTTGCTGTTCGCACTGCTGCTGGGGCTGGCCTATCCCCTCGCTCTGACCGGCGTCGGGCAAGTCGTCTTCCCGCATCAGGCGAATGGCAGCCTGATCGAGGATCATGGCAAGATTGTCGGTTCGGAACTGCTCGCGCAGGGATTCGCGGCTGATCGCTATTTCCATCCGCGTCCGTCGGCTGCGGGTAAGGGCTATGACGCGCTCGCTTCTTCGGGTTCGAACCTCGGCCCGGCCAGCCAGGCGCTGCATGATCGCGTCGCCGGCGACATCAAGACTTTACAGGCTTCCGTACCAGGTAGTTCCGTTCCACTGGACTTGGTCACGGCCTCCGCCTCGGGCCTCGATCCCGATATCACGCCCGAGGCGGCTTTGTATCAGGTTCCGCGCGTCGCCAAGGCGCGGGGGATCGATGAGGGGCGGCTGCGCGCGATCGTAGCGGGCGCAACCGCGCACCCGCTCCTCGGCTTTCTCGGGGAGGAGCGCGTCAATGTGCTGCTCCTCAATCGACAGCTGGATAGCGAAGGCGCTAAACCAGCGCGGTGAGCCCAAGCGACGACCGCCCCGATCCCGAAGCCCTGCTCCGCCAGGCGGAGCAGGAGTCGCGCGGCAAGCTCAAGGTGTTTCTCGGCGCCGCGCCGGGCGTCGGCAAAACCTATGAGATGCTGACCGATGGCGCCGCGCGCGCGCGCGCCGGCGTCGATGTCGTGATCGGAGTGGTCGAAACCCATGGCAGGGCCGAGACCGAGGCGCTGATCGCGGGGCATGAGGTCATCCCCCGCAAGCAGATCGACTATCAGGGGCGCAAGCTCAGCGAAATGGACCTGGACGCCATTCTTGCACGTAAGCCGCAACTGGTGCTGGTCGACGAACTCGCCCACACCAACGCGCCCGAATGCCGCCATCCCAAGCGCTATCAGGATGTCGAGGAATTGCTGGCGGCCGGGATCGACGTCTATTCGACGATCAACGTCCAGCATATCGAAAGCCTCAACGACGTCGTCGCATCCTTCACCCGGGTGCGCGTACGCGAAACCGTCCCCGATCGTATCCTCGAAAGCGCCGAGATCGAGGTAGTGGACATTCCGCCCGACGAGCTGATCGAGCGACTCAAGGACGGCAAGGTCTACGTCCCCGATGAGGCGACGCGCGCGCTGGCGCACTTCTTCTCCAAATCGAACCTGTCGGCGCTGCGCGAACTGGCGCTGCGGCGGGCGGCGCAGGCGGTCGACGCGCAGATGCTCGAATATGTCCGGGCGCATGCCCTCGCGGGCAACTGGGCGGGTGGCGAGCGGATCGTGGTCGCGATCAGCGAGCTTCCCGGCGCTGACGGGCTGGTGCGCGTCGGCAAGCGCATCGCCGACACTTTGCGCGCGCCTTGGACCGCGGTGCATATCGAGACGCCGCGCACGCGCACGCTGGGCGACGACGACAAGAACCGCCTTGCCGCCACGCTCAACCTGGCGAGCCAGCTGGGCGCCAGCGTTGCTACCGTGCCCGCGATGAACGTGCTCGACGGCCTCACCGCCTTCGCGACCGAGGCACGCGCGACCCAGTTGGTGGTGGGCAAGTCGGTCCGCTCGCGCTGGTTCGAGATGCGTCATGGATCGGTGGTCGACAGCCTGGTGCGCGATACGTCGGGAATCGCGATCCACGTCTTGCCTATGGACGAGCCGGTCCCCACGCAGCAGCGCGCCCGCACGCCGCGGCCTGGTCAGTGGGGGCGGCGCAGCGATTATCTGTGGGCGGCGCTGATGGTGGCAGCGGTCACGGGCTTCGGCTCGGGGATGAGCTATATCCACACCAATCTCGGCAATATCGCGCTGCTCTACCTGTTGCCGGTAATGGTGGCGGCGAGCCTGTTCGGGCTGCGCGCCGGCCTGTTCGCGGGCATAGTGTCGAGCCTCGCCTACAATTTCTTCTTCCTGCCGCCGACCGGTACGCTCACGATCAACAATCCCGAGAATGTCGTCACCATTTTTGTGCTGCTGGGCGTGGCATTCGTCACCAGCCAGTTCGCTGCGCGCACGCGTGCGCAGGCCGATCTCGCCCAGTCGAGCGCCCGCGCCAACGCCGCGCTCGCGGGCTTCCTCGGCCAATTGACCAAGACGACGGGCGAGGAGGAACTGGCGCAGGCGGTGTGCGGCGAGATTGCGCGCATCTTCGATGTGCGCACGGTGTTGCTAACGGATTCGCCCGACGGGCCGCAGGTGCGCGCCGCCAACCCGGCGGAGGATCGATTGGACACGATCGAGCGGGCGGCGGTGAGCTGGGTGCTCGAGCGGGGTGTGCCGGCCGGGAGGGGCTCCGACACGCTGACCGCGTCTGACTGGCTTTTCTATCCGTTGCGCAGCGCGTCCGAGACGCTGGCCGCGATCGGTATGAGCCGCGACGATGGCAGCGAGCCGATCACGTCGGACCAATTGCCGCTTCTGATGAACCTGCTGGACCAGGCTGCACTGGCGATCGAACGCGCGCGGCTGACCGACGAGATGCGCGACGTGGCCCAATTGAAGGAACGCGACCGGCTGCGCGCGGCGCTGTTGTCCTCCGTCAGCCACGATCTGCGCACGCCGCTGACGGCAATTCTCGCGGCTACCAGCGAACTGCGCAGCGCTCCGCGTCCCGACACGATCGATACGATCGAATCCGAAGCGCAACGCCTCAACCGCTTCGTCGCCAATCTGCTCGACATGGCGCGGGTCGAGGCGGGGGCGCTCAAGCTCAAGATCGAGGCAGTCGACCTTGCCGATGCGATCGCAAGCGCGGTCCACGACACGCGTCGCGCGCTCGACGGGCACAGGATCGACCTGAGCGTGGCGCCGGACCTGCCTTTGGTGAGGGTCGATGCTCAGCTATTCCATCACATATTGATCAACCTGCTCGACAATGTCGGCCGCTATGCGGAGCCTGGCACCCCGGTCGCAATCCAGGCCGAGCGCAGCGCGGGAAGCCTTGCCTTGTCGGTGCTCGACGAAGGCCCTGGCCTGCCGCCCGGCCGCGAGCATGACGTGTTCGAGACGTTCCGCAGGATCGAGGGATCGGATCGCAAGCAAACGGGCACGGGGCTTGGCCTCGCCATCGTCAAGGGCTTCGCTGAAGCGCTCGGCCTGAGCGTCGAGGCGGCAAATCGCGGCGAGCCCGTCGGCGCGCGCTTCACCATCCGCTTTCCCGAGGCGGCTTTGGTCAAGGGAATCGAGGAAGAATGAGCAACGCCGCGAGCGTCCTGATCGTCGATGACGAGCCGCACATCCGGCGCCTGCTCCATAGTACGCTCGACCGGGCCGGCTACCGCGTGAGCGAGGCGGGCTCGGCGCGCCAGGCGCTGGCAGAAATCGAGACCAACCCGCCCGACGTGGTGCTGCTCGATTTGGGTCTGCCGGATCGTGATGGGCTCGAATTGCTGCCCTTGATGCGCCAGAAATCGAAGGCAGCCGTGCTGGTCGTCTCGGCACGCGAATCGACCGACGAAAAGGTCGCCGCGCTCGACTTGGGCGCGATCGATTATGTCACCAAACCGTTCGACACCGAGGAATTGTTAGCACGCGTGCGCGTCGCCTTGCGCAGCCGTCTGGTCGCGGACGGCGGCAGATCGCAGATCGAGGCTGGCGACGTCGCGATCGACCTCGTCCAGCGCCGCATCCATCGGCGCGGCGAGGAAGTACATCTCACCCCCAAGGAATTCACCGTGGTCGCAGAACTTGCCCGTTTCCCTGGGCGCGTGATCACGCACGAGAAGCTTTTGGCCGCGGTCTGGCCACGCGACTATGAACGCCACATCGAATATCTGCGCGTGATCGTGCGCAATATCCGCCAGAAGCTGGAGGATGATCCCACCCAACCGACCGTGATCGTGAATGAACTTGGCGTGGGGTATCGGTTGATGGGTGTTGCTGGTTAGTCGCGCCGATATCGAAAAATTCGTTACATTGGTTTAATTGTTAGATTTCTCTATTTGTGCTGAAGCAATTAATTTGGATGTACCGCAGATTAATCGAATCTGTACCCCATATTAACGGTATCAATTCGTCGTAAAATGGCCGCGTTTCATCGTGTAACCACGAACCCGGGGCCGGTTTGACGAATTGGTGTGGGGCTATGAGCAAGAAACTTTCCCCCGCCCGCCCCGCGATGACCGCGATTGCCGCTGTTATCGCTTTGTCTTCCACTGCGGCATTTGCCCAGACGACGGACACCACGGCTGTTCCGGCCGCGCCCGTCGTCGTCGCTCCGCCGCCGCCTGTCGAGACCGCGCCTCCGGTCGCGGCGCAGACGGCCGCGCCTGAGACTGCCGCCCCGGCGCCCATGGAGGCGGCACCCGTCGCCGCGCCTGCCCCCGCTATGAAGACGGTGGGCACGCCGGTTGTGCACGACGCCGACACGTCGACGGCGAGTGCGTCCGTTGCCACGGCCGCGCCGACACGTTCCACCCCGGCCAAGCGTGTCTCCACCGCGGCCGCTTCTCGTGCCTCGACGCCGGTTGCGGCCACCTCGGTGACGCCGGCCAAGACCGAAAGCGCGCCGGCGCCGCTGCCTGCGCCGGTCGCCAAGACTGTCCCGACCGCGGCCGAGACCGCCGCTGCCACTCCGGCGGCTGCGCCTGCAGCGCTCCCAACCGCTACTCAGACGACGCATGCAACTTCGCTCGATGACGACGCGCTGCCTATTGCAGGCGGTGTGGGCTTGGCGGTGCTCGCGCTGGGTGGCGCGGTCGCCTATGGCGTCAGCCGCCGCCGCCGCGAGCGTGAGGAAGACGAACTGCTGCTCGAACCCACGCCGGCCGCGGCGGTCGCGGTTCCGGAAGCCGAAACGCTTACGCCGGTCACCGAGATCAAGCCGGTTCGCGGTCGCATGCCCAAGACCTTGCCCAACGGCTTCGATATTTCGCGCTTCGGCCGTCACACCCAGGCCGCCTACCTCGGGCCGACGGAGGACAATCCGTCCTTCTCGCTCAAGCGTCGCCTGAAGCGTGCCAGCTTCTTCGACCAGCGGGAGCGTGAAGCCGCCGAGGCCAAGCTCGAGCAGAAGGCCGCCAAGGTCGAGGCGCCGGCCACCGCCACCGTCCCTGCGAAGCAGAACGTCGCCGACGACGGCCAGATCACCATCCGCCTCGCCCCGCAGCGCAAGCGGAACGGCGGCTACATCCTTCAGCGCTGACCCGGGCGGGTCAGGGAAAGGGTGCCGTCGTTCTTCGGAGCGGCGGCGCCGATCCCGGACCGCCCAGGCGCTGGCGGGACCGCGTGAGGCCCCACGCTGTCCCGCCTCGGTACGAGTTCGTTAGTTGCGTCGGTGTCGCCCTTCCGGGCGGCACTTTTTTGTCGCCAATCCGGGGGAGGTTCGCGAACTGTAAAATGCCTGTTAACCCCCGGCGACTAGCGCGGCGGCGTAACGACCGGCAGGAATCGCGAACCAGATGGGAACGATGGTCAGCTTAAGTCTGGTGCAGGTAGGCATATTCGCCTTCCTCGCCTGCCTGTGCGGCGCCATTTATGCCGGCCTGCGCAACCAATCCTCGCTCGGTTGGCTGGCGGCGGCATTGTCCTGCGGGGCGGTCGGCCTTCTTATCGTCAGTCAGGAGAGCGGATTCCTGGCCGAGTGGATCGCGGTGACTCTGGTGGTGCCCGCCGCCTATCTTTGCGTGGCGCAGTCGATCCGGATCGTGGTGGGTCAGCACGGCCAGTATCGCGCCCTGGTCGGCACGATCCTCGCGCTGACCGCGTTTGCGGTGGCGCTGGCGGTCGCGGATGTTCCGTTTCTCTATCAGACATTGCCGTTCCAGCTCGCCTGCGCGCTGGCGATATCGGAAAGCATCATCCGGCTTATGCGTATGCCGCGCCGGCAGATCGTGGATATCGGCCTGATCGTCGTTCTGGGCGGTGTGGCCAGCATATTCCTGGCCCGCATCCCGATCTACCTGATGCTGTTTCAGCCGGGCGCACATTATGCAGTGGTGCGCGCTTCGCCCTTCCAGCGCGCCTCGCTTGTCGTTGCCGGCATCCTGACGCCGCTTGCCGCGCTGCTGCTGATGGTCAAAGTGATCGGCAGCGTGATCGCGACCTATCGCGTGCGATCCGAGCGCGACGGCCTGACCGGCTTGCTCAACCGGCAGAGCTTCGATCTCGACGTCGCGAGCGCGCGCCGCGCCGGCGGGGCGGTGATCATGTGCGACATCGATCATTTCAAGCTGGTCAACGACCGCTACGGCCATGCTGTCGGCGACGACGTGCTGCGCGCATTTGCGGCTTTGCTGGAGACCAGCGGCCATCGCGCCGGGCGTATGGGCGGCGAGGAATTCGCTCTGCTCTTGCCCCGCCGGAGCGCGTCGGAGGCGGCACGCGTGGCGGAGATGATCCGGCAGCGTTTCCACACCGGAACCGCGCCTGGGATCGCGGCCGATCACCGGCTGAGCGCCAGTTTCGGGGTCGCCCAATATCGTCCGGGTGCGGATCCGAAGAAGGTCTTCGTCCGTGCCGACAGCGCCCTCTATCGGGCCAAGGAAGCTGGGCGAAACCGCGTCATCGTCGCGGACGATACGGAGATGCCCGGCGCGGATCGGCTGCGCGCCGCTTAAATCTCCAATTGGCTGCCAAGCTCGACCACGCGGTTGATCGGCAACTTGAAGAATTCCATCGCGCTTTCGGCATTCTGCACCATCCAGGCGAAGAGCTTTTCGCGCCAGATCGCCATGCCTGGCTTGGACGAGGGGATGAGCGTCTGGCGACCGAGGAAGAAGCTTGTGTCCATCGCCTTGAATACCTCGCCGCACCCGGCGGTGCGCGCCAGCGCGGCTGGAATGTCGATCTCCTCCATGAAGCCGTAATGGAGGATGATGCGGTAGAAATTGTCCTCCATCGCCTCCGTCTCGACCCGGTTCTCCTCGCCGACATGGGGAATGCCTTGGATATGTACGGTCAGGATGATGATGCGCTCGTGCAGCACCTTGTTGTGCTTGACGTTGTGCAACAAAGCATGCGGCACGCCCTTGGCGCTGGCTGACAGGAATACCGCCGTACCGGGCACGCGCTTTAGCGATTTGACGGTGGATGCGATGAACATCTCCATCGTCATCGCGCTTTGGTTGAGATGCGCGCGCACGATCTGGCGCCCGCGGGCCCAGGTGGTGAGCAAGGTGAAGGCCACCGCCGCCACCAAAAGCGGGAACCAGCCGCCGTCGGGCACCTTGGTCATGTTGGAGGCAAAATAAGCACCATCGATCAGCATGAAGGTGCCGGTCACGAGGATCGCGAGTGGCCTGGGCCATTTCCACACCGACCAGGTCAGCACGCCCAGCATCACCGCGGTGATGAACATCGTGCCGGTGACCGCGATGCCGTAGGCCGCCGCGAGATTGGAGGAGCTGCGGAAGCCCAAAGTGATCACGATCACCAGGATCAGCAAGGCCCAATTCATGAAGGGCACGTAGACCTGCCCGGCGGCCTTGGCGCTGGTGTTGACGATGCGCAGCCGCGGCAGGAAGCCTAGTTGCACCGCCTGTTGCGTGACAGAGAAGGCGCCCGAAATCACCGCCTGGCTCGCGATCACGGTCGCAACTGTGGCAAGGATGACAAGCGGCAGACGCGCCCAGTCTGGTGCCAGCAGGTAATAGGGGCTCTCGATCGCGTGCGGGTCGGTCAGCAACAAGGCGCCCTGGCCCATATAATTGAGCAACAGGCAGGGCAAAGCGACGTAAAGCCATGAGATGCTGATCGCTTTGCGCCCGAAATGGCCCATGTCGGCATAGAGCGCCTCGGCGCCAGTTACCGACAGCACCACTGCTCCCAGGGCAAGGAAGGCAAGCTTGGGATCGACTAGGAAAAAACGCGCTGCCCAGATCGGGTTGATGCTGCCCAGGATCCTGGGATGCGTCATTACGCTGCCGATGCCCAGCACCGCCAGCACCAGGAAATAGAAAACCATGATCGGCCCGAAAAGCACACCCACCTTCGCTGTACCGTAGGACTGGATCGCGAACAGCCCGATCAGGATCAGGATCGAGATCGGCAGCACCATCGCGGTGAAGGTATCGCTGACCGTGCTCAACCCCTCGACCGCGGACAGGACCGATATCGAAGGGGTGATGATCGCATCACCGTAGAAGAGCGCGGTCGCCGCCACGCCCAGCATGACGATGCCCGGCGTCCATCGTTTCTCGCCCAGCCGCCGCGCGATCAGCGCCAACAAGGCGAGGCTGCCGCCCTCGCCATGATTGTCCGCGCGCATGACGATGATCACATATTTGAGCGTGACGATCATCATCATCGTCCAGAAGATCAGGCTAAGCACGCCGAAGATGTGCGGTTGATCGACCGTCAGCGGGTGATGGCCCGCAAAACTCTCCTTGAGCGCATAAAGCGGGGAGGTGCCGATATCGCCGAACACCACCCCGATCGCGCCGAGAGCGAGCAGGGGGAGGGGTTCCTGCACGTGGCCGCCGGGGCTGTGCGGCGTGTCGTCGGATTGGGCAGGGACCATCATCGGGGAAGCAAACTTTCAACGACGCGGATCTGTTCAGCGTCCACCATGGGCGGATGGCGTCATCCTCATAGGCTTTCGAGGGGATAGCGCAGGCAAGCGCATATGTTTTGCGTATGTTTTTGGCGCTTCGGGCTTACGCAAAGACTATGCGAAGCCCGCATCGCCCCGGTCGAAACCCTATGTCGCCGCCAATAGGTGGTCTCCCGATCGGGAGACGTGGTCATGGCGATGCACGAACGGAAATTTGGTGACCCGGTGCTGCGGCTGGCGGGCCTGGTTTTGCTGGCGCTAGCCTGGCTGATCGGGCGGCATCTATTCGCAGTGCCCGACGTCACCGCCAAATACAGGGCATCGGCTTATCTGCTGGCGATGGTTGGCACCACGAGCGCGTGCGCTGGCTCGGCGTTGGTCGTGCTCGGGCGGCATCTGTTCGACCAGGTCGAATTGCCCGCGCGTTGGACGATCCACCTTCCCGAACGGAAAGGCTCAGAGGAAGTTGGCGCGTGCGACCCCCGATAACCAGCATCGCATCCGCATCCGCGTTTCCTCGGTCAGCTCGATCAGCACACGGCGCGCGTCGTTCGCGTCGCGCGCTTTCGCGAGAACGCCCTGCTCGATCATCAGGTTGATACAGCGTACCGCGGTGGTGGTCGGCACCGACGCGGCGATGCACAGGCTCGACATGCTCACCCGTCGGCCGAACCCGCCTTCCGCGAACAAATCGAGCAATATGTCCCATTCCGGGTCGGCAAAGATCACCGGCTCGAACATAAGGTCGCGCTTGCGCCGCCAATGGCTGATCCGCCGCGCGAGCTGGACCAGTTCGGCTTCCCCAATCACGTGGTCCGCCGGTGCGGGCGCCGCCGCCGGCTGCGCGCTCACGAGTGGCTGCCCTCAACCGTGGGCGAACCCAGCGAAAATTCGGAGAGGTCGATCGGCCGATCGGGCATGCCATGCGCGCGACGCAGCATTTCGATGACCAGGGAAAGCCGGGTAAGGCCGGCAAGATCGCCTGCGTCGACCATCAATGCTTCGGCGGCTTCAAGATGGCCGAGGCAGGCTTCGAGCTGCCCCGGATTCATGACAGAAATTCCATTGCACCAAACCCCGCGACCTACGCCGGGCTCCCCTCCGGCAATGTTACACCCTAATGTAGGTCGGGGCCGGGCGGAAGGGGACTAAATGTCCACTCCCGCCCGTTTTTGGTCAGTAATCGAGCGACCAGCTTATCAGGTGCATCGCGAACACGAGCCACACCAGGAACAGGGCGCAGAAGGCGAACAAGGCTGCCCAACCGGCCTTCCACCAGCGCCGCTCCGGCGCAGTGAAGAGCGCGTAGGCGTTCCAGCAGGACAATGCCGTCCCCGCGACCGCGATCAGGCTGAGCAACTGGAGCAACCGCATCGGCACATCCATGCCGCCGTTGAATGCCTCCAAATTGCTGCTGATCGAGCTCACCACCACGACCCAGCCGCCGGTGATGATCAGGAATAGCCAGGCCGTGATACGGGTCGCGCGGTGCAGTTGCAGTGCCCGACCGGTAAGCGCGAGCTTGTAGCCGTAATTGCGTCGGATCAGCGCCACCACCGGCCAGCCCAGCGCCATCAGCAGCGAGACGCCCAGCGACAGGTACAGCATCGGCATGATCCAGGCCGCGTTCATGCCTGCCGGGGCCGGTTCGAACAGAAGGACCTGAGGCAGATCGGTGCTGAGGAAGGCGGTCGGCTTGCCGTCCTTCACCACCGCGTTGAGGCGGGCGGCCCCATTCACCTCCTGCCATTGCCAGGGACCGACCTCGCGCCATTTCTTCGGGTTGTGCGCGGGATCGCGGAAGTCGGAGACGGTGATAGTGTTGTCGGGATTAAGCGTGACCGTAGTCTCCCCGACCACGCCGATGAGCTTGAGCCAGTTGGTCAGCGAGCCGCGGCTGCTGATGTAATGGCCCGCCATCGCCGCGCCATGCTCCTTCGCGGTGGCGACGGTCGGCGGATTGGGCGTCTTCACCGGGAAATAGCGGTCGGTGAATTCGTCGAACAGGCGCGTGCGCACGGTGTGTGCGGCGCCGTCCTTACCCGGGCTGTTGAACGACACGAAGAAGCCCGTGTGCGCATTCAGATAGAGGTGCAGGTCCGAATGGAACCAGTTGGTGTCGCCGGCATGGGCGATGATCACCTGGCCGTTGCGGTCCTCATGATAGAAACCGAGCGCCATCGGCGGCAGGCCGGGGACCGCATAATTTGCGGGCGCGTACATCAGGTGGGCCGTCTCAGGGTTCAAGAGCGGTCCGCCATCGGACAGATGCGCGATCATGAACTTGGCCATGTCGCCACCGGTCGCCGCCAACGCGCCCGCCGGCGACAACGGGATCATTTCATAGGGACGCGGTTCCGGATTGCCCGGCTGATAGGCCTTCGACACGTTGGGCATTAGATTGGCCTGCAGCGGCTGTGCGAAACTCGAATGCGCCATGCCCAGCGGCTGCATGATATGATGCTGGACATAATCCTCGAACTTCTCGCCCGAGACGCGCTCGACGATATAGCCCGCCAGCGACGCACCATAGTTCGAATAAGCGGGCCGGTCGCCCGGCGCGTAGATGCGGGTGGGAACCCAGCGCTTCAGCGCTGGCCCGAGCGGCTTCAGAATCTTGGGGTTCGACGTGATGAGATACTTCACCGTCTCCTCGAAGCCGGCGGTATGTGTCATCAGATTGCGCATCGTGATCGGCTTGCCGAACGCGGGCGGAATCTTGAAGTCGAGATAGGTGTTCACGTCGGCGTCGAGGTTGATCTTGCCCGCCTGGACCTGCTGCATCACCGCCGTCCAGGTGAACAATTTGGAGATTGATCCTGGGCGGAACAGGGTCTTGTCGGGATCGACGGGGAGTTGCGCCTTGCGGTCGGCATAACCGAAGCCGCGTTCGGTCAGCACTTGGCCGTTCTTGACCACGACCACTACCGCGCCCGGAATGTCGCCACTCTCCAGCGCATAGGGCATGAAGCCGTCCAGCCAGGCGTCGACATCCTGCTTGGTCAGGTTGGCAGGGCTGGCATTGACCGTTGGTACCGTCGCCGGGGCCGAAATCTGCTTACTCGGTGCCAGCGGCATTTTGGGGCGGAGCTCGCTTGGCGCCTGCGCGGTCGCGGGCATCGCGAGCGCGGCGATCGCCAGGCCCAGCTTGCGGAAGAAACGCATGCCTTATTCTCCCCTCAATATTTATAGCCGAGGCTTAACCCAACCGAGCGCGGTCGCACCACACCCGCCGAAATCAGCCCGTTGAGCGCGGAGCCCGCGCCACCGAGATCGGTGATGCCACGGCTGCCGGTCAGGTTGCGGACAAACAGGTCGAGCCGCATCCGGTCGAAGCTCAGGCCCGCATGCGCGTCGAGCACGCCATAGGCCTTGAGTTCATGCTGGCCGTAGGTCGTGTCGAACGCCGACTTGCGCTTGCCGGTATAGCGCCACGAGGCGCCGAAGCTGGCGTCGGTCGCATCGGTGAGCGGGGTCGAATAGTCGGCGCTGAGCGTGCCCGCCCAATGCGGGTTGTAGGGCAAAGGATCGCCATCCTTGCCACCGACCAAAGCCGGTGCGTCCTCGGTCAGGTGCGCGTCGACATAGGCGCCGTTCGCGGACAAGGTGAGATGCTTGGTGGGCGCCATGATCGCCGAGAATTCGATGCCCGAGCTCTTGGCCTTGCCGCCATTGGTGTTGACGCCGAAATTGTCGACGTCGGCGAGTAGCTGGATATCCTTCCAGGTGATGGTGAAGCCGGTCAGCTCGACCGTCAGCAGCTTATTGAGCAATTCGGCTTTCACACCCGCTTCGTAATTGAGCGTGGTCGAGGGGCCGAACACGTGTGGCACGTCCGCCCCTGCGGTCGGCGGCAGCACGTTGGGGCCGCCCGGCTGATAACCCTTGGCGACGCGGACGTAGAAGGTCGTCCAGTCGTTAGGCTTATATTCGGGCGCGACCGAGAAGGTGAAAGCGTGGTCGGTTGACGACGCGCTGAAGAATTCAGGCGCGGGCACGAGCGGGCCGTCGGTGCTCTGCGTCACCCCTTGTTTGTTGTGGCTGTAACGCCCGCCGACCGTGATATCGAATTGCTTGGTCAAATGGACGGTCGCGTTCGCGAAACCCGCATATTCGCGATATTGCGAGGGCTCGCCGACCGTCTCGAGCGGCGACAATGCGGTATTGAGCGCGCCTGTATTGCCGTCGACCGCGTTCAGCGCCTGCGCCAGCGTGTTGCGTTCGCGCGTGTAGAAGCCGCCGATCGTCCATTCGATCAATTTGTTGTGGTCGGACGCGATCCGGATTTCCTGCGTGAAGCGGCGCTGCTTGATCGACTGCACCACGTCCGCGCCCAGAGGTGTGCCGAAGATGCTGGTGAGCAGCCCGCCATAAAGCCCGCTCGCATCCTCCACGTTCGACTGATCGAGCGAGCTCCAGCTCGACGAGGAGAGCAGATGCGCGCCGCCCAGATCATAGTCGATCGTGGCATTGTAGATGCGATAGTGCATCCGGTTGGGCTGATCCACCACGCGCGCCTGCGTATAATCGCCCAGCATCGGCTCGAGCGTGACCGGATCGACATCCTCGACATTGGTGTTGTCGCTGGTGAGATTCTCGAGGAAGGCGGTGGTGCGGATCGTCAGCCGATTGGTCGGCTTCCACAAGGCACTAAAGCGGCCGCCATAGGTCTTGCCGCCATTGGCGTCGCTGGCGTGGTTGGTCACGTCGATATAGCCCGGATCCTTGCGATAGAAGCCGCTTGCGCGCACCGCTGCATCGTCGTTCAGCGGGATGTTCAGCGCGAGCCGGCCCGACACGCCCGCATCGCCATGCGACACGCTTTCGCCGCCCAGCTGGGCCGCCATATGGAAGGCGTCGGTCTGCGGTGCGACCGTCACATACTTGATCAGGCCGCCGAGCGAATTGGCGCCGTAAAGCGTGCCCTGGGGCCCGCGCAGCACCTCGACCCGCGCCAGATCGAAGGGATCGATATCGGGCGCGAGTACCGCGCCGTTGGCGAGGCTGGTTGCCGAACCGTAAGGCGTCTCGTCGACATAGGTCGCGACGGTCGCGCCGACGCCGCCGGTATTGATGCCGCGTAGCACGAGCCGCGTCTGGCCGGCCTGGCTCTCGACGATATTCGCGCTGGGGATGCGGTTGAAATAATCCGAAAAGCGCTCGGCATGGCTGTCATCCAGCGCCTGTGCGGACAGCACCGACACCGATTGCGGCACGTCGAGCAGTCGCTGTTCGCGCTTCTGCGCGGTGATGATGATCTCGCCCTGCGCGGTATCGCTGTTGGAGGCGGCCGGCGCCCCCGCGGCGGCCCCCTCGGCAGCGCGGACGGGTGCTGCGAAGACGACCGCCGCCCCGGTCGCCAGCAGCCAAGCCTTGGATCGCGTCTTCATCGTCCCAGCCCCTTTATGATGTGACGGCATAATGACTCATGTTTCCAACATAGCAACTGGTTTCTGAAATTGGTCCATATGTTCCCTTACGCGCTGAGCTGCGCTAAGCGGGGCGGAAGAGGTGGGGATGAAGAAAAGCGCCAGGACCGACTCGCACCCCAGCCACGCCTTGCGCGCGGCGCGGATCGAACAAGGCTTATCGCTGCGTGCGCTGGCGGCGCGGATCGGCCTGCCATTCTCGACCTTGTCCAAGCTCGAGAACGGCAAGATGGCGCTGACCTACGACAAGCTCGTACGCCTCGCTCAGGGCCTCAATGTCGACATCGGCACGCTCGTCTCGGGCGTGCCTGTGGCCGAAACCGCGCCTCCCGCGATCGGCCGCCGCAGCATCGCGCGCGCGGGCCATATGAAGCCCGTGTCGGAGATGCATTCGCACTTCTATCCGGCAACCGAATTGCTGGGAAAGATGATGGTCCCGATCATCATCGACGTGAAGGCGCGGAGCGTCGAAGAGTTAGGCGGCCTCGTCCGCCATTCGGGCGAGGAATTCCTCTACGTGCTGTCGGGGAGCATGGAATTGCACTCCGATCTCTACGCGCCCTTGCCGATGGCGGCCGGCGACTCGGTCTATTTCGATAGCGGCATGGCGCATGGCTATGTCCGCACCAGCGAGGCCTGCCGCGTGCTTTCCGTGTGCGCGGGCGCAGGCATGGAGCGTTTCGCGCAGAGCGCCGCCGCTGGAGAAAATGACGCCAAGGAGCATGGCTAGGCGCATTTTTCGCGAATCGTGTTTCTATAGTTGAAACATCTCTGCGGCTGTGGGATGTCATGCCCATGGCAACCGTATCCCGCACCGCGCTCACCTTGACCCATCACCGCGACGCGATGCGGTTCCGCGAACCGTTCCGCATCTCGGGCTATCTGTTCGAGGCGATGCCGGCGGTGGTCGCGACCTTGAGCGACGGCGTGCATCGCGGGCGTGGCGAGGCGGCGGGGGTCTACTATCTCGACGACGATCCCGCGCACATGGAGAGCGAGATCGAGCGCTATCGCGACGTGATCGAATATGGGCTGGATCGCGCCGCGCTTCAGAAATTGCTGCCGCCGGGGGGCGCGCGCAACGCGCTCGACTGCGCCTTCTGGGAATTGGAATCCTTCCAGCAGGAAAAGCCCGTGTGGCGCCTGGCTGATGTCGGCCCGCCGCGCTCGCTCGTCACCACCTTCACGCTACCCGCCGAGGATCCCGCCTATCTGCAGCGGCGCCTGCCAAGCTTCGCGCACGCCAAGTCGATCAAGCTCAAGCTTGAGGGCGACCTTGCCGCCGATACCGCGCGGATCGAGACGGTGCGCGTCGCACGGCCCGACGCATGGCTCAGCGTCGACGCCAATCAGGGATTTGAGTCCAAGGATTTGGACGCCCTGGTCCAGGTGCTGGTCGACAATCGCATCGGGCTGCTGGAACAGCCCCTGCGCCGTGGCGCCGAGGCAGATCTCGCAGGCTGGCGCTCGCCGGTGCCCGTTGCGGCGGACGAGAGCATTCTCGACCTGGCCGAGCTGGAAGAACGGGGCGCCCTATTCGACGTGATGAATATCAAGCTCGATAAATGCGGCGGGCTGACCGAGGCGCTCGCTATGGCCGCGCTTGCACGGCGAATGGGGATGCAGGTGATGGTAGGCAATATGGCGGGCTCGACGCTTTCGACCGCGCCCGCCTTCGTGCTCGCGCAACTCTGCGATTTCGTCGATCTCGACGGGCCCTCGTCGCTTGCCGACGATCCCCTCGCGGACCGGATTTACGACGGGGCTACGGTGATGGTGCCGTCGGCCTTGTGGGGCTATCCCTGAGGCCGATAGGATGAAAGGCGTGACCGCAATCCCGGCCAGTGCAACGCCTTCCGCCCGCCGGTCGCTGTTCGGCCATCCGCCGGGCCTGACGATCCTGTTCCTGACCCAGATGTGGGCGGAATTCTCATATTACGGCCTGCAGGCTCTGCTCGTTTATTACATGACCGGGCAGCTCCATTTCAGCCAGGCAAAATCGTCGCTGATCTTCGGTATCTATGGAGGTGCGGCTTTCTTCAGCCCCTTCTTCGGGGGGATGATCGCGGACAAATGGCTCGGCCGCACGCGCAGCGTGGTGCTAGGCGGCGTGCTGATGATGCTCGGCCATTTCGCGATGGCCTTTCCTGCCTTGCTCTTCCCCGCGCTCGCCTGCGTCGCGCTCGGCAACGGCCTCTTCATCCCGCCGCTAGCGGTGCAGGTCGGCGCGCTCTATGCCGACGGCGATCCGCGCAAGGCGCACGCCTTCAGCGCTTATTATATGGGCATCAACCTCGGCGGCTTTCTCGCGCCTCTGGTGTGCGGTTCGCTCGGCGAACTGATCGGGTGGCATTGGGGCTTCACCGCTGCCGGCATCGGCATGTTTGCAGGGCTGGTTATCTATCTCGGCTTCCGGCGCCTGCTGCCGCCCGATCCGCGCACGTTGGCCGTAGCGGACAAGGCCGCGCCCCCGATCAAGATCGATGCGCGCGCGGTGCGGCTGCTAGTCGCGATCGTGGGCGTCGTGATCCTGTTCCGCATCGCCTATGAACAGAGCGGCAACGTGATCGCCTTGTGGGTGCGGGATGATACCGACCGTACCTTGTTCGGCCTCGTCACGATTCCCGCCACCTGGTTCCAGGCGATCAACTCGCTCGGCATCATCGTGCTCACACCGCTCCTGATCCGCCGCTGGAGCCGCCGCAAGGAGAAAGCCGGCGCCGCAACCCTGATGAGCCGGATGAGCCTCGGCTGCCTAATCGCGGGCGTTGCGATGCTGGTAATGGTGATTGCGGCGATGGTGCAGGAAGGCAGCGGCCATCCGGTCAGCGCCTGGTGGACGATCATCTATTTCGTGCTGCTCACGATGGGTGAACTGCTGGTCATCCCGGTTGGGCTGACTCTGGTTGACCTGCTCTCCCCCGCAGGCTTCGCCGCGACCGCGATGGGCGCCTGGTACATCGCCAAGTTCTTGGGTTCGGTCCTGGCGGGCGTGATGGGCAGCTGGTGGGGCGAAATTCCCGCATCGGCCTTCTTCGGCATCGGCGCAGCGTCGGTCTTCCTCGCCGCGGGCATTCTCAGCCTGATGGGCGGGCTGGAGCGCCGCCGCGCCTGACTGTCGCCTGCGTTATGGCGGGTGGATTTTATGGCGCGAGGCGTCCAGGCAGATCACATATTTCCAAAACGGACTCCCGCCTCATGCGCCTCTCCTTGATCGCCTTTCTATTCGTCTCCGCCCCCGCCCTCGCCGTGCACAAGTTCGATGATCTCGCCATGTCGCCCAAGGGCGAGGCGGTTGCCTCGGTTGAATCCGACGGCAATGCGCACGGCACGATCGTGCTGCGCCGCGCATCCGATGGTCGCGTGCTGCGCACGATCGACCCGTGCGCGACCTGTACCTATTCGGATCCGGTCTTCGCCGCTGACGGGCGCCTCGCTTTCCTGAGCCGCGACCGCGCGGTGGGTATGGTTTCGCTCAACATCGCGGATTCGGGCGGGCATTTGCGGACCGTCGCCACGATCAAGGGCCTGGCCGAGGCACCGCGTTTCAGCCCGGATGGCAAGCGTATCGCCGCGCTCGTCACTTTGAACGCCACCAAGGAAACCGGTGCGACCCAGGCGGGTGCGGCCCAGGTCGGCGAGATTGGCGAGAGCAACGACGAGAAGCGCATCGCGATATTCGACATCGCCGCCACCGTTGCGCCCGACGCGATCAAGCCGGTTTCGCCCGCGGGCCGCTACATCTACGAATATGCCTGGGCGCCCGACGGCAGGGGCTTCGTCGCCTCGACCGCGCTTGGCAATGGCGACGACAATTGGTGGGTGGCCACGATCGACGCGATCGACGCGCAGACCGGTGCGGTCCGTTCCATCGCCAAACCCAATACCCAGATCCGCTTCCCGCGCATCTCGCCCGACGGCAAGACCGTCGCCTATGTCGGCGGCCTGATGAGCGATTATGGCTCGGTCGGCGGCGACGTCTGGACCGTGCCTTTTGCGGGCGGCACGCCTACCGACCGCACCCCCGAACTCAAGGCGACGATCACTTCCCTGCTGTGGCTTAAGGACGGGCTGCGCGGCACGATGCTCGCCGGCCCAGATGCCGCGCTCGTGCGGATCGATGCCAACGGCGCGGTCACCACGCTCTGGAGCAGGCCGGTCGGCCTGATGGCGGGCGATGCCAAGGCTGCATTCAGCCTCGACGGCAAGGCCGCCGCCTCTAGCGTCGCCGATTTCGAGCATGCCGCGGCGATCTATGCCGGCCCGGTCGCGGGCCTGACCCAGATCACGCACGACAACGACGCGCTTCCGGCTTTGGTCCGCGCGCGCAGCGTGAGCTGGACCAATGGCGGCTTCACCGTCCAGGGCTGGTTGCTCGCACCCGCTAACGCCGATCCCGCCGCGCGCGCGCCGATGATCGTCAACGTCCACGGCGGCCCGTCGGCGGCGAATGTGCCCAACTACATCGCAGAGGACGGCATCACTGCCGATCTGGCGAAGGCGGGCTATTATGTGTTCGAGCCCAATCCTCGCGGCAGCTTCGGCCAGGGAGAGGCCTTTACCGCCGCCAACAAGCGCGATTTCGGTGGAGGCGATCTCAAGGACATTCTCGCCGGCGTCGACGCAGTCGAGAAGATCGCGCCGGTCGACGAGAACCGCCTCGGTCTGATGGGCGGCAGCTACGGCGGCTTCATGGCGATGTGGGTCAACACCCAGACGAACCGCTTCAAGGGGATCGTCGCTGGCGCGGGCCTGTCCGACTGGATCAGCTATTACGGCATTAACGGGATCGACCAGTGGATGATCCCCTTCTTCGGCAAGTCGATGTACGACGATCCCAAGGCTTATTGGGACGTGTCGGCGATCCAGTTTATCAGACAAGCGCACACGCCGACCTTCATCTATGTCGGCGAACGCGACATCGAGGTGCCGCCGACCCAGTCGATCGAATATTGGCACGCGCTCAAGGAGATGGGCGTGCCCACCACGCTCGTCATCTATCCGGGCGAAGGGCACCGGCTGCGCGATCCGGCGCATTCGGTGGACAGCCGCAAACGCACCGTCGCCTGGTTCGACAAATATGTGAAGGGCGATCAACGGCCACGTTGACGGCCAATGATGAGATCACGCGTCGGTGCGGGCAGCCTACCTGATCTGATAGGCCTGCTCAAAACCGTCCCAGCGCGAGCTTGCCCAGCGCCTGCTCGATCCAGGCGGGGCCTTGGACCTCCTCACCCCAAAGATTGCCTGAAACGGTCGCTACTCCCTCATAAACCGGGGCGTAGTTGCTCCTGAACTCCTGATCCGGCATCGAGCTGGTGAAGGTCAGCAAGCCGTCCAGATCAGGAATATCGACCTCCATCACCGTGCAATATGTCACGCCCTCCGGACTGGTCCACTCCGGCGCGCGCGGCGTGATCGTGCAGTTGGTGTAATAGGTGGAGTTGCCGTCCGTCCCCAGCACAGTGACGTTGGACGGCATCGGTACGTCCTTGTGGGGCGGGGTGTTGGCCGCGAAGCTGGATAGGTGCACACCGTTATCGAGCTGTGCGTCCTGCAGGATCCAGTTGGTCGAATCCGGGAACTTGCCATATTCGTGATCCATCCAGGTCGTGCCCTCGACGGCGATGGCTACGTCGCCGATTGAGACTGTGCCGCTGCACGCCAGGCCCGTGAACGAATAATAGAAATTCCGATTGGTGGGATCGATCGGACCCGTTCCCGGACTTACGCCGGTGCCCCATACCAGCAAGGGTTGGCCCTGCTGCTGCATCTGCAGCGCAAAGGCGATTTCCGTATTGGTTTGGCTGTCCGTGAAGCTGGCTTCGATCGTCATCGCTCCGACATCGGTTGAGGGCGCCATCATCGATACCGCGCCGTTGCCGCCTGCCGCGCCCAGCGTCACTTGCCAGGTCTGGCTCGGGTCGGATTGCGCCCAGTCTTCCGTGTAAGAAAAGAGTGTGGTGGCCTGATAATGGATCTGGTTGGCAACGTCGGTCAGCATGATTTCGCTGAACAGCACGTTCTGGCCCGCAAACTGACGCTTCGCGGCGTTGATCTCGAACCCGAACACACGATCGCCGCTTGTCAGCGTGCCGATATGCCACCACCATTCGTTGGCGGCATCTGTGTGAAGATATTGATCCTGCGGCAAGCGTATTGCGCCAGTTATCGACATATTAATCTCCTTAACCGCAGGCCGCGACTCAAGGAGTTTACATTTTGCTGTTGATGATCGCCAAGTTTAGTTGCCAGTTATTGCCAAAATGGTCGCAATAGCCCCGCGTCTCAATTATGTCATTTCGGTGGCGGTTTGGATGTAACCGGGGGCGGCGGTAGGTCGTATCGCCTTTGGTGGCTTGAGTGGCCAAGCCCTGCCCGGGCAGAGGAGCGTTTTGAGAAGGCATCATGGAAAAACTCAGCATCGATTTTGAGCCCCTGATCGGCGACGACCTCCGTCGCGAGGTGATGGAAGGGTTGCACGCCTTCAACTACGCCACCACCGGCCTCACCGATTCCTACCCCGCCAACTTCGTCGTGCGCGGCGAGATGGGGGATGTGCTGGGCGGCCTGCTGGGCTTCGTCTGGGGACGCTGGCTGCACGTGACCTATCTCTGGCTGGCCGAGTCTGCGCGCCGCGGCGGCTATGGGTCGCGCCTGATCAGGGAGGCCGAAGCTTATGCGAAAAAGCGGGGCGCGATCGGATCGACGCTCGAAACCTACAGCTTCCAGGCACGGCCTTTCTATGAGGGGCTGGGCTATCGGGTCTGCGGCCAGATCGACGATTATCCGCCGGGCCACACCAAGTTCATCCTCAAGAAGGCGCTCGCCTGAATGCCGAAAGACCGTCTGCGCATCTTCTTCGACGGAGGTTGCCGGCCCAATCCGGGAATGATGGAGGTCGCCGCGGTCGCAAGGGGCGTCACCTATCTGCGCACCGATCTCGGCCAGGGCAGCAGCGAGGAATCCGAATGGCGCGCTTTGCTGAACGCCGTCGAGGTCGCGCTGACGCTGGGTGAGGGAGATGTCGAACTGGTCGGGGATTCCCGATCGGTGATCGGTCAGGCGAACGGCATCACCAAATGCCGCTCCGCCGAAATGCGGCCGCATCTGGAGGCCTATCGCGCGGCAATATCCGCCATCCCGCATGTCCGGCTGCGCCATGTCGTGCGTACCAAGAACCTTGCCGGCATCGCGCTGGCCAGGCGTCATCCGCGTTAGTCGCGGGTCACCTCGACGATGTCGAAATCATAGCTCTGCCAGCCGCGATTGGCTGCGGCTTCGCCTGCGGCGGTCTTCTTGCCTTTGGCCTCGGCGAGCGATTTGGTGTGGCCCCAGAACACTTCGGTCTTGCCGCCGCCCAGATGCGCCACGATCCGCCAATAATGGGTGAATTCGGTCGCGGTCGGGCCGATCGTCTTGACGTAGCCGTCGGGCAAAGTCGCCGTGAGGTAATATTTCTTCTTCGCCATGGCGGCCTAGATAGGGGGTTTACGCTGGCGGGCCAGTTCCCCAACTGAGGCGCCATGACTCATTATGTTCCCGCGTTGCAGGCGGCCGATCCCTATCGCCGGACCGACGCGATCAAGCTCTACGGCCCGGAAGGCTTTGCCGGCATGCGCAAGGCGGGGCAAATCACCGCGACCGTGCTGGATGCCCTGACCGAGCAAGTCGCACCCGGTGTTAGTTTGGAGGCGCTCGACGATTTTGCGCGCGAGGCGATAGAGGCGGCGGGCGCGACCGCCGCCAACATAGGCTACAAGGGCTTCGCCCACGCCAGCTGCATCTCGGTCAACAACGTCATCTGCCACGGCATCCCCAGCGCCAAGACGCTGAAGGAAGGCGATATCCTCAATATCGACCTGACCTCGTTGCTCGACGGCTGGCATGGCGACACCAGCCGCATGTTTCTGGTCGGTGACGTGCCGATCAAGGCAAAGCGGCTGGTCGATGTCACCTACGAATGCCTGATGCTCGGTATCGAGCAGGCCAAGCCCGGCAATCGCCTTGGAGACATCGGTCACGCTATCCAGCGCCATGCCGAGAAGAACCGCTACAGCGTGGTCGAGGATTTCGTCGGCCACGGCGTCGGGCTGGTCTATCACGACAGCCCCGACGTGCCGCATTACGGCCGCCCGGGCACGGGACCGGAGCTCAAGCCCGGCATGATTTTCACGATCGAACCGATGATCAACATCGGTCGCCCCGACGTGAAGATGCTCGATGATGGCTGGACCGCGGTGACGCGTGACCGCTCGCTCTCGGCGCAATTCGAACATTCGATCGGCATCACCGAAACCGGCTGCGAAATATTCACCGCCAGCCCGAAGGGCCTCAACCGTCCGCCCTATCGTTGAAGGCTTAGGGAACTCCGATCGCCTCGGGCGGCGGGTTGGGATAGAAACGCAGCAAGGCTTCGCTCAGGTCGGTGGCAACCGCTTCGTCGGTGCCCTTCCTCGTGCCCGCGCCGCGCACGGTGACTGCCGCGCCCTGCCACAGGATGCTGTCGTCGCCACGCTTGTGAAGGCGGATTTCCAGCCGGGTCCGCTGCAACGGCACCACCGTGGACGCGCCGGTCCCAAACGGAATCCGCACGCCGACGCCGACCGCATTGGGCGCGCCGCCCTGCGCGGTCGCGCCGCCGGTCACGCCTTTGGCCCGGCCCGTGCCGACATCCTCGCGGCCGACAGCGAATTCGACCGCATATGCGGCGTGGCCGGGGTCTCCCAGATCGACAAAGTCATGCGCTTCGAACGCCCGGGCGACCGCACTTGCGAAGACTGTCATCGCTGACGCGCCGAGCTGCTCCTCGCCGCCCTTTGCCTCAACCGAAAATGTGCCCGCCGTCGGCGGTGTCGCCGCTTGTAGCGCATTGCCCCATATGAGGGAGAGCATCAGGGCCGCCGCTGCCATCGTCTTCATAAGATGCTTCTCCGTGCTACGGCCCTATCGGGAGACGAGAGCGGCTGAACGCATGATGAGCAGCCGAGCCTTAGTTCACCGGCACCGGCGGAATCTTGCTTTCCACCACCTGCTGCCCTTTGCGGTCGATCGACCATAAGACGCGCGGGGTCGAACGGTCCCAGTCGATCGCCTGGCCGCCGGTCGGCATCGCGATCGTCGCGACCAGCTGCAGCATCCCCCCGTTGGGCGGCACGCGCAGCGCGTAGATTTCGGGCTTGTCGTGCCCGCTTACATAGAGAAGTCCGTCGTCACCCCACACGCCGCCCGACGCGCTCATCGGTGCTATTCGCTCCAGCACCTCGGCGGGGAAATGCCATTGCGTCTGTTCCTGCCAGTCGCGGTCGTAGCGGACGAGCGTGGTGTAGCGATGGTCATGGCCGGGCTCGCCGCCATGCCCGTCATAATTGGCGAAGCAGGCATACCAGTCGCCATCCTTCTGCGTCGCCCAGGTGAGCGATCCGTAGCCATGGCCCAGTTGCTGGGTGGAAATGTGGCGCATGTGCCTGGTCTCGAACCGCTCGACCATGCTGGTCATCGGCACGCCGGGAAAATTGGAGGCAGCGCACACCAGCAATTTCTGGTCGGCGATGCAGCTGTTGATGTGCGGGAACTGCTCTTCGTCGCCATCCCAGCGGTCGATCTGCTGGCCCGTCGCCGGGTCGATCTTCGCGATCGCATGGTTGGAGACGGCGTAGACGTAGCGCCCGTCCGAGGCGACGCCCTGGTCCGCGTCGGGTGCGGGGATGCGCTTGATCTCGGTGGCCTGGAGCGAGAGTGCGGCGAGGAAGAGGAGCGGCAGCATGAGCGGACGATAGGCCCCTATTTTGATGCGCGCACGAACAAACCCTCGCCGGCACGGATGCGCTTGCCTGTCTCGATCCCGTCGGCGAAGCGGAAGCCCTTGGGCAGCAACATCACGATGGTCGATCCATGCTCGAAATAGCCCATTTCCTCGCCCTTGCGCACTCTGGCTTGGACCGGGATCACACGCGGCCCGCCGATGCGTAGCGATTTGGCGGTGTCGAGGAAGGAGAGGCGGATGCTCGCCACCAGCACCGCTGCCACCGCGACCAGCATCACGGGCGTGCCATCCTCGAGTTTGCAGCGGATCGCCGCGCGTTCGTTCTTGCAGAACAGTCGCTCGACCCGCTTGAGCGCGATCGGGTTCACGTTCCAGCAGTCGCCCGAAATGTAAGTGACCTGATCGACCGTCAGGTCATGCGGCGCATGGAAATGATGGTACATGCCCGCGGTCAGCCGCAGCGTGACATAGGTGCCGCCGTCATAAGCTTGGGAAGCTTCCGACGAACCTAGCAGATCGCTCAGGCTGTAGGGCGCTCCCTTTATCTGCTGAACGACGCTGCCCTCAATAACCCCATGCGCGCCGACGATCGCGTCGCTCGGGCTCGCCACCACGTTGGCCTCCACCGCCACCGGCCGCGCGCCTGGCTTGAGCGTGCGGATGAAGCAGGCATGCATGCTCCGAAATCGGGTCTCGGCTGCGTCGGCCAGGTCAACGTCAGAGAAGAGTTTCCACATCGCGATCGAGCTTTTCGCGACGATCGGGTTCTCGATCTTGCTGAACCAGCCGACGAAATTGGTCGCGAGTCTTCGCGGCAGGCGGTTGGTCAGCAGGAAATTCAGATCCTCGTTTGCGACGAGGCGCGCGATCGCTGAGCGCATTGTCATAATCCCGTTGTCAAATCGCGATAGCAAAAGTCATGCATTGGTCTCTCGCTTTCATCGCGGCGGGATCGGCCGGAATCGGCGCTACCGCCGGCCGTCGCCGCCTGCTTCTGTCCCAAGCCAAGCACCGCTCGCTGGCGGGCCATTCCAAATGGTCGCGCCGCATCGCGGGCTGGATTCCCATGGTCGACTATGATGCGGCCAAATTCTTCCGCTGCGACGGCGCGCCCGACGATGTCGTCGCGAAGCGTGAGCAGGGGTTCGAGCGGCTGGCGCATCTGTTCGCCGAACGCTTCCCCAAGGGTCGTGCGCTGACCGCAGAAACCCGGCTTGGCCTGTCCGACCTTCAATTCACCGGCAGCTACCGCGTGCCCTTCCAGTTCGCGGCCCGTGTGAAGGCAAATCTCGGCGTCGGCGCCTTCGTCGAGAAGAGCGCGGGCGTTACCGTCACCGATCTCGACGGCAATGATTTCTACGACCTGACCGGCTCCTACGGCGTCAACCTGCTCGGTTACGACGCCTACAAACGCATGATCGCCGAAGCGGTCGCCCAGGTCGCCGATCTCGGCCCGGTCCTGGGCCAGCTCCACCCCGTCGTCGCGGACAATGTCGCCCGGCTGCGCGCGCTGACCGGCCTCGATGAGGTCTCGTTCCACATGTCGGGCACCGAGGCGGTGATGCAGGCAGTACGCCTCGCGCGCTACCACACGCGCCGCTCCAAGGTCGTCCGCTTCTGCGGCGCCTATCATGGCTGGTGGGGCGACGTGCAGCCCGGCATCGGCAATCCGGTCAATGCCGACCGCACCTTCACGCTCGCCGAAATGTCCGAAAAGGCGCTGCAGACGCTGGCGACGCGCAAGGACATTGCCTGTGTGCTCATCAATCCGCTCCAGTCGCTCCATCCCAATAGCGCGGCGCCGTCCGACAACACGTTGGTCGATGGCGGGCGCAAGGCGGGGGTCGACCGCGAGGCCTATGCCGAATGGCTGCACAAGGTGGCCGAGGTCTGCCGCGAGCGCGGCATCGTCTTCATCCTCGACGACATCTTCACCGGATTCCGTTTGGCACGACGCGGCGCGGCCGAATATTTCGGTCTCCAGCCTGATATGGTCACCTTCGGCAAGACGCTCGGCGGGGGGTTGCCCAACGGCGTGCTGATCGGCCGGGCCGATCTGATGAAGCGCTATCGCGAGGACCGCCCCGTCGACATCTGCTTCGCGCGGGGCACCTTCAACGCGCATCCTTATGTGATGGCGTCGATGAACGCCTTCCTGCGCAAGCTCGACGAGGCCGACACGCGCGCGCTCTATGATGGGCTCGACGATCGCTGGAACGCGCGCGCCGTGCGGATGAACGCCAGTCTGGAGGCGGCGGGCGTGCCCGTGCGTGTCGCCAATCTCTCCTCGATCTGGACCGTGACCTATCAGGTGCCGTCGCGCTTCAACTGGATGCTGCAATATTACCTCCGCGAGGAGGGTTTGCTGCTGAGCTGGGTCGGCACCGGCCGTCTGATCTTCAGCCTCAACTACAGTGAAGCCGATTTCGACGAGGTCGTCACCCGCTTCACCCGCGCGTGCGAGCGGATGGCCGCCAACGGTTGGTGGTGGCACGCGCCCGAGGCAACCAACAAGACTATCCGGCGCGGCATCCTGCGCGAGCTGATCGCCAAGCGCTTCGGCCGCTGATCCCTGCGTCACCCGAGCGAAAGCTGGGGTTTCATGAGGGAGAAATACCGCCCGAGACCCCAGCTTTCGCTGGGGTGACGGCTTGTGAAAGACCATCTCATTCACCGAAAAGCAAATGGGCCTGCCGGGCAGCGTTCCCGACAGGCCCGAAACGCTGCCGACGAAAGGGGACAACGCCGGCAGAAGCCCCAATCAGCGCGTCGCGATATTGGCGTCGAGCCGCTCGCCCTTGAGCAGGCGCACCGGCGCGTGGCGGTATTGCTTGAAGTCGTTGAAGGGGTCGGTGATGATCTTGGTCGCCCAGATCAGTCCGGTCGGCACGTCGCGAACGAAGAACAGCTGCACCGTGCGGAACAGGAGGCCCGCGCCGCCCAGCGCCAGCCACATCAGGCCGACATGGCGGATGAAGCCCATCGGGCCCGGGATCGGCGCGAACACGCCCCACAGGGTCGGGCTGATCAGCAACAGGATCGGCATCAGCGCCCAGATCGACATGAAGACGACCTTCCGGAACAGGTTGTAGCCGATCTTGATCTCTTCCTTGTGCTGATGCGTCGCCTGATTGATCTCGTCGTACGTCTTGGGCTCGAAGAAGAAATGGCCAGCCTGGCGGCTGGTCATCGCCACGCACCAACCGAGCAGGCTTGCCAGCGCCGGATCGTGGAACAGCAGGATGTAGGCGACGATGAAGCTCGACGCGCTCAGGAAGTGCAGGCTCTGGTTGATCAGGCTGTGATGATAATAACGGTGATCGTCCCAGCGCTGCTCGTCGAGCTGCTCCTTGAACGCGGCGATCTTCTCGCCGCTCTTGGCCTTGAGCGCGCCGCTCTTGGCTTTAAGCGCTCCGCCCTTCGCCTTGAGCGCGCCGCCGGCCCGCTTGATCTTGGTGGTTTTCATCGTCGCAGTCATGACCTGTCCGTTCAATTCTTGCGGAAACGAAGCAGCTCGAAATGGCCGAGCGGGGGAAGCGCGCGCCGCTCGACCAGCTCGATCGAGCCATTGGCCGCGGCCCAATCGGCATAGCGCTCGAACGGGAATTCGGTGCGGAAGCCCAGCCGGCTGGTGATCGGCATCAAGGCTTTCTCGATCGCGCCGCGTAGCCCTTCGCCTTTGCCGATCCGCGTCGTGATGATGATCTCGCCGCCGCGGCGCACGGTACGCGCGAACTCGTCCAGGGCGCGCTCCGGATTGGGTACCGCCGTGATCACATATTGCGCGACGACCACGTCGAACGCCCCGTCCTCGAAGGTAAGCGCCTCGGCGTCCATCACCTCGATCGCCTCGACATTGTCGAGCTTCTTGGCGCGCTCGCGCGCCTTGTTCAGGATGCCATCCGAAATGTCGATCCCGTACAATTTGCAGCGCTTGCTGTAATAAGGCAGCGAGATGCCGGTGCCGCAGCCGACCTCGAGCACGCGGCCACCCACACGGTTGGCAGCCTCGATCGCGATGCTGCGTCCACGCCGGAAGACGGCCCCGAAAACAAGGTCGTAGACGGGGGCCCACCGGTCATACGCCGCCGCCACTGCCTGGGTCTGCATCACCGTTTCCATACGCCGGTCTCCCATAATTCCGGTTGCTATGGGTCAGATGCGCGACAGAAGCGCGACGGCTTGATGCCGGTTTTATGACACCTTTGGCCGCTCGCGCGGCATCGGCACCGGCCCGCGCGCCCACCCGACCTCCCATAGAACGCTGTTTGGGAGGTCGGGTGGGGGCGTGGGCCGGTGCCGCAAGGTTCGACGGATGTCGAAGCGCACTATAAGGCTCAGGGCCGTTTTGGCTTCGGGCTTTCACAAGACTGCAACCGAACTGTCCCGGGGACTTCACGGCCCCGCATTATTGGGACGTGCCAACGGAAACGGCGCGAGGAGCGTGTCAGTTGGCTTCCCTCCCTGAAATGCCGCTGGTGGCGTTGCGTAACCCTGGCTCGGGCGCGAAGAAGCCCTTTTCTGCCCCGAACACATTGCCGGCCTGGTTCCACGAAGACGAGGATCCCAAGCCCGCCGGCCCGCGCCAGCGGACGCAGTATCGCACGATCTGGATCTCCGACATCCATCTCGGCACGCCCGGCTGCAACGCCGATCTTCTGATGGATTTCCTGAAGTCGATCGAGTGCGAGACGCTCTATCTGGTCGGCGACATCATCGACGCCTGGCGCCTGCGCAAGGGCTGGTACTGGCCGCCACGCCACAACGACGTCGTGCGCCGCCTGCTCAAGATGGCCAAGCACGGCACGCACGTGGTCTACGTGCCCGGCAACCATGACGAGGTGCTGCGCGATTATACCGGCCTCGCTTTCGGCGACGTCACCGTCGCGGGCGAGGTGATCCACGAAACCGCCGACGGCCGCCGCCTGCTCGTGCTGCATGGCGATCAGTTCGACAGCATCGTGCTTTACGCCAAGTGGTTGGCCTTCCTGGGTGACAGCGCCTACGAATTCCTGCTCAAGGCCAACCGCGTCGTGAACTTCTTCCGGCGCCGCTTCGGCCTTCCCTACTGGTCCTTGGCTGCGCACATGAAGAAACGCGTCAAGAACGCGGTTTCCTTCATCTCCAAGTTCGAAGAAGTCGTCGCCCGCGCCGCTGCGGAGCGCCACGTCGACGGCGTCGTCTGCGGGCACATCCACTCTGCCGAGATCCGCCAGTTCGGCGACATCATATATTATAATGACGGCGACTGGGTCGAGAGCTGCACCGCTTTGGTCGAGCATGCCGACGGCGCGATGGAGATCATCGACTGGGCCGAACGCAAGCGGATCGAAGCAGCCGAGGCCGCGGCGCAACCAGCACGCGCCGCCAACCTCGCTCTGGTGCCGGCATGAAGCTCGCTCTCGTCTCCGACGCCTGGCGCCCGCAGATCAACGGCGTCGTCCGCACGCTCGAGACCACGGTCGGCAAATTGCGTCAACGCGGTTGGACGGTCGGGACGATCACGCCCGATCTGTTCCGCAACATTCCCTGCCCGTCCTACCCCGAAATCCGCCTCGCGATCGGCGCGGGACGCGAGGTCGCACGGCGGTTGGGTGATTTCCAGGCGGACGCGGTCCATATCGCGACCGAAGGCCCGCTCGGCTGGGCAGCGCGCCGCTGGTGCCTAGATCGCGCGATGCCCTTCACCACCAGCTTCCACACCCGCTTCCCCGATTATGTCGCGATGCGCACCGGCCTGCCGCCGAGCTGGTTCTGGCCGGTCGTACGCCGCTTCCACGCGCCCGCGACCCGGATCATGGCCGCGACGCGCATGTTGTCGGACGAATTGGCGGGGCAGGGGCTCAAGCAGACCCACCGCTGGTCGCGCGGCGTGGACCTTGAACTCTTCACCCCCAACGCGCCGATGCTGGCCGCGATGGCGGGGCTGCCGCGCCCGATCCAGCTTTATGTCGGTCGGGTCGCGGTCGAGAAGAATATCGACGCTTTCCTCGAAGCGCCCGTCAACGGCTCCAAGATCATTGTCGGCGACGGCCCGGCGCGCGCGCAGTTCGAACAACGTTATCCGATGGCGCATTTCCTGGGTGCGCTGCACGGTGCCGAACTGGCGTCGGCCTATGCCTCGGCCGACGTGTTCGTTTTCCCCAGCAAGACCGACACGTTCGGCTTGGTGATGATCGAGGCGCTCGCCGCCGGTACGCCGGTCGCGGCCTTCCCCGTCCACGGTCCGCTCGACATCATCGGCGATGCGCAGGCTCGCATCGGCGCGATGGACGAGGATCTCGGCGCCGCGATCCGCAAGGCCTTGACCGCCAGGCCCGCCGCCTGCGCTGCCGAGGGCAAGCGCTATAGCTGGGATGCCTGCACCGATCAGTTCGTGGCGGGGTTGAGCATCCCGATGCTGCCGGACGTGCGCCGCGCGGCCTGACAACAGCGTCCGCCGCCCTCAGCGCGGCCCTTGTGAGATCTTGCGCAGCACCAGCCGCCACAATGGGATCGTGCACAACATCACCTGACCCAGCACGGGCACGAACCAGCCCACTACCGTGCCGAGCCCCGCGCCGAGGATTACCGCCGTGCCGCGCTCGCGTGTCGCGACGATCAGGTCGGCGGGGATATGCTCGTCGACCACCGGCGGCGATGTCACGATCGTCTGCAAACGGCGGTTGGCGACACCCGCGATCGTCAGCCAGGCGCAATAACAGAAGACCGGCACCCGCATCGCCGGATTGGCGCTGGCGAAGGCGGTGAAGAAAGGCATCGCCGCCATCGTCACCGGCAGCAGCAAATTGGGGAATAGCAATCGGGGCGAATAATGCGCGGCAAGGCTGAAGCAGCGGTGATGGCCGGCCCAGAAGAAACCGACCACGAAGAAAGAGATGAAGAAGCCCAGGAATTCGGGTGAGAGGTCGGCCAGCTTTTGCCAATAGACCAGATCGGGCGACCCGAACGGGATGCGCGGCGCGTGAAGATCGATCACCAGCAGGGTGATCACGATCGCGAACACCGCGTCCGAGAAGAACACCATTCGCTCCAGCCCATGTTCGGGCCCGTGCGCGATGGTCGATTCCCTGGCCATATGCCCCCTTCACGCCTTTCTCAGCAGATCATGCCCCTGTCGCGCGTCAGGGCGCAAGCCGTCCGTCGACCGCCGCTTCGGGTACGTAGGGGAACACGATCTTGAGATCGGGCGGGTCGATCGCGGCGACGATGTCGGCGGGTGCGACCTGCTGGATCAGATGGCGGATGATGCCGAGGCGCGCGGGCTTCTTGTGGTCCGCATGGACGATGTACCACGGTGCGATCGAAGTGTTGGTTCGTTCCAGCATCACGTCGCGCGCGGCCGAATAGGCCTTCCATTTCTTCTGCGCGACCGCGTCCAAGTCGGAAATCTTGAGCTTCTTCAAGGGGTCGGTGCGGCGCGCATTGAGCCGATCGGCCTGCTCCTTCTTGGAGATGTCGAGCCACAATTTGACCAAGGTGATCCCGCTTTCGACCAGCATCCGTTCGAAATCGGGCGCGTCGCGCAGGAACTCGGCCTGTTCGGACGGTGTGGAGAAGCCCATTACCGTCTCCACACCCGCGCGATTGTACCAGCTGCGGTTGAAGATCACGATCTCGCCTGCCGCAGGGAGATGCGCGACGTAGCGCTGGAAATACCATTGCGACCGTTCGCGGTCGGATGGCTTGGGCAGTGCCACCACGCGCGTATTTCGCGGAGAGAGGTGCTCGGTGATCCGCTTGATGCTGCCGTCCTTGCCCGCGCCGTCGCGGCCTTCCAGCACCAGGATCGTGCGCGCGCCGCTCGCCACCAGTGCTTGTTGCGTGCGGACCAGCGCTTCCTGCAGCGCCTCCAGCTCTTTCTTGTAATGCTTCATGGCCGGCAGCTTCTCCTCTGCCGGCCATAAGTCAACGCGTCAGCGGCAGGTTCCCGCGACACTCTCCAGGCATTTGCCGTCCACTTGCGGAGTCGGGACGTGCGCGATACCCGCCAAGGTCGGCGCGATATCGACCGTCTCGATCGGCTCCTTGTGGTCTTCCGGCGTCACGCCCGGCCACCAAAACAGGATCGGCACGCGCCGGTCATAATCCCAGGGCGAGCCATGGCCCGCGACCGTGTCGCCCGGCCCGCGCGCCATATAGAGTGTGCTGTTCCGCAGGAATTCGACCTGGATATCGCCGCTGCGCTCCTTGTCGTAGCTCTCGTGGAAGCGCTCGAGCACGGTCAGTTGGTCGACCGGCTTGCCCTTCGGATCCGCGGCGATGGTCTGATCGGCGGTATAGACTTCGGCGACCTCGGGCTGCTGCTTGAGCCACGCCACCGCCGCTTCGCGCACCTTGGCGCGCAGCGCCTCGTCCGGGCCGACATTGATCGTCAATTGCTGCGGATCGTCGCCGACGATCGTCTCGTAATCGACGCCCAATTGCTTGCCGACCGCATCGTTCAGCCGCTTCACGAACGCGACCGGGTCGACGCGATGCGCGTCTACGCCATTCTCCTTGGCGCGCTCTGCTGCGTCGCTGCCGCCATGGTCGGCGGTCAGCGCGACGACATAAGACACGTGCAGGCTATCGAGCTTGACCAGCAAGGCCCCGATCGCCTGGTCGAGCGCCGCCATCTGCACGCAGGTTTCAGCCCCGCCATTGCCGTAACGGTGCGCGATATAATCGGTCGTCGAGAGGCTCACTGCGAGCAGGTCGGTCTGCGGCCCGTGTCCCAGGTGGAGGCGGTCGATCGTCTGGTTGACGAACTCCACCGTCAGCGGATCGAAGATTGGCGAGACGCGCAGCTGATCCTGGAAATCGGTGCGGTGGAGGAAATCGCCCGTTTCGACCGCCAGCGACAGATCGGGCGGGACCTTACCCGACACCTTGAGCTTGCCGAACGTGTGCGGCGCTTCCAGCGCCTGGCAGGCGGCGGAGATATTGGTCGGCCAGAGCTTGGGCGGGCTCGCCTTCCAGCGCGCGAACAGAGCCTTGTCGAACGCTTGCGCAGGCGCGGTCACCGCGGGCGTCGCCGGCCCGGCGAAAGGCGAGGTGGTGAAGCCGACGCCGTCGTTCCACCAATAAACCGCGTCGGGGTGATGGCCCGCCATCATGATCGCGGCGCGGTCCTTGCCCGAGATTGCGATCACGCGCGCCTGCGGCTGCACTTTCTTGAGCCATTCGCCGAACGTCGGCACGCGCAAATTCTGCGGTCCGCGCGCATCGGGATCGGCGGTGCCCCGGACCGACACGCAATAAAGGCTCGATCCGCTCCTGGCGTCGAACCAGGTGTTCGCGACAATGCCGGTCGCGGCTGGGTGGCGGCCGGTCAGGATGGTCGAATGGCCCGGGCAGGTCTCGGTCGCGGCGTGGCTCTGATAGCCGGTGAAGACGATGCCGTCGGACAGGCGCTTCAGGCCACCGGTGAAGCTCGGCCGATAATGGGCGAACAGATCCTCGGCGAATTGGTCGACCGCGATCGCGACGATCAGTTTGGGCTGCGGCGGGGGCGGGCTGGCCGCGTCGGCCGCATCGCTCCATGCGGTCGCCAAGGCACACGCTGCCGTAAAGAATCGTCCCGCCCGCATTTTTTGAACCCTCCCGGAAAATATCTCGATTGCGCCTCTAAGTGTTGCGGTTCGATGACGCGGACGGTTTGCTAAAGTTTTTGAGCGGCCTATGCCCTTGCCATGACCTACCGGACCTGTGCCCTGACGGGTGGCCTGTACGCTTTCCTTTGCGCCTCTTCCGCCCTCGCGGCGCCCGCTGATCTGCTGATCCGTGGCGGCATGATCTATACCGGCACCGATGCGCCCTTCGTCGGCGATGTCGCGGTGGCGGGCGATCATATCAGCGCGGTCGGCAAGCATCTTGCCGTGACGGCCAAGCGCGTGATCGATGCCAGGGGCATGATCGTCGCGCCGGGTTTCATCGACCCGCACACGCATGTCGGCGGCGACCTCGCTTCGGACGATGCGCACGAAAGGTTGGTGCCCGCTTTCCTGATGCAGGGCGTGACCACCGCCTTCGTCGGCAATGACGGCGGCGGCGCGATCGACGTGGGCAAGGTGCTGGGCTCGGCAAAGACCAAGCCGGTCGGCATCAACTATGCGACCTACACCGGCTTCGGCACGATCCGCGAGAAAGTGATCGGAGCCGCCAACCGCGCGCCTACGGGTGACGAACTCGGGCGAATGAAAGGCTTGGTTGACGACGCGATGTGCCACGGCGCGCTCGGTCTTTCGACCGGCCTTTTCTACGCCCCGCAAAGCTTCTCCAAGACCGACGAGGTCGTCGCCTTATCGAAGGAAGCGGCGCGCTATGGTGGCTATTATGATAGCCACATCCGTGATGAATCCTCTTACACCGTCGGGCTGAAAGCGGCGATCGGCGAAGCGATCGAGATCGGGCGCGAGGCGCACCTGCCGATCCACATCTCGCACATCAAGGCGCTGGGTGTGGATGTGCAGGGCGAGGCGCCCGACATCATCGCCAAGATCGACAAGGCCCGCGCGGAAGGCATCAACGTCACCGCCAGCCAATATCCCTGGTCGGCGAGTGGGACGAGCCTGGTCGCCTCGCTGATCCCGCTTTGGGCGCAGGATGGCGGCCGCGAGGCCTTGCTCAAGCGTCTGGACGATCCGGCGCTCTCGCAAAAGCTGCATGCCGACATCGCCGAGAATATGCGCAAGCGCGGTGGCGCCCACAGCTTGCTGATCGTCGAAGGGCCCTACAAGAACCGCCGCCTCGACGATGTCGCCAAATCGATGGGCAAGGATCCGATCGACGCCGCCATCGCCGCGATCCGGATCGGCGACGCGGGCACGGTCTCGTTCAATCAGAGCGAGGCCGACATCGCTGCCTTCATGAAGCAGCCCTGGGTGATGACGGATTCGGACGCCTCGACCGGCCATCCCCGCGTTTATGGCACCTTCGCGCGTAAATATGCGAAATATGCGATCGCCGAGCACGTTATCACGGTGCGCGAATTCATCGAGCGTAGCTCGACGCTTACAGCCGACTGGTTCCATCTTGCCGGGCGCGGGCATCTCAAGGCCGGTGCGTTCGCGGACATGGTCGTGTTTGACCCCAAGACCTATGCCGCACGCGCAACCTACGAACAGCCGACCTTGTTTGCGCAAGGCGTCCAGACGGTGCTCGTCAACGGTCAGGTCGCGGTCGATAAGGGCAAATTGACCGGCACGGCGGCCGGGCGGGCGCTACCGCACACACCCACGGGCACTTGCCGGTAGTTCAGGCGACGGCGTTGCGGACAGCCTTGACGATCTGAGGCGCGGTCAGCGGCTTCTGCAGATAGACGCTGTTGGGTACGCCCTCCGATGGCCAGTCGACTGCGCTGTGCCCGCTGAAATAGATGACCGGCAACGCTGGCTGCAGCTTGCGTGCATAGCGTGCCACCGCCCACCCATCGGGCCCCGCGCCAAGTCGCACGTCCGTGATGAGCGCGGAGACGGGCGCACGCTCGCCGTCGAGAAGTTGAATGGCTTCGCCGCCATGGCCGGCGGTGATAACCGCGAAGTCAGCGTCTTCGAGCGACGTCTGGACCAGGTCGCGGATCAGGAATTCGTCTTCAACCAGCAGAACAAGTTTCTTGTCCGGCATTCATACCTCCCCGCGACGGCAATGCCGCGCGTTGGGCTCAAGCCTAAGCCTCTGTCACGTCAATGAACTTTCGCACCACATTGAACACCAACACGAATTAACTCACCGATAAAAACGTACATTTGATAGCTGCAGCCAGGCTTTCCCGCCGGGTTCGCCATCCAGTTGCACGATCAACGCGCGGAGTTGATCCATATTAAGTTTTGCCGTGATTTCACGGCTTTGGAAAGTTGTGAAAGGTAAACTTACGTTACGCGACTTCTCCTTTGCCGCGAACGACACGCGGAACCATGCGCGCTCGCGCAGGCCGTAGCTGTCGAAAAGCATCTTATAATTGCCGGCGCCGCGTACCGTGAAAGCTACGCCTTTGAAGCCGCGCGCATCCGCCAGCTGGATTGCGCCTTTGGTCAAGGGCAGGATCAGTTGCGCGAACGGGCGCGGCGCCGATCCCATATGCGCGACCAGGAACAGCGGGCGGTCCTTGCCTCTCGTGCGCGTGCGGACATAGTCGAGATGGCTGTGATCGATTCCGGGCTCGGTGCTTTCGACCGGTAACGTATCGAGATCGGTGCGGCCAGGCAGGCCGCGGCCGGTATCGATCGGCCCCGCCATCTTGTGGGTGGGCAGTGGCGTCGGCGCGTCGGAGACGAGCATCGCGCGCATCTTCGCCAGCGATATTTCGCGGCCCGACACAAACACGCGCCGCACGTCCCACAGATCGGCAATCTCCCGATCGGGTCTGCCGCCGGTCAGCACGATATCCGCGCGCATGCCCGGCACGATCCGGCCATGATCCTTGCCCTCGCCGATAATTGCTGCACTGGTGCTGGTCGCCGCGACCAATGCCTCGGCGGGTGTGAAGCCCAGTTTCGCCAGCCAGCCGATTTCGCGCAGCGTCGAGGGGCCATGATAGACCCCGCCGATCCCGGAATCGGTCCCGATCCCGATCGGAATGCCCGCCGCCTTCAGCTTCCTTATATTCTCCTGCATGATCGCCCAGCGCTTGCTCTCATAGGGCGGGATCGGCTCGAGCGGGCGTGCCATGCGCTTCTGCTCGATCGCCTGCTCGGCGGGGCGGAGCGCCCGCCACTCGGCGGGCAGGAAGGTGCGGTTTTCCTGCGGCTCGAACACGACCAGGGTCGCGATGTAGGCGGTGTGATGCGCCTTCATCAGGCCGATCAGCTCGTCGTCGACCAAAGCATCGCCCACGCCATGCCCGACCGAATCCACGCCCGCCGCCGCCGCGATCTTGGCGCCCTGCAACGTCACGGTATGCGTGATCACCGGGATGCCCGCTTTGTGCGCATCTGCGACGATCGCGGCCAGAGTGGGCTCGTTCATGCTGTTGAGATTGAGGTCGCGGTCGTAGCGCCAGCCGTCGGCGAACACCTTGATCACATCCGGATGATAGGAAAGCGCGGTCTTCATCGCGACATGCGCCGCACGCGGGGTCGCCACCTGCAAGGTGAAGAAATTGCCCCAGCCGAATTCGGTGCCGTGCCCGCCCGGCACACCCAGCCGCACCGCCAGCTCCAGATGCGGCGCGGCCACCGCACCGTCGCGCGTCATCTCGCGGATCGGCGCGATCATCTCGCCGGACACCGAATAATCGTTCACCGTCGTCACGCCTTCGGCAAGATAGCCGACATAGGATTTGCCGAGATCGTCGGGCGCGTTGAAGGCGGGCGATCGCAGATGCGTGTGGAGGTCGTGCAGCCCCGGGATCAGCGTAAGCCCGGTCGCATCGACGATCCGCGCGA